>Ga0075431_100004400_pt1 | contig 13813 bp, 14 predicted proteins | sample RhiMetdeltSRZDD5_FD_75297 | JGI IMG/M metagenome (GOLD analysis project Ga0075431, IMG submission 75297) | Populus rhizosphere microbial communities from Tennessee, USA - Rhizosphere MetaG P. deltoides SRZDD5 | ecosystem: Host-associated > Plants > Roots > Rhizosphere > Soil | place: USA... | reverse complement strand
GCGGCATCCTGCCGGCCTACATGGCCGACATCCCGCTCGACTTCGGCCAGCTGGAGAAGCACGGAGCCTTCGTCGGCAGCCACGCCGTTGTCATCCTGTCCGACAAAGACGATATGAAAGAGGTAGCGCTGAACCTGATGCGCTTCTTCGAGGACGAGAGCTGCGGCCAGTGCACGCCCTGCCGCAACGGCACCGAGAAGGCGGTGCAGCTCATGAGCGCCGGCAACTGGGACCCGGACCTGCTCGCCGACCTGTCGCAGGTGATGGCGGACGCCTCCATCTGCGGCCTCGGTCAGGCGGCGCCGAACCCGGTGCGCAGCGTGTTCAAGTACTTCCCGGAGGATCTGCGGTGAGCAAGCTGCCGCAAGCCGTCCCCACCGTGCAGGTCGACAACGACCGCGTGCGCGTGACGGAGTGGCGTTTTGCACCCGGCGCGGAGACGGGCGAGCACGTGCACCAGATGGACTACGTGATCGTGCCTTCGGGGAATGGCCGGCTGAAGCTGGTGTCGCCGCAAGGTGATGAGAGCTTCGCCGACCTGAAGCAGGGTGTATCCTACTTCCGCAAGGCCGGCGTGCATCACAACGTCATCAACGCCAACGACTTCGAGTTCGCCTTCGTGGAGATCGAGCTTAAGGGTTGATGGCGGTTAGAAGAGGTAAGAACTTCAGTCCACGTCTCGCCACAATATTCCTGTTTTGTTCCGGACAGCTTGTGAGACGGGGGCTATGCGGGACGACGAGTTCGAATGGGATGACAGGAAGGCCGCGCGCAACTTTCGCGACCACGGCATCACGTTCGAGATGGCGAGATTGGCGTTCCATGACCCGGACTGCATCAATCGCGAGGATCCAGACCCAGATGAGTAGCGCTTCAGCCGCCTCTGCAGACATGGCTATCGCGTCTTTGTGGTAGTCTGGACCCTGCGAGGCAACCGCATTCGTATCATATCGGCCAGACCGGCGAACAAGCATGAGCAAGAAATCTACTTCCGTCGAGAAGCGTGACAAATGCGGCATGACACCCGAGGACTGGCGCCGCCTGGATGCGCTGACCGATGAGGAGATCACGGCAGCCGCACTGAAGGACCCGGACAATCCACCGTTGACCGATGAGCAGCTTGCCCAATTCCGGCGTCCGGCGCTCTCCATGAAGGTGCGGCTTAAGCTCCACATGGGGCGCGAGAGCTTCTCTGCCGCCTACGGCATCCCCCTGGAGACGCTACGGACCTGGGAGCGCCATCGAGTCGAGCCGACCGAGGTCGAGTTGGCTTATCTGCGGCTGATCGAGCGCGAGCCGGAGATGGCGAAATTGCAAGTTGCGGTGCCCGCTAACTGAGAGCGCAATGTCTATCATGACCGACAAAATCACGTTCGAGCTGGACGGCAAGCCGGTGGAGGCCGAGGCCGGTGAGACCATCTGGCAGGTGGCCCAGCGGCACGGCACCAAGATCCCGCACCTGTGCTGGCATCCGGCGCCCGGCTACCGTGCCGACGGCAACTGCCGCGCCTGCATGGTGGAGGTGGAGGGCGAGCGCGTCCTTGCTGCCTCCTGCCAGCGCAAGGCCACGGCCGGCATGAAGGTCAAGACCGCCTCGGAGCGGGCGAAGAAATCGCGCCAGATGGTGTTCGAGCTGCTGATGGCCGACCAACCCGAGCGCGAGGAGAGCCATGACCCGGCCTCCAAGTTCTGGAGCTGGGTCGATGCCATGGCCATCGAGCCGCGCAGCCGCTATCCGCGCGACGGCCGCCCCGTCGCCGACAGCACCCACTCTGCGATCGCGGTGAACCTCGACGCCTGCATCAACTGCGGCCTGTGCGTGCGCGCCTGCCGCGAGGTGCAGGCCAACGACGTGATCGGCATGGCCTACCGCGGCCACGGCTCCAAGGTGGTGTTCGACTTCGACGAGGGCATGGGCCACTCCACCTGTGTCGCCTGCGGCGAGTGCGTGCAGGTGTGTCCCACCGGCGCGCTGATGGAGAAGACCCTGCTCGACAGCGCCGGCAAGCGCGTCAACTACGAGGACAAGTCGGTCGATACGCTCTGTCCCTACTGCGGCGTGGGCTGCCAGACCACGGTGCACGTGAAGGACAACAAGATCCTCTACGTCGACGGCCGCGACGGGCCGGCCAACGAGAACCGCCTGTGCGTCAAGGGCCGCTTCGGCTTCGACTACATCCATCACCCCGATCGCCTGACCGAGCCCCTGATCCGCCGCGACGGCGTCCCCAAGGACGCCAACCTCCAGATCCGCCGCGACGAGGTCGACAAGTACTTCCGCGAGGCGACCTGGGAGGAGGCGCTGACGAAGGCGGCCCGCGGCCTCAAGGCCATCCATGAGCGCGAGGGCGGCCGGGCCATCGCCGGCTTCGGCTCGGCCAAGGGCTCCAACGAGGAGGCGTATCTGTTCCAGAAGCTGATCCGCCAGGGCTTCGGCACCAACAACGTCGACCACTGCACCCGGCTGTGCCATGCCTCGTCGGTGGCGGCGCTGATGGAGGGCCTCAACTCCGGCGCGGTCACCGCGCCCTTCACCGCGGCCAAGGATTCCGACTGCATCATCGTGATCGGCGCACGGCCCACCGAGAACCACCCGGTCGCCGCTACGTTCCTGAAGAACGCGGCAGCACGCGGCGCCAAGCTCGTCGTCATGGACCCGCGCGGGCACTCGCAGGGGCTCGCCCGCTATGCCAGCCACGTCCTGCAGTTCAAGCCCGGCCGCGACGTGGCCCTCCTCAACGCCATGCTGAACGTGATCGTCGACCAGGGCATGGTCGATATCCAGTACGTCCAGGCCCACACCGAGGGCTTCGAGAGCCTGAAGGCCAAGGTCAAGGACTTCACCCCCGAGGCCATGGAGCCCGTGTGCGGCATTCCCGCCGCCACCATCCGCGAGGTGGCCCGGCTCTACGCCCGCTCCGAGCGCTCCATCATCTTCTGGGGCATGGGCATCTCCCAGCACACGCACGGCACCGACAACGCACGCTGCCTGATCGCGCTGGCGCTCGTCACCGGACAGGTCGGCCGGCCCGGCACCGGCCTGCATCCGCTGCGTGGCCAGAACAACGTGCAGGGCGCCTCCGACGCCGGCCTGATCCCCATGGTGTTCCCGGACTACAAGTCGGTGGAGGACGCCGAGATCCGCGGCAAGTACGAGGAGTTCTGGGGCGTTCAGCTGCCCCCGAAGAAGGGCCTCACCGTGGTCGAGATCATGCACGCCATCAAGGATGGCGAGATCAAGGGCATGTACGTGCTGGGCGAGAACCCGGCCATGTCCGACCCCGACGTGCAGCACGCGCGCGAGGCGCTGGCCAAGCTCGAGCACCTGGTGGTGCAGGACATCTTCCTCACCGAGACCGCCTGGCACGCCGACGTGGTGCTGCCCGCCTCGGCGCACGCCGAGAAGTGGGGCACCTTCACCAACACCAACCGCCAGGTGCAGATCGGCCGCCCCGTGATCGATCCGCCGGGCCAGGCGCGCCAGGACTGGGTGCTGATCCAGGAGATCGCGCAGCGCGTCGGCCTGAGCTGGAGCTACAAGGACGTCTCGGAGGTGTTCACCGAGATGGCCTGGGTGATGCCCTCGCTCGAGAACATCACCTGGGAGCGGCTGCTGCGCGAGGACGCCGTCACCTATCCCTGCGACGCCCCCGACAAGCCCGGCAACGAGATCATCTTCGCCACCTCGTTCCCGACCGAGTCCGGCCGGGCCAAGATCGTACCGGCCGACCTGCTGCCGCCCGACGAGCTGCCCGACGAGGCCTATCCGCTGGTGCTCACCACGGGCCGTCTCCTGGAGCACTGGCACACCGGCTCCATGACGCGCCGCGCCTCGAACCTGGACACGCTGGAGCCGGAGGCCGTCGCCGGCATGCACCCGCGCGAGCTGGACAGGCTGGGCGTGCCGCCGGGCGGCTTCATCCGCGTCTCCACCCGCCGCGGCACCGTGGTGTTGAAGGCGCGCGCCGACCGCGACGTTGCAGAGGGGATGGTGTTCATCCCGTTCTGCTTCGCCGAGGCCGCGGCCAACCTGCTCACCAACCCGCAGCTGGACCCGATGGGCAAGATCCCCGAGTTCAAGTTCTGCGCCGCCAAGGTGGAGCCTGCCCGCGAGGGCGCTCTGGAGGCGGCGGAATAAGGGGGCAACCGGGCGTAGGTTGGGTCGAGCGGCAGCGAGACCCAACACCTCCCAAGGTTCCGTGCTGATTGTGTTGGGTCTGCGCTTCGCTTGACGAAAGCTACGTGTGTGCTATTGTCACACGCATGGCCGTCGCCGACACCCCAGCGCCCACCTCCGTCCTCAGCGTTCGCCTCAGTGACGCCGAGCGCCAGCTGCTGCAGGACGCCTCCGAGGAGGCCCGCACCTCCATCAGCGACTTCGTGCGCCGCAAGGCAATCGAGGCCGCCGAGCTGCAGCTGATGGAGCGCCGGCTCGTCACGATTCCCGCGAAGGACTGGGACAAGATCGAGGCCTGGGCCGCCGCCCCGGCCCGCAAGGCCAAGGCGCTGCCGCGCCTTGCGGCGCTCGCCAAGGCCAAGCCGACGTGGGAGCGATAGCGCCCCCGCGTCCCCTTGAGGCCGACGACGACCGCGCTGCGTTCGACTGCGGCCGCCCCTCCCTGAATGCCTGGCTCCAGCGCCACGCCTGGGACAACCACGTCTCCGGCATCTCCCGCACCAACGTCATCTGCGACGCCGACACTGGGCTGATCGCGGGCTATGTCAGCCTCTCGGCAGCGCAGATCGAGCGCGCCTTCCTGCCCAAGTCCCAGCGCCGAAACAAGCCCGATCCGATCCCGGTTACGCTCCTTGGCCAGCTCGCCATCGCCACGACGCACCAGGGCCAGGGTCATGCCAAGTCGCTGCTCGCGTTCGCTCTGCGTAGCGCTGTGGCGGCCTCGACCCACGTCGGCAGTTACGCGGTCATCACCCACCCGCTCGATGATCAGGTGCGCGCCTTCTACGCCCGCTTCCACTTCGTAGACCTGCCCGCTGACCCCAAGCGCGCCATGTACGTACGCATCGCCGAGCTCGAGGCGACGGGCTTCGGCGCGTAGGGATCACGACGGGCCCAGCAGACGGTATTGCACCGATCCGGCCGGGCGGTAATCTCCACTGGTGCTACGTGGGAGGCTGCACATGACCCCATCGCTCTTCGACGCCTACGTTCCGCCCGAGGACGGCTACGTCGGGACGTGGGTGGGGCGGGCCTGGGTGCCGGGCGCCTCGGGCGGGCCGTCGGTGGTGCTCGTGCGGTCGGACGGCGTCTATGACGTGAGCCGGCACGTGGCCACCGTGTCGGCGCTGCTCGATCTTCCCGACCCGGTGGCCTTCCTGCGCACGCTGCCCGCCGACCGGCGGCTCGGGGCCGTGGAGGAGCTCCTCCGCAACAGCGATCCCGCCCAGCGCGATGCGTCGCGGCCGTGGCTGCTGGCGCCCGTCGACCTGCAGGCGATCAAGGCCGCCGGCGTCACCTTCGCCTCCAGCCTGCTGGAGCGCGTCGTGGAGGAGCAGGCGAAAGGCAACCCGGCGCTGGCCGACGAGGTGCGCGCTGCTCTCGTCGCCCAGATCGGCGTGGATCTCTCCAAGGTGAAGCCCGGCTCTGCCGAGGCCGTTGCGCTGCGCGCAGCTCTCGTGGAGCGCGGGTTGTGGTCGCAGTACCTGGAGGTCGGCATCGGGCCGGACGCCGAGATCTTCACCAAGGCGCAGCCGGGCTCCGCGATCGGCTACGGCGAGACCATCGGGCTGCATCCGAAGTCCAGCTGGAACAACCCGGAGCCGGAGATCGTGCTCGCCGTGTCGAGCGCGGGCGCCATCATCGGCGCCACGCTCGGCAACGACGTGAACCTGCGCGATTTCGAGGGGCGCAGCGCGCTGCTCCTGTGCAAGGCCAAGGACAACAACGCCTCCACCGCCATCGGCCCGTTCCTGCGCCTCTTCGACGCGACCTTCACGCTCGACGATGTGCGCGCCGCCGATATCCATCTGCGGGTCGAGGGAGCCGACGGGTACGTGGTGGAGGGCGTCAGCTCCATGAGCCGGATCAGCCGCGACCCCACGGAGCTGGTAGACGAGATGCTGAACCGCTCGCACCAGTATCCCGACGGTGTGGTGCTGTTCCTCGGCACCATGTTCGTGCCGACCAAGGATCGCGACGGCGACGGCGGCGGCTTCACCCACAAGGAGGGCGACGTGGTGGCGATCCGCGCGGGCCGGCTCGGCACGCTGGTGAACCGCGTGGGCCGCAGCGACCGCGCCCCGGAATGGACCCTGGGCACCCGCGCCCTGATGGCGAGCCTCCTCGCCCGCGGCCTGATCGAAGCCGCCGTGCGCCCGGCGTTGCGGCCGTAGGAGTGGCGCTGTGACCTGGGCTGAGTTCTGGAACCGAGAGACGTCGATCTACGTCAATGACCGCCACCGGCGCGTGCATTACGAGGGCATCGCGCGCGACATCCTGAAATACGTGCCGGGGCCCGGCGCGCGGGTGGTCGATTACGGCTGCGGCGATACGCTGAGCGCCGACCGGGTGGCTGCCGCCTGCGGCCATCTCCTTCTCTGCGAGAGCGCGCCGACGGTGCGCGCGAGACTCGCCGACCGCTACGCGGGCTCCGCCAACATCTCCGTCATCGACCCGCATGAGCTCGCCGGCCTCGACCCTCGATCCATCGACACCATCGTCGTCAACTCGGTGGTCCAGTATCTGTCGGCGGCCGATCTGGGCAAGCTCCTCGGCCTGGCGCGGGAGAAGCTTACCGGCGGCGGACGGCTCGTCCTCGGCGATATCGTCCCGCGGCGCGTCAGTCCCGTGCGCGACGCCCTGGAGCTGTTCCGGTTCGCCGCCGCCAACGGCTTCCTGATCGCGGCGGCCTCGGGCCTCGTGCGCTCGTCGCTCTCGAGCTATCCGCGCCTGCGCCGGGAGTTGGGGTTCCTCCAGCTCGACGAGGCGGAGATGCTGCGCGAGCTCGAGCACGCCGGGTTCGCGGCCCGGCGCGACTTTCCCAACATCGGCCACAACAGGGCCCGCATGACCTTCGTCGCGACCCCGCGCTCCGCCGCTACCGCCCCTTGAACTGCGGCTTGCGCTTCTCCATGAAGGCGCGGCGGCCCTCGATGTAGTCCGCGCTGGCGAAGCAGGCCTTGATGGCGGCATCGATCTCGCCGAGCCGGCGTCGCTCCGGATCCTCCACCGCTGCATTGATCGCCATCTTGGCCGCCTTGACGGTCAGCGGTGCGTTCTCCGCGATGGTGCCGGCGAGACGCTGCACACTGGCCTCCAGCTCGGCCAGGGGCACCACGCGGTTGACGAGGCCCATGATGCGCGCGTCCTCGGCGGAGAACTTGCCCGCGGTGAAGAAGATCTCCTTGGCAAAGGCCGGCCCGACGATGTTCACGAGACGCGCGATGCCGGGATACTTGTAGCCGAGGCCGAGCCTGGCGGCAGGCACCGCGAACACGGAGTTGTCCGAACAGACGCGCAAATCGGTGTTGAGCGCAATGGCGAGCCCGCCGCCGATGCAGATGCCGCGGATCATGGCGACGGTGGGCTTGGCGGCCTCGATCAGGGACCGCTGCGCCGCCTCGCCGGCGGCGTCATAGAGCTTGATGCTGTCCTCGGCGCTGCGCTTCTCCTCGAACTCGGAGATGTCGGCGCCGGAGACGAACGCCTTCTCGCCGGCGCCCGTCAGCACGATCACGCGCACCTCGGGGTCGCCCTCGAAAGCCGCCATGATCTTCGGCACCGCCTGCCACATGGCGTAGGAGACGGCGTTGTGCTTCTCCGGCTGGTTGAAGATCATCCAGCCGATGCCGCCCTCCTTGCGGGCGATCATCTTGGTCGTGCCGGTATCCATGCCTTGTTTGGTCTCCATCGCGTTCCCTCTCTCCGCTTGCGGGGAGAGGGTTAGGGTGAGGGGCAGCCACAAACGCCGACGTCGGAGTGTGCCCCTGCCCCTCACCCCGACCCTCTCCCCATCGTTCTTTACGATGGGGAGAGGGAGGTCGCCATCAGATCACCCCGCGCTCGCGCAGATCGGCGATCGCCGCGCTGTCGTAGCCCAGCTCCGTCAGGATCTCCTCGGTGTGCTGGCCGGCGTCGGGCGTGGGCCGGTTGATCACCGGCGGCGTGCGCGACAGTGTCACCGCTTGGTTCACCACCCCCACGTCGCTGCGCTCGGGATGCGGCATCGGCACCGACATGCCGACGTGCTGCACCTGCGGGTCGGCGAACACCTGGTCGATCGAGTAGATCGGCCCCGACGGCACGCCGGCGGCATTGAGCCTCTCCACCAGGTCCTGGCTGCGATAGTTCTTCGTGCGCATCGAAATCTCGGCGTTGAGGCGCACGCGGTTCTCGGAGCGCTTGTCCGAGGTATTGAATTCGGGGTCGTCGAAGAGGCCCGGCGAATCCAGCGCCTCGCACATACGCTTGAAGATGTGCTGCCCGGAGGCAGCGATGTTGATGTGCCCGTCGGCGGTGGGGAACACGCCGGTGGGGATGGAGGTGGGGTGGTCGTTGCCGGCCTGGCCCGGCACTTGCCGCGCCACCGTCCAGCGGGCGGCCTGGAAGTCGAGCATGGAGATCTGCGACTGCAGGAGCGAGGTCTGCACCCATTGGCCTTCGCCCGAGACCTCGCGCTCCAGCAGCGCGATGAACGCCCCCATGGCCGCGTAGTTGCCGGTCGACAGGTCGGCGATGGGGATGCCCACGCGCACGGGGCCTTGTCCCGGCAGGCCGGTGATGGACATGAGCCCGCCCATGCCCTGCGCAATCTGGTCGAAGCCGGGGCGGTTGGCGTAGGGCCCGGTCTGGCCGAAGCCCGAGAGCGAGACGTAGACGAGCCTCGGGTTGATCTTGCGCAGCGTCTCGTAGTCGATGCCGAGCCGGTGCTTCACGTCGGGGCGGTAGTTCTCGACCAGCACGTCGGCGGTCGCCGCCAGCTTCTTGAGGACGGCGACGGCGTCCGGGCTCTTGAGGTTCAGCGATATGCTGCGCTTGTTCCGGTGCAGGTTGAAGAAATCCGGCGCGTCGCGCCCGCCGCCCAGCATGTCCTCCTCGCCGGTAGCGGGCATCTCCACCTTGATCACGTCGGCACCGAAGTCGGCGAAATGGCGTGCCGCCGTCGGCCCGGCGCGAGCCCGCGTGAGATCGATCACCTTGAAGCGGGCCAGCGGCCCTTGCCGTTCTGCAGTCATGCCTTGCGCCTCACTACTGGTGAGATGGTGAGTGGTGAGATGGTGAGTTCGGTCGAGATCGTGGGCTCACATGCGGTCTTCCAACGAACGGATCAGCGAGCGCAACATCTTGCTGATCCTCTTGACGCAGAAGCTCTCCGGATCTGGGCAGTCATCCCATAGGTCTCTTCGCGCGGAAAATCCCTCGTGGTTCGATAGCAGCTCTCCGCGAGCGACATGGCCATCAGCCATACGTCCAAATCCTTGTAGGATTTGATGGTGCCCCCCGTAGCCAAGTGGCAACTCTCACCTCTGGTGCCAGCCGATACTCACCATCTCACCACCTCCCCATCTCACACGACAAGGACGATCTTACCGAAGTGCTTGTTCTCGCGCATGTGCGCCAGGGCCGCCGCGGCCTGATCGAGCGGGAAGGTCCTGTCGATCGGCAGCGCGAGCTTGCCGCTCTCGACATGGCTCCACAGATCGGCACGCATGGCCCGCACGATCTCGCGCACCTCCTCGACGGTACGGGTGCGGAAGGTGACGCCGATGTAGTCGAGGCGCTTGAGCGCGTGCAGGTCGAAGTCGAACTCACCCTTGAAGCCGCCGAGCCGGCCGACGTTGACGATGCGACCGAGGATCGACGCCGCCTTCATGTTCTCGTTGGCGACGCTGGCCGAGACCTGGTCGACGATTAGGTCCACGCCCTTGTTATCCGTGGCGGCCTGCACCTTCTCGGACCAGTTGGGCTCGGTAGTGTCGACGGCGAGGTCGGCGCCGAACTCGGCGAGCCGGGCGCGGCGGCCGGCGTTGGTGGAGGTGCCGATGACGAGGCGTGCGCCCTCGAGCTTGGCGATCTGCAGCCCCATCAGGCCCACGCCGGAGCTGGCGCCCTGGATCATCACCGCCTCGCCGGCTTTCAGCCGGCCGGCGGTGACGAGCGCGTTGTGCATGGTCTGCAGGGCGATCGGCAGCGTGGCGGCCTGCTCCCAGCTCATGTTGTTGGCGGGGACCGGCGACACCCTGCCCCAGTCGGCGACGGCATACTCGGCGTAGCAGCCGCTGCTGCTGCCCATCACGCGGTCACCCGCCTTCACGTTCCTGACGTTGCTGCCGACCGCCTCCACCTCGCCGGCGAGCTCGAGGCCCATGACGGTGCCGGGACCGCCGATGCGGCCGTGGGCGCGCCCCGAGGCGACCTGCAGGTCGGCGCGGTTGAGGCCGGCCGCACGCACGCGCACCAGCACCTGATCGGGCCCCGGCTGGGGCTTGGCAACCTCCCGAACCTCGACGCCGCCCTCCGTCACCACTGCAGCCTTCATCGCGCGTTCCTCCCCTGGATCGGTCGCTTTAGCCTTGAAAACATGCCAACGACGCCGTAATCGGCGTGGCCGGGCGCGCCTGGAAGGGGGCGCTCCTCACCCACCCAGATTGCGCCACGACGGGGAAAACCTCAAATCCCATCCTTCCCCGGGGCGCCACCTCGAACCTCCCCACATTCCGTCACCCAACGCGGATCAGAGAACCCATGTCACAAGTTGCCGCAACCGGAACCGAGGCTTCCAGCCTCCGCCCGCTGCCCCAGCTCATCTTCGGCTCGCGCTGGCTGCAGGTGCCGCTGTATCTCGGCCTGATCGTCGCCCAGGGCGTCTATGTCGTGAAGTTCATGAAGGAGCTCTGGAAGCTCATCACGAGTGCGGCATCGGCGACCGAGGAGATGATCATGCTGCTCGTGCTGGGCCTGATCGACGTGGTGATGATCTCCAACCTTCTGGTAATGGTGATCGTCGGCGGCTACGAGACCTTCGTCTCCCGCCTTCGCCTGCAGGGCCATCCGGACGAGCCCGAGTGGCTCGATCACGTCAACGCCAGCGTTCTCAAGATCAAGCTCGCCTTGGCGATCATCGGCATCTCGTCGATCCATCTGCTGAAGACGTTCATCGGGGCCGCCAGCATCGGCAAGGAGGGCGCCATGTACACCGAGTCTGCGATCCTGTGGCAGACGCTCATCCACCTCGCTTTCATCGCCTCGGCAATCGGCATCGCCGTCGTCGACCGGCTGGGCCAAGCCACACTGAAGCCGCACAGGATGGAATAGGGGTGGCCGCGCTCGGCGCCGGTGCGCTTGACAGTGCGCTTGACAGCCCACGGGAGCGCGCCTAGCTCGAAGGCCGACAGGAGGAGCGCTGAGGAGTTGCAACACCCATTCTCCGTTGCCCGGGGCGTGATCCGTGCCGCCTCTTCCTGCGTAGCGAGCGAGGGCACGACGCGTTCTCGCGGCGGTGGAGCGACAGGGATGACGGGAACACGGCGCCTTCGCAGGCTCGGCATCCTGCCGCTGCTTCCGCTCGCGCTCCTCGCCTGCACCGCAACCCGCGCCGTTGCCGGCCCGGCTCTCGACGCCCTGGATGGGCGTTGGACCCCGACCGACTGCAACGATCCCGCCACCGGGACATGGAGCGTGTTCGGCAACCAGGTCCAGTTCTTCTGGCCTACCGATCGCGGCAACGACGCGCTGGAGACCGTCATCGCCGAGTCCGACAACGTGGTCGAGACCGAGGTCGTCTCTCCCGACAACCTGAAGGGAAGACGATTCCGCTACCGGCTGCGTGGACGCGACGAGGTCCTGATCGAGGATCTGTCCCGCGGGAAGCAAGTGCTGGTCCGGCGCTGCCGGTAGCGCGGCGCCGCCGCGGACGGCGGCGCCCATTGGGCATCGGAAAGCCTGCTCTACCGGGTGGCCGCCGCCGCCGGCGCATCCTCTTCCAGGAACTGCTGCACGGTGCGCAGGAGCAGCATGCGGTTCTTCTCGAGCAGGATAGTGTGGGTTCCCTCGCTCAGGACGACGTGGCGCTTCCAGGCCGCGTTGGCGAGGAGAGGAAACAGCGCCTGCGCCATGTAGGGCGGCGTATCGCGGTCCCACTCGCCCAGCACGAGCAGCACCGGGGCGGTGATCCTCGCGGGGTCGTAGAACGGCTTGGGCGGCGACGCGCCCCAGTAGTCGAGCCCGTCCCTGACCACGCCGTTGGGTGCGCGCAGCGTCTTGCCGCCGCCCTTGGGATCGGTGGCGAAGGTGGCATCCGCCCACATGTCGAACCACCCGGGCGGGATCAGCATCGCCTTCTTGTCCTCGGGCACGCCGGTGAGCCAGCGCCCGAGCGCCGCATCGCGGCTCACCGTGCGGTAGGCGCCGAGCTTGCCCTGAACCTGCACCAGCGACGGCGTGGTGCGCGACCACACGGGGGCGTAGAGCGAGCCGGCCGACCTTGGCCCCGTTGTCCGCGGCGTAGGACGCCGCAATCGTGGTGCCCCACGACCAGCCGATCGGGTTGACCTTCGGCGCGTTGCGCCGCTTCAGGACGTGGTCGACGACCGCTCCCAGTGCCTTGGCCGCGTCGGCCGTTCCCATGAACGGGTCGTTCTCGCCGGCCGGCGCATCCATGAGCGCGGGCCGCGTCGAGCGCCCATACCCCGGCAGGTCGAGCGCGTACACGTCGTAGCCCCGCTCGGCGATGTAGTCCATCCACGACTTGCCGGCGACCGGCAGGTCGAAGCTGGTGCCGGGATAGGTGGCGCCGTGCATCATGACGACGATGCGATCCGCGCCAAAGCTCGACACGCCCTCGGGCCGCTTGTTGCGCACGAAGATCTTTGCATCCCCGAGCGCAACGAAGATGTCCTCGCTCGCGATCTTGCTGCCTTGCGCCCAAGCTGGGGCATGAGCCGCGCCCGCGCTCACGAGACCGAGCGCCATGGCCATTGCCAGATGCGCATGTTTCCTCCCGGATGCTGTTCTGGTTTCAATGCACGCCAGGGTAGCGCCTCCGCGCCCGCCAGTCATCCGTGCGCTGCGCGAGCCGGGGACAAGGCAGGTATGCGGGCGTTGCCCCGCAGCTCACCATCGCAGTTGCATCGTTGCCGCAATAGCCGGCGGCGTGCCGGGCGCCTCGAACAGGGCCGCCAGCCGCGCCGCATCGATCTCGCCCCCTGCCGTCACCTCGTCGTTGTGAATGCCGGCGGCGACGAACAGGGCGTCGACGCCGAGGCCTTGCGCGGCGGCGAGATCGGTGCGCACGGCGTCGCCGACCGCGAGGATGCTGTGGCGCGCCGGCTCCGTCCCGCGCAGCTCGGCGGTGCGCCCGAGCGCGGCCTCGTAGGCGGCTGGATGCGGCTTGCCGGCCCAGAACACGGGCCCGCCCTGGCGCTCGTACTCCAGCGCGATGCTGCCGGCGCAGAGGTAGCGCTTGTCGCCCACGTCGACGACGAGGTCGGGGTTGGCACAGACGAAGGGCAGGGCGCGCGCCACCCCCTCCGCGATCAGCGGCCGGTAGCTCTCCACCGTCTCGTTGACATCGTCGACGAGGCCGGTGCAGACGATGGCCTCGGCCTCGGCGAGCGCTACGCCTGCGCCCGGCAGGCGCTGGAACAGGCGGCTGTCGCGCTTGGCCGGTCCGATGCGGTGGAGGCGCCGGTAGCCCTTCTCGGCGATGTGCCGAAGCGCGATGTCGCCCGAGGAGACGACGGCATCCCAGGCATCGCGGCGCACGCCGGTGCGCTCCAGCACGCGCTCGACGCCGTCGGCCGGCACCGGCGCATTGGAGACCAGCACCACCGTGCCGCCGTTGGCGCGAAAGCGGGC
>Ga0075431_100004398_pt1 | contig 13820 bp, 10 predicted proteins | sample RhiMetdeltSRZDD5_FD_75297 | JGI IMG/M metagenome (GOLD analysis project Ga0075431, IMG submission 75297) | Populus rhizosphere microbial communities from Tennessee, USA - Rhizosphere MetaG P. deltoides SRZDD5 | ecosystem: Host-associated > Plants > Roots > Rhizosphere > Soil | place: USA... | reverse complement strand
TCACCGGGCACACCGGCTTCAAGGGCGGCTGGCTGGCGCTCTGGCTCTCGGAGCTGGGCGCGGAGGTGACCGGCTACGCGCTGGCGCCGGATACCCGGCCCAGCTTCTTCGCCGTGGCAGGCGTCGAGGCGCGCTGCCGCCACCTGGAGGCCGACGTGCGCGACGCGGGCGCGCTCCAGCGGGCGCTGCGCCAGGCCCGCCCCGACCACGTCTTCCACCTGGCGGCGCAGTCGCTGGTGCGGCGGAGCTACCAGCTGCCGCTGGAGACCATCCAGACCAACGTGCTGGGGACCGCCAACCTGCTGGAGGCCGTCCGGCAGGAGGGGCTCCGGTGCGCCGTGGTCGTGGTCACCAGCGACAAGTGCTACGAGCCCCGCGAGTCAGCCTCGGGTCATCTCGAGGAGGACCCCATGGGCGGCCACGACCCGTACTCGATGAGCAAGGGCGCCGCGGAGCTGGTGGTCGCCTCCTACCGCCGCAGCTTCTTCCCGCCCACGGAGCTGCGCAGGCACGGAGTCGGGCTGGCCAGCGCGCGCGCCGGGAACGTCCTCGGCGGAGGCGACTGGGCGGTGGACCGCCTGGTGCCCGACGTCGTCCGCGCGCTGGGCGAGGGGAGGCCGGTGCCGGTGCGGAACCCCCGCTCCGTCCGGCCCTGGCAGCACGTGCTGGAGCCGCTCTCCGGGTACCTGCAGCTCGGCGCGCGCCTCGGCGGGATCGACACCCGGCAGCCGGAGCGCTTCTGCGAGGCCTGGAACTTCGGCCCCCGGCCGGACGCCACCGTCTCCGTGAGCGAGCTGGTGGAGCGCGCCATCCACCACTGGGGCGCCGGGACGTGGGAGGACCGGAGCGACCCGGCCGCGCCGCACGAGGCCAGGTGGCTCTCGCTCTCCATCGAGAAGGCGCGGCAGGTCCTGGAGTGGGGCCCGCGGTGGTCTCTGGACCAGGCCATCCAGGCCACCGTGAGCTGGTACCGGGAGGCCGCCGCGCTGGACCGGGCCGGCGTCGCGGCGCTCACGCTGGGGCAGATCCGCACGTACCTCGGCGCGGGGGCGTGACCTTCAGTCCAGGTCCGACAGGCGCTCGTCCACGATGTACAGCGGGAGCGCCAGCCCGTCCTTGTACGCGCGCGCCAGGTAGATGCCCAGCATCCCCAGGCCGAAGACGATCCAGCCCGCGTTGAGCGCGGCCAGCGCGATCGCCCAGCGCAGGAGCGCGTCCATGCCCGGGCGTTCGCCGGCGGCGAGCACGGCCACCGCCGCGGCCACGTCCACCAGCAGGCCGATCACGCCGGTGTACGCCAGCAGGCGGAGCGGGAGCGTGGACGAGGAGAGGATGCCGGCGATGCCGAAGCGGATCGCGCCCGCCAGGTTGTAGTGGGTCTTCCCCACGATGCGGCGCTCGCGCTTGTAGGGGATGCCCTCGCGGCGGAAGCCGACGTAGCCCACCTGCCCGCGCACGAACGGGAAGGTGGACCGGGTGGCCAGCACGTGGTCGCGCACGCGCCGGTCGACCAGGAAGAACTCCGCCATGTCGAGGACGATCTCGTGGTCTGCCAGCTTCCGCGTCACCCGGTAGAAGAGCTTCCGGGCCAGGTGCATCCCCACGAACTCGGAGCGCTTCTGGCGGATGCCGTAGGCCACGTCGGCGCCGGCCAGCCAGCGGTCGATGAGCCGGGGGAGCAGCTCCGGCGGGTCCTCGCAGTCGACGTCGATGTTGGCGACCGCGTCCCCGCGCGCGTGCCGCATCCCGGCGGTGATCGACGCCTGGTAGCCGTAGTTGCGGCTCATGGTGAGGTAGCGCACGCGCGCGTCGCGGCGCCTCAGGTCCCGCAGGATCTCCAGCGTCCGGTCCGTGCTCCTGTTGTTGACGAACAGCAGCTCGAACCGGACGCGATCCTCGCAGGGAGCCAGCGCGGCGGTGAGCCGCTGGTAGAACAACGGGACCGCCTGCTCCTCGTTGAAGACGGGACAGACCACCGTCACCAGGGGTCGGTCCGCTCTGGGCTCCGTGGCCATCAGAAGGCGCGGCTCATACCCGACCGCGCCCTGGTTGCCAACCGGGGCTCAGAAGCGCCAGACGGGCCCGTTCGCGGCCATGGGCTGGAATGTGAATCCCCTCGTCAGCTCCGGACCGGTGGGCAGGATGGCCGCGGATCTCGATCCGCCTCCGACGAGGCCGGACTTGAAGATGCAGTCCACCAGCTCCCAGATGCGCACGCCGGCGTACCCGAGGAGGGCCAGGGGCGCGAGGAAGATGAAGACCGGTAGCACTCCGCCGGTGGCGACCGCGAAGGCGGCCGCGTAGATCACGATGACCGCCGCGATGAGCCCTACCTCGAGCCCGAGGAACAGCACCGCTCCGCCGTCGCCCAGCACGAAGTGGCCGGTGCCGAAGCCGATGAAGATCGTCAGCAGCAGGGCGATGATGGAGCGGGTCCCCGAGTCCATCGAGGCGCCGCCGCCGCCCTCCGCCATGAGCTTGAAGGGCGCGCTGCCCGGCATCCCCAGGGTCTGCAGATCGCCGGGCTCCAGCAGCTGCGGCGTGAAGCGAGGAGTGTCCGCGAATGGAGAGCTCAGCTTCAGCTCCGTCTGCAGCGGTGTGCCGAGCAGGTCGGCGGCATGTGCCGTGCCCGCCCATGACGCAAGGATGGCGCTCACAACCAGGATCAACGTTCTCATGAAACCCCTCCCGGGTACGCTGGCCGCTCCAAGCGGCGCGGCGCGGGGCCCTAGCATAGGAGGCGCCCGCCACCGGGGCGAAGGAGAATCGCGGCGCCGCCCACGGCAGGATGGTGGTCGACGGCGTCAGGATCCTCTTCCGCGCCGACGAGCAGCGATCCCGGCCTCCACCGGCTCGATCTCGAAGCGAGAGCGGACCTCTTCGGGGATGCGCACCGGGCGGCCGCTGCGCAGGTCGACGAAGGCCCACCGGGTGACCGCGCGGGCCAGCAGCTCGGCACCGGCGACGCGCTGGATGGTGGTGTAGCGCTCGGCGCTGGCGGGGCCGGTGGTGCACACCTGGGTGCCCACGTCGAGCTCGTCCCCCGCGAGCGCCGGCCGGATGTAATCGACCTCGTGGCGCTTCACCACGAACACCGCGCCCCGCTGCCGGTACCCGGCCAGCCCCAGCCCCACCGCCTCCGAGTGCGCCACCGCCGCCTCCTGCACCCAGCGCAGGTAGACCTGGTTATTGGCGTGCTCCAGCTCGTCGAGGTCGGTCGCCTCCACCCGCACGCGAATCGTGAATGGCACGCCGGGAGCGTAGCACCGGGACCTACAGGCCCCGGGCCCCGCCCGCGGTAATTCCCCCGGCCCGGTGCGTCTTCAGAGTGGACCTTCACCTGGACACGCGATGGCCACCCGGCTCCTCTTCAGCTTCGACATCAACGGAGCTCCTCCCGGTCAGGAGCTCCCTTCGCCGGTCCTGGAGGCCGTGGGGAACCGCCGGAAGCAGCGGGTGCTCAGCCGGCTCTGGCTGCTGGAGTGCCGGGACGAGAGCGACGCCAAGGACTTCTCGAGCGCGCTGAGCGCCATCAAGGCCAGGCGCCCTGACTTCTTCTTCGTCGTGCTCGCGTGGGTCCATGGCTCGCCGGACGTCTACGTCGAGGCCAGGCAAGCCGCGTGATCGCCGCCCGAGCGCTCCTGGTCACCCTCGCCTTCCCCGCGGCGTCCTTCGCCGGCGAATTCGACCTCGCCGCCGGCCCCTGCCAGACGGTCGACGTGGAGCAGCGCCAGGAGCTCCAGCCCGTGGAGTTCCTGGAGCGCAGCTCCATCTTCAACAGCCTGCCGAACACCGGGCCGGTGGAGCCGGCGGCGCTGCTGTTCGAAGCGAACGTCGCCACGCACCTCTACTTCTACAACGCGCTCACCAACCTCGAACGCCAGTGCTTCCGCGGCGAGGGCTGGCTGTGGACCGCCGCCTTCACCATGCAGGTCCGGCTCCGGATGGTGGCGGACAACTCCCTCCCGGTCCGGCCCGCCTCGCTGATGCCGCGGCTGGACGGCCAGCTGTTTCGCGTGACCGGCTCCGGGAGGAAACAGTGGCCGTTCGGCCGGAGCGCTTTCGACCTGCTGGAGCTCCGCGCGTCGCTGGGGCACCACTCCAACGGCCAGCAGTACTGCGAGTTCGCCGCCGGCGTGCCGGACGACGTCCCGGGCGCGCCGTGCCCGGCGATCGATCCGGTGAACCCGCCGCTGGACCAGCTCAACTACCGCGCCGGGGACTTCTCCACGAACCACGTCATCGGCGGGGCGCACTTCGCCCGCATCTTCGTGGACGGGAATTACATGGAGATGGCGAGGGGGACCCTGGGCGCGCTCTACGAGGGGAACCCGCTCGACTTCGGGCCTGGCGGGCTGGACGCCTCCCAGTTCCCGCTCTACGGCGCCCACCGCCTGCTGGTCACCGCCGGCGCCAGCTTCCATCCATGGCGGTTCTCAGGAGCGCGCGCGAATCCCTGGACCGGCATCTTCCGGCTCAACGCGACCTGCGAGGCGATGTTCGGCGGAGTGGCCACCAGCATCCCGTATGACCGGGAGACGGTGGAGCTGTCGTACGTGTTCGACGGGCTGGGCGGCATCGGCTTCGTGGCCCGCTACATCCACGGGCAGGACTACATGAACGTGCTCTTCGTGGGTCCGCCGCTCTCGGTGGTGCAGGTCGGCCTGGTCTGGGATCCCTCACCTCGAATGAAGTACGGCTTCATGTGGAACGCCCGTTGAGCTGAAAGGCGCAGGTGATACGGTCGCGCCGCCCCGATGACGACGAGCGAGAGTGCGCAGGGCGCGGTGTTCGATCTCGATGGGACGCTGGTCGACAACATGCGTTTCCACATCGACGCATGGGTGAGCTACGGCGCTTCTCTCGGGTTTTCGATCACCCGCGAGATGGTGGAGCGCGATTTCGCCGGCAAGCGCAATGAGGAGATCTTCGGGCAGCTGTTCGGCGCCTCCCTGTCGGCCGCCGATCTCGACCGCATGGCCGAGGAGAAGGAGGCCGTCTATCGAGACCTCTACGCCCCCCACGTGGCCCCGGTCGACGGGTTGATTCCCTTCCTGGACGCGTTGAAGCGCAGGGGGATCCGGGCCGCGGTCGCCACGTCGGCGCCGGCGCGGAATCGCGTCTGGCTGCTGGAGCGCCTCGGCCTCGCGGGGTCGTTCGACCGCGTCGTCGGTCCCGAATCGGTGCGGCGGGGCAAGCCGTTCCCGGACATCTTCCTGGCGGCGGCCCGGGCGCTGGAGCTCCCGCCCGCGGCCTGCATCGCCTTCGAGGACGCGGTGAACGGAGTCACCAGCGCGGTCCGGGCAGGGATGCGGGTGGCCGCGCTCACCACCATGACTTCAGCCGAGGCCCTTCGCCAGGCGGGCGCGCGCTGGGTCCTCCCGGATTATCGAGCCCTGCCCGCCGACCTCGCCGAGATGCTCGGCTAGCCTGGAGGAACCATGTCGCGCCGCCGTCACTCGCTCCTGCTGGTGCTGGGTCTGCTCGCCTGCACCCACGCTCCCGGCCCTCCCCCGCCCGCGGAGGACTCCGGGGCGGTCGCCTTCGTCGGCGTCACCGTGGTGCCCATGGACGCCGAGCGGCGCCTCCCGGACCAGACCGTGCTCATCCGCCAGGGGCGGATCGCCGAGGTGGGCCCCTCCTCGACGGTCCAGGTCCCCGCCGGCGCGCTGCGGATCGACGGCCGGGGCAGGTTCCTCATGCCCGGCCTGGCGGACATGCACGTCCACCTGTGGACCCGGGACGATCTCCTCCTCTTCCTCGCCAACGGCGTCACGTTCGTGCGCAACATGTGGGGCTCGCCGCAGGACCTGGTGTGGCGCGCCCGCATCGAGCGGGGAGAGCTCCTCGGGCCGACCGTCTACACCGCGGGCCCGCTGCTCGACGGAGCGCCCCCGATCTGGAACGGCTCGGCCGTGGTCGAATCGGCGGCGGACGCCGCGCGCGTCGTCGCCGCCCAGAAGAAGGCCGGCTACGACTTCATCAAGGTCTACAAGAAGCTCTCGCGCGAGGCGTACGACGCCATCGCCGCGGAGGCGAAGCGGGAGGGAATGACCTTCGGGGGCCACGTGCCGGCCGCCGTGGACCTGCCGCACGCGCTCGCGGCGGGCCAGCGGTCGGTGGAGCACCTGGATGGGTACTTCGAATACCTGCTGGCGGAGGGCTCATCCCTCCGCGGCAGGGCCGACCTCCCTTCCCGCCTCCGGATGGTCGACGAGCTGGATGACCGCAAGATCCCCCAGGCGGCGGAGCTGACCCGGCGGGCAGGGGCGTGGAACTGCGTCACCCTGGTCGTCCTCCAGCGCTTCGTCCCCAAGGCCGAGGCCGAGGCCCTCCTGCGCCGCCCCGAGATGCGGTTCGTCCCTCCCTCCACCAAGGCGCTCTGGGACCCGGACAAGGACTTCCGGCTCAAGTCGCTCACCGCGGCGAACTTCGCCCAGCTCCGCAAAGGCGATCAGGTCCGGCTCCGGTTGACGAAGGCGTTGCACGACGCGGGCGCCCGTCTCCTGCTGGGCACCGACACGCCCAACCCGTTCGTCGCCCCGGGCTTCTCCATCCACGACGAGCTGGCGAGCCTGGTGAAGGCCGGGCTCAGCCCCTACGAGGCGCTCCGGGCCGGGACGCGGGACGCCGCCGAGTTCGTGGGACAGTCGAAGGAGCTCGGCACGGTCGCTCCCGGGATGCGGGCCGACCTTCTCCTGCTGGAGGCCGATCCACTGCTGGACGTGGCGAACGCCGCCCGGCGGAGCGGGGTGATGGTCCGCGGCCGCTGGCTCCCCCAGGCGGAGCTGGAGCGCCGGCTGGAGGAGATGGTCGCGCGGTGGAGCGCCCCGAAGCGGCGTTTCCAGGACGCCGCCGCCCTCCCGGGCTCCGGGGAGCAGCTCTTCTCCGGGCGCTACGAGCTCTTCTACGGCGATGTCTCGGCGGGAGAGGAGCGCCTGGCGATACAGCGGCTCCCCGGCGGACGGCGCGTCATCCACTCCCAGGAGTCACTGGACGCCCAGGAAGCGAACAATGCGCTCCGGATCGAGCTCGATGCCACGGGGACGCCTGAAACGCTCCGCTACGACATCCACAGCGGCCTCGGGACCGGCGCTCTCGAGGTCTCCCGGCGGGAGAAGGGGCTCCACGTCTCCGGCCAGGCTCCCGCCGGGGCGCAGGTCGCCCTCGACCAGGAGGAGGCCCCGGACGCGCTGCTCGGCGTCTCCATGATCGCGCCCTACGTGGTGGTGGCGGAGCGCCTGCGGCCGCTCGGCGCCGGCAAGAGCGTGACCTTGAAGGGCCGCAAGCTGACGCTCGATCCCGACGTCGAGCTCGCCCCGGAGACGTTGACGGTCGAGCGCCAGGCGGACGATCGCGAGACGGTGGCGGGCAGATCCGTGGACGTGCGCCGCTATCGACTCAAGATCCAGCACAAGAACGGCTCGTACAACGGGTCCCTCTCCGTGGATGCAGCCGGCTACCCGGTGACGCTGGAGATCGAAAACAACATGGGGATCATCCGCTACCGGCGGATCGAGTAGCCGTCAACGCCTGGGCCGGGCGCGGTGCCGCCACCGCCTGAGCTTCCGGTAGAGCGTCGCCTCGCCGATGCCCAGGGCGGCGGCGGTGCGCCGCTGGTTGCCGCCCAGCTGCTCCAGCGCGGCGAGGACGTGGGCGCGCTCCACGTCCTCCAGCGTGCGCACGCGCCCGGTCCGCGCCACCGGCCCGGGCGCGGCGCTCCGGACCTCCTGCGGGAGGTCCCCCACCTCCACCGATGACCCGGCCGCGAGCGCCACCGCGCGCTCGATGGAGTTCTCCAGCTCGCGCACATTGCCGGGCCACTGGTGCTGGAGGAGCCGATCGGCCGCCCGGGCGCTCAGGCCGGTCACCCTGCGCTTCATCCGCTCCGCCGCCCCGGAGAGCAGCACCCGCGCCAGGGGCAGGATGTCCTCCGGCCGCTCCCGCAGCGGCGGCACCTGCACCTCCACCACCCGCAGCCGGTAGTACAGGTCCTCCCGGAACCGTCCGGCGCGGATCTCCGCTCCCAGCTCCCGGTTCGTCGCCGCCACCAGCCGCGCGTCGAACGGCCGCACCTGGTTCTCCCCCACCCGCCGCACCTCCCGCGACTGGAGCGCGCGCAGCAGCTTCACCTGCATCGACAGCGGCATCTCGCCGATCTCGTCCAGGAACAGCGTGCCCTGGTGCGCGGCCTCGAACAGGCCGGGCCGGTCGTGCGTGGCGCCGGTGAACGCGCCCCGCGCGTGCCCGAACAGCTCGCTCTCCAGCAGGGCCTCGGGGACCGCGCCGCAGTTCACCGCCACGAACGGCCCGCCCGCGCGCGCCGACGCCTCGTGGATCAGCCGCGCCACCCGCTCCTTCCCCACCCCGGTCTCGCCGGTGATCAGCACCGTGGCGTCCACCGCCGCCACCCGCCGAGTGGTGTCCACCACCCGCCGCATGGCCTCGCTCCGCGCCACCAGTCCGCCCGCCACCTCCACCTCCCGGTCGCGCGCGTCCAGCGTCCGCCTCCGCGCGCGCAGCTTCCGCTCCGTCTCCCGCAGCGCGGCCGCGATCTCCGCCACCCTGGCGTCCAGCGTGTGCCGGTCGAAGAACCGGATCTCCTCCCGGTCGCCCCACTCCGCCCGCGATCTCCCCACCACCCGGCACACCGGATCGCCCCGCGCCACGCACTGCTCCTCCAGGAAGTAGGTCTCCTGCCCGCGCGCGTGGCTGAAGTACCCGCTGGCGAACCCGGCCAGCGTCCAGCACACCGGCACCTCGGAGCGGCCGAAGTGCAGCAGGTGCTGCTCCGCCTCATACGACGCCCGCAGGATCGCCTCCGGCGACGCCGCCGACTGCCCCACCGGCTCGATCTCCGCGAAACCCTGCAGCATCGCGAAGCGCGTCCCCGCCATCCGCCACTGCCGCTCGTCGTCCCACGGGAACCCCGCGCGGGCGCTCTCCGCGGTCCGCACCCCGTGCGCGTAGCCCAGCCGCGACAGCACCCCGCGCGCCGCCGTCTCGCCCAGCGTGTCGAACAGCTCCTTCCGCAGCAGCCCCAGCGCCACCACGTCCAGCACCAGCGCACGCGCGCTCCCCAGCCGGAGCACGCCGCCCCCCGGCTCGAACTGCAGCATCCCGCCCAGGACCAGGTCGTCCGCCTTCATTCCGCCCTCGGCCTCAGTCAATCAAAATGATTGATGATTCTATCATTATGACCGAGCCCGGCTCCGGGTCGCGCCGCCAACCCGCGGAGATCGCTCGCGCCGCGGCTGGCGCGGAACGTGCTCCTGGGGTCGGGCGAACCGCCGTCCACAAGGAGCCGCCCAGATGCCTCGCTCGCCCGTCCTTCCCCCAGTGAACGCCGATCTCTCCGGCAAGGTGTACGTGGTGACCGGGCCGACGTCGGGGATCGGCCTGGAGATCGCGCGCCGGCTGGCGGCGATGAAGGCGGAGGTGGTGCTGGCCTGCCGGTCGGCGGAGCGCGGCGAGGCGGTGCGCGCCGACCTGGGCGCCCAGACGGGCAACCACCGGCTGGTGGTGATGGTGGTGGACGTGGCGGACCGGCGATCGATCCGGAGCTTCGCCGCGGAGGTGACCCGGAGGTACCCGCGCCTGGACGGCCTGGTGAACAACGCCGGCGCCTGGTTCCCGGACCGCCGCCCCAGCCCGGACGGGGTGGAGCTGACGTGGGCCACCAACGTGCTGGGGCCGTTCCTGCTCGCCCGCCTCCTGGAAGAGCCGCTGGCGCGCGCCCACGGGCGGGTGATCAACGTCGGCTCGCACTTGGCTAGCGGGCTGGACCTGGACGACGTGGAGTACGCCCGCCGCAAGTACGAGGGCTTCTCCGGGGCGTACCCGCAGAGCAAGCAGGCGCTGCTGATGCTGTCGCACCACGAGGCCCGCCGCCTGTGGGCCCGCGGCGTCACCCTCAACGTGGCGGAGCCGGAGTGGGTCCGGACGAACGCGCACCGCCACGCGAACCCCCTCCAGCGCCTGGTGATGAACCTGGCGGGGAGGATCGGCGCGCGCACGCCGGCCGAGGGCGCCGACACCGCGGTGTGGATGGCCGCCTCCCCCGACCTGGCCGGCGTCACCGGCGGCGACTTCAAGGATCGCCAGCGCCTGCCGCCGCGCTTCGACGGCGACGCGCAGGCCATCGCGCGGCTGTGCTCCCTGTGCGAGGCCCAGGTCGGGCTGGGCGACGGCGGCCGCGGGCTGTCCGCGGCGTAGCCCCGGCGCCGCGTCCCGTCAGCGCGCCACCTGGCCGAGATCGACGTAGGCGCCGTCCACCATCACCACGTAGGGCCGCTCCTGGAAGCGCAGCCCTCCCGATCCGTCGTGCTCGATGATCTCGAGCTTGCCCATGCCGTAGCCCATGGGCCCGCGCGAGTAGTAGTGCGCGAGCAGCTTGTACGGGTAGGCGCGCTGCCCGGGCGGGAGCCGGATGGTGAAGCACTCCGGCCCGTAGCCGGTGGTGACGTCGGCGTAGAGGTCGCCGCCCGACGGCAAGTGCGTCGAGGAGTACCAGGCGTGGCCGCCCCTGGCGTCCAGGATGTGGAAGTCCACGTCGTTCGCGTCCGTCTCCCAGGTGAGCACGAAGCGCAGCGAAGGCTTGTCCTCGGTGACGCCGCCCAGCTTCGACAGCCGCGCGCGGATGGCCTGCGCGGCGTTGGGCTCGGCCTTCATCCACGCCGCCGCGATCAGCCCGGCGTCCTCCCGGAGGATCCGCTCGACCTCCCGGAACCGGCCCTCGGGGTACCGGGTCAGGCAGCCCTTCTCGATCGCGTCGAACGCCTGCGCCGGCTTGCCCGCGCGCAGCAGCGCGAAGGCGAGCATCCGGTGGCTGGCGGGGTGATCCGCCCGCTGCTCCACCGCCTTGGCGAAGGAATCCGCCGCCAGCTCCTGGTAAGCCCGTCCGTCCAGGCGCTCCAGGCGGCCACCCGCGAACCGGCGCAGGTCGGCCCGCGCCGGGAAGAGGTCGATGATCGAGCCGTATGCGCGCGCGGCGCGCTCGAGGTCGCCCTTTCTCTCGCAGGCCTCGCCCAGCGCCACCAGCGCCAGCACGTCGCCCGGTTGCTCCTCCCGCCAGCCGGCGGCGAGCTCGAACCCCCTCTGCGTGTTCTTCGCCGCGAGCGCGCCCATCACCTCCTTGAACCGGCCCTCGTAGGGGTCGCGGGACACCGGGAGCGAGCCCTCGTCCGAACGGGACTGCTCCAGCGATGAGCGCCGGCGCGACGCCGAGTCAGCTGGGCTCGCGAACCCCTCCGCCATGTCGCGCGCCGGGCGACCCGGAGGAGGAGGCGCAGCGGTCGCCGGCGCGGGCTGGCGCAACGCCCGTCCCCGCTCCTCTTCCCTGGGAGCGAACGCCTCGCTGTCCTCCACCTCCGGCGGCCTGTCGGCCGGCGACGCCTCGGCCTTCTTCGGCTCCTCCTTGGCGTCCAGGTCCTTCTCCGGCGCTTTCAGCGTGACCGTCGACTCGCCCTTGGCCTTCTCGACTTCCTGCGCGGGGTCCGGCTTGGTCTTGACCTGCGGCCGCGCCGCCGGCGGCTCGCGGCCCTTCATCATGCCGATGCGCCCATCGCGCACGGTGAGGATGTCGGCGAGCGCCTTGCGGTCGATCTGGAAGCGCTCGTAGTCGGCCTCCGTCTCCAGCACGAGCAGCGCCGTGTAGGGCGACAGCACCCGGTGCTTCACCGACAGCGCGACGATCTCATTGCGGATCCCCTGCTTGTCCTTCGGCGCGGCGGCGCGGTCCTGGCGATCGAGGAGCGCGGCGATCCTCGCCTGCGCCCACGCGCGCGCGAGCAGCGGCCGTTCGATGGACGCGATGCCCTTCACCTCCACCGGGACGCCTCCCACCGAGAGCTTCAGCGGCGCGTCGGGCTTCGCCAGCTCGACGTACACCACCGCCTCGTCTCCGGCCTGCACGCCCTCCAGCGCCGGCGGCCAGACCAGCTTCGCCCCCTCCGCCACCACCGGCACCCTGGCCACCGTCGCCTCCGCGAGCCGCCGCGCGATCGTCTCCGCCCCCGCGTCGCCGTCGAGCACCGCGCCGGTCCTCGGCAGCTTCGCGGTCACCAGCCGCCTGAGCAGCGCCTCCTCGCGGATGCCCCCCACCGCGATCGCGTCCAGCCGCGCCACCTTCGCGTCCTTCAGCCCCGCCACCGCCGCGAGCAGCCGATCTCCCTCGATCTCTCCCGCGGTGAAGACCCCGTCGCTCACCAGCACCACCCGCTGGCGGGGCGCCTTCTTCCCCTGCTCGAGCACCGCCGCGAGCGCCTTCGACAGATCGCTGGCGCCGAGCGGACGGCGGTCGCGCAGCGCCTTGATCTGGGCGGCGCCGAAGCCACTCGCCGGCCCGTCGTAGACGACCTGCACCGCCTGGTCGAAGGCGGCCACGGTGAGCGGAAGGGCGCCGTTGTTCCTCGCCAGCAGCGCGATCAGCTTCTCCACCAGCAGCAGCTGCGAGGAGAACCCCAGCGCCCGCGACGCGCTGGTGTCGACCAGCAGCATCAGCGAGTCGATGGGGTCGGGAGACGGCCGCGCCACCGCCCGCACCCGCACGGCGGCCAGCTCTCCGGAGCGCACCCCCGGCCGCGGCGCCCGCGAGGGCACCGAGAGGTCCTTGTCGGGCACGAAGTGCTGCCGGTCGAGCTTCGCCGCCAGGGCGCCGCCGGTGAAGACCTCGACGGACAGGGAGGAGACCTCCGGGAGCCCGCGCAACGGGAGCACGTAGGGAGTGGCGGCGGCCGGCAGCTCGTGCGACCAGGAGACGATCAGCTCCTTCCGTCCCCTCGCGGGGATGGGGAAGACCCGGGCGGAGAACTCGTTGCCGGCGGCCTGCTCGAGGAGCGCTGGGTCCTGCCGGCGGTGGAGGAAGTCCTCGTAGGCGCGCCGGGCCGCCTGCTTCTCGACGACCTCACCCTCCTGCCACTGCTGGTCGAGCTTCATCGCGAAACGGCTCACCGTCGCGCCGCGCGGGAGCGTCACCCGGAACTGCCCCTCGATGACGCGGTCCCGCGGGTTCTCGAAGATCAGCGCGAGCTCGGTGAAGGCGAGCGGCTCCTCGACGACGGCGCGGGCCGCGTAGGAGACCAGCCTGAGCCCCGAGCCGTCCGAGGCGGTGAGGCTGACCGGGGCCTCCTCGGAGGCGAAGGCGACGGCGGGCAGCGAGGCGACGAGCGCGATCAGCGGCAAACGCATGGGAGAGTCCTCGGCAGGAACGCAAAAGCGTGACATCCGCGACGGCGAGATGGTTCCACACCAGGGCACACCATGACGTGCTCTACCCGGTCCCGCTACACCCGGCCATGGCGGGCCGGACGGGTTGGGATTTAGCCTTCCACCCGTGAGCCCAAGACCCCCGACAAAGTCGCTGGCGTGCGCGCTGGTCGCCCTCGCCCTGGCCCTGGCCGTTCCCGCGGGAGCGGCGCCGGCCCTGGCGAGCTGGGGCTCGCTTCCGGTCTCGTTCGAGCCCAACCGGGGCCAGACCCATCCCTCGGTGGACTTCATCGCCCGCAGCCGCGACGGGGTCGGCTTCCTCGCCGGGGGCGCGTTCACCCTGCGCCTCGACCGGTGCCTCGCCCCCGCGCGCGACTGCCGCACCCACGCCGTCCGCATGCGCCTGGCGGGCGCCCACCCCCGGAAGCCCGAGGGGCTGAAGCCGCTGCCAGGCATCGCCAGCTACTTTCTCGGCTCGGACCCTTCGCGCTGGATCGCCGGGGTCCCCACCTACGGGCAGGTCCTCTACCGGGACGCGCTGCCGGGCGTCGACCTCCGCTACCACAGCTCCGAGGGACACCTCGAGCTGGACCTGGTCCTCGCCCCGGGCGCAA
>Ga0075431_100004396_pt1 | contig 13822 bp, 14 predicted proteins | sample RhiMetdeltSRZDD5_FD_75297 | JGI IMG/M metagenome (GOLD analysis project Ga0075431, IMG submission 75297) | Populus rhizosphere microbial communities from Tennessee, USA - Rhizosphere MetaG P. deltoides SRZDD5 | ecosystem: Host-associated > Plants > Roots > Rhizosphere > Soil | place: USA... | reverse complement strand
GCCGACGTGGACGAGCCGGCGGCGCAGCGGGTCGCCGGCGCGGTGGTCAAGGCGGGCGGGACCGCAGAAGCTGTCGCCGTCGACGTCACCAGCGAGGAGGACGTGCGGCGGATGGTGGGCGCCGCCACCGGCGGGAACGGCGACGGGCGGCTCGACGTGCTGGTGTGCAGCGCGGCGGTCGAGGTGCGCGCCTCGCTCGCCGACACGAGCGACGACGACTGGCAGAACGTCCTCGACGTGAACGTGAAGGGCCCGTTCCTTTGCCTCAAGCACGCCATCCCGTCCATGGCGCGGTCCGGCGGAGGCTCCGCGATCCTCCTCGGGTCGGTGCTCGGCGCGATCGGCTCGCCCGGGTACGCGGCGTACTGCGCGTCGAAGGGCGCGCTCGTCAACCTGGCCAAGCAGGCCGCGATCGAGCACGCGCCCGACCAGGTGCGGGTGAACGTCGTCTCCCCCACCGCGTGCGAGGCGGGGCTGTTCCTGAAGGTGGTCGAGCAGGCGCCCGACCCCGAGGCGATCAAGCAGATGGTGGCGGAGCGGACACCGATGCATCGGCTCGGCACCGCCGACGACGTGTGCGAGTCGATCATGTTCCTCGCCGGCGACGAGTCGAGCTACATCAGCGGCGCCGTGTTCCCGCTCGACGGCGGCCTGGCCGCCCGCCGGATGTGATCACGATGCGTGCACCGACCAGAACTGTCATGGTGCACGCACGCATCGGGGTGAGGTGCTGATGCGTGACGGGAAGCGGATCCTCGACGCCGATGCACACGTCGTCGAGCCGGGCGAGGTGTTCGGCGACGCGCTGCGCGTCGGCCCCGAGCTCATGGACCTACCGCCGACGACACCGTTCGAAGCGGCGGGCGACACCTCGAAGCTGGCCGACTTCTTCGAGTCGGGCTGCGCGGCCGACGCGTACCTGCGCTGCATGGACACCGAAGGCATCGACGCGGTCGTGCTGTACCCGTCGATCGGGCTGTACGCGCCGTACCTCCCCGAGCTCGACCCGAAGGGATCGGCCGCTGCGTGCCGCGCGTACAACGACTGGATCGCCGGCTACTGCGCGACCGACCCGTCCCGGCTCGCCGGCGTCGGGATCGCGCCGCTCGCCGACGTGACCCTGGCGGTCGACGCGGCTCGCCACGCAGCCGACCTCGGCCTTCCAGGCCTGATGGTGCGCCCCAACCACGTCTACGGCCGCAGCCTCGGGACGCCCGACTACGACCCGCTGTACGACGCGCTCGAGGAGACCGGCCTCGTGCTCGCGGTGCACGAGGGGCTCGGCGTGCGTGGCGCGCCCACGATCGGGCGCGATGTGAGCGAGTCGTTCGCCGTCCGCCACGCCATGTCGCACCCGATGGAGCAGATGGCGGCGATGGCGAGCCTCGTGCTCGAAGGCGCGCTCGAACGGCATCCCAGGCTGCGCGTCGCCTTTCTCGAGTCGGGCACCGGATGGCTGCCGTACTGGCTGGCGCGCCTCGACGGCCACGCCGAGTGGATGCACGACACCGAGACGGCGGGCCTCTCGCTGTCGCCCTCGGAGTACTTCGCCCGTCAGTGCATGATCAGCACCGACCCCGACGATCCGTTGGCGGCGTGGACGGTGTCGCAAGTCGGCGCCGACCACGTCGTGTGGGCCAGCGACTTCCCGCACCCCGACGCCATGTACCCGGACGCCGTCAGCAGCTTCCTGAAGGAATCCGCCGAGCACGGCCTCGACGGTGCCGAGCTCGATGCCGTGCTGTGGGACACGCCGGTACGCTTCTACCGGCTGGAGGACCGCTTCGGCCTGACGTGAGGCAGGCAGCCGCCATGGGCGACACGGTCGTCGACACGCTCACTGCGGGACGCGAAGCGTTCACGCGCCACGAGTGGGAGCGTGCATACGACCTCCTCCGAGCCGCAGACGCCGACAGCCAACTCGGCCCGGAAGACCTCGAGCAGCTCGCGGAGGCGGCGCGCTGGTCTCGCCACTACGGCGACGTGATCGACACGTTCGAACGGGCCCAGGTCGCGTTCGTTCGCGCCGGCGACCGGCGATCCGCCGCTCGCGTCGCGCTCAGGCTCGCTTGGGAGAACTTCACTCGCAACGACGACGCGGTGGCGACCGGCTGGTACGGGCAGGCGACGACGCTGCTCGAGAACGACACCGAAAGCGCCGAGTACGGGCTGTACCTCATGGTGTCCGGATACACGGTGCTCATGGGCGGCAACATCGACGCCGGGCGCGAGCTGCTCGAGCAGGCCCGCGACGTCGGGCGCCGCGTCGGCGACCCGGACGTCGAGGGCTTGGCGAGCATCTATCTGGGCCACGCCCTGGTCACGGGCGGCGACCAGGCGGCCGGCCTCGCCATGGTCGACGAGGCGACCGCGGCGGCCATGAGCGGCAGGCTCGGGGTCCAGGCCGCCGGCACCATCTACTGCAGCACGATCTTCCTGTGCCGCAACATCGGCGACTGGCGTCGCGCCGGCGAGTGGACGGACGCGTCGACGCGATGGTGCCAGCGCGAGTCGGTCAGCGAGTTTCCGGGCCTGTGCCGGTTCCATCACGCCGAGGTCATGCGCTTCCGAGGGGCACTCGCGGACGCGGAGGAAGACGCGCTCGCGGCTGTCGACGAGCTCATGGGCTCTTCACCACGGTGGGCGGGATTCGCGTATCACGAGCTGGGCGAGGTGCGGAGACGGCGCGGTGACCTCGCCCGCGCGGGCGAGGCGTTCCGAAGGGCGGCGGAGCAGGGATTCGACCCCGAGCCCGGCGCGGCCTTGTTGCGACTCGACGAAGGAGACATCGCGGGCGCGCAGCGCGCCATCCGCCGGGCGGTCGCCGATGACAACGCGCTCGCTCAGGAGGGACGCGCACTCGTGCTCCCCGCCCAGGTCACGATCGAGATCGCGGCCGGTGACCTCTCCGCCGCCCATGGCGCGCTCGAATCCCTCGAGGAGCGCGTGAACGTGTCGGGGAGCGGCGCGTTCGCCGCGGCGGCTGCGACGGCACGAGGTGAGATCGCGCTGGCCGAGGAGCGTTCCGGCGACGCGATCACCGAGTTGCGCCGCGCGTGGCAGGCGTGGCGCGACGTCGACGCCCCGTACGAAGGAGCCAGGACTCGTGTGCTTCTCGCACGCGCGTACCGTGCCGAGGGTGACGAGGTCGCCGCCCGAACGGAGCTGGAGTCGGCCCAATCGGCCTTCGACCGCATCGGGGCAACCCGCGACAGCGCCCGGATCTCGGCGCAGCTGACGAAACCGGCCGAGGCTCGCTCCGTCCGCACGTTCATGTTCACCGACATCGTGGACTCGACCAAGCTCGTGGAGCTGCTGGGGGACGAGTCGTGGGAGAACCTGTTGGCGTGGCACAACCGGGCACTCCGGGTCTGCTTCGACGAGCACAACGGTGACGAGGTCAACAACGAGGGAGACGGTTTCTTCGTCGCGTTTCCCGATCCCGGCTCCGCGATCGAGTGCGCCTCGCACATCCAGCGCTCGCTCGCCGATCACCGCCGTGAACATGGATTCGCGCCTCAGGTGCGCATCGGTGTCCACACTGCCGAGGTGACGGATCGCGAGGGCGACTACGGCGGAAAGGGCGTGCATACGGCCGCTCGCGTCGGCGCGGCCGCCACCCCGAACGAGATCCTCGTGACCCTGGTCGCGCTCGACGGCCTCGAAGAGCGGTTCACGACGTCAGCCCCGCGTGCGCTCGAGCTGAAGGGTCTGGCGGAAGCGGTGCCCGTCGCCACCGTCGACTGGCGCTGACGGCCGCGGTCTACGCCACGCGGCAGGCCGTCGACGTCCCGAAGCGCGCCGCCACCATCTCCTTGAGCCCCCGGGGGAAGCTCTCGTGGGCGGCCAGATGCGGTTGCACGAGCGCGCCCTGCGCCATGACGTCGCCGCCGAACGCGCTCACGCACCGTTCGGGTTCGGCGTTGGCGAGCGAGAGGATGGCGCCGGCGCAGCCGAGCGAGCCGCCGAACGACAGCAACACCGACGAGCCCGTGTAGATCGGGCCGTCGTAGGCGTCGAGCTCGTGCAGGAGCCGCTCGGCGTCGCCCGAGGAGTCCTTGAGCCCTGCAATGGGCAGGTCGCCCAGGAATCGCACCGCGATCCCGGGCGGCGCAACCTTCGGGTAGTGATACGCGAGGACGGGCGTACCGGCTGCCGCCTTTGCGACGGCGTCGTAGTACGCACGCGAGTCGGTCACGCCCGGCGGCGACAGCACGAGCACGGCGTCGGCACCGCGCTCGACCGCGTCGCGCGTGAGCGCGGCGGCCTGCCGCGCCGAGGGCGCGCCGGTGCCTGCGAGCACCGGCACCCACGCCGGGAGCCGCCGGCGCACGGCCTCGAGCAGGGCAATTCGTTCGCCGGGCTCGAGCGCAGCGGCCTCGCCGGTCGTGCCCGCCACCACTACGGCACGCACTCCGAGGTCGACGAGCTGTGCCGCCAGCGCGGCGCTGGCCGGTGCGTCGAGCTCGCCTCGGTCGTCGAACAACGTGACGAGCGCGACGCCGACCCCGGTGAAAACAGGAACCGCCACGCACCGCAAGCTACCGGCCGGCAGCGCTCCCCAAGACGCGGCCGAAATGGTGGCCGGTGATGGCCAAGCCCCATCGGAGGTAGAGCCGGTGGGCGTCGTGGCGGTGCACGCCGGAATCGAGCTGGAACGAGTCACAGCCGTTTCGATCGGCCTCGATGCGCAGCCAGTCGAGCAGTCGCGTGGCGTGCCCCGCGTGCCGAGCCGACTCGCGCGTGACGAGGTCCTCCACATAGAGATAGTGACCCCACGCCAGCATGTCCCGGATGTGGAAGCCGGCCGCGCCGGCGGCGGCGATGTCGGAGTCATCGAACGAGGCGACCAACCGGTAGCCGGCCGGCCGCTGCACGTCGTTCACGCGGGCCACGAACTCGGATTCCGTTCCGATGTCCGGCCGCAGCTCGAGCATCGCTTCGTACGCGAGACGGGTCTCGGCCGCCGGGAGCTCTCGAATGCTCATGCAGCGAAGCATTACTAGTGTCGCCGGCATGGACGAAACGGTTTTGTCCGAGACCGCCGACCGCGTGTGCACGGTCATGCTCAACCGTCCCGACGCCCGCAACGCCATGAACAGCGAGCTGCAGCGAACCCTCGCCATCGCGCTCGCCGGCACCGAGGCCGACGAGGGTGTCGATGTGGTCATCCTCACCGGCGCCGACCCCGCGTTCTGCGCCGGTCTCGACCTCCGCGAGCTCGGCACCACCGCCGCGAACCTCGTCGGCGGGCGCGACGACGAGCATCGCAGCCCCTTCACAGTGCTGTGGACGATGACGAAGCCGGTCATCGGCGCGATCAACGGCCCTGCCGTGACCGGCGGCTTCGAGCTCGCGCTCGGATGCGACTTCTTGATCGCCTCCGAGCGGGCGACATTCGGCGACACGCACGCGCGTCTCGGTGTGACGCCCGGCGGCGGGATGAGCGTGTTCCTGCCCCAGACGGTCGGGCTCCGAAAGGCGAAGGAGATGAGCCTCACCGGCAACTTCATCGACGCGCGCGAGGCACTCGAGCTCCGGTTGGTGAACCACGTCGTCGCGCACGAGGAGCTGCTCCCGGCCGCTCGGCGGCTGGCGGCCGACATCGCCGGCAACGACCAGGAAGCGGTCCGGAACCTCAAGCAGCTCTACGACCGTGGCTCGAAGGTCAGCGTCGGCGAGGCGATCGCGCTCGAGCAGGACCGGTTCCGCAACTTCCGTGTCGACCCGTCGGAGATCGAGCGTCGTCGAACCACCGTCGTCGAGCGCGGCCGCGGCCAGACGAAGTAAGCGCCGCGAGCGGTACCGTAACGACATGGACGTCACGCCGCTGATCCAGGCTGCGGACACCAAGATCCTGCTCGTCGTCATGGACGGCCTCGGCGGCTACGCCGACGGCGAGCACGGCACCGAGCTCGAGGAAGCGACAACGCCGCACCTCGACCGGCTCGCCGCCGAAGGCACGACCGGGCTCGTGGAGCCGGTCGGGCCCGGCATCACGCCCGGCTCGGGGCCCGGCCACCTCGGGCTCTTCGGCTACGACCCCGAGCGCTTCGAGCTCGGGCGAGGCGCGCTGAGCGCGGCCGGGCTGGACTTCGAGCTGCGACCGGGCGACGTCGCCGCCCGCGGCAACCTCTGCACGCTCGGCGCCGACGGGACGGTCGCCGACCGCCGAGCCGGCCGCCTTCCCGACGACGAAGCGGCCGCGGTCGTGGCCAAGCTGCAGGACGGAGTGCATCTCGACGGCGCCGAGGTGTTCTTCCGCCACGAGCGCGAGCACCGACTGCTCGTCGTGCTGCGCGGCCCCGGGCTCGACCCCGCGCTCACCGACACCGACCCGCAGCGCGAGGGCGCGGCGCCGCTCGACCCGCAGCCGCTCGAGCCCGAGGCGAAGCACACCGCCGAGCTCGTCACCGACATCGCCGCGCAGGCGCAGCGCGTTTTGTCCGGCGAGCCGAAGGCGAACGGCGTCCTGCTGCGCGGCTTCGACACGCAACGCGAGCTGCCGGGGTTCGCCGAACGCTACGGGCTGCGCGCAGCGGCGGTCGCGATCTACCCGATGTACCGCGGCATCGCGCGTTTGCTCGGCATGGACGTGCTCGGGCGGCCGGCGTCGCTGGCGGACGAGCTCCAGATCCTGCGCGACGCCTGGGGCGAGTACGACTACTTCTTCCTGCACCACAAGGGGACCGACTCCGCCGGGGAGGACGGCGACCGGGCGCGCAAGATCGCGGCCGTCGAGCAGCTCGACGCCGTCGTGCCCGAGCTGCGGGCGCTGAACCCCGACGTGGTCGTCGTGTCCGGCGACCACTCGACCCCCACCCAGATGGCCGCGCACTCCTGGCATCCGGTGCCGGCGCTCCTGTGGAGCGAGCGGTGCGGGCGAGACGACGTCGAACGCTTCGGCGAGCGATGGTGCCTGCAGGGTGGGATCGGTCTCCGGCCCACGAAGGACCTCATGGCGCTGATGCTCGCCAACGCCGGCCGCTTGCAGAAATACGGCGCGTAACGCAACCTGGGCCCGTGGCGGGGGCCGGCGAGTTCGATCTCCAGATGAGCGACGCCGACGCGCTCATGTGGACGGTCGAGAAGGACCCGACGCTGCGCTCGACGGTCGTCACGGTGCTGACGCTCGACCGCAGCCCCGACTGGGACGCACTCGTCGAGCGGGTGGAGCGCGGGAGCCGGCTCATCCCCCGCCTGCGGCAGCGCGTCGTGTCGCCGATGTTGCGCGTTGGTCCGCCGTGCTGGTCGGCCGACCCGCAGTTCGACCTCTCGTACCACCTCCGGCGCGTGCGCGCGCCCGAGCCGGGCTCGTTCGAGTGCGTGCTCGACCTTGCCCGCAACGCGGCGATGGCGGGCTTCGACCGGGCGCGGCCGCTGTGGGAGTACACCGTCGTCGACGGCCTCGAAGGCGGTGGGGCGGCGCTCGTCCTCAAAGTGCACCACTCGATCACCGACGGCGTCGGCGGCATGAAGATGCTGATGATGCTGTTCGACCTCGAGCGCGACCCGGGTCCGCCCGGGCCGTGCGACGAGTTCCAGGAGCTGCCCGCGTTCACGCCGTTCGACCTCGTCGGCCGATCCCTCGAATACCAACGTCGGCGTGCACTCGACATCGCCCGGCATGGTCTCGGCAACGCGATGGGAGCAGCGCGGAGCGCGGCTCGTGAGCCCGAGGCCGCGCTCGAGGAGGCCGGTCGGGTGGCCCGGTCCTTGGCCTCGTTCCTGGCCCCGGCGACCACGCCCCGCTCCCCGATCATCGGCGCCCGGAGCCTCGGTCGCCGGCTGGCCGCGCTCGACGTGCCGCTCGACGATTTGAAGCGCGCGGCCAAACGCGTGGGTGGCTCGCTCAACGACGCGTTTCTTGCTGCGGTGGTCGGCGGGGTCCAGCGGTACCACCATCTGCATGGCGTCGAGCCGGAGGCGTTGCGCATGGTGATGCCGATCAACCTGCGCGGCGAGGGCACCGCACTCGGCGGCAACCACTTCACCCCGGCGCGTTTCCTCGTCCCGCTCCAGATCGCCGACCCCGAGGAGCGGATGCGCGCCCTGGGCGAGCTCGCCCGCGCCGCCCGCGACGAGCCTGCCGTCGCGCTCACCGACGCGCTGGCGATGGTGCTCAACCAGTTGCCGACTCGGGTCACCACCGCGTTCTTCGGCGCAATGCTGAAAGGGTCCGACTTCGTCACGAGCAACGTCCCCGGCTCGCCGTTCCCGCTGTACGTGGCGGGCGCCGAGCTCGAGCGCCTCTACCCCTTCGGTCCACTGTCGGGTACCGCCGCGAACGTCACGCTGCTCTCGCACTGCGGCACCTGCTGCATCGGGATCAACACCGACTCGCTCGCGATCCCCGACGCGGCCGAATTCGCCCAGTCCGTCGAGGCCGGCTTCTCCGAGGTGGTGGCGTTCGGCGCCTGATCCCCGTTTCGTTCGCGGGGGTGCTGATCCATACGGGCGGTGCGTCCGTATCCTGAATGTATGGACGGGACGCCGGTCGGCCGGAGGGTGTTCCTGGGTCTGCTCGGCGTGGGCGCGGCGGGGATCGTGCTGGGCTCGAACGTGCAGCGCTGGCTCGAGCGGGAGGTCGGCCCGTACCTGGCGAAGGACGGCACCGGGCTGTCGGGTCTCCTGCCCATCGGCCGGTTCCGCATCTACTCCGTCGCGGGATCGATGCCGCATCGCGGGCACGACGAATACCGGCTGCACGTCTCCGGTCTGGTCGACCAGCCGCTCACCCTCACCTATCGCGACATCCGCGCCATGACGCCCACCGGTCTCACCCGCGACTTCCAGTGCGTGACGGGATGGCGGGTGTTCGCCGTGAAATGGAAGGGCGTCCGACTCGCCGACGTGCTCGACCGCGCCGGAGTGCAAGCGGGCGCGAAGGCGCTGCGCTTCAAGTCGTTCGACGGGACCTACACGGAGAGCCTCACGCTGAAACAGGCTCGCCGGCAGGACGTGCTCGTCGCCTACGAGCTCGAAGGCGAGGAGCTGTCGGACGCCCACGGCGGTCCGGTGCGCCTCTACATCGCGCCGATGTACGGCTACAAGTCCATCAAGTGGCTCGACCGGATCGAGGTGACCGATGCGGTCGTACCCGGGTACTGGGAGGAACGCGGCTACGACGTCGACGCGTGGGTCGGGCGGTCGAACAACCGGGACGACAACGCGCCGTGACCCCACCGTGATCCCGCGCTTCGACCGGGTCGAGCGCGTGGCGCACTGGACGACGGCGGCGCTGTTCGGCGTGCTGATGCTGACGGGCGCGGTGCTCTATGCCGGACCGTTCTCGGCGATGTTCGGCCGGCGCGAGCTGTTCCGGCAGGTCCACGTGTACGCGGGGATCCTGCTGCCGCTCCCGGTCCTCCTGGGTGCGGCCGGCCGATGGGGTGCGCAGCTCCGCAGTGATGCCGGCCGGATCAACCGCTGGACCCGCGACGACGCCCGCTGGTTCCGCCGCCGCAACCGTGCCCGCCCCGGGCGCGTGGACGTGGGGAAGTTCAACGCCGGACAGAAGCTCAACGCATCGTTCTTCGCCGGCGCCGTCGTCGTCATGCTCGCGACCGGGTTGATGCTTCGCTGGCCCAACCCGTTCTCCAACGACCTGCGCACCGGCGCGACGTTCGTGCACGACTGGTTCGCGTTCGGCATCTGGATGGCCGTGCTCGGTCACATCTATTTCGCGATCCGCGATCCCGTCGCGCTGGGCGGCATGACCCGCGGAACTGTCACGCCGTACTGGGCCCGCACCGAACGCCCGGCGTGGTACCGCGAGATGACCGGAGAGCAAAGCGAGCGGCTCGAGGGACGCACCCCTCGGTAGCCTGCTCGTGTGACGGACATCCGACTCCCGCCCGAGCTGTTGCCGTCGGACGGGCGCTTCGGGTCGGGCCCGTCCAAGATCCGCAACGAAGCCGTCGCCGCCTTGGCGGCCGCGGCGCCGACCTACCTCGGCACGAGCCACCGGCGCGAGGGCGTGAAGTCGGTCGTGCGGCGCATCCGCGCCGGCGTCGCCGACCTTCTCCAGCTTCCCGACGGCTACGAGGTGCTGCTCGGCGTGGGCGGCACGACGGTGTTCTGGGACGCGGCGGTCTTCGGGCTGATCGAGCGGCGCAGCGAGCACCTGAGCTTCGGCGAGTTCTCGGCCAAGTTCGCAGCCGCCGCCACCGGCGTTCCCCACCTGGACGACCCGCGGGTCATCGAGTCGGCGCCCGGGACACATCCCGAGTTGCGCGGCTATCCCGACGTCGACGCGTACGCCTATCCCCACAACGAGACGTCCACCGGCGTCATGACCGAGGTGCGGCGGCCCGGCGGCGTCGATGCGGCGACCGGGCTCGTGCTCGTCGACGCGACGTCGGGTGCCGGTGCCCTGCGTGTCGATCCGAAGCAGTTCGACACGTACTACTTCGCGCCGCAGAAGGTCCTCGGCGGCGAAGGCGGGCTGTGGATCGCGTGCTGCTCGCCGGCGGCGATCGCGCGCATCGAGCGCATCGCGGCATCGGACCGGTGGATCCCGCCCTCGCTCAGCCTCGCGATCGCGCTCGAGAACTCCCGGCTCGACCAGACGTACAACACACCGGCGCTGGCGACGCTGTTCCTCGTCGCCGACCAGCTCGACTGGCTGCTCGGCAACGGTGGGCTCGAGTGGGCCGCGTCCCGCTGCGACCGCTCGGCCGAGATCGTCTACGGCTGGGCGGAGGCGCACGCGCACGCGAACCCGTTCGTGGCCAAGCCCGACGACCGCAGCCACGTGACCGCGACCATCGACTTCGAGCAGCCCATAGACGCCGGCTGGCTCGCGGCCCAGCTGCGGGCGAACGGGATCGTCGACACCGAGTCGTACCGCAAGCTCGGTCGCAACCAGCTGCGCATCGCGATGTTCCCCGCGATCGAGCCCGACGACCTGGCCGTCCTCACCCGCGCCATCGACTACCTCATCGAGCAGGCATGACCGCATCGCCACTCCCCGACGGGTTGGTGGCGATCGTCAAGCGCGACTGCCCTACCTGCCGGCTCGTGGCGCCGGTGCTCGGCGAGCTCGCCGACGGTGCGATCCCTCTCACCGTCTACTCGCAGGACGACCCGACGTTCCCCGAAGACGTGAAGGTCGTCGACGACACCGACCTCGACGTGTCGTTCGCGCTCGAGCTCGAGACGGTCCCGACGCTGCTCCACGTGGCCGGCGGCGAGATCGTCGATCGCACCGAGGGCTGGTTGAGGCCCGAATGGGAGGCGCTCACGGGCCGGGCGCCGCTCGGGACCGACTTGCCCGAGTACCGCCCCGGCTGCGGGTCCCGCACCCTCGACCCCGACGTCGCCGCCGCCCGTTCCGACGCCGAGGGCGCCGCCCGCCTGCACTCGCGCAGGATCGACCTCGGCGTCCACGAAGACGACGTCGAGGCCGCGTTCGAACGCGGCTGGACCGACGGCCTACCGGTCGTGCCGCCGACCCCCGAGCGCGTTGCCCGCATGGTGGCCGGCACGACACGCGCGCCAAACGACATCGTCGCCGTCGTACCGCCCGATCTCGTCGAGTGCACCGTCGAGAAGGTCGCCATCAACGCGGTGCTGGCGGGCTGCAAGCCCGAGTATCTGCCGGTGGTCATCACCGCGGTCGAGGCGGCGTGCACGGATGAGTTCAACATCCACGGGCTGCTCGCCACGACGTACTTCTCGAGCCCCGTCATGATCGTCAACGGTCCGATCGCCGGGGCGATCGGGATGAACTCCGGCATCAACGTGCTGGGCCAGGGGAACCGCGCCAACGCGACGATCGGCCGCGCGCTGCAGCTCGTCGTGCGCAACGTCGGCGGCGGCCGACCCGGCGGGGTCGACCGGGCCACGCTCGGCAACCCCGGCAAGTACACGTTCTGCTTCGCGGAGGACGAGACCGGCTCACCGTGGGAGCCGCTGCACGTCGAGCGCGGGCTGACGCCCGACGCGTCGGCGGTGACGCTGTTCGCGGGCGACGGCGTGCGCGGGATGGTCGATCAGCTCAGTCGCAGGCCGGAGTCGCTGGCGCGTTCGCTCGCCGCCTGCCTCCGCGCCGTGCCGCATCCGAAGATGGCGCTCGGTTTCGACGTGGTCGTCGTCGTCTCGCCCGAGCACGGGCGCGTGTTCCGTGAGGGCGGTTGGTCGAAGGCCCGCCTGCGCGACGAGCTGCTGGCGCTCCTCCAGCTCGACGGCAACGACATGATCCGCGGCGCGGGCGGCATCGCCGAGGGCATGCCCGAAGGGCTCGCCGGCGCCACCGTGCCCAAGTTCCGCGACGACGGCCTCCTGATCGTGCACGCCGGCGGCGGCGCGGGGCTGTTCTCGGCCATCATTGGCGGCTGGATCAACGGGCCCGGCGGCAGCCAGCCCGTCACCCGGGAGGTGAGGTCGTGAGCGCCACCTCGGAGCGTCGTGTCCTCCTCGACCCGACCGGCGAGCGGGAGACGCCCTCGCGTGAACGGGCGCCCCGCCCCGCGTCGCTCGACGGACGGACCGTCGGCCTGCTCGACATCTCCAAGCCCCGCGGCGACGTGTTCCTCGACCGCCTCGAGGAGCAGCTCGCCGAGCGCGGGGTTCAGGTGCGGCGATTCACGAAGCCGACGTTCTCGAAGCCGGCCCCGATCGACCTGCGCCACGAGATCAGCACCCAATGCGACGTGGTGATCGAGGCGCTCGCTGATTGAGGCTCGTGCACGTCGTGCAGTGTGCACGACATCGTCAACCTCGAGAGCGGCGGCGTCCCCGGCGTCATGGTCGCGTCGAGCGAGTTCGTCGACGCCGCCGCCGCCCAGGCCGGCGCGCTGGGCGCCGATCCCGCGCGGGCGTTCGTCGCGCATCCCATCCAGGACCGCACCGATGACGAGCTGCGCGCCCTGGCCGACGGCGCGCTCGACGAGATCCTGCGTAGGCTCCTCGCCGACCGCTGACGTCGGGGGGCAAGGATCCATGCTGTTCCTGCACGAGGTGCACCAGGTCGCGGGCCGGCGCGAGGAGGAGTTCGAGGCTGTGTACCGGGACGGCTGGATGCCGTCGCTGGCCGAGGGTGACGACGCCCGGCTCCTGTACTTCCTCCACCACGCGCACGGCACGGGCCGCGCCTACAACGTCGTGACGCTCACCGCGATCCGCGACGGCGCCGCCTGGGAGCAGCTGATGCTCCGGTTGCACGACGGCGACCTCCGGTCGTGGGCGCGCGACGTCGACCAGCTGCGCCACGGCGTCGCCGCCAAGATGCTCGTCCCCGTGCCGTGGTCGCCGCTGAAGGAGCTCGACCTCGCGGCGGTGCCGACGAGCGGCGACCACGCGCTCACGCTGTTCATGGAGGACACCGCCTGGCCTTACGAGGGCGGGCTCGAGGAGTACCTCGAGGCGGCGCGCACGAACTACGCCCCCAGCCTGGCCGAGGGCGGGCGCACGGGCCGCTCGCTCCTCGAGCTCCAAGCCGTGTTCCGTCCCGCGTGGGGGGCCGGGCGCTGGCGCGAGGTCGTGCTCTGGCAGAAGGTCACCCAGCTCAAGGCCATCACGCCGCTCGTCACGACCGAGGTCCCGCCCGAGTACCGGGCGCCGGGCACGTGGATGCACGACGCTCTCGAGGTGCGCGACGACTGGGAGAGCAAGCTCCTCCGCACCACCGCCTGGTCGCCGCTCTTCTAGCGCCTAGGTCGCACGCGCCGAGGCCCGCGCATTGCGCGGGCCTCGGAACCTTCGTATCGCTGCGATGAAGCGGCGTTAGTCCTTGACCGCTGTGCCGGCGAGCTGCTTCCGGGACGCGGCATCAGGCGTGGCGTTGATGTCGCCGATCTTCCCGCCGAGGTCCGGGTTC
>Ga0075431_100004395_pt1 | contig 13822 bp, 16 predicted proteins | sample RhiMetdeltSRZDD5_FD_75297 | JGI IMG/M metagenome (GOLD analysis project Ga0075431, IMG submission 75297) | Populus rhizosphere microbial communities from Tennessee, USA - Rhizosphere MetaG P. deltoides SRZDD5 | ecosystem: Host-associated > Plants > Roots > Rhizosphere > Soil | place: USA... | reverse complement strand
CGCGAAGCCAAGCGAGGAAGAGTAATGAAGTCGACGAAGGAGTTTCGGCCCGTGCGCTACGCCTATGGGGTCGCAATGGCCCTGCTATTGGGGGGTACCGCCTTTTCCGTGGCAACCGGCCAGGCCGGGGCCCAGGTGGCGCAAAATGCGCCTTCCATTATCGTCCCGCGCGCCGGGGCGCCGACATCCTTTGCCGACCTCGCCGCGCGGCTCGCGCCGGCGGTGGTCAATATCTCGACCAAGCAGCGCGTGCCGGTTCGCCGCCAGGTCGATCCGTTCGAGGAATTCTTCCGGCGGTTCGGCGGCCAGGCACCTGATGGGCAGGGCCAAGGACAGGGCCAGGGCCAGGGTCAGGGCCAGGACGGCCCGCAAACTCGCGAGGCGGGTTCGCTCGGTTCCGGCTTTATCATTTCGGCTGACGGCTACATCGTCACCAACAATCACCTGATCCAGGGCGTCAACGGCACTGGAACGGTCGACAGTATTACGGTCAAGCTGACCGACCGGCGGGAGTTTCCGGCGCGGATCATCGGCCGGGATTCGGCATCCGACCTCGCGCTTTTGAAGATCGAGGGATCGAACCTGCCATACGTCAACTGGGGCGATTCAGCTCGCGCCCGGGTTGGCGACTGGATTGTCGCGATCGGTAATCCCTATGGCCTGGACGGCACCGTCACTGCCGGCATCATTTCGGCGCTTCACCGGGGCGGCATCACCGGCGGCGCTTATGACCGCTATATCCAGACCGACGCGGCCATCAACATGGGCAACAGCGGCGGCCCGATGTTTGACATGGCCGGCAATGTGATTGGCATCAATTCGGCATTGATTTCGCCGACCGGAGCGAGCGTCGGCATCGGCCTTGCCATTCCGGCCGAGGCGGCCAAGCCGGTGATCGATGCGTTGCGCCGCGGCCAGCGTCCGGAGCGGGGCTATCTCGGCGTCGGGCTCCAGCCGCTTGACGAGAATATCGCTGCGGCGCTTGGTCTGCCGAAGGATCGCGGCGAGCTGGTCCGCTCGGTCGTTGCCGGCGAGGCGGCGGCGCGTGCCGGAGTCCAGCAGGGCGACGTGATCGTCAAGGTCGGTGGGCACGACGTGACCCCGGACGAAACGGTCAGCTACCTGATCGCCAACACGACGGTCGGCACGCGCGTACCGGTCGAGATCATCCGCGACGGCCGCCGTCAGACCCTGCAGGTGCAGGTCGGGCAGCGACCGACCGAGGAAGAGCTCGCCCGCCAGGCCGGCGGCGACCAGGATGACCAGCAGGCGCTCGGCGAAGAAGTGCCGGTTGCGCCGGGCAGTGCGCTTGGCCTGTCGCTGCAATCGCTGAACCCGCAGATTATCCGCGCGCTCAGCCTGCCGGAGACTACCCGCGGTGTCGTCATCACGTCGGTCAATCCGAACAGCGACGCCTCGGAAAAGGGCATCCGCCGCGGCGACGTGATCCTGTCGGTCAATCGCCAGGCGGTCACGACTCCGGCCCAGGTGCTGGCGGCGGTGGACACCGCGCGCCGATCGGGGCGGAGCAGCGTGCTGCTGCTGGTCAAGCGCGGCCAGGCGCCCGAAGCCTTCGTCGGAGTCGACATTTCGCGCGGTTAATGGAGCGTCGCTCCTTGGGTCATGCGCTTCGAGGCCCAGAAAGGAGCGACCTCGGCCGTTGAACTGGCCGCGTGGTTTCGACCGTTAGCCTGCTGACGGGCTGGCGGCTTTGTCGGTCGTCGAACTGGCGAACCCGCACTGATTCTGTTCCATCGGAATCTGCTTGGTGATGCGGGTGGCGTTCTCCGCATAGGCCTCCGTCACGGAGCCGTGATTCACGGCCTTGCCGCGCAGCGGGCTCACGCCTTGGCAGATGTGGAAGACATGCGGCGTCGCAGACTTCTTGGCTCCGCCCTCCGGAGCGATCCAGTACACGACATCCTGACCGTTCGGATGTGCGGCGTCCTTCGTCGCCTCGGCCACCGTGTTGGAGTCCCTGGCGATGTCCTTCGCCTGTTCGGCGACCTCGGGTGAACAAGCCGTGGTCGGCTGGCTGGCCTTAATCTGCTCCGCGCACTGGTTCATGTCCTGCGTGTACTGCTCGACGGACGGCGGGTTGAAGTCGACCCCGATCAGCGTCGCGGCCACGGCCAGGACAGCTCCGATGCCACCAGCAATCTTCTTGTTCTTCGGATCCATGTCCTTGTCCAAGAAGATCAGGACAATGAGCGGGAGGAAGGCGAGCACCGTGATGATCGCGCCCAGCTGATTCTGGACGAAGAACTTGAATGGCTCGGACTTGCTGGCCGGGTCGTGCTTGTTGGCCGCCTTCCACATCAGGCTGCCGGCAATCGCGAAGATTGCGATCACTACCAGCAGGCCTATCAGCAACGGAAGGTTTCCGTGGTCGAATTTGTGTTGGCGGAGCAAGACGATCCCGGCGACCTCGGTGCCGATCGCGACGATCCATGACAGCGCGGCGAAAATGCGGAGGCGCTTGGCGGCAGACTCCTGACCGTGCGTCGCACGCCATTCTTTGGTGACGTCGACCTCTGCGGCAGGCTCGTTGTTGGACATGTTCACCCCCTATCCACCCTTGGGCCTAATGGATACGAGTGGCCGACGTAGCAGTCGGGATCAACCCTGACACGATAAGAATTGCTTTTTATGGCGTGGAACGGTTAGCGGCTATCTCGGTCGGACGCCAGATCGGCAACTATTTGCTGCGCGGAATCCTCGGCGGCCTTACCGGAAAGGGTGGTCGAAATGGGCTGGTATCTTCGCAAGAGCCTGAACCTCGGCCCGATAAGAATTAACCTGTCCAAATCGGGCCTTGGCATGTCTGCTGGAGTGACGGGCTTACGTGTTGGGACTGGCCCGCGCGGAAAATATCTGCATGCTGGGCGCGAAGGGCTTTACTATCGTACCTCCCTCGACACTCACGCTGAACAGGCAACGAGCACCGCTGTTCAGGAGGCTGCGAATGCTGAGTTGGATCAACCCTTGAACGACTTGACTGAGGAAGAACAGCTGGCTGCTGCACGGTGGGCTCGCATCAACGCCCGTGCGCGGCAGCTTCGCCACGCCGGCCATGGTGCCGAACGTGGGTTCTTCAGCAGTTTGGTCAGCGGAATTTTTGGAGGCCTGCTCCGTGGCCGCTGATGCCCCCTGCATGGACGTTCGTGACCTTGAGCGCGACTGGCGCGACGCCCTGATTGCCAAGGACGAAGACGGCCTGCGCAGGCTGATCCATCCTCAATTCAAGCTGGTCGGTATCCGCTCGACGGGATCGGTCGCCGTCAACCTCGAGCAATGGATCGAGGCGCTGAAGCGGATGGATATTGCCAGTCTCGAGGTGCGGGTCACCGAATGTGTGGCACTGGAAAATGTCATCGTCGCCACCGTCGATGCGCAATGGAAGGTACGCTACCTCGGACAGCTGATCGATGAGCGCGTGCTGCTGACCGATGTATGGGTGCGCGTGGCTGATACCTGGCAGGTGGTTCGCCGCCACAGCTCACCTGTCCCGCCGGGGGTCGACATCACCTGACATTAATTTGTCACGGTTGATTTTCTGCTGGGATAGGTCATTCTTCTCAAACGTTAATATCCGTGGAGGGGACGGGTATGATTACGTTTGTCCTGGCGCTCGCGCTTGCGGCGCCAAGCCCTTCGTCGATTGACGCGCCGCGCAACGCGTTTCGCAGCTGCTTGAAGTCGTTCGAGACGAACCAGCTGAAGGCCAAGGTCGACGCAACGGCCTACTCCGCTGCGGTCAAGTCGGCTTGCCCGACGGAGGCGCAGGCACTGGCCGACGCACTGATCAAATTTGATGTCGCCATGGGCACCAAACGGGCTTCGGCCCAGGCCAATGCGGCGCGGGACGTCGACGACTATCGGCTGACCAGCGAGGAACGCTATCGCGACATGGCGGCGCCGCAATAGCGCGTTGAGGAAGTGATCCCCGGCGGCTAGGCTGCCGCGATGGAGCAATTCTCCGAATGGGTTAGGGCGGCCGAAGCGGGCCGCGATGAGCTGATCAGCCTTCGCCGGGCAATCCACGCCCGGCCGGAACTCGGGCTCCAATGTCCGATGACGCGCGAAAAGCTCGAAGCGGCAATCGCGGACCTTCCACTGACCATCCTCCGCAGCGACTCAACCAGCGGCCTGGTCGCATCATTGGAAGGCGCGCGGCCCGGCCGAACGGTGCTGCTGCGCGGCGACATGGACGCCCTTCCGATCCACGAGGATACCGGCCTCGACTTTGCCAGCCGCGAGGCCGGCAAGATGCACGCCTGCGGGCACGACAGCCATTCGGCCATGCTGGCCAGCGCGGCGCGGATCTTGTGCGGCAGGCAGGCCGAGCTGGCGGGCCGAATCCTGTTCATGTTCCAGCCGGGCGAAGAGGGGTTTCACGGCGGCCGGATCATGCTGGAAGAGGGACTGCTTGGCGATCCGCTCCCGGATGCGGCCTTTGCGCTGCATATCTGGCCCACTCTTCCGCACGGCACGGTCGCGTGCCGGGCCGGCGCGATGCTGGCGTCGACCGACACGGTGAAGGCGCGGATCATCGGTAAGGGCGGGCATGCCGCCATGCCGCACGATGCGGTCGATCCAATCCCGGCCGCCGCGGAGGTCGTTCTGGCGCTGCAGGTGGAAGTGGCGCGCAGGACGCCGGTCGCCGACCCGATGGTGCTGTCGATCACCTGCATCAATGCCGGTACCGCGCACAACGTCCTGCCCGACGCGGTCGAACTTGGCGGCACGCTCCGTACCCTGTCGCCCGAGGGTCGCGCCCGGGGCCGTGAGTTGTTCGAGCGCGTTTGCACCCATGTCGCCGCAGCGCATGGCTGTCGCGCCGAAGTAGCGATCGATCCTGGCTATCCGCCGACGATCAACGATCCGCGCGCGGTAGCGCTGGTGCGGCAAATTGCCGGTGACGATTTCCATGAATTGCCCTCGTCCAACATGGGCGGCGAGGATTTCTCCTATGTCCTGGAGAAGGTCCCCGGCGCGATGGCATTTCTGGGCGTCGCGCCCGAAGGAAGCGATCCCGCAACCCGTGCGCCCCTGCACAATCCGGCGATGATGATTGATGAAGCCGTGCTGCCAAAGGGCGTTGCGCTGCATTGCGCCTTTGCCACGCGTTTCCTGGAAAGAGGTTGGGAATGATCATCGCCGCATTGATGCTGGCCGCCGCCGACGCGCCGCCCGTCACGGGTTTCTACACGACGCACCAGATCGAGGTGGGAGCCGCGCTTCAGCTCGATGAGGATGGCAAGTTCCAGTACCAGCTTGACTATGGCGCCGTATCGGAGGCGGCCGAAGGCAATTGGTCCTCCGACGGCAGCACGGTCTACCTGACGGCAACGCGCATGGAAGGTGCGTACAAGACGCACAACTTCAACCGCGAGCCGCTGAAAATCGATGGTGACCGGCTGCTGCTCAACCGTTACGACACCGTCATACGATTTGAGCGGGAGGATCTACCAACTCCCGCCGACAAGAAGAATTGGGGAGAGTAGTATGGCAACCGCAGCAGCACCGACGAGCGGCATCAAGGAACTGACGCTCCGGGGTATCATCCTCGGCGCGGTGATCACGGTCGTCCTGACTGCGGCCAATGTCTACGCCGGCCTCAAGATCGGCCTTACGGTCGCAACGTCCATTCCGGCAGCGGTCGTTTCGATGGCAATCCTGAGGTTCTTCAAGGATTCCACGATCCAGGAAAACAATATCGTCCAGACGATCGCGTCGGCGGCCGGCACATTGTCGGCGATTGTGTTCGTGCTTCCCGGCTTGGTGATGGTGGGCTGGTGGACCGGGTTTCCTTATTGGTTGTCGGTTGCGGTTATCGCCATCGGCGGCATCCTGGGCGTCATGTATTCCGTGCCGCTGCGCCGGGCGCTGGTGACCGGAACCGACCTTCCATTCCCCGAAGGCGTCGCGGCCGCCGAGGTGCTCAAGGTCGGCACCGGCGTGGGCGGCGTCGAGGAAAATCGCCGCGGCCTCAAGATGATTGTCTGGAGCTCGGTAGTGGCAGCTGCCTTTGCCGCGGTAGCCCAGACCAGGATCCTCGTCGCCGACGTTGCCAAGGCAATCAAGTTTGGCTCCGGCGCAACTGCCGCATCGACCAGCCTGTCGATGCTTCTGATCGGTGTCGGCCATCTGGTCGGCCTGGCCGTCGGCATCGCGATGTTCGTCGGACTTTTGATCAGCTGGGTCTTCCTTGTCCCCCATTACACGGCGCTGGCCACCCAGCCCGCGGACGTCGAGCTTCTCTCGTTCGTCAACGGCATCTTCCGCAACCAGGTGCGGTTCATCGGCGCTGGTGCGATCGGTGTCGCTGCGATCTGGACGCTGCTGCGCATCCTGGGGCCGATCATCGCCGGCGTTCGTGGAGCACTGATGGCGAATCGCGAGCGCAAGGCCGGGCGCGGCGATAGTTTGCCGCTGACCGAGCGCGATTTGCCGATCGGCATCGTCGGCGGCTCGATCCTGCTGCTAATGGTCCCGATCGGCTGGCTGCTCTACGCTTTTGCGGACACGCCGCCGATTGCGTCCAATCCGGGCGTGACGATCATCGTTAGCGTTATCTACGTGCTGATTGCCGGCGTCGTGATCTCCGCAATCACAGGCTACATGGCCGGCCTGATCGGTGCGTCGAACAGCCCCGTTTCGGGCGTCGGCATCTTGTCCGTGCTTGGCATTGCGCTGATCCTCGCCTTGATATTCCCAAAGGTCGACCCTGAAGCCACCAAGGCACTGGTTGCCTTTGCCTTGCTCGTGACCGCGTTCATTTTTGGTGTGGCGACAATCGCCAACAACAACCTCCAGGACCTGAAGACCGGCCAGCTGGTCGAAGCGACGCCATGGCGTCAGCAGGTCGCGCTGGTGCTGGGCGTGGTCTTTGGCGCGATTGTCATTCCGCCGGTCCTCGACCTGCTCAACAGCACGCTGGGCTTCCAGGGAGCGCCCGGTGCCGACGAGAATTCGCTCGCCGCACCGCAGGCGGCGCTGATTTCCGCGATTGCCCAGGGCATTCTCGGCGGCGACCTGGATTGGGCATTGATTGGATGGGGTGCCGCGATTGGCGTTATCGTCGTGATTATTGACGAGGTGCTGCGTGCCACCAAGAAGGGCGCGCTGCCCCCGCTGGCGGTCGGCATGGGCATTTATCTGCCGATGGCGCTGACCCTGCTCATTCCGGCGGGCGCGTTGCTCGGCCGCATCTATGACAATTGGGCCAAGCGCACATCGAACCCCGAGTTCGCGGAGCGCATGGGCGTGCTCCTCGCCACCGGCCTGATCGTCGGCGAAAGCCTGTTCGGGGTGACCTTCGCCATGATCGTCGGGGCAACCCAGCAGGACACGCCGCTGGCCCTCATCGAGGAACATCCCATGGCCGTGCCGCTCAGCATCATCGTGTTCACCGTGGCGGTCCTCGGCCTTTATGCCTGGACCAAGCGGGAAGCGTCGAAGCCGGTCGAGGCCTAGCGGCCCAGCACCTGGCGACGCAGGTCGGCGGGCTGCCAGGGCGGTGCGCCGCCCTCGGCCTTGCGGATCAGTTCGACGATCTTGCGGTTGACCGGCGCGTCGATGCCCAGCCGCTCGGCAAGCTCAACCAATTCGCCGTTGATATAGTCGATCTCGGTCTTCCGGCCTGCTGCCAGGTCGTCGGTCATCGATGACCGCGCCTTGGCGTCGATCTTCCAGGCCTTCATGAAGAGGTTATTGAACAGCCAGTCGGGCGAACCGATCACGGCCGGGAGCAGCCTCGGGCCCACCGCGCCGACCTTGGCGGGCGCAATCCCTGCGCGATTCAGGAGCTTCAGCCCCTCGCGCATCGCAGCGGCGAAGACCCGGCGATAGTCCCGCTCGTGAAGCTCCTCGACCAGGGTCCGTCCCGATAGCGCATTGACCGCATTATTGAGGTTGATGAGCAGCTTGCCCCAGGCAATGCCGAGCATGTTGTCGGATAGCTCCAAGGCGGCCGGGGAGGGGCCGATCGCCTCAGCCAGCGCCCGCATTTCGGGGCGATCGTCGGCGTGGAGCTCCCCGGCGACGCCCTTGTGGAAATGGCCTTCGCCCAGATAGGCGACATTGTAAGGCACCATGCCGCGGACGACACTAAAGCGGTTGCCCAGCTCGCGCTCCAGCACGTCGACATTGCTGATGCCGTTCTGCAGGCTGATGACCGTGGCGCCAGCGCGGCCATGTTCGGCGATCTGTTTCGCAGCGTCAGCCGTTGCGCCGCTCTTGACGCAAAGCGCGATGACGTCGGCATCCGCCAACGCCTCCAGGTCGCAGCGATAGTCGACCTCGTCCGCCGGGATGGTCGCTTTCCAGCCGCCATAATCGCTCAGCGTCAGGCCATGCTGTTCAACGTCTAGTTGCAGCTTCGGGCGGCCGATGAAGCGGACATCCAATCCTGTCGCCTGCCAGCAGCCGCCGACGAAGCAGCCGATCGAGCCGGCGCCGAGGACGGCGATCTTCAGCCTAACCCCGCCCGCGATACGCGGCGACGCCCTGGTCGGGGAGCCAAAGGCCCTCGGGGGGCTCGCCCGATTGCCAGAAGACGTCAATCGGAATGCCGCCGCGCGGGTACCAATAGCCGCCGATCCGGAGCCACTTGGGCTTCATTTCCTGCGTCAGCCGCTGGCCGATCCCGACCGTCACATCCTCGTGGAAGCCGGCATGGTTGCGAAAAGAGCCGAGGAACAGCTTCAGGCTCTTTGATTCAACGATCTGCTGGTCGGGCGCATAATCGATCACGAGATGCGCGAAATCGGGCTGACCGGTGACCGGGCAGAGCGAGGTGAATTCGGGCGCGGCGAAGCGCACCATGTAGAGCGAGCCGGGCCGCGGGTTGGGGACATAGTCAAGTTCGGCCTCGTCCGGCGAAGCGGGCAGGGCGCTGGCCTGACCGAGGTGTTTGGGCGTCATGGACATGGCGCGCTTCTAAGACGAGCCGACCGAAAATTGAACCGCTCATCCTGAGTAGGGGCTTCGACGATGCTCAGCGGCTACTCCGGATGAGCGGGATCGGGATTGACCGCGACACATTCGGGCAACGCCCAGTCGATCGGCTTCATGCCCTTGCTCTCGAGGAAGGCATTGGCTTTTGAGAAATGCCGGCAGCCGAGGAAGCCGCTGTGCGCCGACAAGGGCGAGGGGTGCGGCGCCTTCAGCACCAGGTGGCGCGATCCGTCGACGAAGCTCGCCTTCTTTTGCGCATAGCTGCCCCACAGCATGAACACGACCGGCTCCGGCCTGGCATTGACTTGCGCGATCACCGCGTCGGTGAATCGCTCCCAGCCGCGGTCGCGATGGGACGCGGCGAGACCCATTTCGACCGTCAGCACACTGTTGAGCAGCAGCACGCCCTGCCGCGCCCAATGTTCGAGAAAGCCGTGCGCGGGCGGGCGGATGCCGAGATCGCTTTCCAGTTCCTTGTAGATGTTGATGAGGCTCGGCGGTGGGCGGACGCCATTGGGTACGGAGAAGCAAAGCCCATGCGCCTGACCCGGGCCGTGGTACGGATCCTGGCCGAGGATCACGACCCGCACTTCGTCGAGTGGGGTGAGGTCCAGCGCCCGGAACCAGTTGGATCCTGCTGGGAAGATGCGCTTGCCGGCCTCGCGTTCGCCAATCAGGAAGCGCTTTAACTCGGCGATATAGGGCTGGTCGAATTCTTGGCTGAGGGGCCCCAGCCAGCTGGAATGCAGTTTGACGCTCATCGCCCTTGTCATTGCGGTCGCCTCCGCCAATTACAACCTGGCTGTTGCGAAAGGACGGACATGGACACGCTCGTTTCGACCCAATGGCTGGCCAACAACCTTGGCGAGCCGGACATCGCCATCGTCGATTCCAGTGCCTTCCTGCCGACCGACGGGCGCGATCCCGCTGCCGAATTCCTCAATGCGCATATCCCTGGCGCGCGCTTCCTCGACATCAATCTCGTCGCCGACCGGTCCAACCCAGCGCCGCACATGCTTCCTGGCGCAGCCGACTTCGGCCGGGCGATGACGGAACTTGGCGTCGGCCGCGACGATCGCATCATTGTCTATGACAACAGCCCGCTCCGGACCGCTGCCCGCGGCTGGTTCATGTTTCGCCACTTCGGCGCGGGGCGGGTGGCGATTCTCGACGGCGGATTCCAGAAATGGCGGGCGGAAGGACGCCCAATTGACAGTGGGGAGGCTAGCGCTCGCGCGGCACGTTTCGATGCCCATGCCCGCGATGGCGAGGTGGTGACCAAGGAGGCGATCCTGGCCGGCCCCGGCATGCCGATCCTGGACGCGCGCGGGAAGGCGCGGTTCGAAGGGACCGAGCCCGACCCGAGGCCCAATGTGGAGGTAGGCCATATCCCCGGTTCGAAGAACCTGCCCTTCGCATCGCTCTACCGGGAGGACGGGACGCTGAAGTCAGACGAGGAGCTTCGAACCGCCTTCGAGCAACTCCACGTCAATCCGGACGTGCCGTTCATTGCCAGCTGCGGCTCTGGCGTCACCGCCAATTCGCTGATCTTCGCCGCGCATCGCCTCGGCGGGCGGCATGGCCGGCTTTACGATGGAAGCTGGAGTGAATGGGGCGCCGATCCGGCAACGCCCAAGGCGAAGGGTCCCGCTTAAAGCGAAAACAGCAGGTCGATCGCGTCGACGCCGTCCTTGAGCTCGCGCTTCAACCGCTCGAGCGCCTGGGCATGCGGTACCTTGCCGCCCTCGTGCAGCGCGGCAAGCGCTTCGAGGCCGGCCGCCGCTGCAGCGGCAGCGCGGGCGGACCGGGCATCGTAGACCCGCTGCTTGGCGGCCGATGCTCCCGGCCAGGCCGCAGCCAGCTTGGCCTCGGCCATGCTGTCCGACACTTCATCCCCCGAAAATTGCTCGACGCAGGCCAGCGCCTGGCGGATCGACGCGAGGCGCGCGACCGCCTCGGCATAGGGGCCGGGCAGCTCCGACGCCGCTTCGGGCGATTCGGGGATGAAATGAATCATGACCCCCTGTTTGCCACAGGCGGGTGAATCATTTGTAAATCAGCCGTTTTCGAAGCCTTAAGCGGCTTGGGCAGGCTCGATGTCGCGCAGGATCCAGCCCCGCTGCGGGATCGTCTCGATGAACTCCGCCCCGCCCGAAGCCGAACGCAGCTTCTTCCTCAGCTTGGAGATGAACACGTCGATGATCTTCGGCTGCGGCTGGTCGTCGGCACGGCGATAGAGATGCTTCAGCAGCATCTGCCGGGTGACGACATTGTTGCGCGCGAAAGCCAGCAGCTCGAGCACGCGATACTCCATCTCGGTGATGCCGATCGGATGACCATCGATCCGGATCAGCCGCTGGACCGGATCGACCGCGAGCCGCCCGCCGCACAGCGTTTCCGGCAGTTCGCTGCCCGATGCCTTGAGGCTGGCGAGCAGGCGCGAGGCAGCCTCTTCATTTTCCTCAGGGCTGAGGCTGACCGGCGAACCGATCAGCAGCTGCTGCACCTCGGCAAGCGACTTATGCGCTTCCTCGACCAGCCGGCTGCCTTCCTCGAAGCGGCGGCGCGACCGGTCGAGCATCGCTTCGATCTCGACCAGGCGAGAGGATAGATTTTCTGAGCTCATGCTCCCCCTTTTCCGTGTCGAGTTACTGCTGCGGCACTTGGGCCGTCGCCAGCTCGCTGTCGGCGGGCTGGGCAGCAAGAATTGATTGCGTGGCAGCGCCCTTGTCGACCACGCGCGTGTCTGGATCGCCGGCAGTCGAGCGGATGCCGAGCGCGGCGCGGTCGCGGCCGGCGCTCTCCAGCATCGACATCTCACCCGCGCTACGCGGGGCGGGACCGCCGAACAGCGCCTCGATCGCCTGGGTCTGGGCATCCTGGGCAGACATGCTGACGGTGCCGGCCACTGGCGGGGTCAGCGAATAGTCGGGCGGGATGACCAGCGGCGCGTTGCGGGCAACGGCGAACTCGTCGAGCGACTTCTGCTTCGGCCCGAACATACTGCAGCCCGAAAGCAGGATCGCCGGAGCGAGGAGGAAAAAAGCCTTACGCATGTTCATTCATTCCTTCAGGCGTCCGCTCCTTAGCCGCATTATCGCGGACGAAAAAGGCACGGAGCAGCAAGATGACGACGCCGATGCTAATCGCGGCATCGCCGACATTAAAGACATAAAAGGGCCTGAACGTGCCAAAATGAAGGTCCAGGAAGTCGAACACATAGCCGAACTGGACCCTGTCGACGATATTGCCGAGCGCGCCGCCCAGTACCAGCGCCAGCGCCAGCTGGTCGCCGCGCGACTCTTCCTTGCGGATCCACCAGGCGACGCCGATGGCAATCGCGGCCGTCATCGCCACCAACAGCCAGCGCTGCGTGTCGTTCTGCGCCTGGGCGAGTCCCAGGCTGATGCCGAAATTATGGACGCGGGTCAGGTCGAAGATCGGCAGCAACTTCACCTGCTGCCCTTCGAGCTGCAGGCCCCACGGCCCGGCGGCGAGCCACTTGCTGACCTGGTCGGCGACGAAGATCAGCGCGGCGAATAAATAGGCGGTGGCGCGGTTAGCCATTCACCACCTCTTCGCACCGCGCACACAATTCCAAGTCGGTCTTCACCTCCGGCAGCAGCCGCCAGCAGCGGCCGCATTTGTGAAATGCGGTCTTCGTCACCGCGAGCGCATCGCCGCGCCTGACTGACGAGACGATGAACAGCTCGGCCAGCAATTCAGGATCGGCATCGCTCGGCACGGTCACTTCGGCCTCGAGGCTGGAGCCGATCACCTTGTCGCGGCGGAGCGGCTCGATCGCCTCGGTCACCGTCACGCGCAATTCGCGCAGCGCCGCCCATTTGGCCTCCAGCTCGGGATCCTCGCGCCACTGGCTGTCGATCAGCGGCCATTCGAGCAAATGCACGCTCTCCGCATCCGGATAGCGCGTGCCCCACACCTCCTCGCTGGTGAACACCAGCACCGGCGCCGCCCAGCGGACCAGCGCATGGAACAGCGTGTCCAGCACGGTCCGATATGCGCGCCGCTTCGGATCGCTCGGCGCGTCGCAATAGAGGCTGTCCTTGCGGATATCGAAGAAGAAGGCGGAAAGGTCGTTGTTGGCGAAGTCGGTCAGCGCGCGGGTGTAATCGTTGAAGTCATAGTCGTTGACCGCTTTCCTGAGCCGCGCGTCGAGCTCCGCCGTCAGCGCCAGCATATAGCGCTCCAGCTCCGGCATCTCGGCGACGTCGATCCGCTCCTCCTCGCTGAACCCGTCGAGCGCGCCCAAAAGGTAGCGGAAGGTGTTGCGGAGCTTGCGATACTGGTCGCCGACCCCGGCCAGGATTTCTTTCCCGATGCGGTGGTCCTCGGTGAAATCGACCGACAGCGCCCACAGCCGCAAAATGTCCGCGCCATAGTCGCGCATCAGGTCCAGCGGCGAAATCGTGTTCCCCAGGCTCTTGGACATTTTCATGCCCTTCGAATCCATGGTGAAGCCGTGGGTCAGCACCTGGTCATAGGGCGCGCGGCCGCGCGTGCCGCAGCTTTGCAGCAAGGACGACTGGAACCAGCCGCGATGCTGGTCGGAGCCTTCGAGGTAGAGGTCGGCCGGCCAACGCTGCTCCGGCCAATGGCCGCTCTCCAAGGTGAAGACATGAGTGCAGCCGCTGTCGAACCAGACATCGAGGATGTCGGTCACCCGCTCATAATCGGCGGCGTTATAGCTGTTGCCGAGATAGTCCTGGGCGCGTTCGTCGTCCCAGGCGTCGACCCCTTCGGCCTTGATCGCGGCGACGATCCGCTCATTGACCTCATGGTCGACCAGCAGCTTGCCGGTCTTGCGCTCGACGAACACGGCGATCGGCACGCCCCAGGC
>Ga0075431_100004393_pt1 | contig 13826 bp, 10 predicted proteins | sample RhiMetdeltSRZDD5_FD_75297 | JGI IMG/M metagenome (GOLD analysis project Ga0075431, IMG submission 75297) | Populus rhizosphere microbial communities from Tennessee, USA - Rhizosphere MetaG P. deltoides SRZDD5 | ecosystem: Host-associated > Plants > Roots > Rhizosphere > Soil | place: USA... | reverse complement strand
CGTAACCCACGCGTCCAGGTCGGTAACGCCCAGCCCTATGTGATCGACGAGATGTCCTCGCGTTGACGCGAACGTGCGCTCGTCCTGCTTCGGATACCACATCAGCGCGACGTCGCCGAACATCACCGCCGCGCGCGGCGAGCGATACATGCCTTCGCGCGTGAGCGAAGGCCACGTGCGGTCGGCGCCCCTCGGCACCTGGCAGTCGCGTTCCGTGACGGGTAACGCGCTCTCGCGTCCGGGCATCGTCGGCGCGTTCAGATGCCGGCGATACCAGAGCTGCGCGCAGAACGGATGTTCCTGCCACATGTGCACGTGGTTGAAGCGTTCCTTCGGTTGGTTGCCGGAGTATTCGACGAGCGCGCCGTCGGGGCCTTCCATGTAGGAAAAGCCCCCGCGCCGGGTCGGTTCGACGCCTCCAGCGCGCGCTTCGCGGATCTGGTTGCGCGTGAGCCCGAGTACGCCTTCCTTGCCGGGCCACGTGTCGCTGCTGATGTCGACATGATCGCCTTCGTCGCTCGTATAGAGTGGCTGGAGCTTCACCTCGCGACGCAGCCGATAGCGTTCGAGGCTCGCGCGCGAATCCGGCACGTGCCAGCCAAAATGCCATATCGCGGTGCGCTGCGGGTCGGTCTGCGGCGGCGACTCGACTTTGCTGAAGAGCACGAGCGTTCCGTTCCCGCAGTCGAGCGCCGGCTCGCCGTTCCACGTCGACCGCGATGTGCTCGCGAATTGGCGGGTGTAGAAACCGATCGCCGCGCCGGGATCGACCGAATTGAGATGCAGGTGATGGAAAGTCGGCGTCGGGAGCACGGGTGGCGCCTCGCACACACAGAAGGTTCGGCGCTACTTTACCATTAGCATCAAGCGACAATTGAACCTTCAGCATGACTGCCTTCGTTTACAAGATATTGCGCGGCCCCGAATGGGAGGCGGCGCGGACCCGAGGCGCGTTTTCCGGATCCGCCGACGACGCGCGCGACGGCTTCATTCATCTCTCCACGCTGGACCAACTGGACGCGACACTGAGAGGTCATTTCGCCGGCGAGGACGGGCTCATCCTGCTGGAAGTCCGCACGGACGCGTTGCCCTCCGGAGTGCAATGGGAAGTGTCGCGCGGCGGTGCGTTGTTCCCGCACCTGTACGCGGACTTGCCGCTTCACGCAGTGGATCGGGTGTTCACTATCGGATTCACGAAATCGGGCATGCACGTGCTGCCACCGGAGCTTTCCCATCCATAAGGTCCTTGGCGCAGTAGCAGCAGTGCCGGCTTTCCTCTGCGCCTGCACATACGCGCAGGAGTATCCCGCGAAGCCAGTGCGCATCATCGTGCCTTTCGCGGCCGCGGGCGGGACCGACATCCTCGCGCGCAGTCTCGCGCAGCGTCTTTCCGAGACGATCGGGCAGCAGTTCATTGTCGACAATCGGCCCGGCGGTAACGGCCTCATCGGGGCGGAAGCCGTCGCGCGCGCCGCGGCCGACGGCCACACGCTGCTCATGTCCACGAACGGCCTCACGATCAACCCATGGCTGCATCCGCATATCCCGTACAGCATCGAGCGCGATCTGACGCCGATCACGCTCGTCGGTTCAGCGCCTAGCCTGCTGGCGGTGCATCCGTCAGTGCCCGCAAAGAACGTGAAGGAGCTGATCGCGCTCGCCAGATCGAAACCGGGGCAGCTTGCGATGTCGAACACCGGCGTTGGCACGCCGTCACATCTTGCCGGCGAGCTGCTCAAGCAGACGGCGCAGATCGACTTTCTGATCGTGCAGTACAAGGGCACCGGCGCGATGCTCGCGGACACAGTTGGCGGGCAGGTGTCGATGACATTCGGCAGCCTGCCCGGCCTCGCGCCGCTGGTGAAGTCAGGCAAGCTCCGCGCGATCGGCGTGTCCAGCGCGACGCGCGCGCCGACGATGCCGAACGTTCCCGCGATCGCCGAGACGCTGCCCGGCTTCGAGACCGTCATTTGGTACGGCGTGCTCGCGCCGGCGAAGACCCCGCGCGAGGTCATCATGCGCCTCAACGGTGAGATTACGAAGGCGCTCGCGCACGAGAGCGTGCGGCAGCGGCTGGCTTCTCAGGGCATCGACCCGGCTGGCATCGGCCCCGAAAAGTTCGGCGCGATCATCAAGACCGACCTCGCGCGCTGGGGTAAAGTGATCCGCCAGGGGAACATCAAGCCGGAGTGACCGCGTGAGCCAGCAGGTGCGCTTCTGTACGAGCGCGCCTCGGCTCACTGTGGCTTGATGCCCGCGACGGCGACGACCTTGCGCCATTTCGTTACGTCGCGCGCCATCGTGTCCGCGAACTCCTCAGCGCTTCCCGTGCGCGGCTCGGCGCCCTGCCGCGATAGCTGCTCGCGTGTCTCGGGAGCCGTAATGATCGCACTGATAGCCCGATTGATGCGCGCTACGAGCGGCTGGGCCATGCCTGCCGGGCCGATGACGCCATACCACCCTGCGACCTCGTAACCCGGTACGCCAGCTTCCTGGATCGTCGGAACGTCGGGCAGGGCGCTCGCGCGCTGTGCCGTCGTCACACCCAATGGCACGAGCCTCCCCGTGCGGATGAACCCTAACGACGCCGGGATCGAAGGAAAAGCGAAATGGATCTGTCCGCCGAGGAGATCGGTAAGGACGAGACTCTGGCCCTTGTAGGGCACGTACGTGTACTCGATTCGCGTGAGGGTTTTCAGAAGTTCGCCTGACATATGGCTCGGCGCGCCGACGCCCGAAATGCCGTAATCCAGCTGGCCAGGCCGCGCGCGAGCGAGGGCGATGAACTGCCTCACGCTCCGCACCGGCAGCGAAGGATGCACCGTCAGGACGTTGGGTACCAGCGCCAGCATCGCGATCGGCGTGAAATCGCGCACCGGATCGAAGGGCAGCTTTGCATGCATCGACGCGTTGATCACCCAGCCTTCCGGAATCACCTGTAGCGTGTAGCCGTCCGGCGCCGCCTTCTGCGTGAACTGGCCGCCAATGACATGGTTGGCACCGGGACGGTTTTCGACGATTACCTGCTGGCGCAGGTTCTCGGCCATCTTGGTAGCGATCGCTCGCGCGAGTATGTCGGTCGCTCCGGCCGGTGCGACGCCCACGATGATGCGGATCGGCTTCGCTGGGTAATCCTGCTGCCCGGACGCCGGGTACGGTGCGAGCGAAAGAACCAATGCCAAAACGGCACAGTTGAGCAGCGCGTGTGTGAGCTTCATGGCGTTTGTCCTGTCAGAGCATTGCGGTTGGTCTGCGGTCACATAATGCCCCGGATGTGCCGTGGTCTTCGATCGTCAAGGCTGCCGGCCTCAAAGCCGAGTAGTTACATCAATCCCCCGCGAAAGAGGAATCCAGGCATAACCGCTGTGTGATCCGCGTCGGTGCCCCGAGCCGGAATCCGTTTTGCTTCGCTCTGTCTATAGCCCTGCTCGACATCCCGTACGGGCAGCGTCCCCTCGATTTCTTCAAGGAGCCCGCAATGCACAATCCCGTCGTGCACTTTGAAATGCTTTCGAAAGACCCCGCGAAGCTATCGGACTTCTACAAAAAGATCTTCGGCTGGAAAGTCCAGGACATGCCGGAGCTCAACTACCGGATCGTCGACACCGGTGCCCAGGCCGGAATCAACGGCGGCATCATGCAGCCCGACCATCCCGAGCCGTGGCCCGGCACGACGACCTTCTACACGGACGTCGAAGACCTTGCGGCCTACCGCAAGAAGGTCGTCGAAGCCGGCGGAAAGATACTCATCGAAGAACAGGAAGTCCCGGGCATGGGCACGCTGTCGCTCTTCACGGATCCCGAGGGCCGCATGATGGGACTCTGGCAGCATGCGAAGAAGTACGACAACTCGCTCATGATGAGGAACGCTTCTGCAAATCTCGCCGTCAAGGATCTCAAGAAAGCGCGCGAATTCTACGAAGGCAAGCTCGGCTTGAAGCAAGTCGCGGCCGAAGGCGAAGAGCTGATCGTCTTCAAGAGCGGCAGCACGACGATCAACGTCTACCGGTCGCAGTACGCCGGCACCAACAAAGCGACAGCCGTGACGTGGGTCGTCGGGGAGCACGTGGAAGGTGTCGTGCGCGACCTGAAGGCCAAAGGCATCACCTTCGAGCACTACGATATGCCGGGCATGAAGCACGAAGGCGACATCCACATCAGCGGCAACATGAAAGTCGCGTGGTTCAAGGACCCGGACGGGAACATTCTGAACGTCGTCAGCGGCTAGCCCGTCAGGCTCAATGCGGCAAAGTCGACCGTTGGGGCCTTCACACGCTCACGCGGTTTATTCCCAGTCCGGCCTCGCGCGCCCGCACGATGGCCTGCGGTCGATTCGCGACCTCGAGCTTTTCAAAAATACGTGTGATGTCGAGGCGAAGTGCCCTTCAGAAGGCTGACGCTGTCACCGAAGAAAGGCATGCGGCGATTGTTTTCGACACGAGTCCCTGCGCGTACCGCATGAAAGTCTTTCTCCAAGACCGCCTGGCCATCTCCGACAGCGTGGAGTTCGTTCACGATCACGTCTTGCCGCGGGTGCGGCTGGTGCCGCGAGCCGAGGCCGTGACGGTCCATCCGGTTTGCAGCGTTCGCAAAATGGGCACAGTCGACAAGCTCATCGCGATTGCGCAGAGATGTAGCCGCGAGCGCATCGCGACGGTAGATCAGGTGATGGGCTGTGGCTTCGCAGGTGAAAAGGGCTTCACTGTTCCAGAGCTGAACGAGTGCGCTCTTCGCCACTTGAAGGCGTCTCTACCGTCCGCGTGCTCGTCTGGTTATTCAACAAGTCGCACCTGTGAAATCGGTCTGTCGGAGCACGCCGGCTTCCCGTACAAGTCGATCCTTTATCTCGTGGAGGCTTGTTCCGTCGGGAGCATTGAGTCGCCGGGTGTTCGGGAGGCGAGCGGCGCCCACAATTTGAAGTGCGTCTCGGCGACCGCTTCGCCCGCATGTACCGTGCAACGGACGGGCGTCACTTCAGTCCAGCCGGATGTTCGCCTCGCGGATGAAGGCGCCGTATTTCTCGCGATCGCGCTTCTGGAGCTCTGCGAACTGGTCGGGCGTTGCGGTTACCACTTCCGCGGCGAATGTCGCGAGCACCGCGCGCGCTTCGGGTGTCTGCATGATACGGCCGATCTCGCGGTTGAGCCGCTCGACGATCGTGCGGGGCGTGCCGGTCGGCGCATAGACGCCAAAGAGCGAATCGCCGGCGGCATCGACGCCGGCTTCCGCGAGCGTCGGCGTGTCGGGAAAAAGCGGCGAACGGCTGTCGGCCGCGACGCCGAGGAGCTTGAGCTTTCCGGTCCTGATGTGCGGGATCGTGAGCCCCGAGTCGAAACTGAAATCGACCTGGTCGCTCAAGAGCCCCGTCACGAGCAGCCCGGCGCCTTTGAACGGCACGTGCGTCGCCTGCGTTTTCGTCGAACGGAGCAGCCTCTCGCCGTGGATGTGAAGCGTGCTGCCGGCGCCCACGGAGCCGTAGTTGAGCTTGTTCGGATGCGCGCGCATGAACGCCACCAGCTCGGAGACGTTCGCGACCGGCAGCCCCGGGCGTGCGACCAGGATCGTGAGGATGCGTCCGAGCGGCACGATCGGCACGAGATCGCGCTCGACGTCGAACTTGAGCTTGTAGAGATGCGGCCCCACGGCGATCGGGCTGCCCGAGCTTGCGAGCAGCGTGTAGCCGTCCGACGCTGCGCGCACCGCGACCTCGAGCCCCACGTTGCCGCCCGCGCCGCCGCGGTTGTCGATGACGACCGGCTGGCCGAGCACCTCCGCAAGGCGCGGGGCGAACGCCCGCGCCATCAGGTCGGTGGTGCCGCCGGCGGGGAAATTGACGATAAGGCGCAACGGTTTGGTAGGCCACGACTGCGCCCACGCTCCAGCCGCCAGTCCGCATGCGAAGCACGCAACCGCGAGACACGGGATGAGTCGCCGCATGTTTCCCTCCTCCGAGAAACGGATCCGATGACTGCGCCTGCACTCTAAGCCGCGTTGCGCCGGCCCGAAGCTGATCTAGATCAAAGACAAGCGGCGCGGGTGTCGTTCCCATAGTGCACTTGCTTCGCACGAATCCAAAGGGGGTTCAGATGCGTTACGCGCGTTCCGAAGCGAAGGCCTATGGACGGCAACACATGCGCGGCATCTGGGCCGCGATCCCGTACCCGTTCGACGAAAAGGGCGAGCTCGACGAGAAGGGACTCCGCCGCGATCTGAACCGCTACATCGACGAGCTGAAAATCGAAGGCCTTTTTACGGGGGGGCTGGTCGGCGAGTACTGGACGCTCACGCTCGAAGAGCGTAAGCGCGGCCAGGAAATCATCGTCGAGGAGGTCGCGGGCAGGGTTCCGACGATGCCGCACACCGGCGCGCTGAGCGTTCGCGACGCCATCGCGCTTACGCAGCACGCGCAGAAGATCGGCGCGACGTTCGTCGTCATCGGCAACCCTCCGGTCAGCACGCACGATCCCGAGGAGCTTTACGAGTTCTACCGCGCGATCTGCGCCGAGGTCGATATCGGCATTTCCCTCTTCAACACGCCGATCTGCGGCTATTCGCTTTCACCGCAGCTCGTCGGACGCATCGCGGAGCTCGCGAACATCTTCGCCATCAAGAACCCGCTGCCCGTCGAGCATACCGACCAGGTCCGGAAGGAAGTCGGCAACCGGATCATCGTTTGCGATCCGAGCGAGCCGCGCTGGCTCGACAACATCGAGAAGCACAAGGACCCGGTGTACATGTCGAGCCCGGAGCCGTACCTGCTGCAGCGGCCGGGGAAGCTCACGATGCGCGACTACACACTGAAGGCGATGGCCGGCGACATCGCCGGCGCGCGCGCTCTCTCCGCGACGCTCGATCCGGTCCGCCGCATCGCGGAAGAGTGGATGGGCAACAAGTGGAACGAGCCCAGCGTGCCGGTCGCGGTATTCAAGTACTGGAGCGAGCTCGTCGGTTTCACGGGCGGCAATCCGCGCGCGCCGACGCGGCCGCTGAGCGACGAGCGCAAGCGCGCCTTGAGACGAGAGCTCGAAGCGGTCGGATTGCTGTAACCCACCTCGAGCGCAATGTTCGACCTCCACCTCACCGACGAGCAGAAGGCGATCCGCGAGAGCGTCCGCAAGTTCGTCGCGAAAGAGATCGCGCCGATCGCGGTCGAGCGCGACCGCAAGGAGGATTTCGAGCTGCGCTTTCCGTGGGAAGCGCTAGCCAAGGCTAACGAGCTGGGCCTGAGAACGCTGCTCCTTTCGCAGGAGAACGGCGGCTCGGGCGTGGACGCGCTGACCTACTGCATCGTGATCGAGGAGCTCGCGGTGGGCGACGTCGGAGTCGCGGCGACCATCGGCCAGACGGCAGCGCTCGCCCATACCTGGTTCGACGTGCTCATGACGCCCGAGCAGCGTAGCCGCTTCCTGCCGCAGTTTCTCGCCGATCCGCGCTTCCATCTCGCCACCGCCGGCCACGAGCCCGATACCGATCTTGGCTGGTGCTATCACCAGCCCACGGTGGCCGGCAGCGGCTACCAGACAACCGCCGTGCGCGCACGTAACGGCGACTGGATACTCAACGGCGTCAAGAACTTCATTACCAGTGCGCCGATCTCCAGGCTCCTCGCGGTGCACGCGCGCACGGGGCCGAAGACCTCGGGCGCGTCCGCAGTCACTTCGTTTCTCGTTCCGCGCGACACGCCGGGTCTGACGATCCGCGAGCACGACAAGGTCGGCCGACGCCTGGGCTCGAATGGCGAGCTCGTCTTCGAGGATTGCCGCATCCCCGCGGAAAACGTCCTCGGGATCGAAGGCCGGAGCACGTTTCTCGAAAGCGCCTTTTCAGGCCGGGGGCTGCCGTGCTTTCAGGCGATGAACCTCGGCATTGGGCGCGCCGCGTACGAAGCTGCACTCGAGTACGCGAAGCTCCGCGTGCAGGGCGGGCGCCGCATCATCGAGCACCAGGCGGTGGCACTTTCGCTCGCGAACATGACCGTGGCGCTCGAAGCGGCGCGGAGCCTTTTATGGCGCACGGCCTGGGCATCGGATCACCCTGATGCGCACGCGGATGGCAGCCTTCCCGACCTGCCGCTCCAGACGATCTCGAAGATCTTCGTCTCGGAGACGGTGCAGCGCGTCGCGCTCGACGCCGCGCAGATCTTCGGCGGCATGGGCGTGATGCGCGAGCTGCCGATGCAGAAGTACGTGCGCGATGCGCTGATCTTCCTGCACTCGGAGATGAGCAACGACGTCGCCCGGCTGCGCGTCGCGGAGAGGCTCGCGCGCTACGAGCGGCCGCGCACCATTTTATAGGGTCAGCCCCCATTTCCGGGGGAGCCATGCGAACCGACTACGTGACATGCGTATTGAGTGCGGCGTTCGCGGCTGCGGCCGCTGCGCCGTCGATGGCCGCGGAATCGCCCGCGACGTGGCCTTCAAAGCCGGTGCGGATGGTCCTGCCTTTCACGGCCGGCAGCCCGGTGGAAATCCCCGCGCGCCCGATCGCGCAGCGCATCTCGGAAGCGCTCGGCCAGCAATTCGTGTTCGATTACCGCACCGGCGCAAGCGGCACCATCGGCACCGAGGTCGTCGCGAAGGCGCCGAAGGACGGCTACACGCTGCTCGTCACGAACTGCTCGCACTCCTCGAACCCGGCGCACCACAAGAAGCTCCCCTACGACACGCTCGCTGACTTCGCGCCGGTCACGCAGACCAACTTCACGTACGGGAACTTCCTTACCGTGCATCCGTCCGTGCCCGTGCGCTCAGTGAAGGAGTTCATCGCGCTCGCCAAGGCGCATCCCGGGAAGCTCCATTACGCTTCCGCCGGCGTCGGCAGCCCACCGCACGTCACCGGCGCGCTCTTCGCCGCGATGGCGGGCATCCGGTTGACGCACGTCGCCTACAAGGGAACCTCGGTCGCGTTCAACGACGTGCTCGGCGGTCACGTGGAAGTGATGTTTTCGAGCCCACCCTTCACGGCGCCCTTCATCGCCGCCGGAAAAGTGCGAGCACTCGGCATCGCCGGCCCGGTCCGCAGCCCGCATTTCCCCGATATACCGACTTTCGACGAGTCGGGGCTGACAGGCTACGACGTGCGGTGCTACCACGGCCTGTGGTTCCCGACGGGCACGCCCAACGAGATCGTGCGCAAGCTCCGTGCCGAAGTGGTGAAGGTGCTCGGCGCGCCCGAGGTGAAGAAGCACTACTTCGACAACGATCTCCTTCCGGTCGGCAACACGCCGGAGGAGTTCCAGGAGTTCCTCGCGAAGGACATCGCGCGCCAGGTGAACATCGCGAAGACGATCGGTCTCACTCCGCAGTAGGGTGGCCGGTAAGGACCACGAGGGACCTGCTGGCGCGCGACCCCGGCCAGCGCTGCGAAATCGGCCCGCTACGATTTCATGAGCGCCAGTACGCGATCGGGCTTCGCAGGAAGGTGATGGATCCGCCTCCCCGTTGCGTCGCCGATCGCGTTGATGATGGCGGGCGCGACGGCCACCGTCGCACACTCCGCGGCGCCCTTGGCTCCGAGGCTTGCCGACGGGTCCACCTTCTCCACGAAGAGCGTCACGATTTCAGGCGTTTCGCGCGCTGTGGGAATACGGTACTGCTCGAAGCCGGTCGTGCGCCCCGGAAAAAACTCTTCCTTCAGCGCATAACCGATGCCCATGGACACGGCGCCTTCGATCTGTCCTTTCAGTCCCTCGGGAAAGACGACGCGTCCCACATCGTGTGCCGCCACGACTCGCAGCACGCGCACGGTTCCGCGCCGCGTGTCGACTTCCACTTCCGCCACGTGCGTGGCGGATACGTGCACGAGATACGGGCTCGGCTCGCCACTCAGCGAGTCGCGCATACGTGCAGGATGGAATTCTCCTTTGAATCGCAGGGGCACGCCCGCCGCAAGCCTTGCGCGCGCCACTTCGGCCAGCGAAACCCCGGAGCCCGCGTCGCCAGTTTCCGGTCGCGGCGCTACGCGTCCGTCCCGCAATTCCAGCCTCTCGTACGATTTCTCCAGCAACTCGGAGGCCGTCGAGAGAATGGCGTCGCGCAATTGGCCCGCAGCATCTTTGACCGCATTGCCATCCGTATAGATAACCCTGCTGCCCGACGACGCGCCATTGTCGGGCGTCACATCTGTGTCGCCGCTCACCACGGTCACCGCGTCGAGCGGCAGTGAAAGCTCGCGCGCGGCGATGAGTCCCAGCGCAGTATCGGTTCCCTGACCCATGTCGATGGAGCCGATGAAAAGCCGTACGCGGCCATCGCGCTCCAGTTCCACGACGGATTCCGGCGGGTTGTGGGAGCTATATCCAATGCCATATCGCATCGAGGCGATTCCCACACCCCGAAGATATCGGCCATCGGTGGCGGCATTCGCCTGCCGTGCGCGCGCTGCCTCGTAGTACGGACGAACGGCCTCGACTGTTTCGCGATACGCCGCTTCCTGCTCGTTGTCCTGCGGTGTGGCGCGCGCCGCAGGCGACCTGCGGCGATTCAGGAGCCGGAACTCCAGCGGATCGATACCAAGCTTTGCGGCCATGATGTCCATCTGCGATTCGATGGCAAAGGCCACCTGAACGGCGCCGTAGCCTCGCATGGCGCCGCACGTCGTGTTGTTGGTGTACGCCACGCGTCCCTGGATCGCGGCATTGGGGAAGTGATACGGTCCCGCGAGCGACACGAATGCGCGCACCATGATCCCCGGACTCGCCGACGCGTACGCACCGCCATCGGCAAGCAGCTCCGCGACAAGCGCGGTCAGGCGGCCATCCCGCGTGACGCCCGTCCGGCAGCGCATCCGAAAGGGATGGCGTTTGGTGGTCGAAGCGAACGACTCGGCGCGGCTATAAACGATCTTCACCGGGCGATCGGTCTTCAGCACGAGCAGAGCCGCGACACACTCACACGAGATGTCCGTCTTCGCGCCGAACGCCCCGCCGATCACCGTGGGCAGGATGCGCACGCGCTCGAGCGGCAGATCCATTGTCTCGGCCACCGCCCGGCGGTGCAAATGGGAGTGCTGAGTGGCCGAGCGCACGACGAGACGTCCTTCATCATCGCGGTAAGCCACCACCGACTCGGGCTCGAGATACGCGTGCTCGACGAACGGCGTGGTGTACGACTCGTCCACGACGATATCCGAACGCGCCAGCGCTGCTTCCGCATCGCCCCAATGCGACTCTCTTTCGGCTAGCAGATTTCCGCTGTCGTGGATAAGCGGAGCGCCGCCCTGCAACGCCTCGGCCGGGTCGAGGATTGCCGCAAGGGGCCGGTAGGCGACACGAAAGAGCCCGAGCGCCTCGGTCGCAATTTCGGGCGATGTCGCAGCGACAGCGGCGACCGCATCGCCGATCTGGCGGACACGGCCGTCGGCCAGCACGCGTTGATCCTTGAGCGCCCGTCCGTAGCGATTTACGCCAGGCACGTCACGGAACGTCACGACCGCCAAGACGCCTGGCAACGCGCGGGCTTCGCTCGCGTCGATATCGAGTATCTCTGCGTGAGGGTAGGGGCTGCGGAGAACCGCGCCATAAAGCATGCCCGGCATCACGAGATCGGCGGCATAGAGTGCAGTTCCGCGCACCTTATCTCGCGCATCCAGGCGCCGGCGCACTCCCATGTCGGAGTGTCGTGCGACGGGTTGGATCGGGGAAGCGTACCCAGGCGCGCCTGCATACGCTGCCACATCGCCCCGAACACGCTCCGCTGCACGCGTGACTGCGTCGAGGATGCTCGAGTAGCCCGTGCACCGGCACAGGTTACTGCCCAAGGCTTTCGCGATCTGCTCGCGGCTCGGCGCGGGATTCCGATCCAGGAGTGCCTTGGCCGCCATGATGGCGCCGGGGGAGCAGAACCCGCACTGGACCGCGTCCGCGTCTATGAAAGCTTCCTGCAACGGATGAAGCCGCTCGGCAGTACCGAGTCCTTCGATGGTCAGGACCGCCTTGCCGTTCGCACGATCGGCGGAGACGCGACAGGCCCGTGCCGCAGCACCGTCGATCGTGACCATGCAGGTGCCGCAAGCGCCGTCGTCGCATCCCTGCTTGGTACCGGTGAGACCGAGATCGCCGCGCAATACGCTGAGAAGCGTACGTTCAAGATCGACCTGGAGCTGATGCCTCGTGCCGTTGACCGTGAGCGTCAGGTCAATTTTTGCCGATCGCGTTTGCACAGCGCCTCCGCGGTACTTCCGAGTGAGTCCACTGTAGGTTTCTGGACGGGCCAGGTACTTGATGCAGGTCAACGCGAAACGACAAAACAGGTGCGGCGAGGACCGGTCGAGGCCGGCCGGGACGAGAGCACGCGGCACCAGAGCCTAGCCCTTCGTCTCTTCAGTGGCAGCAGCAATGCGGCCGCAGCGCTCGCAAGCCCTCGCACGTGCACGCCGGAGACCTGAGGAGCACCGGAATTCCCGCGTGACTCAACTGCGCATTCAATCTGACCAAATCCGGACGCTTCGCTGACGACTTCTCGGAAGGTCTCGACTACGCTTGTATCAATACCGGTCACATGGAGAGTCGAGCATCCGGCGAATCGTAGTCGCGCTGTAACGACATGGTCCGCCGGAATCGGCACAGGAGGCGCGTCATCATGAGCAAACAAGTGATCGCAGCTTTACTCACGCTGCCTTTGCTGACGGCATGCGCGTCGTCTTCGCCCTCCCGGCAGGACGTCGGCATGACTACAGGAGCAGCGCTGGGCGGTGTCCTTGGGCATCAGGTCGGACACGGGACCGGGCAGACGGTTGCGACCGCGGAGAGCGCAGCACTTGGTGCGTTCCTCGGCAGCCGGCTCGGTCCATACATGGATCGCAACGATCAGCTCACGACCGCACAAGTGCTCGACACGGCAAGAAACGGTGAAGTCATGACATGGCGCAATCGCGATACGCGACAGCGGTATTCTGTGACGCCAACCCGCACCTACAACGGCCCGTCGGGACTGTGCCGCGAATTCACGACGATCGCGCAGCTCGACGATGGTCGCCACCGGATCGTGCATGTAATAGCGTGCAGGCAGTCGGACGGAACCTGGAAACCCGTGTGACTTCGTGGTTGTCGTGACACCGCGCCGCCGGTTATGACAGTCTTACCCTAGGAGACTTGACATGGCATCTTTGAAAACGGTCGGCGTCATCGGCGCCGGCACGATGGGCAGCGGCATCGCGCAGGTTTGTGCGGTTGCTGGTCTTCCGGTTGCGATCATCGATGTTGACGCCGGCGCGATCGCACGAAGCCGCAATGCAATATCGACGAACCTGGACCGGCTGGTGAAGAAAGAGAAGCTCAGTGCAGCCGACAAGGACGCCGCCGTTGCCCGCATTCAGGGCACAGCCGACTATGGCGCGCTCGGGGGCTGCGACGTTATCGTCGAAGCCGCGACCGAGAACGAGTCGGTGAAGCTCAAGATCCTGAAACAGATCGACGAGCTCGCGCCAGCGGACACGATCCTCGCGACGAACACGTCTTCCATATCGATTACCCGGCTGGCGGCGGCAACGAAGCGTGCCGAGCGCTTCGTAGGCATGCATTTCTTTAATCCGGTGCCGGTAATGGGACTCGTCGAGGTGATCCGCGCGCTGCAGACGAGCGATGCGACGGTGGAGGCCGTGAGCGCGCTTGCAAAGCGGCTCGGCAAGACCCCCGTTGTTGTGAAGAACTCGCCGGGTTTCGTCGTCAATCGCCTGCTCTGCCCGATGCTGAACGAAGCAGTGTTCGCGCTGTCCGAAGGCGTCGCGATGGCGGAGGAAATCGATGCTGCGATGAAGCTCGGCTGTAATCACCCACTCGGGCCGCTTGCACTCGCCGACATGATTGGGCTCGACGTGGTGCTCGCGGT
>Ga0075431_100004386_pt1 | contig 13834 bp, 14 predicted proteins | sample RhiMetdeltSRZDD5_FD_75297 | JGI IMG/M metagenome (GOLD analysis project Ga0075431, IMG submission 75297) | Populus rhizosphere microbial communities from Tennessee, USA - Rhizosphere MetaG P. deltoides SRZDD5 | ecosystem: Host-associated > Plants > Roots > Rhizosphere > Soil | place: USA... | reverse complement strand
CGGCGCGCCGCGGCACGCGAGTTGCTTTTCGCCACGCCATGCCTCGCACGCGGCCCGTTTGGATGCGCGGACTGAGACTGTACCAGCAGGCGTTGCACCCGGGTCAGCGCGACGTCCTGGCCGCGAACGATACCGTGGAGGAGCTGCTGGACCCGCGCATCCATGCGCGGTCGCGCTTCCAGAGCATGGTCGAGGCCGGTCGCTATGCGCTCTACACCGTGCACGACACAGAGGCGTGGGCGCCGGGAGACGGCCGGACACCGGGCGAGCACACGCTGGTCGTGGTGCGCGAGTTCCGGCGGGTTCCCCTCCATGCTTCCGCGCTGGCGCTCCTGCTCTTGACCGCGCGGGCCGGGTCGGCGCCGGCGGTGGTTGCCGCGCTGGCGCACTTCGTCGAGCGGGCCGTCAGCGTCTATCAGCCCGCCTACCTGCTCCTGGCGCACTCCCGCGAGACGCCGCGCCTCAGCATCCTGATGCTGGGCGTCCACGAGTGCGCCACGCTCCAGGCAGCCGGCTCCACGGCCTTCAGCGTCGACACGCTGCTCCCGGAGCTCGACCCGCTGCTGGCGACGGCGCCCGAGTGGTTCGCGTACTGCCCGGAGCCGGAAACGCAGAAGGTCGCGACGCTCGTCTCGCCCTACGCAGTCTAGTCGAAGGGGGCCTCGACGGCCCCCTCCGAGCCTCCCCCAGAGCAGGATTGCGGCGGCAAAGCCGCCGCTCGAAAGCGGTTAGACGCGGCGCGGGTCGATGCCCGCGGCAGCGCTAGCGGTGTAGTCGGACGGTCTCGATCAGTAGGGCGGTCGTGGCGACCATGTCGTTGACGTCGACCCATTCGTTGACGGTATGGATCTGGCGCATGCCGCAGGCGAGGTTGGCTACTTCGACGCCGCGGCCGGCGAAGACGTTGGCGTCGGAGCCGCCGCCGGTCGAGCGCGTCCGGAACGGCGCACCGAGCGCCTCGGCGGCGCGGCGCACGAGGCTCACGATGGGCCGGTCGTCGCCGACCGCGAGGCGGTCGTAATCGCGCTCCACCTTGGTCTCCACCCGCGCCCGGTGCTCCTGGCCCGCCACCATCACGCGGTGAGCGCCCGCCGCGCGCTCGAAGCAGTCGCGCATGTGGGCGGTCTGCGCGTCCAGCCCGTCGACGGTGAGGCTGCGCGTCTCGGCCCGGAGCACCACGCGGTTCGGGATGATGTTGCTCGCCATCCCGCCCTCGATGCGGCCGATGTTCGCCGTCGTCTCGGCGTCGACGCGACCAAGACGCATGGCCGCGATGGCCTCCGCCGCCACCTTGATGGCGCTGATGCCCTGCTCGGGCGCGATCCCCGCGTGCGCCTCCAGCCCGTGCACGGTGAACTGCATCCGGTTCGCGGCCGGCGCGCGGGTGATGAGCTCGTGGACGCCATCGCAGTCGAGGACGAGGCCGGTGCGCGCGCGCAGGCGACCGACGTCGAAGTGCTTGGCGCCGACGAGCCCGAGCTCCTCGCAGATCGTCAGCAGCACGTCGATGGGCCCGTGAGGGATCCGGCATTCGCGGAGCAGGCGGACCGCTTCGAGAATGGCCACGATGCCGGACTTGTCGTCGCCGCCGAGTATCGTCGTGCCGTCCGAACGGATGACGTCGCCGTCGACGACGGGTCGGATGTTTTCCCCCGGCACGACGGTGTCCATGTGCGCGCACAGGAGGAACGGCGCCATATCGGGAGCGGTGCCCGGGAAGCGCGCCAGCACGTTGCCGGTGTCGGCGCCCACGCGCGGACCGGCGTCGTCGATCTCGACGGTGGCGCCCATGCCGATCAGGATCTCCTGCAGACGCCGGGCGATGGTGCCCTCCCGCTTGGAGACGCTGGAAATCCGCACGAGCTCCAGGAACTCGTCGCGCAGCCGCGGGACGTTCACGGCCGCCCGGTCAGCCAAGGAATCGCCTCAGCCAGTCGCGGCTCGCCTCCACCGCCCGGAGGCGGTGCGCCATGTCGGTGAGACGGTGGTCGCCGCCCGGAATGACGAGCAGGTCGCACGGCTCGCCCGCCTGCTCGTGCAGCCGCGCGCCGTGATCGAGGCCGACCACCTCGTCGGCGTCGCCGTGCACGCACAGGTGCCGCGTCACGCCCGCCGGCGCCAGCGCGTGGTGGCCCTTCATGAACTCCAGCGCGAACGGGATGCCGAGATTGCGGTTCTCCTCGAGATCGTCGTTGGCGAGCTCGGTGAGGCTGGCCGGCGCGTTCCACGTCACCACCGGCGTGCCGGGCCGCCGTGCGGCGACGAAGAGCGCGACGAAGCCCCCCAGGCTCGAGCCGAGCAGGCCGAAGCGCCCGTCGAGCCGCGGATGCCCTTCGAGCAGCGCCAGCACCGCCTCGACGTCCTCGATCCGGCTGGCCACCGTCGTCTCGTCCTCGCGTCCGCTCGACTCGCCGCACCCGCGAAAGTCGAAGCGCGCCAGCGCGAGCCCCGCCGCGGGGAGCGCGTCGCCGAGCAGCAGGTACTTGTCGGAGTCCTTGGAGGCGTGAAGGCCGTGACAGGCGACCACACACGGCAGGCGCTCCGGGCTCTCCGGAAGATGGAGCACGAGGGCCAGCTTCGCGGCGGGAAGCGCCACGAGGTGGCGCTCGACCGTTACGCCCACACGAGGTCGAACAGCCGGACGGCGTTGCTCGAGAGCTGGAACATCGTCTCCTCGATGGGCTCCCGCTTGATCTTGGCCACTTCCTCCGCGACGCGGGAGGCGAGCCACGGCCCCGAGTCCATCGCCTTGAACTCGCCGCCGTAGCGCCACGGCGCGTCGCTCTCGACCAGCAGCGACTCCAGGGGCACCTGCTCCACCAGCTCCCGATCACGGTCACGGTAGACGACCTCGGGTGTCACGGAGATGAAGTAGCCGGCGTCGACGATGGCGCGGGTCGTGTCCGCGGACGCCTTGTGCCAGTGGAACACGGCCCGCTCGATCCGATGGCGCTTCAGCGCTTCGAGCGCGCCCACCGCGGCGCCGTGCGGGGCATGAAGCGCGACGGCGAGATCGTAGCGCGAGGCCAGCCGCAGCAGGCGGTCCAGGCGTCCGCGGGCGACGGTCATCCGCGCGGCCGCATCCGGGCGGTCCTCGAGCGAGTACCATGGCAATCCGACCTCGCCGACGGCCACCACGTGGGCATGGTGCTCGGTGATCTGCTGCTCCACGACCTCGAGATCCCGCTCGGTGAGATGCTCCCAGTCGGGATGGAAGCCGAGGCAGCTCCAGACCGTCTTCTTCGCCTGCGCGGCGATCTGCAGCGTCCGGATGTTGGTCTCGCCGTCGCAGCCCACCGCGATGACACCCCAGACGTCGTAGGTCAGCGCCACCCGCAGCGTATCGGCGACGTCGCCGAACGCGCGATCGTGCAGATGACAGTGGCTGTCGATCACCATCGCGTCCTCTAGTGACCCGCGACGACCATCCGGGCGATCTTCACCGTGGGGGCCGCGGTGCGATCACGCAGGACCAGGTCGTTGCCGATCCCCTCGATGCGCTGGAACATCTCGAGCAGGTTACCGGCCACCGTGACCTCCTCCACCGGATAGGCGAGCTGTCCGTTCTCGATCCACAGCCCGACGGCGCCGCGCGAGTAGTCGCCGGTCACGCCGTTGACGCCGAAGCCGATCAGCTCGGTGACGTAGAGCCCGCTCTGCACCGAGCGGATCAGCGCTTCCGGAGTGTCGGTCCCTGGCAGCAGCATCAAGTTCGTGGTGCCCACGCTGACGCCGGCCCCGTCACGGCTGGCATGATGCGTCGACGTGAGGCCGAGCTTGCGCGCGGAGTAGGTGTCGAGGAGGTAGGTCTCGAGCACGCCCTCGCGGACGATGGCCGTCCGTCGCGTCGGCAGTCCCTCGCCGTCGAAGGGCCGCGAGCCGAGCGCGGCCTCGATGAGCCCGTCGTCGACGATGGTCACCGCCGGCGACGCCACCCGGCTGCCCAGCCGCTCGAGCAGGAAGGAGGCACGACGGTAGAGGCTCGGGCCACTGGCCGCGCCCGCAATCGAGCGGATCAGGCTGGCCGCCGTATCGGGATCGAAGATGATGGGCACCTCGGTCGTTTTCACCTTGCGGGCACCGAGCCGCCGGAGCGCCCGAGCCGCGGCCGTCCGTCCGACCGCCTCGGCGTCCTCGAGGGCCCGCCGCCGCCGCGCCGTCGTGTACCAGGAGTCGCGCTGCATCTCACCGTTCTGCGACGCCACCGGCGACACGGTGAGACCGAAGGAGGACGTCGTGTAGCCGCGCGCGAATCCATGCGAGGTCGCATAGGCGTAGCGCGCCCGGCGGTCGAAGCACTCGGCGCCCTCCGAGTTCGTGATTCGCGGATCGACGGCCAGCGCCGCCGCCTCCGCCCGGCGCGCCATCTCCACCTTCTCCTCAGGCGTGAGCTCGGCCGCCTGGCGATCGTCGAGCTCGAGCTCGGGCACGTGGTCGATCAGCGAGGCCGGGTCGGGCAGCCCCGCGTGCGGATCCTCGGCGGTCACCCGCGCCAGCGCCGTGGCCTCGTCGACGACGCGCTCCAGCGAGGCGCGCGACAGGTCGGAGGTCGAGGCGGCGGCGGAGGCGCGGCCGGCGAAGACCCGCAGCGAGAGCCGCTGCTCGCGAGAGTGCGTGACCGTATCGACCTGGCCAAGGCGAACCGAGGCGCTGAACGAGGTGTCCTCGACGAGGAACCCGTCGGCGGCGGTGGCCCCGCGCTCGGCGGCGCGCCGGAGGACGGAGGTGAGCAGGTCGGTGTTGACCTGCGTCACACGGCGGTCCCGCCGACGGTCATGCCGTCGAGCCGGATGGTGGGTAGCCCGACGCCTACCGGCACCGACTGACCGTCCTTGCCGCAGGTACCAACGCCTTCGTCGAGGGCCAGGTCGTGTCCGACACGGCTCACGCGGGTCAGCGCGTCCGGTCCGTTGCCGATGAGGGTGGCGCCCTTCACGGGCCGTGTGATCTTCCCGTTCTCGATGAGGTAGGCCTCGCTGGCGGAGAACACGAACTTGCCGCTGGTGATGTCCACCTGCCCGCCGCCGAACGACACGGCGTACAGGCCGCGATCGACCGAGCCCAGGATATCTTCGGGATGGTCCTGGCCGGCGAGCATGAACGTGTTCGTCATCCGCGGCAGCGGCGGATGCGCGAACGATTCGCGCCGTCCGTTGCCGGTCGGCTCCATGCCCATCAGCCGCGCGTTCAGCCGGTCTTGGAGATAGCCGCGCAGGATGCCGTTCTCGATGAGCACCGTCCGTCCGGTCGGCGTGCCCTCGTCGTCGACGTTCAACGACCCGCGGCGGTTGGCCATGGTCCCGTCGTCGACGACCGTCACCAGCTCGGACGCGACCTTCTGACCGATGCGCCCGGAGAACGCCGAGACGCCCTTCCGGTTGAAATCGCCCTCGAGCCCGTGGCCGATCGCCTCGTGCAGCAGGATGCCGGGCCAGCCCGGGCCGAGCACGACCGTCATCGCGCCGGCCGGCGCGTCGACGGCGCCGAGCTTCAGCGCGGCCTGGCGCGCGGCCTCGGAGGCGAAGCGCTTCCAGCGCTCGTCCTCGAGATAGAAGTCGAACGGCACGCGCCCCCCGCCGCCGAAGCTGCCGATCTCGCGCTTGCCGCCGTCCTCGGCGATGGCCGTCACGTTCAGGCGGGTGAGCGGACGCACGTCGCCGACGGTGAACCCCGACGCGGTCGCGATCAGCATGACGACCTCTTCGGAGGCCAGCGAGACGATCACCTGCTTCACACGCGGGTCGGCGGCCCGGCACGCCGCGTCCACGCGCCGCAGGAGATCGAGCTTGCGCGCCAGCTCGGTCACGACGGGCGCCTCCACGAGCGTATAGAGGTCGTGCGGTCGCCGGCGGCCGCCCACGGCGAGCGTCCCGGACTGGCTCGCGCGGTCGGCGATGGCACGCGCCTGTCGCGCCGCCTCGGTGAGGTTGTCGATCGAGATGTCGTCGGTGTGCGCGTAGCCCGTTCGCGCTCCGCTCTGCGCGCGCACCCCGGCGCCCTGGCTCACGTGGCGCGCGGCTTTCTTGACCACGCTCTCCTCGAGCACGAGCTCTTCGTTGACGCGGTACTCGAGATAGATGTCGGCGTCGTCGACGCGGCGGGCGAGGTTGTCGCCGAGCAGCTGCTCCATCAGGGCGGGTGTGACGTTGTAGCGGTCGTGGAAGAAGCTCTCGGGGCGCCGCCGGTCCAGCTCACTCATCGATCGTCGATCTCCCATCGGAGGGGTCCAATCTACCCGCCGCCCGGACCCGACCCCAAACTTTTCGGACATACAATTCTAGCCACTCTGGCAACTTCAGGCGCTGCGGAGCTCCTGAATGATGTCGTGAATTCGGCGAAGCCCGTGCACAATGGATGGCCCGGGCGACAGCACGTCTTCGCCTGCGATCTCGTAGATGCGTCCCGCGCGCACGGCAGCGACGTTCGACCACCCCGCGCGCCCGGCGATCGCTCCCACGTCCACGGGCTTGCCGCACCACGACGCGAGGATGATCTCGGGATCCCGCGCCACGACCTCCTCCGGGCTGACAACGCGGCCCTTCGCGTCGCCCCGCTCGCGCAGCTCGGCGAAGACGTCACGCCCGCCGGCGATCTCGATCAGCTCCGACACCCAGCGGATCCCCGCGATGAGCGGATCCATCCACTCCTCGAAGTACACCCGCGGCCGATCCGGCCATACCGACGAGTACTCCCGCACCTGCTTGATCTCATCGCGCATATCCGCCACCACCGCGCGCGCGGCCTCCTCGCACCCGAGCGCCCCCCCGATGAGAAGGACGGCGCGCAGAATATCGTCGACGGAGCGCTGGTTGGTACACAGCACCGCGACCCCCGCCCCGATCAGCTCCCCGACGACATCACGCTGCAAATCGGAAAACGCCAGCACGAGGTCCGGCTGCAACGCGAGAATCTTGTCGACACGGAACGTCGTGAACCCACCGATCCGCGCCTTGTCCCTCACCGCCTCCGGCCGCCGCGCCGTCCCCGGAATGCCGACGACACGGTTGCCGGCGCCGACGAGATGTGCGATTTCGGCCGTCTCCGCGGTGAGACAGACAATCCGCTCCGGAAACTCGACGCCGGCCTTCCCGTACACGGATCAGACGCCGCCGGCTTCGAAGACTTCACGCCGCGCGAGACCGCGCTGAAACGCGAGGTACTGCTCGCGCGTCATGGGCGGCCTGGCGGCCCCGAGAACCTGGCGTGCCCCGGAAGCCCCGTCGGCGAGCATGTCGACCGCCATGGCCGCAAGCGCCTTGGCCTGCGTGACGTACGCCAGTCCGGAGTCGACGATCCTGTAGTCGGCGCCATGGCCGCTGCCGGTGGCACCCCCGATATAAGGATGGAGCACCGGCATCACCATGCTCAGGTCGCCCATGTCGGTGGAGCCCGTGCGGTGCCCGATCTCGCGGTACGCCTCGGCGCCGACGAGGTCCACGGCCGTGTCCTTGAAGTACCGCGTCATGGTGGCGTCGCAGGTCATCGGCATGTAGCCCGGCAGCGTCTCGATCTCCACCTTGGCCCCGAGCGCGAGCGCCCCCGCCTTGAACGCGCGGTCCACCTTCTTCTGCGCGTCGAGGATCGCCTCCACCGAGCGGCCGCGCACGTACGTCTCGAGCCGGACCTCCCCGGGGATGACGTTCACCTGCGAGCCTCCGTGCGTGATGATCGGATGCACACGGATCGTGTCCTCGTCCCGGAACGTCTCGCGGATCGCGTTGACGGCGGCCAGGCCGATCTGCGCCGCGTACAGCGCGTTGACTCCCATGTGCGGGGCCCCGCCGGCGTGGGCCGCCTTGCCGACATAGCGGATGGTCTTCACGATGCAGCCGTTGTTCGAGGCGGGCACGCCGGCCTTGCCGTCCTCCGGCCGCGACGTCATGTGGATCATCATCGACAGATCGACGTCGTCGAAGTGTCCCAGCCGCAACAGCTCCGGCTTGCCCCCGAGGAACTCCAGCTTGCCGGCGCGCGCCTGCGCCACCCGCCATTCGATGTCACCGTACTCCTCCGCCGGCACCGCGAAGAACACGACCCGGCCGTTCAGGTGCTCGGCGGCGCCGGCATCGACGAGGCCCATGGCCGCGCCCATGAGCGCCGCCACCTGAGCGTTGTGGCCGCAGGCGTGGGCGGCGCCGGTGGCGGGATCGCCCTCGGGATGGCCGGCCACCACGAGCGCGTCGAGCTCGCCGAGCAGCGCGAAGCTCGGGCCGTCGCCGGCGCGTCCCGGCACATCGGCGCGCACGCCGGTCATCGCCAGGCCCGATTGCGGCTTGAGCCCCAGCGAGCCGAGGGTGTCCTCCACCAGCCGCGCCGTCTTCACTTCCTTGAAGCCGAGCTCCGGATGCTTTCGAATCTGCTCCCCGATTCGAATGATCTGCTCGCCCCGCCGGTCGATGGCCGCGTACACGCGCTGCTTCAGCTCGGACTTGGTCATGAAAGTCTCCGTTCTAGTCTCGTATCGCGCGCGATCGAACGAAGCGCGCGGGCATGAACTCCTCGACGTCCATCGCCGGTTGCCCGGTGGTGATCCAGTCGGTCATCAGACGGGCGGTGATCGGCGCCAGCAAGATTCCATTCCGATAGTGGCCGGTGGCGACCCACAGGCCCTCGACGTCGGGCCACGGCCCGAGGACGGGCAGGCTATCCGGCGCCCACGGCCGGAATCCCCACCACGTGCGCGTGATCGCGAGCGCCCCGAGCGACGGGCAGAGCTCGATGGCCGCCGTCAGCAGTGAGCCGATGCCTGCCGCCGTCACCCCGCGCTGGAAGCCGACGCGCTCCACCGTGGCGCCGACGAGCAGCTCGCCGGACGGGCGCGGGACGAGATAGACGTCGTCGCCGTGCACGCAATGATTGAGGACGGGGGGCACGTGCCCGAGCGCCACCATCTGCCCGCGCTTCGGCTCGAGCGGCAGCCGCGCGCCGAAGGAGGCGATGAGCTCGCCCGTCCACGCCCCGGCCGTGAGGACCACGGTGTCCGCCTCCCAGAGCTCGCCGTCCGCCACGACGCCGCGGGCATGGCCGACTTCCACGGCCACCCGCGTCACCGATGAGCCGGCGCGCAGCACGACGCCGGCAGCCACCGCCGCCTGCGCGTACGCGACGGTGAGCCGCTGGTTGTTCACCCAGTGGTCGGCGCCGACGAACATGGCGCCGCGGACCTCTGTGGACAGCGCGGGCTCGTTGCTGCGGACGTCGGCCGTGTCCCAGACCTCGATGCCGTAGACCGGCTCCAGACGGTCGGCCACGCGGGCCTCGGTGCGCCTGACGTCATCGACGCTGAGCAGCGGATAGATCGTGCCGCGCGTGACGTACTCGACGTCGATGCCGGTGACGTCCCGCAGCTCCTCCGTGAGCGCGGGATAGAGGCGCCAGCTGGCGAGGGCCAGCCGCGCGAACGCGGAGTCCGGGGAGTCGCCGAGCGGCGCCAGGATGCCGGCGGCGGCGCTCGACGCCTCGGCTCCGGGGGTGGCGCGCTCGAACAGCGTCACCGCGCAGCCGGCGCGCGCGAGCTCCCACGCCGTGGCGCAGCCGATGATACCGCCGCCGACGACGGCGATCTTCACGACGCGGCCAGCGCTTCGAGGAATCGCTTCGTGGCATCACCCGGCGACGCGGCGTCGAGAATGGCGCTGATGGCCGCCACCCCGCGCGCGCCCGCCGCGCGCACGGCGCCCACGCGCTCCGGCGTGATCCCGCCGATGGCGATGACCGGGATGTGAACGGCGGCGGTGACCCGGGCGAGGTGCTCGAGCCCTTGCGGCGCGCCCCAGGCGCGCTTCGACGGCGTGTCGTAGAGCGGACCGAAGACGAGCCAGTCCGCGCCCCGTCGCTCGGCGTCGACGGCGTCCTCGAGCGAGTGGACCGACGCGCCGATCTGCAGCCGAGGGCCGGCGATCTGCCGGATGTCGTCCACCGGAAGCGAGGCGTGGGTGCGCTGCACGGCGTCCGCGCCGACGGCGAGCGCGACGTCGACGCGATCGTTCACGACCAGACTGGCGCCGTGCTTGCGCGTGATCACGCGCAGTGGCCGGCACAGCGCGGCGAGGTCGGCGGCGCCCAAGTCTTTTTCTCGCACCTGGACGGCGGGGAGCCCGGCGGCCAGGCACTCGGCCACCACCGCCGTCAGCTCGCGGCCGCGCGTCTGCGAGCGATCGGTGACAAGGGTGAGGCTCAGCTGGTCCAATCGGGCAGGCCCTCGAGCGGCGAGGACGCTGTCGCGTAGAGCTTCTTGCCGATGCGACCGGCGCGGTGGGCGAGGCGACCGGCCTCGACGGCCAGACGCATCGCGCGCGCCATGGCCACCGCGTCTCGCGCGCCGGCGATGGCCGTGTTCATCAGCACACCGTCGACGCCGAGCTCCATGGCGATAGCCGCGTCGGACGCGGTGCCGACGCCGGCATCCACGATGACCGGCACCGACACCGTCTCGAGGATGATCTTGATGTTGTACGGATTACGGATGCCGAGTCCGGAGCCGATCGGCGCCCCGAGGGGCATCACGCAGGCCGCGCCTGCATCCTCGAGACGCTTGGCGGTGACCGGATCGTCGTTCGTGTACGGCATCACGATGAAGCCTTCGCGGGCGAGCGTCTTCGTGGCCTCGAGCAGGCCCTGGACATCGGGAAAGAGCGTGCGCGCGTCGCCGATGACCTCGAGCTTGACCATGTCGCCGAGGCCGGCCTCGCGCGCGAGATAGGCGGTGCGGACCGCCTCGTCGGCGGTGTAGCAGCCCGCGGTGTTCGGCAGCAGCGTGAACCGTTTCGTATCGATGAAGTCGAGCAGCGATTCGCCGGTGCCGGGCAGGCTCACGCGGCGCACGGCCACCGTCACGATCTGCGCGCCCGATTCCTCGTGCGCCTGACGCATGATCTCGTTGGTGGCGTACTTCCCCGTCCCCACGATCAACCGCGACGAGAACTCCTTGCCCCCGAGCACCAGATTGGTGTCGTACATGACTCACCCACCTCCCATCGGACGAACGATCTCCACCTTGTCGCCGGGCCGGAGCACGGTCGCGCCGTACGCGCTCTTCGGCGTGATGTCGCGGTTCACGGCGACCGCGGTGTACTCACGCTTCACGCCGAGCTGGGTCAGGAGCGCGTCCACGCTCAGCCCGTCGGCCACCTCGATGTCCTTGCCGTTGACGACGATCTTCATGAACACAAACGGCCGCTCCCGGTGAGGGTGCGGCCGCAAGACTCCGACGCGCCGTGTTCCCTTCGCCCGCATTACCGGGATCAGGTTCGAGGGGTCCCGGGCCGCACCCGGTTCTCAGGAATCCTCCCCCCACGACGTCGGACGAAGTATAGCACCCGGCGCATTGACTTGCCCGGAGGCCGGTGATACTTATCCGCCACCTGTCCCGTCCGCTCCCGCCGTACAGGGGGTGACTCGGCGCGACAACCTTCCGCTCCCACCGCCGTCCGCAGCACCACTACAGACACAGGAGTGCGATCATGCGTGGAACGACCCGTCGTCAGTTCCTGAAGACGTCGGCCGGCGCCTCGGCCGGTGTGGCATCCTGGCTCACGCTCGGAAAGGCTCCGGCCTTCGCGCAGAAGCGCGAGTTGACCTTCCTCTCCTGGAACCATTTCGTGCCCGCGGCGGACGACGAGTTGCGCCGGCAGGCCGAGGAATTCAGCAAGGCCGCCAGCTGCGCAGTCCGCGTCGATACCATTGCTCACTTGCAGATGCCGGCCAAGGTCGCGGCCGAAGCGCAGTCGCAATCGGGCCACGACATGTACCGCACGGCCTCGGCCGACCCCTTCCTCTACGAGAACCATCTCGCGGATGTCGGAGACGTCGTGGAGAAGCTCGGAAAGGGCGGCGGCGGGTGGTATCCGTTCGCCGCGGAAGCCAACCAGACGAAGGCCGGCTGGCGCGCTGTCCCCTGGTTCTGGATCTCCTTCCCCGCCACCTACAACATGGCGCACTTCAAGAAGGCCGGCTTCGAGACGCCGCCCAAGACGTGGGCCGATCTGCAGCGGATGGGCAAGACACTCAAGAAGCAGGGCAACCCCGTCGGCATCCCCATCAGCCACTGCTCGGACGCGCACTCGACGTACTGGTCGGTCGCATGGTCGATGGGCGCCAAGGTGCTCGAGGCCGACGGCAAGACGCCCGGCATCAAGTCGCCACAGACCGAGCAGGTGATCGAGTGGTACAAGGAGCTCTACAAGGACGCGATGGAGCCGGAAGTCCTGTCCTGGGATGACTCCTCCAACAACCGCTTCATGCTCTCGGGCAAAGGGTCGTGGATTCACAACCCCGTGAGCCCGTACAACGCCGCGCTGGCAAACAAGCAGCCGATCGCCGACGACATCAACCACCACAACAGCCCGAGCGGCTCCGCCGGCACGCACTCGGCACCGCCGATCCTCGGCCTCGGCGTCTGGAAGTTCTCGAAGAACGTCGAGCTGGCCAAGGAGTTCATCCAGTTCCTGATGAAGAAGGAAAACTACGACAAGTGGATCGTGGCCGGGAACGCATTCAATCACCCGCCGCTCAAGCACCTGGCAGACCATCCCATCTGGGCGCGCAACCCGAAGTTCGCCATGCTGCCGAAGGAGGCGGAGTACGCGCATCCGCGCGGCTGGCCGGCCAAGCCGAACGATGCCGTGCAGCGCATCGACAACAACTACGTCATGGCCGACATGATCGCCAAGGCCGTGAACGGCATGCCGGCCAAGCGCGCCATGGAGTGGGCCGAGCAGCAGGTCGTCCTCGCCGTCAAGGGGCAGCTCAAGGCCGGCTGATGGCCGTCAGTCCCCGCGTTCTCGAGGTGGCCGGCGCGCGGGGCGCCGGCCACCTACGTCGACTTCGCGAATGGATGGAGCAGGAGCACGTCTTCGGCTACGGACTGATCCTGCCCGCCATCATCTTGCTGGTGTGCCTGGTCGCCTATCCGTTCTGCATGGCGATCTGGTTCAGCCTGTCGGACTACTGGGTGGGCTCGCCGGGTCCGTTCGTCGGTCTCGGCAACTACCGCGACATTCTCGGCAACGAGGTCTTCCGCCAGACCGTCTGGAACTCGTTCGTGTTCACGGCCATTGCCGTCACGCTGAAGACCGTGCTCGGCGTGTGGCTGGCGTTGCTGCTCGCGCGGAACTTGAGGTTCAAGCGCGTGCTGCGCGGCGCCGTGCTGCTGCCGTGGGTCATCCCGACCGCGCTCTCGACGCTCGGCTGGTGGTGGATGTTCGACTCGCTCTACAGCGTGGTGAACTGGACGGCCATCCGGCTCGGGCTCATGACCGCACCGGGGCCGAACTGGCTCGGCCAGTCGAGCTATGCGATGGCGGCCGTCATCGCCGTCAACGTCTGGCGCGGGCTGCCGTTCTTCGCGATCACCGTGCTGGCCGGGCTGGTGGCCATCCCGCGCGAGTATTACGAGGCCGCCGAGGTCGACGGCGCCAGCGCGTGGCTGCGATTCCGCCACGTGACGCTGCCGCTGCTGCGTCCGGTGATCGCCGTCGTCACCCTCTTCTCCACGATCTTCACGTTCTCGGATTTCAACATCGTGCAGGTGCTCACGCGCGGCGGCCCGGTGAACACCACGCACCTGTTCGCGACGCTCGCCTACCAGGTGGGGCTGGTGGGCGGAAACCTCGGCCAGGGCGCCGCCATCTCGTTGTTCCTCTTCCCGATGCTGGCGGCGGTCGTGTTCGTCCAGCTGCGCTACATCCGGAGAGAGTGAGCCCGTGATCACCGGCGTGCGAAGCCGCGGGGCCAGGAGGCGGTCGGCGCTGTTCGCCTACGCCAATCTCGTGCCCTTCCTCTTCTTCGCGCTGTTTCCGTTCTATTTCATGCTGATCACGTCGTTCAAGTCGAA
>Ga0075431_100004384_pt1 | contig 13840 bp, 13 predicted proteins | sample RhiMetdeltSRZDD5_FD_75297 | JGI IMG/M metagenome (GOLD analysis project Ga0075431, IMG submission 75297) | Populus rhizosphere microbial communities from Tennessee, USA - Rhizosphere MetaG P. deltoides SRZDD5 | ecosystem: Host-associated > Plants > Roots > Rhizosphere > Soil | place: USA... | reverse complement strand
CACGACCCTCCGAAGGCCCCGGCCCCGCCCACAGCCGTTGGTGTCCGCCTCCGAGCGGGCCGAGGCGGACGGCGGCACTATGGCGCGCGCACCAGCCCCTGTCAAGCTATGCTCGGCGCGCCCCGAGCGAGCATACGACGGGGCAAGCATGGGGCAATGTGACGGGGATCACAAATTGCGAGGCTGTCCGGTGCTGCCCCACTGTATCGGCGTTCTCCGGGCCAGGAGCGGCCGAATCGGGTTGCGGGCGGGCGGGCGTTGGGACGACGACAGGGAACCGAGAGCTTAACGCGCGCGAGCGTCGGCCATATACGCGCTTATTGACTACCTTGTGTTGGCGGAGTTCTCGCGCATCGTTCCCCCTCGTGCGGGTGCAAGCGGAGCCAGTCGGCGCGTCTGCACCGATGCTACTGCAAGGTGACTTGCAGGCCGACGTAGTCCACGAACACCCGGAACTGCCGAAGGATATTCATGCCGAGAAGCGACGGAAGCGTAGCATTCGTCGCATTAGGCCGGGCGATTTCGATCTGCGGCCTGATTTGGCGCACACTTCCATCGTCGTGCACGAACTGATAGACCGCGGGCCACGCATAGCCCACGGCCGTGCCACCGATACCAGTAGTCGACAACAGCCTGGGCCATTGTCGGGGATCTGCCAGACGGGAGGGATCGATCTGTAGGCGCATCTTCGCGTCGTGTGGATGTACACACGTATGAGTTGAACCCGTGTCAAGCAGGAAATCTATCGGGGCGTAATCTGTCGTGAGTCCGGGCAGAAGGACATACGCGCGTATGACAGGCATGGGAAGGACAAAGTTCAGGCCGAAGTGGCCGGAGATCACAGTGCAAGACGGATCGGCGTCGCGGCCATGTATCGCGACCAGACCTCCCGGACCGTGAGACGTTGCTTCGTGATCGCTTCGATGAGAGCATCAAGATCTTGATGCGCCGCAACGAATCGACCATCGCTTCTGGCTACGGCGACGAATTGATCAGGATAGAGCTTCAGATAGTGATCGTAATGCTCGCGCCAGTAAGCGTCTTCCGCTTCGGCCGCGGCCCGGGCACGTTGAAGGCTGTTGGCGCCTGGGGTGACCGCCATATCGCGAATCCTCTTCCGCGCTTATGCGGAGCCGCGAAATTGGTAGGGATCGGGTCCGGGAAGCATACCTCACCCTCACGAATCCTGGCGACAGGCGCGTGGACGCCATCGCACCTGACCACGAGCTGTGCTCCGGAGTAGACCATCCCAGAGTACTCGATCTCGGGTATGCTATCGCCCTGGGCGCGGTCTCGGCGTGGTGACTTGCCCGCACGCGGGAGAGGGATCGCATGAATGATCTGTCACGGGTGACGTTCGCGCATATCGGCGGCTCCGGTACCTGGGGATTTCCGTACCCAGACGGCGCGCTGGCCGGCCATCCGTATCTCGACGTTCGCGTTCTGGACCCGGACATCCAGGTCGAGACGCCGTTCGGGCCGTCGCCGTCGTTCCGGCGCTGCCGTGTGACAGACTCCCGGTCCGGCGCCGAGCGCGACTACCTGTACGTCTGGATGCATGGCATCGACGCCGCCCGGCCAGCCGGCCAGCCGAGCGCAGTCGCCAGCGAGCGCGTCTTCGACGTGCTGAACCGCTGCGGCGTCCGCCAGGTCTTCGTGGACAACAGCACCGGCGGCATCGCCGACGATCTGAATCCGTGGGACCTTGTGATCGTCGACGACCTGATCGACCTGAGCGGGGTCGTGCCGCGCCCGGTCCCGCCGAGGATCGTTCGCTTCGATCGGCCGTTCTGCCCCCAGCTCTCCGCTGCCCTCACCGCGTCCGTCGAGGCGAATTGGGAACGGTTCTGCTCGATCGCCGGCGAACCGTTCACGCCGAAGGTGAAGCAGGGTGGCATCTACGTCCACAGCCCCGGCCCCTGGTTCGAGGGGCCGCATGAAGATCTCCTCTACCGGCAGGCCGGAATCGACATCGTCGGCAAGACGGCCGGTCCGGAGTACCGCCTCGCGCGGATGTACGGCATGCGCCTCGGGATGATCTCGCTCGTCGTCAACCCCGCCGAAGGGCTCGGCGAGTTCGAGATGGGCGACCTCAAGGCGATTTACGACCGCTGTGGCCCGATCATGGGCCGCTTCGTGATCGAGGCGATTTCCAACGCCGAGGAGGCTGAGCCCCCGGAGACCTCGGCCTTCGAGCCATCGACATTCCAGGAGTTCTCTCGATTCGCGGTCTATGGAAAGGATGGATCGGCATGACTCATCGAGTGGGGCGACGTCGTTTCGTGGCGATCATGATCGGTGCGCTGGGCACGCTCTCCGCCGCCTGCTCGCCGGCTCCAGCGGCAGCGCCGACGGCCGCCCCGAAGGCTGACGCCAAGCCAACCGAGGCGCCGAAGCCGGCCGCGCCGGCTGCTTCGCCAGCGGCGTCACCAGCTGCCGCCGCTTCCCCCGCCGCCGCGGCCTCGCCGGCTGCTTCACCAGCGGCATCCCCGGCAGCGTCGCCATCGCCGGCCGCCAAGCCGGCGGCAGCCGCCCAGGCCGCGCCGGCCTCCAAACCGACCCAGACGTCAGAGGTCGCGACCCAGCTCGGCTGGCTGCGCAACGGCGAGTTCGCCCCGGTCATGGTCGCCGACGCGAAGGGGTACTTCGCGGACGAAGGCATCAAGCACCGCATCCTCGACGGCGGCCCCGGCAAGAACCCGGTTCCGATCGTCGGCGCCGGCCAGGCCGATTTCGGGATCACGGCCGGCGGCAACTCGGTGTTCCAGGCCAGGCTCGCGCCGGACCCGATCGACGTCTGGGCGATCGGGACGCTGCTCCAGATCGGGCCGTACAGCTACATCACCCTCAAGAACCCGGGTGATCCGGAGCCGATGCCGAAGGACATCGAAGGCAAGACGTTCGGCATGCAGGCTGACGGCGACTTCTTCCTCCAGGCGTTCGCCAAGAAGAACAACGTCGATCTGACGAAGGTGAAAGTCGAGACGGTCCAGGCGAACGCCGAGCCGCTGCTGGTCGGCAAGGTCGACTTCTTCACCGGCTGGATCACCAACCAGACGTACCAGATCGACCTGGAGATCGCGAAGCCGGATGCGCCGCCGAACCTGAAGGGGAAGGTCTGGAAGGCGATGCGCTACGCCGATCACGCCGTTCCGAGCTACTCGGACGTGATCTTCGCCACGGGCAAGACGATCAAGGAGAAGCCGGACCTCGTCAAGGGGTACGTGCGGGCAGTCGCCCGGGGAATGCAGTTCATCCTCGACAACCCGGAGGCGTCGGTCCAGGCGGTCGCCTCGTATCCGGAGCAGGTCGAGGATGCCGCGAAGCTGACCTGGCGGTGGAAGATCCAGAACGAGTTGTTCGTCAGCCAGGACACGAAGAACAACGGCCTGCTCTGGATGAACCCGGGCGTCTGGGACCAGGTCATCATGTTCTACCACGAGTACAACCAGATCCCGAAGACGATCCCTGCGCTTGAGATGATGACCAACGACTTCATCCCCGGCCCCGGCTTGAAGGTCTGAGCGGTGGCCCCCACCTCGCTGACCTTCCCACCTCTCCCCCTCTCCCGCGCACAGGGCCGTGGGGATAAGGGGCCCCATGGTAGGTCTGATGAGGGGGCCGGGGGCCATGGGGATACGGGGCCCCATGGTAGGAGTGATTGAGGGCCCTGCATGTCTGAGCCGATCTCGATTCGGGGCGTCTCGCGCCGGTTCGGGCGCGCGCTTGCGCTCGACACGGTCGATCTCGAGATCGCGGCTGGCGAGCTCCTGGCGCTGGTCGGGCCGTCCGGCTGCGGCAAAACGACACTCCTCCGGATCGTCGCCGACCTGGTCGCACCGTCGACGGGCGAGGTGCGGATCGGCGATGCGCCGCCGGCCCAGGCCCGTCAGTCCCGGTTGCTCGGGTTCGTCTCGCAACGCCCGGCCGTGCTGCCCTGGAAGCGAGCGGTCGACGACGTCGCCTTCACGCAAACCATCACCGGCCGGCGCGGCTTCGCGCCGGCCGATCTGTTGCGCGACTTCGGATTGGCCGGCCACGAGGGGAAGCGGCCAGCCGAGCTGTCGGGCGGCATGGTCCAGCGGGTGAACATCGCCAGCGCCATCGCGCACGACCCGCAAGTCCTGCTGATGGACGAGCCATTCGCCGCGCTCGACGAGATGAAGCGCGAGGAGATCGGCGACTGGTTCGCCGCCGAGTTGCAGGTCAGGCCCAAAACGGTCCTCTTCGTCACCCACCACATCGACGAGGCCGTCATCCTGGCGGACCGGATCGCGGTGTTCTCGACGGCGCCAGGCCGGATCCTGGAGATCGTCCAGGTGCCACAACCGCGTCCTCGCGGATCGGAGTTCCGCCGGCATCCCGTCTTCGTCGAGACTGCTGCCCACATCCGAGGTCTGTTGTTCGCCCGGGAGGGCGCGCCAGCGTGATCGAGGTTCCTTCCGAGCAGATGGCACCCGCCGTCGGCGAGCCCGAAGACCGCCGCGAGGACGGTGCGCGCAAGGTGGTCGGGCTGGTGCTACGATTCCTGATGCCGCTCGCCTCGATCCTCGCCCTCTGGTACCTCGCCATCTACTTCTCAGCACTGCCAGCGTTCGTGATCCCGCGCCCGGAGCGTGTCCTCCAGACGTTGTTCAACGACCGCTCCTTCATCACCGTCCACCTGGTCGAGACGCTGAAGGTCGCGGCGATCGGCTTCATCCTCTCGAACGTCGTCGGGATCGGTCTGGCGGTGCTCTTCATGGCCGTTCCGATCGGGCGACAGCTCATCATGCCAGCCGCGATCACCCTGCGGAACATGCCGTACGTCGCGCTCGTCACCGTGTTGATGCTGGCGTTCGGCGACAGCATCGGCTCGAAGGTCACGATCGTCGTGCTGGCCGGCTTCTTCCCGGTCCTCGTCAACACCTCGCGCGGGCTCCAGGCCGCCGACCCCGTCGCGCTGGACCGGATGCGGGTGCTCAACGCGAGCTGGCTCGAGACGTTCCTGCACGTCAGGCTGCCGTACGCCGTGCCGTTCATCGTCTCGGCGCAGGAGATCACCGGCAGCGGCAGCATCATCGTCGCCATCGCCGCCGAGTGGATGATCTCGTCCCAGGGGCTCGGCTACATCATCAACCGCGCCATGCAGCAGTACCGGGGCGACCAGGTCTACGCCGTGGCGTTCCTGGCGGCGCTGCTCTCGTTCGGGGTCTACGCGCTGGTCCACTTCATCGGGGAGCGGCTGAACTGGCAGCAGTCTGGTCAGGCCGACCGAGCCTGACCCTCGCGGGGAGTCACGGATGAGCGTCTGCCTGAACGGCTGCCTTTGTGGCCTCGACCCAAGCGTCGAGTACGACGGCCCGCGCGCATCCCTGGCGACCCTCGGCGGCAGCCCGACCTGGGGCCTCGGCGACCGCTTCCACGAGTACGCTGCCGAGCTCGGGCACGCCCGCCTCGACCTCATCCGGCCGAACACGCCGTACGGCCTCGGCCCACAGGTCGAGCTGTACCGGGGGCCGAGCGGTCAGGAGTACCTGCGCATCCCGACCTACGGCCAGGTTGTGAACGAGCACCCGGAGCTGCACGCGAGCGAGTGGAAGACGTTCTGGATCCTCTGGAAGGCCGGCGTCAAGATCCTGCTCGTCGGCGGCACCAGCGGGAGCTGCGACTGGCGCCGTTCGGGCGCCGATTCCGAGGCAGTCGTGCCCGGCGATCTGGTGCTGCCGTTCAGCTACCTCCCTAGAGACACCATGCCGACCGGCCTGCCGGGCACCGAGCTGGAATGGTGCCTGACCCGCCAGGTCGCAATCATGGACGAGCCGTTCTGCCCGCCGCTCGCCGAGCAGCTCGCCGACGAGGCCGCCGCCCTCGGCGACTTCCAGTTCCGCCGGATCCATCGCCAGGCCGATCAGGTCGTGCTGAATCGCTGGCTGGCCGGCAACGGCTTCGAGTCGCTGGCGACCTCGCGGATGCTGGAGGGGTACGGCCGGCAGACCGGCATGCCGGTCATCACCGGCGACTGCGTCAGCCCGGTCCTGGCCCGGGTCTGCGAGATGCACCTGCTCTACTACCACATCGTGTCGAACTGGTCGACCGGCCTGACCTCGGACGACCCGACGATCGTCCTGGACGAGATGTACACGCAGCGCATCCCACGCGCCGCCGCCCGGCTGGAGTTGAACCTGCTCGACCGGCTCCAGGAGCCGACGACCTGCCGGTGCCGCGCGCTGCTCAGGCCCCGCCCGGCCGTCTACACGCTGGCGCTGAGCCCGCCCGCCGAGCCGACGTCGGCTCGGCGCGAGCATCAGGATAGCCACCCGTGCGTGTGGGCCCCGGCGCGGCGACGCGGCCGGCCTACTCGTAGACGTAGCCGGGACTGAACGGGTGGAACATGATCTTGCGAAACTCGGTGCGAACTTGCTTGTTCTCGTCGTGATGGACCTTGACACCCGTTTCGTCGTGCCCTGGGAAGATGAACGCGTCACGTTCGGTGGCGAGCGCGCGGATGCGCTCGATCGAAGCGCCCCACTTGCCGAGATCCCAGGTGATCGGCGTCCCGACCGCCGGCGGTCCGTACGTCTCGTGGGTGTACATCGCGTCGTCGGTCAGCAGCACCCAGCCAGTATGATCCAGTTGCAGGAGCAGCCCGATCGTGCCCGGGGTGTGCCCTGGCAGGCTGACGACGTGCAGCCCCTTCATCAACTCCTGGTCGCCGTAGATGAGGGTCGGCTTCTTCTCGACCAGGAAGTTCCAGTCCTGCCGGACGAAGAAGTTCTCGGCAGTCTGGACCTGCTGGACGTGCTTCCACTCGTCCTCGTGGACGACGGCCTCGGCGCCGGCCCGCTCGAATAGACGCAGTCCGCCCGCGTGGTCGCAGTGCAAGTGCCCCTGGACCACGTATTTGAAGTCCTCCGGACCGAGTCCGAGCGACTTCAAGCGGCTCTCGAGCTGGACCTCGGGCGTGATCGCGCTCAGGTCGATCAGCCCCTGCCAGTCCGCGAGCCACTCCTGCGAGAAACTATTGGAGAGGCCGGTGTTCCAGAGCACCTTCCCGTCGGGGTGGTCGATGACGTAGCCGACGGTCGGGCACTGGTACCAGACCTTCTGTGCCTCCTGGCGTCCGGCAGTGAGCAGGTAGTTCGGATGCGGGAAGACCATCAACTCCATGTCGAGGCCCATGTAGCCGAAGTTGACTCCGGTCAGCTTGATGCCCATCGGCGCGGTCCCTCCTGGACTGGTGCACGATGCCGTTTCGACGTCTGGCGTTACTCCGGCGAGCGGGCGCGGCGTCGGGTCAGACCCGACGCCGCGCCCGCTCGCTGCCCCCTACGCCGGGGCAGGCTGGGCCGTTGGAGTCGCGGTGGAAGGCGAATCCTTGAACTCGGGGATGATGTGCTTCGCGAACAGCTCGATCTGGCGTTGCTCCTCGTCCCACGACATGAAGCCCTGGTCGAAGAACCAGCCGAACCATTCGAGGTCGCCGCCGTCATGGATCCGCCGGACCGCGTCGATCTCCCGCTTCACCTGGTCTACCGTCCCGGCCAGGGCGTACTTCACCTTCCGCATCCGGTCGAGCGTCCACTCCTCGCGCGGCAGCATCGTATACGGGTCGAGCGGATACTTCTCGGCATCCTCCGGCGTCCGGAACGCCTCCCAGAATCCGAAGCCGCCGAAGTACGCCTCGAAGCCGGCGTAGTTCGTGGTCCGGAGCAGCTCGACTGCCTGCTCCTCGGTGTCGCCGAAATGCACCGCCCGGAACGCGCCGACGCTCTCGCCGAGTCCGAGCTTGCGGCCGTGCTGGCCCGCGATCTCCTGGTACACCTCACAGAGGCGGCGGAACTCGGGCGGATACGAGCTCAGGATCCAGGGAACGATCCCCTCGGTCGCGGTGTACCGGATCGTCGACTCGCTGACGGAGAACGGCTGAAAGAGCGGCGGGTGCGGCTTCTGGTACGGCTCCGGGATGACGCAGATCTTGCGGACGACGCCGTCCTGATCGACCTCCCCCGGTGCGCCGTACTGGCGCGTCCACTCGGCAGCCGGCCAGCGGCGGATGCCCTCCTCGTACGGATACGGGATCTGGTAGTACTCGCCGTTGTAGGTGACCGTCTCCTCCGTCCAGGCCATTCGGATGACCTTGAGCGTCTCCTCGTAGACGCGACGGTTGTGCTGATCGATGTCGGAGCCATCCATCGGGGCGCCGGTCACGTGATACTGCTGCCCGAGGACGTTGACCCAGCGGTCCTGGTAGCCTCGCGCGAAGCCAGCGTAGACGCGGCCCTGCGTGAGCTGGTCCAGGATCGCCAGCTCCTCGGCTGCGCGCAGGGGATCCCAGGCCGGCAACACCAGGCCCAGGGGCGAGAACTTGATCCGTTTCGTTCGCGCGGCGAGGTCCGTGTACAGCATCAGCGGCGCGACGGATGCTTCGTACCCCTCCGAGTGGAAGTGGTGCTCGGTGGTGGCGAAGACGTCGAAGCCGGCGTCATCTGCAAGGACTGCGAGCTTTCGTAGCTCGTCCAGCATCTGCTGGTACCGTTCGGTGCTGCGCCCGATCGGCCGAAGTCGCTGTCGGTCCTCCAGCGTGCCCGGAACAGTCGGCAGTACGAAGAGCATGAACTTCACGGGTCCACCTCATCGGCATTCCGCCGGGGTCTGGTGCCATGCTGCGCTCCCAGCATGGCCTCTCTGGAGAGCGTCGAATACCGTCAGACCACGTTGTCTGGCCGCCTCCAGTCTCCGAGCGCCGGTGGTGCCTCGCTGCACCGCTCGATCTGGGTACCGTGTCGTGCCTCGTCAGCGGGCCGTAGTGTTACGGCAGCGCTCGGTCTGTACCGTCTCGTGCCCGACGGCCGAGGGTCTGCTGGCCCGGACCGCGGCGTCAGTCAGCCCGTTACGGACAGGCGCCTACGCCCTGCGACCAGCACACACGATTCAGCGTACACCGACGCTCTTGCGCTGTCGAGCGATCTCAGCGCGTATCCTGCGTCAACGCGATGAGCGGCTGGCAATCTGGCCCGGTCTGACGTCCAGAATGACCTCGTGCCACCAGTGCTCGTTCTTGCCCGTCTCCAGCCCTTCCAGGCGCTTGCGCGTCTCCGAGAATGCCGGGTCCTGGTGCCACGCCTCCCAGGCAGCGCGGTTCTCCCAGGTACCGACGATCATCCGCTTGTCGAGTCGATCCAACGGGATCAAGAGCTGACCGCCGACCCAGCCCGGCTGATTCTTCGCAGCGTCGAGCCGCTCACGCATCGCGGCGTCCCACTCCGGCTCGCTGCCCTCTTTGAGGGTGACGTGCGTCACGATCGTCATCATCGCTCGGTCCTCCCATCACGTCTGGCCGAAGATGAGTGCAAGATCTCGTCCTCGAAGTACGGTGAAGTGACCTCCCTCCCTCAGAGCCGCAGGGCGGCCTTTGCGTTCCCCTCGCCGATCAGCGACTTACCGGCCTCGTCGGTCGTCTCGATCGCCTGAACCGTGCCGACCGGGTCCGGCACCCCCATGTCGAACGGGTAGTCCGTGCCGAGATACACCTGGTCGGCGCCGAACGTCTGGACCAGGTAGTTCAGCGCTGGCTTGCTGTGGGCGATGATGTCGAACAGGAAGGCGTCCAGGTACTCACTTGGCGGCTTCGTGATGTTCCCCTTCGGCTCGGGCCGCCACTCGTAGCCGTGGTCGAGCCGCCCGAACTGGTACGGCACGTAGCCGCCGGCGTGCGGCGTCCAGCACCGGATGTTCGGGTACCGCTCGATGACGCCGCCGAAGATCAGCGTTGCAACGGCGATCGTCGTCTCGAGCGGGTTCCCGATGAAGTTGTTGAGGTAGTACTTCGGAGCACGGGTCGCGACCGGATTGAACGACGGGTGGATGAACCACGGCACCTGCAGCTCGTTCAGCTTCGCCCAGAACGGCTCCAGGCCGGGGTCGTCAAGATTGGCATTGTGCAAGCTGGTCGACGTCGCCACCCCGTGCAGCCCCAAAACCTTGATCGCCCGCTCCAGCTCGTCCGCCGCGGCCTGCCCGTCCTGGAGCGGCACCGTCGCCAGCGGCGCGAACTTGCCAGGGTGGGCTTTCTTCAGCTCGGCGAACTGCTCGTTGTACAGCTTGCAGTACTCGACGTTGACCTCGGTCGGGATCTCGTACAGGAACGTGCCGACGAACGGCGAGATCGCCTGGACGTCGACGCCTGTCCTCGCCATGTCCTCCAGCCGCAGATCGACGTTGTGGCCGCCCTCCGGCCAGGTCGTCGTGCTGGGCCGGCTCGGGAAGGTCAGCGTGAACCCCTGGCTGCTGGTCGTCAACCCTGAGGGGTACGGCGTGTCGGTCGTCGTCAGGAACGGCGCGTACGTCTTGCTCACGCCCTGCATCAGCCGAATCATCTCCTCTGTCAGGATGTGGGCGTGCATGTCGATGATCATCGGCGCTGACCTCCTGCACTCCTGGCGATCGTCGCCAGGGCGCGCTCGTCGTCACACGATCCCGCGACGGCTGCCGGAAGGGTAGCGCGAACGGCGGCCATTCGCACGACTCGTGTGGTTTGACTTCCCCCGGTCGGATGGCTACCATCCCTTCAGGTGGGGAACGCATGCAACGTTGCCGCGCCGCGTGGTCACCACTCGCCAGCATCGGGCATTTCCGCGTCGCGATCATTGTCGCCTGTCTGGTGCTCGCTTCCGCCCAGGCTGCGCAGTCGGCGTCGCCGATCCAGCAGCTCACCAACGACACCGCGTCAGACGTACGTCCAGTCTGGAGCCGCGATGCCGCCCGCGTCGCGTTCCAGAGCAACCGCGGCAAGCTGTACCAGGTCTACGTCATGGACGCAGACGGCTCGAACGAGCGGCGGCTCTCGGTCGAGGGCGTCGACGACCGGCACCCGGCCTGGAATCACGCCGGCACCGTGGTCGCCGTCGATTCTGGCAATGAGACAGCGCGCGAGATCTGGACCATCGACGTCGCCAGCGGCGCGCGCACCCAGGTCACCAGTCTCGGCGCCTTCGCCACCTTTCCGAGCTGGAGCCCGGACGGCAGCCGCCTCAGCTTCTATGCTTATCAGAACGGCGTGCTCGACCTCTGGTCGGTGGGCGCGGACGGGAGCAGCCCGACCCGGCTGACCAACGGCCTGGCGTCCGAGCAGAAACAGCAGTGCACGTTCGCCTGTCACGCCGCGCCGTTCTCGCCGGACGGCACCCGGCTCGCCTACTCCACGACCGGTCGCTCGGAGGTCTGGACGGTGCGAGCAACCGACGGCGGTGACGCCGTGCGCGTCTCGCCGGACGGCGACCTCGGGAGCAGCCACTTCCCGATCTACCTCGCGGACGGCCGCCTGCTCTACGTCACCGAGCACGTCACGCCCGGGCAAGCCTGGACCGACATCTGGTCGGTCCGGCCCGGCACCAGCGAGCCGCGCCAGGCCATCGCCCAGGACGTCCAGGCCCAGGGGCCGTTCGCGATCAGCGCCGACGGCCAGTGGCTGCTCTTCTCCTCGCCGCGCGGCGGCAACTTCGACGTCTACCGCGTGCCGCTGACCGACGAGGGCAAGGAGGCGATGAAGGTCAGGTCCGGCGAGACGGTGCCGTCGCCGGCCCTGCACGCGCGTCTCGCGTCGTCCGCCGCCAACCCGCCTGCGACCCAGAACGACTCTCAGGTGATTCCTCAGCCGGCCGCAACCGTCTCGGCGCCGGGCGCGCAGCCCGCGCCGTCCCCGGATACGCCGTCAACCGCGCCCTACTTCCTGCTGGCGGCCGGCAGCATCGTCGTCCTCTGGCTGACTGTCGAAGGAATACGTTGGAGCAGACAACGTGCGCGTCGCCGCGCGCCGAGTCGCCGGTAATCGAGTCGAGGACGATCCGCGAGGATCGACAGCGTACGATGAGCAAAGGAGCTCGCGCTTGAACGACGATGCGAAACGCTCGGCCAACGCCTCGCCCGATCAAACGGCGGACGCCTCGCGCCGCACGTTCGTCAAGGGCGCAGCGGCCGTCGGCGCCTTCATCGCGCTGGAGGCGATCGGCGGCGTGACGCTCGCCAGGGGCACCGAACCGCGATCGAAGCCGACCACCGTGGCCGAGGGTGTCATCTTCCCCGATCCCGCCCTCTGCATCGGCTGCCTGACCTGCGAGGTGATCTGCTCGCGGGTCCATCGCGAGCTGGGGCTCTCGGCGATCCCTCGGATCCGGATCTTCGACGACCCGGCCGTCACCGTGGACGCCGAGGTCGAGCGGGCGTACCCCGGTCGAGGCTCATTCCACCAGGAAGTCTGCCTCCAGTGCCCCACCGCCGAGTGCCTCTACGTCTGTCCCGTGGACGCATTCCAGGTGGAGCCGCGCACGATGGCGCGGATCATCCAGGAAGACGTCTGCGTCTCCTGCGGACGCTGCGCCGAGGCGTGCCCATTCCCGATCAGCGACCTTGACGAGGCCACGGCGACGAACCAGCTCACGCTCGGGCAGCAGACTCGTATCACCTACGACCCGGCCGTCGACGCGTTCACCAAGTGCGACCTCTGTTACTGGCGGCCAGAAGGCCCGGCCTGCGTCGAGGCCTGCCCGATCAATGTGCGGATCAAGCAGGGCGTCCTCAAAAGCGACCGGATGTGCCTGAGCGCCCCGAAGTCCGATCCGGCAACCTGGGACCAGTTGCGGGCGTTCCAGACCTTCGCGGGCAGCCCGGCGCAGGGGAAGGTCTGAGATGAATCGCCGAATGCTCATGCTGATCGCCGTGATCGCGACCGTGGCGGGGGCGATCGGCATCGCAATCCAGCTCGCCTCAGGTGCGCAGCCCTGGGGACCGACCCTGGCCGACAACATGGTATTCGCGAAGGCGATCCCGTTCACCCTCGGGCTCGGCGTTGCGCTCGGGACCGTGGCAGGACTGGCAGCCGGCGTGAGAACCGTTCGGCGTCGGGCGGCAACCGGTCCAGGTAACCCAGCCGGCCCCGCCGAAGGAAGGGAAGCAGAGGGCGCTGTCCGGCGATTCAGCACCCTGACGGTCGTCATGCACTGGATCGCCGCCGTCGGGTTCCTGCTGGCGCTGGTGACCGGCGTCTGGCAGTACCTCAAGGGCATCCTGGACGTCGAGTCGCCCGTCTTCATGCCGTACGTGTACCGCGTCCACTACGTCGGCGCGACCCTGCTGCTGGTGGCGATGAGCACGATGGTGGCGTACTGGCTGGTTGGCGGAGTCGGAGGGCTGATCCCGCCGAGGGGGCAGCGCATCCGCCATCTGCGCGGCCTCGCCCACGAGCTTCCGCGTCCGCTAGGAAGTACGCTCGCCGTACTGTTGGGGCTGAACATGCGCCGCGAGCCGCCGCCCACCGAGCAGTTCACCTACTATGAGACGACCGTCTCGTTCCCCACCTGGATCGTCCTGCTCGGCCTGGTGACGCTCACAGGGGTGCTCAAGGCGATGCGCTACGTCTACCCGATCCCCGGCGATCTGCTGTGGTGGGCCTCGACACTGCACGTTGCGAGCATGGTGCTGCTGGCGGCCAAAACACTCGACCACCTGCGCTACGTCTTCGCGCCAGGCCGCTGGTCGCTTCTTACGTCGATGGTTTCGGGCTGGATGCCGGCCCGCGTGATCCAGGCGCGGCATCCAGCATGGCACGAGCAGATCGAGACACAACCTGCACGTCCCGAATCCGCCCCGGACGCCGCACCGGTATCGGGCGCCGCGCCGCCGGCGGCCCAGGTCACCGGCTCAACAGGCGGCGTCGCATGAAGCGGGGCGTTTCACAGCTCGGCGCACGCGCGACATGAGGCAGGTCGTCGCACTGCTCGGGCTGCTCTACGTCGCGGTTAATCTCCTGGCGGCCTACCTCTTCGTCACCAGCGGGCTGGCGGCGAAGATGGCCGCGAAGGGC
>Ga0075431_100004383_pt1 | contig 13841 bp, 12 predicted proteins | sample RhiMetdeltSRZDD5_FD_75297 | JGI IMG/M metagenome (GOLD analysis project Ga0075431, IMG submission 75297) | Populus rhizosphere microbial communities from Tennessee, USA - Rhizosphere MetaG P. deltoides SRZDD5 | ecosystem: Host-associated > Plants > Roots > Rhizosphere > Soil | place: USA... | reverse complement strand
TGTCGATAAAGTCGCGGGCCGATTTTACTTCTGTGGCCTTGGCGTCCCATTTGCCGCGCAAAAAACGAACGGCACTCGAGACCTCGTATGTGGAACCATTGCGGATGAACTTGGCATCTTTGAGGTCGCCCACCTGTTTGATCAATGCTTCGATCTTTTGCTTCTCGGTTAAAGGAAGGCTCTGGGCGGACAGGAAGGACGGCGCCGTAAGTATCACAAACAGCCAGAAGATCGATAGAGTTAGATCTCTTATTGCTGGCAAACGAGCCATGACTTGGCTTAGACGAGTGAAAAGCAGAATCGTTTCGCGCTCATGCAACCCTATGCATGTTTATTTCGTATCATCTCCACGACCTGATCCGTAGTTCTCACGCGCGCCATGCGGGGAAATACCGTGTTCATGAACGCCGCCATGGAGTCCTCGTGGGAATTGCTGCAGGCGTCCCGAACAATGATCAGGTTGTAATCGTGATCGCGCGCCGAGTACACGGTTGAAGCCACGCCGACATCCACGGCGCCGCCGGAGATAATGATCGTGTCGATACTGCGCGAGCGCAGTGCCAGGTCGAAGTAGGTTTGATGAAACGTGCTCCAACGAAATTTCGGAATCACGTAATCTGCCGGGCGCGGCGCGATTTCCTCGATCACTCCCTGCTCCCAACTACCTTCGACGGCCCCGTGAACTGTCGGGTTGCACTCGCCGCCGGGCCAAGGGCGCAGCCGCATGTCCGTGTCGGTGACCGTCATACTCCGGCTTTCGCCGTCCGGCCGGTGATTGGCCAGGGCGTAGAAGATCGGCATCGAGGCCTTACGCGCTGCATCCATGAGGCGAACGGCGTTATCGACCACCGGCTTCATTCGTTGCTGCGTCTCCAGCGACGCGCCGCGATAGTACACGTTCAGCATGTCGAAGAAGAGCAGCCCGGTTGTTCTCACATTGAGTTCATTTACATTCATTAGGTTGGTTCTCCCTTAGTATTGTGCGCACTCGATCTCCCACCAGTTGCGATTGAGGTCGCAGAGCAGAAAAGACTGGCCGGCGGGTCGACTCAGAATTTCGCCGAGTTCGGTGATGCCGAATTCGGATCGCCGCGCTAACAGATTGCATCTCGCCTCGGCGAGCTTCGCGGGCGTTGCGACGGCGATGGTAAAGCGCTGCAGCTGGCCGAGATACTTCCGGCTTCGCTCGGGGACTTCCAGACTTACGACATACCAGGGCTCCGACGGGTGTTTGATGTTGTGCGGTTTCGGTGTTGCGACATGGGTGATCATCTCCATGCCAAGCCCTTCCGTGTAGAAGTTGACCGACGACTGCCAGTCGTTGCATTCGATCGTGCCGTGCGTGAATGCCTGGGGGATGTAACCTCTGCCGGGAAATTGTTCCTCGCCAAGGCGCTTTACCCACGGATAGGAGACATCGTAGGGCAAACCGGCTTCATGTCGGTGTTGATAGGATTCGATCTCCCAATAATTTCCGCCTGGCTCAACGAAAAAGACCGAATATGAGCCGGAACGCTCATTGCGCATGACGACTTTCTTCAAGCCCAGTTCATTCTTTCTTCCCATCAGGTATTTATACGCCCGGTCCACTTCTGCGTTATTTGTCACGCGCACGCCGTAGTGATTGCGAAAGGGTTTATCCTCTACATCAGGTCCGCTTTCGTGCACGACGAGCAGCCAATCCGTGTTGGGATGCTTCAGGGTCGCTTCCTTGGCGCGACGATCAACGGTTTCGAGAGCGAGCAGTTCCGACAGGACTGATAGGGATTCGTCCAACGAGTGACATTCGTAATGACCTTTGACGATACCCAGCGATTCAACCGCGGGCTTTGACGAAGCTGACATCGCAACCTCCGCAATTACTCCTGCGATCTCCAGTTTTTCGACCGCTCGTGAATGATCGACGGGTCGAGCGAAACGCATGAGCATGACTGGCTTAATTCGCTACCGAAGCGATTTCCCACCAGTTGCGGTCCAGATCGCATATCAGAAAAGAATGCCCGCCCGGGATTTCTTTGATCGGCTCGATAGCAGTCGCACGGAACTCCTCGCTACGCTCATTCATCTCGCGGTGCGCTTGAGCCAGGTCCGTTAATGAGTCTACCGCAACCGTGTAGCGCTGCAGCGGCGTCAGATAATGTTTGTTCTTGGGCGCGACTTCCAAGCTCACCACATACCATGGAAATGAGGGATGCTTGACGTCATGGGGCCTGACCGTCGGCACGTGGGTAATTACGTTCAGACCAAGACCTTCCTTATAAAATTTCACCGACGCCGCCAGATCGGTGCACTCCATCGTGCCGTGGGTCATTGCCTGGGGAATGTAGCCGCAGCCGGGCAGCTTTTCTTCCGTGAGCTTGATTTGCCATGGGTAGGCAATATGTTCGGGCAAGCCGGCTTTGTGGCGGTTCTCGTAGGATTCGATCTCCCAGTAGTTGCCGCCGGGTTCGACGAAGAACATCGAGTACGAGCCGTCGCGCTCTTTGCGCTTGACGACTTTCTTGAGCCCGAACGTCTCCTTATTCGCGAGCAAATACTGATAGGCGTTGTCGACTTCCCGGTTATTGGAAACGCGCACACCATAGTGATTGCGCTCGGGCTTATCTTTGACGTCGGCGCCGCCCTCGTGCAGGATGAGCTTCCAGCCTGTGTTCGGATGTTTCAATATGGCTTGACCATTTTGGCGGTCGATGAGGTCCAATGCCAAAACCGCTGTCAGAACCGGAATGGTCTCATCGAGATAACGGCACTCGCTGTGGCCATGCACTAGCCCCGTGGGTTGAATGGCAGGTTTTGCGGTGTCCGACATGGTAGTTGCTCCTTCCCAGCGAGCTTACAAGAGCGATCATTCGGCGACGATGCGATTGCGCAGCCGGCCCACGTGCTCGACTTCCGCCTCGACGATGTCGCCGGGTTTTAGCCACCACGGCGGCTGGTCCGGTTTTCTTCCGGCCGCTACGCCGCGCGGCGTGCCCGTGGTCAGCACGTCGCCCGGGCTGAGCCCCATCTGCGACCAATAGACAATCATGTCGCGGATCTTGAAAATCATGTAGCTCAGGTTCGAGTCCTGGCGAATTTCACCATTGACCGAAAGTTTCAATTTCAAATTCTGCGGGTCGGGAATCTCGTCCGCCGTGACCAGATAAGGACCCATGGGCGCGAAGCCGGGAAAGCTTTTGCCCATCAGGTGGATGCCGGTCTTGTTCTCGCCGCGAATGATGTCGCGGGCGCTGATGTCGTTGAATGCGGCATAACCGGCGACGTAGTCGAGCGCTTCATCCCTACTCACATCCACGCAAGGCTTGCCGATAATGATTGCGAGTTCGACTTCGTAGTCGAGGTTTTTCACTTCCGGTGGATGGGGGATGTCGTCTTCGGGACCGGTGACGGTGCCGGGGAGTTTAAGAAAGGCCACCGGAGCGCTCGGGCCTTTTTTAGATGCCATCTCGGCGACGTGGTCGGAAAAATTTTTGCCAGCCGACACCAGCGCGCCGGGTCGCGGCACGGGCGACATCAGACGGATTTGATTCGGATCGAGCATTGCATTGCCCGCCGCGTTTGGCTTCGCCGTGACATGGGCCAAAGCTTTCCGCGCTGCGGGTAGGCCGTTCTCGCCCCGACGTAGAAAATCCACCATATCGCGGCCGAGAGTGAGCCGCGCCAATTCATCACCGGCCGGATTGGACTCGACCTCGCGCAGGTAGGACGCATAAGCTTTGTGTAGATCGACCATGCGACCGGCGCCGTCGACTGCCCCGAGTCGTTCTTGTTCCTGGTAGCAAAAGGTTGCGAGCTTCATCGAGGAAGTCCTTTCCCGGCCACGACTTGGTGCGATAACTCGCCGATGGCGGGCGATGAGCAGCGAATGGTCGTGCCGATCTTCAGCGGCACGGGATTTTGCAGCCTATCGCCGTTGAGCGCCATGCTGGCGCCGATAGCGAGAAAATCGCCGGGTTTGATGCCGAGAATCGACCAGCGGGCGATGAGCTGCTCGATGGTGAACACGCAATCACGGAGGGCGAACTTCTGCTTTGAGTTGCCGTCGACGGTTAGTTCTACTTCTATGGATTCCAATTCCTTCCGGGCGGGTTTCATCAAGACCGAAGGTCCGAGCGCGGTGCTCGATGGAAAGTTTTTGCCGAGCAGGTTGTTGGTCGTAAGCCCCTCGCGCCGGTTGACGTCGCGCGCGGTGATGTCGACGAGCAGCGTGACGCCCGCGATATGTTCCCATGCTTGTGCCGGGTCGATTCGTTTTCCGGCTTTGCCGATGACCAATGCAAGGCAGGCATCGGCGTCGAGTTCTTCGGAAAACTTCGGCCAGATAATCGGCGCGCCATTCGTGACAAAAGTCTGCGGCAGCTTGTAGAAGCCCGTCGGGATTTCCGCCTTGGGCATGGCTTCGATGCGCGCCTGGTCGGAAAAACCGACGACGAAGCTTTTGTCCGGATTCTGAACCGGCGGCAGTAAGCGGACTTCAGTTGCGTCGTAAGCGACTTTCTCGCCGGATGGACCGCGCAGATCGCGTGCGCCGGTTTTGTGGGCGTACGCAACGACTTCTGTGAGCGCCTGCAAAGATTGTTGGCCGCGCGCCAGTAACGCGCCGATCGTTTCGGGAAAGTAAAACGCGGCGCGCTCGTAAGCGGTGGGATCACCGCTTCGAGCAAGGTAAGCCGCACATGCCAGGTTTAGGTCGAGAAGCTTCCCGTCTACCGCGCTAAAAATTCTCGTTTGGTCCGGCAGGGATTTTTCCAAAAGGCCGAGATAAATATGCATGAGATAGCCTTTAACAACTGGCGCAAAAGAGTTGTTTTTCGTCTACCACGGACGGTGCGAAATTCAAAGGCAGTTACCTGCTGTGAGCGCGTTTTTTCAAAATCGTCTTGGCCGCGTAGTAGCCCGGAAGGCCGGTGATGCCGCCGCCCGGGTGCGTTCCCGAGCCGCAGAGAAATAGATTGTCGATGGGCGTGTGATAGCGCGACCAACCGGGAACCGGGCGCATGAAGAAAATCTGATCCAGCGCCATTTCAGCGTGATAGAGGTGGCCGCCGGTAAGACCGTAGCTGTCTTCAAGGTCGAGAGGCGTCAACACCTGGCGGTGCAGGATCGAACTCTTGAAGCCTGGCGCGTATGTTTCGATGACGTTCGCGACCGCATCGCCGAGCGCATCCCGCCGCTCATGCCAATTGCTTTCCCGGAGCTTATGCGGCGCCGACTGCATCCACACCGACATGACATGCTTTCCCGGGGGTGCGAGGGAAGGATCGGAGATCGATGGAATGGTGATTTCCAAAAACGGTTGCTTGGAAAATCGGCCGTATTTGGCGTCGTCGGCGGCCCGCTCCAGATAGTCGAGCGTCGGGCCGATGTGAATGATGCCGCCCAGCGCCTCCGGTGGATTATTCAAGAACTTCGGGAGGGTGTCGAGCGCCAAATTGATTTTGGCAACCGTGCCGCGCGATCGGATGTTTCTGACCTGGAGCAAAAAGTGCGGATCGAGGTAGGTAGGCTCGACGAGATTAAAAAATGTCCGTTTGGCGTCGGCATTCGAAACGATCGCCGCGGCGTCGATTTGATCGCCGTTCTGCAAAACAACTCCCACCGCCGCACCATCTTTGGTGACGATCTTGGCAACATCGGCGCTCGTGCGGATCTCCGCGCCCGATTGCTGAGCGGCGCGAGCCAAAGCTTGCGAGAGATTGCCGATGCCGCCGCGGATAAAACCTGCGGTGCGCAGCGCGCCATTGGATTGGCCAAGCTGGTGATGGAGCATGTTGAAGGCGGTTCCCTGCTGGCGCGGTCCGGCGAAGGAAGCGAGCATTCCGCTTCCAGCAAGCGCCGCTTTGAGCAGATCGTTCTCGAACCATTCGTTCAAAAGATCGGCCACGCTCATGGGCAGGATACGCAAAAACTCGTACATCTCCTTTTCGCCGAGGCGGTGAAACTTCCAGCCGATCTTCACAAGCTCGGCCGGGTTGAAGCTGCCGGGATTGGCCTTGTCGGGAAGCGGCACGCGATAGAGTGTTCGGAGAAATGCGGAGAGATTCTTGAAGAGAGCACAAAACGATTCGTACTTGTTGGCGTCGTCTTTGGAGTGTCGCGCGATCTCCTCAGCGGCCTTCGCGATGCCCCGAGGGATTAGTAACGAGCCGCCTTCGAGGTTCGGCGCAAAGAGTAAAGGGTCGAGGGCAAGCACCTCTAACCCGTGCGTATTGAGTTCGAGATCGGCGACGATTTCACCGGCAAACGAGCCGGCGAGTTGCGCGCAGGTGGCGTATTTGAAGCCGGAAAGTATTTCTTCAGTCGCGGCGATACCGCCGACGATCGGGCGACGTTCCAGGACCAAGACCTTTTTCTTTGCCTTGGCCAGGTAGGCGGCGGTTACCAGACCGTTGTGGCCCGCGCCGACGATGATCGCGTCGTAGTTTGCCACAGCGGTTAGATCAACCTCTTTAAGTCTTTGAGAATTTCCAGCGCGGCGAGCCGCCCCGATGCCGCCATCACACCGCCGCCCGGATGGGTACAGGCGCCGCACATGTAGAGATTTTTGATCGGCGTGCGGTATTTCGCCCAACCCGGCACGGGCCTGAGAAAGAAGAGTTGGTCCAGAGTGAGCTCGCCCTGAAAGATATTGCCTTCGGTGAGGCCGAATTCCTGTTCGAGATCCCAGGGGGTGACGACCTGGCGATGAAGAATAATATTTTTCAGGTTCGGCGCGTATTCGCTGAGCGTATCAATCACGGTATCGCCGAAAGCTTCGCGCTGCTCCGGCCAACTGCCGCTCTTTAAATGATACGGCGCATACTGCACGAAGATCGACATCACATGTTTACCCGGCGGTGCCATGGATGGATCGAGCATTGAGGGGAGAATAATATCCATATAGGGCTGGCGCGAAAACTCACCGAACTTGGCATCATCGTAGGCGCGTTCGATATAGTCCATGCTCGGACTGATCGAAATTGCGCCGGCGAGATGTGACCCCTCTCCGGGCATTGATGTGAAGTTGGGCAGCGCGTCCAAGGCGAGATTGACCTTCGCCGACGAGCCGCGGATTTTGAAATCATTTACTTTTTTCGTGAATTGGGGATCAAGATGCGTAGCGTCGATCATTTTTAAAAACGTGCGCTTGGGATCGACGCCCGAGACGACGACCTTGGCTTGGATTTCTTCTCCCGAGCCGAGAACCACGCCGTAGGCGCGGCCGTTCTTGATGAGCACCTGATCGACGGGCGCTTGGGTTCGAATTTCCGCGCCATGTTCGCGCGCCGCATCGGCGATCACCCGGCTGATCGTGCCCATGCCACCGCGCGCAAACCCCCAGGAACGAAACGCGCCGTCGAGCTCGCCCATGTAATGATGCAACAGCACGTACGCCGTCCCCGGCGAGCGCGGCCCCATGAACGTGCCGATAATGCCGCTTGCCGACATGGTGGCTTTGAGGACATCGGTCTCGAACCATTCATCGAGAAAGTCCGCTGAGCTCATGGTCATGAGCTTGGTGAGATCGTAAAGCAGCTTTTCGCCGAGACCGCGAAAATGGTTGCCTACCCTGGCAAGCCCGAAGAGATCTTTCGGATTCCACGTTGTCGGTTCAGGTGGAATCATGCCGAGCAGGGGCTTTACGGCCATGGCCATCTGCACCATAAGGTGGCCGTATTGCTCGTAGGCTTCCGCATCGGTGATCGAATGGCGGGCGATCTCGCGGCGTGTTCTGGCGTGATCGCCGCAGCGAAAAAGATAATCGCCGTCCGGCAGTGGCGTAAGGGTGCTGTCGAGCGGAATGATTTCGAGATCGTGTTTTGGCAGATCGAGCTCGCGGATCACTTCGGGCCGCAGCAGGCTCACGACGTAGGAGCAAACCGAATATTTGAATCCGGAATAAATTTCTTCGGTCACCGCGGCGCCGCCTAGAACATGGCGGCGCTCGAGGACTAGGACTTTTTTACCGGCTTTTGCCAGATAGGCAGCAGTGGTGAGGCCGTTGTGGCCGGCGCCGATGATGATTGCGTCGTAGCTGGTCATGGATGCAATTTGCTTAAGAGAGCATATTTGGTAATTTCATCTGCGAAGTCAACGTGATTGGCGATTTTCGTGAATCCAAAATCCAAAACCTGTACTGCTTAGTCGAAGTATCAGAAATTCAGAATAATTTATGCCGATCGGAACTCCTTTCCACTCGCGAACCTCGGCGCTTTCGCAAAGCCAGAACTGGCGCAACTGGTCCGGTTACTTCGTCGCCGGTTCGTACGACGTGATGCACGATTATGAGTATCACGCAATTCGCAACTCGGCCGGGCTGATCGATGTCTCGCCGCTTTACAAATATGAGATTCGCGGCCGCGATGCGCTCAAGCTCGTCAATCGAGTGATGACCCGCGATGCGTCCAAATGCGCCGTCGGGCAGGCGCTTTACGGCTGCCTATGCGAACATGACGGCGCAGTGATTCAAGACGGCACCGTGTTTCGCCTCGCCGAGGATCATTTTCGCTTCAACCTGGCTGACCCAGGCTTGCGGTGGCTGAAGCTAAACGCCGTGGGGATGGATGTATCGATTGAGGAAATTTCCGAACAAATCGGCGCGCTCGCGCTGCAAGGACCGAATGCTTTTAAAATCCTCCAACAAGTCGTCGATGCCGATTTGAGCAAACTCCGATTCTTTCGTCTCGCTCTCTGCACGATTCTTGATGTGCCGGTGGTCGTTTCGCGCACGGGTTATACGGGTGATTTAGGCTACGAAATTTGGGTTGGCAGCGAGCATGCCGAGCGGATCTGGGATGTTTTCGTTGAAATAGGGAGGAATTTTGGTATCAAGCCCGCGGGCATTTTGGCTCTCGATGTCGCGCGTCTCGAAGCCGGCTTTATTCTCCTGGAAGTGGACTATATCGGCGCGGAAAAGGCGCTGATTCCCGCCCAAAAATATTCGCCGTTCGAGATCGGTCTGGGCTGGACGGTGGACCTCAAAAAGGAACATTTCATCGGCGCCGGCGCGCTGGCGGCGCTCAATAACAAAGGCGGCCCGTCTCGCCAGGTCGCCGGCTTGGAAATCAGTCTCGACGGGTACGAATACCTGTACAGGCAGGCGGGTCTGCCGCCCTATTTCCCGCTCGTTGCGTGGCGCGGCGGCGTGCCTATTTACAAAGACGAGCGCCAAGTCGGGCACGCGACCACCGGCGCTTGGTCGCCGACGCTAAAAAAGTACATTGCGCTGGCGACTATCGAAAAGGAATTTATTCAACCGGGAACCCGGCTCGATCTCGAAGTGACAATCGAGCACAAACGGAAAACCGCGGATGCGACTGTCGTGAAGCTGCCGTTCTTCGATCCGCCACGCAAACGCGCAGTATTCGCGTCGGCCAACGGGCGTTGATTATTTCCCGCGGCACCGCTGTCTCAGGGAGGATTTATTGGACAGGACGCACGGCGACGCCGCGCTCCTTGAGAAAGCTTTTGCACTCGGCGATGGAATACTCCCGGAAATGAAAGATCGACGCAGCGAGCGCAGCGCTCGCCCCGCCCTCAGTTAAACCTTCGTAGAGATGCTCTAGATTACCGACGCCTCCCGAAGCGATCACCGGTATTCCGACGCGGTCGGATATTGCGCGGGTGAGCGCCAAGTCATATCCCGCCTTGGTGCCGTCGCGGTCCATACTTGTAAGCAGGATTTCGCCGGCGCCGTAGCTCGCCATTTTTTCCGCCCAGGCGCAGGCATCGATTGCGGTGGCGTTTCGGCCGCCGTGCGTAAACACCTCCCAGTGATCGCCGACGCGCTTTGCGTCGATGGCTACGACGATACACTGGCTGCCGAACATTTCGGCGGCCTCGCGGACAAATTCCGGTCGGTTAACGGCTCCGGTGTTGATTGAAACCTTGTCGGCCCCGGCTTTCAGCAGGGCGCGGATATCATCTCTACTGTTGATGCCGCCGCCGACCGTCAACGGCATAAACACCTGTTCCGCAGTACGGGCGACGACGTCCAAAAGGATGCCGCGATTCTCGTGCGAAGCAGTGATGTCGAGGAAACAGAGTTAATCCGCCCCCTCGGAGTCGTAGACCCGAGCGACTTCTACCGGGTCCCCGGCATCCCGGAGATCGAGAAACTTTGTCCCTTTGACTACACGCCCCGCTTTAACGTCAAGGCATGGAATTATCCGCTTGGTTAACATGGCTCGAAGTTTACTGAAGCGCCCTAAACATCACAACCGATTGAAAATCGGTAGGTTCGACCAAGCGGCGGCGGTTCTTGTGTCCGCCAGGCTGAGATGCGTCCCTCCGCGAATCTACAACTTTAGGCTTGACGTATTCGCTAACTTGGGGTAATAACGGCCAGTTTCTAACCCTATTGTAGGGGTAACTGGTCTAGGTAACTTAGATGGATCTACAACTTTAGGCTTGACAGGTTGACCGGGTTGGGCTAAAACCCGCCAAAAGCATCATCAAATGTGTATCAAAACTTTGGAGGCAAAAGGAGGCACAATGAAGAAGAGGTTTGTGAAATTAGCACTGCTGTCTGCTGTGCTTTTCGCTGCGGCACCGGTTTCTGCGCAGAGCGTCGATGATAAGATCAAAACGCTCGAGCAAGAGCTGTCGCAGTTGAAGACACAACAGATCGAGCTCAAGAAAGAAGCCACGGCGGCGGCAGCGGCGCTGCCGACGTTCGAGTATCGTCCGGGTAACGGCTTGGAAATCGAAGCGGCGGACAAGGCGTGGGGCATCAGGTTCACGCTGGAATCACACTTCCGCTACACGTTCGAGTCGGGACGCGATCAGGTGGGCCGGAGCCAAGGCGAATTGATGGGTCGGCGGTTTAGGCCTGGAATCATTTATTGCATCAACAACTGTCTGTGGGAACTCGAAGCCACCCTGGACCTAGACGGTTGGGGAACGGGTAACGCGAAGAACTCAACGGGCACCACTGTCGGCTCGATCCTGCAGCGTGGCGCCGTGGTGTTTCACGCCGAGGAACTGCATCCCTGGCTGCCTTCGGTGCAGTTCGGCATGGAAGTCCAGAACGCCGCAGGCGGCAGTTTGGCGCGGCAGGGCTCCGGGTCAGTGGGAGCGCAGGCAGAGTATGACCTGCACACCCGCAACAACGGTTTCAACACCGGCCGAGCGGGCTCAGGCATCGTGCTCAACTGGGATGATCGCTCGCTTTCGAGTATCGGCGTCCCAGGCCGCATCGGCAAGTTCCAGCTCGGCATGTCCTCCGTCGCCGAGGGCGATGACGGAATACAAAGCTTCACCGATCGCAAGGACTTCAACACGTATCTGAGCGTCCAGCCGTTTTCACAGGTTAAGAATAAATGGATCAGCGGCTTGACCTTTGAGTACGGCTCCTGGTTCTGTAACATTGATAATAGAGCGGAGGCTAATGGCTGCGGCCGTTACACGATCCAGGACCATGGCGACGGCGCCCGGCAGAGACTATATGACACGGGCGACGGTGCGACCGGCGACGGGTTGCACGTGGCGCACGGTCCCGGCATCGTGTACAACGTCGGTCCGTACACTTTACGCGCAATGGGTAGTTTCCAGCAGAGCGAAGACCGTGGCGGAAGTACGGGCAAGAAGCGATCTAACAGCTTCCTGATCGGTCATGACCTGTATGTGTGGAGTCCGAAGGGATTTTTGACCGGATCGGCGACGACACCGGGGTCGATCCTTACCGGCACACACTTCGAGCGGACCAACATGAACTGTACAGGCGGGGACTGCTCGGGCATCAACAGCGGTGATTTTCACCGGATCCGGGTTCTGCTCAGAGAGTGGGATCTGTGGTACGTGATTGCGCCGCGCATGAACGTGGGCATCAACGTGCTGTGGTATGACTCATCCAACTTGCGCAACGCGAGAAACCAGCCGGCACACAACCTGGGCATCTGCAGCTCGGGCCAGATTGCCAACGGCAATTGCCGCAACGGCATCAGCGGTGACTGGGTCGATGTGTTGCTCAACTGGAGATACACGTTCTAGCTTGCAAGCTAAGGAGTGTTTCCAAAAAAGGGGAGCTGAAAAGCTCCCCTTTTTTTTTAGTTCAGCTCCATTACACACGCCTCACTGACTCGTCCAGACTTTTACATAACTCCTGATTTCCACCGTTGCGTTGTTTATTTGTTGCTGCTAAATTTTGCTGGAGTTCGAGATGAGCATCCGGCCACGGACGAGGTATGCTTGATTTCCAAAATTTACCGATTGAGGCAGGTACGATGAACAGGGCGGGACGATTTACTTTTCGATCGGGCTTGGGTTTGGTCATTCTGCTGAGCAGCTTTTCATTTGGGTGCAGCAGCCACTCTATCCCCAGATTCGGTGTCGGTGGCCGCTATCAGGATGGAATAGGTCAATTCATGCGCGGGCGCGGCGGTGACATGGACGTGGCGGTGGCAGCGCTTGAGTACGTGGTCAGCCAAGATCCGACCTATAAGAACAGCCTTACCTATTTGGGCCGGGCTTACTATCGAAAAGGAAGATATCAGGACGCTTTTGCGGTTCTTCAGCGTGCCTTGGCAGTAGATAAAGAGGACGAAATGGCGTGGCTGGCGCTGGGTCTAGCCCAGTTACGTTTAAATCAGAACGACAAGGGCATAGAGTCGCTCAAGGGTGGAATCACTTTGGCGAACAAAGTCTGGGTAGATGGGTACCACAATTATATTTATTGGGACACACGAGGGATAATCCGCGCATCTCTTCGACGATCGGCGTTTTTAATAACCAAAGGCATCGAGGAGAAAGAGAATATCATCCAAAATACCGATCGCCTGTTAGCGCTGGTCGACGACGAAGAGAATTTCCAGAAAAACACCAGAACGCAGAATGAACGGCCGTTGTACGGGAACCCGTAGAAGCCAAAAATGAGAGAGCCCCGGTCACCAGGGTTCTCTGTCTTGCCGGCGGATAGGTTATGGGTGACTACTGTTGCTGTCGTTCTCCCGACCGCGCTCGCGCGCCTCGTCTCGAGTGGCTTTGTCGCCCTCCTCTTCCATCATCTTTCCGATCCATTCGCTGCTAGTGATTAGTTTTTGCCAGTCGAACTCCCTCCCGGAGATCATCGCCAGGTCGCCCTCGATCGCCGAGCGAATCGCTCTCGCTGGATCCCAAAACTGCCCGAAAGAAAAGCGCTGGGCCTCGTTGATGTAATCGAGCCAGGCGTGAATGCCTCTCATTCCGCCTTCAATCTCTTTTAAACCCCGCTGGCGGTCCCCGCCGCGGGCGAGGGTCAAACCAAGATAAAGCCGCGTAACATCCTCGTCTCGATTGACGGTGAGTGCCTTCTCAAGCGTTTCTCGCGCCTGCGGCAGCCGCCCGACCGCATATTCCGTCCGGCCAACGTAGCTCAAGATACCTTGTTGGTACGCGGTGCCCCATCGATAATTCGGGTCTTGCTGAGCGGCGCTCTGAAAGTAAACGAGAGCCGTTTCGTTGTTGCCGGCTAATAGAGCGCGTCTTCCTGCGGCAACGTCACTGCCGACTTTTAGGCTCGCGCAGCCGGAGATAAGTGCCAGGAGTGAAAGCCACATCATCGACTTGGTTTTCATAATGCCTCCTAATCCTCGGTCGGAGCATAATTCCGTCGCGGCGCGATTTCAATAGGGCTTGGCGGCCGTGCGAGTTGGGCGGTGACTCCCGAGTTAAGCGACTATTCCTGTGATGGTCAACCAAATGCGGATGGTGATGAGCAGAACCATGGCAGCATAGACAATTCGAAGCGCTTGGGTCGAAAAATGCCGGTGCGCTTTCTCGCCGGCGATCGCGCCGATCGCGGCGCCGAGTATGACGGCAACAGCGATAAGCGGTATTTGTCCAGTCATCAACTTACCGACAAAACCCGTGGCACTGTTCATCAA
>Ga0075431_100004382_pt1 | contig 13842 bp, 11 predicted proteins | sample RhiMetdeltSRZDD5_FD_75297 | JGI IMG/M metagenome (GOLD analysis project Ga0075431, IMG submission 75297) | Populus rhizosphere microbial communities from Tennessee, USA - Rhizosphere MetaG P. deltoides SRZDD5 | ecosystem: Host-associated > Plants > Roots > Rhizosphere > Soil | place: USA... | reverse complement strand
TCCTTCACGTACAGGACCGCACAATAGAAGCGCATGGTTATCCTTTCCAGGAAAACGGTTCGGGCGACAACCCGCCGCCGCTCATCATACTTTGCTGGTGCCGATAATAGGCAGGATAGAAGTGGAAGCGGCGGGAATTGTACCCGCACGCGCATCAACAGTCGTGACCGCCGGAATAGTTGTCATGCCGTTCCATGTCGCACTCTCGAGGAGACGAAGACATGATCTTCAGCAGCGACGCCCGGTCTGAACCCTCGCGATCCAGCCACCTGCTCGTGATGCGCGGTGGTGATGGCGCCAATTTGCGACGTAGCCGTTGAGCTTGCTTGTAACTCCAACGCGTTTTTGCAGTATTGACGAACAGTTTCGGCGGGAGGTTAGAAGTGTTGCAAGACGTTCGTTACGCCTTAAGGATGCTGTTCAAGAGCAAAGTGCTTACTGTGACCGCCATCCTATCTCTGGCGTTAGGGATCGGGGCGAATACAGCCTTGTTCAGCGTCATCGATGGTTTGATGCTGCGTGAGCTGACTGTCGATGAGCCGGATAAGCTTGTCCTCTTGAACTGGGCCGGCGGGCCATACGGATGGTTCATGAACACCAGGGGAGAGATGCGAACCGATGCGATGACTGGTGAGCGTGTGGGAAACATGTTTTCTTACCTCGCGTATCAACGATTCCGTGAGCAGTCTGCGGCGGCCGAGATATTCGGCTTCTTTTCGATGGGCAACTGGAACGTCAGTCTAGACGGCCAGTCGCACGTTGCGACCGGCCAGTTGATCTCTGGAAACTATCACTCCGCTCTTCGAGTCACGATGGAAAAGGGGCGAATGATCTCGGAGGCGGACGACTCGCCCACCGCAGACCCGGTCGCGGTTATCAGCTATCTCTACTGGGAACGGCAACTCGGACTGGATCCGAACGTCGTTGGGAAATCGGTTTACCTGAATCGAGTTCCGTTGACTGTTGTCGGCGTGACCTCGCGGCAGTTTGAGGGAGTGCAGCGCCGTTCCAGAGTTCCCGACATTTCGGTTCCAATGGTCATGGAGCCGCGGCTGGCGGCGGGGTCGAGTCTCAAGGAGCCCTGGAGATGGTGGGTCAAGGTCATGGGCCGGCTGAAGCCCGGAGCCGGCGCGGCGACGGTGCAAGCGAACCTGAACATGGCTTTTCAGGACGCCGCGCGCGAAGGATGGGAGACAGCGCCTCCCGAACATCACAATGAGCGGACCGACCGTGACCAGCCGCGCTCGCCCACGCGACTGGTAGTGGATTCAGCCGCAACCGGCTTCGATAACATGTCAAACACGCTTACTCCTGTGCTGATGCTGTCGGTCATCACGGGTCTTTTGCTGCTTATTGTCTGCGCGAATCTTGCGAATCTCCTGTTGGCGAAGTCCGGTTCCCGGCATCGTGAGATTGCGCTCCGATTGTCGGTCGGTGCGAGCCGCTCGAGACTTCTGCGGCAGCTCCTCACGGAAAGTGTGGTGTTGGCGCTCATCGGTGGACTTCTCGGTTTGCTCGTCGGTTATTGGGCCAACGGGTTTTTCGTGCGATGGCTCAACGGCGACGGGACAACATCAATCGATCTCCGGCTGAATCTATGGGTGCTCGTCGCGACAATAACGGTATCGCTAGGTGCCGGCATCCTCTTCGGTCTGGCGCCGGCGCTCAGAACGACGCGGGTAGATCTGAACGATACGATCAAGGAAACGTCGCGCACCGTCGGCGGCAGCCGTTCGCGACTGAGCAAATCTCTTCTGGTGGCGCAGGTTGCAATGTCGCTCGTTTTGCTTGTGGGCGCCGGACTTTTTCTCAGCACGCTTCGCAACCTGCAAACGGCAGATGCCGGCTTTAATCGCGAAAATCTGTTGTGGTTCACCGTCAATCCGCAAATGAATCGATACCCGGCCGACCAGATCGTCAGCCTCTACGACAGAATCATTGACGCCGTCCAGGCGATTCCGGGTGTTCGCTCAGCGACGATTTCGCAGGTCCGGTTGTTGAGCGGCACCGCCTGGACAAGCACCGCCTACAAAGAAGGCTCCTCTCTCGACGCCGCATCGGGGATGCGGCGTGTCCATCAGATGATCGTCCGGCCTGGCTTTTTCGACACTATGGGGATGCGCGTGTTGCGTGGCCGGAATATGAATCAACAGGATGTGAAGACGGCTCCGAAAGTCGCGCTGATCAATGAGGCAATGGCCCGAAAGCATTTCCCGGGAGAGAATCCTGTGGGGAAGCGATTCAAGTTCGGAATACTGCCGGCGTCTCGCTACATCGAGATCGTCGGAGTCGTCAGAGATACGAAGGTGACCAGCATTCAGGCCGAGGTTCCGGCGACCGTGTACACGTCGTACCTGCAGGAAACGATCGCCGGCATGCACTTTGCAGTGCGCACCGCCGTGGATCCAATGACGATCGTGCCACAGTTAACGGAAGCCGTTTATGGTGTGGACAAGGACCTGCCACTGTTTGAAGTCAAGACCCAGGAGCAGGAGGTTGGTGAAACGCAAAACGCAGAGCGCGGATGGGCGGTCGCCTGCAGCGTCTTCGGAATTCTCGCGCTTCTGCTTGCGTCGATCGGATTGTTCGGAATCATGTCATTCAGCGTGACCCGCAGAACGAACGAAATCGGTGTTCGGATGGCGCTCGGCGCGTCCGGCGGAAACGTCGTGCGAATGGTCCTGCGCGACAGCATGCTGCTCGTGGGAATCGGCGTTATCATTGGTGTCGCCGCCGCTCTCGTCGTTGCTCGCCTGATCGCAAGCCAACTCTACGGCCTTCAACCCCATGATCCTTTCACGATTTTCACGGCTGTCCTGTTGATGCTGGGTGTAGCCGGCTTCGCAGGATACCTTCCGGCGAGACGCGCCGCGAAAGTCGATCCCATGGTCGCATTGAGATACGAGTGATTACGCCGCAAGTTGTTGAAGATAAAGTGGAGGCGGCGGGAATTGAACCCGCGTCCGAAAACGTTCCACAGAAGAGTCTACATACTTGTCAGGTTCCGATTTTTGTCGTGCCTCGACCTAAAAGAACCTGCAACCCGATCGAGGCATCAGCCCGTTGAGTTTCGCCCCTTGCCGGCGGGCCACCCGCTCGGGGCTATCCTGCAAAAAATGACGCCCTTTAACTAACCTACAGGCGAGTTAATCAAGGACGTGGCTAGCGGTTAAGCAGCCAGTGCTGGTTGATAATCAGCAGTTAATTGGTTTCCAAGTTTTTACGAGGTCCTGGGCCTCGGTATGCGTCTGCTGCTTCTTCGTTCCCGTCGAAACCGGTGCGCCCCCGTTCATGAAACCTGAAAAAGCAAACACCTTTATATATAAGGTCGGGTTCGGGTATTTCCAAGCCTAATTTCGGGGACGCACACCGAAACTCTAAATAATTTAGGTGTGCGTCCCCGAAACTACAAAAATCTTGAAACTTTGTTTACTTCCGTGTGGTTATAAGGACATGCAAATCAGCCGCAGGACCTTTCTGGCTGGATCGATCGGCCTGGCGTTACCCGATTCCATAGCATCCTTGATGTCGCGGTATCAGGTGCCCGGCGCGGTGATCGTGGTGTTGCGTGACGGCAAGATCGTTGAAAACGTTCCGTACGGAGTGAAGAGCACCGCCAGCGAAGAGAAGGTCGTTGCTGATACCGTCTTCGAAGCGGCCTCGTTGAGCAAACCGGTTTTCGCGTACGCCGTTCTTTGGATGGCGCAACGCGGTGAACTGGACCTCGACAAGCCGTTGATCGACGATGTGGATCGCGGTGAAATCGCCAAGGACCCACGAGCCCGGCAGATCACCGCGCGAGTTGTGCTTTCCCAGAGCACAGGCCTGCCCAACTGGCGGCCACGCGACAAGCCGCTGGCGATTGGATTCACACCGGGAACGGCGTTCTCGTATTCCGGCGAAGCGTTCGTCTGGCTTCAGCGTGTTGTTGAAAAGATCTCGGGATCAAGCCTCGAGGACTTCATGCGGGATCGAGTGCTGGCGCCTTTCGGAATGCGGAACAGCAGCTATGTCTGGCGGCCGCAGTTTGCATTTCAAGCAGCCGAAGGCCACGACACGTCGGGCAAGCCCGTACGCACGCGCCTTTGGGAGTGGACCCCGGACAAGGCGCCAAAGCTCCCGCCGGGAGTAGACGTGGCGATCAACGCCATTCCAAATGCCGCGGCCAGCTTGTACACGACCGCCTCGGACTACGCTCTCTTTGTGAGTCGCGTTCTGGCCAATCCGCCTAAAGGCATGCTGGTCCCGCGTACCAAAGTGAACGATCAAATTGAATGGGCACTCGGTTGGGGGATCCAGCACACTGCTCAAGGTGATGCTTTCTGGCAGTGGGGCAACAACGGTGTCTATCAAGGATTTGTCCTCGCCTACCCCACGGACGGTCGCGGCATGGTGATCCTGACGAATAGCCAGAACGGGCTGAAGTTCTGCAGAGATGCGGTCGTGCTGGTTATGAAGGGAGAGCAGCCTGCGTTTTCGTTGCCACTGGTGGTGCCCGCCTGACGACTACGCAAAAGCGCGCCAAAACTGTATAATCCGGGTTCTTCCGGAGGTTAGGAAACCGTGTCGACCGATCAGCGAACGCATGAAATTGACCGCGTGCTGAATGCTATTTCCCCCGTTCTTTCCGCAGAGATCGATCGCATCATCGACGAGAAGTGCGCCGAGCTCGAGTTGCAAGCGCAGACCCGATTGCAGAATGCGCTCAGAGAAACGGAGGAGAACATCCGAAGACAGGCTGAAGTTGAACGCCGTAGCGCCGTCGAGCAAGTCGTTGAGGAAACGCGCGACACTGTGCGCAGGCAAGTGAGCGAGGAATTGGAGGCTCAGTTTGCTCGCACTCTTGATGTGACCACACGGACGCTAACGTCGAACCATGAGACAGCCTTCGAGCAAGCGAGGGCCGAATGGGCGGCGGAGCGCGAGAGAATTCAGCAGCAGCTCGAGCAATGGCGATCTTTCGCAGAAGCGCAAAAGCAACTCTCCGACGCAAACTCGCAGGGAGAGATATTGATGCGCTGGCTCAAATTGGCCGAACCGTTCGGTTCGTCCGTAGCCGTTTACACCGCAAAGCCGGACGGTCTGGGATTGTGGAAGAGTCGCGGCACGGCGGTGTTTCCGGAAGTGATATCGCACCAGACAACCGACCCCGATTCGTTCTTCAGACCGATCGTGGTTCGCGGGAAAACGGTAGCCGCCGTAAGCGCTGTCGCTCCGTATCACGGCGATGCGCTCGACTTTCTCGCCAACACGATGGAGCGGGCGATTGAAACGTTCGGCTTGAAATTGCGGTCTGCCATGCAAGGAACACCCGCGCCGGAACCGGTCCGCATTCGATAATCGCGGGCTGAAGCCCGCAGTAATTTGGAGGCATTCCTTTCGATGTTTAAAAAACCGATCTCGCAAAAGGCAACGCGGTTCACCGAGTCGGTGATCCGCGAAATGACTCGCCTTGCGATGATGCACAACGCCGTCAATTTATCTCAAGGATTTCCTGATTTTGCCGCTCCCGATGTTTTGAAGAAGGCTGCGATCGATGCGGTCAACAACGACGTCAATCAATACGCAATCACCTGGGGCGCCAAGAATTTCCGCGACGCGCTCGTCGAGAAAATCAAAAAATTCCAGGGAATCGACATCGATTCCGAGCGCGAGATTACGGCGACATGCGGTTCAACCGAAGCGATGATCGACGTCCTGTTGGCGATCATTAATCCCGGCGACGAAGTGATTGTTTTCGAGCCGTTCTACGAAAACTACGGCCCCGATGCGATTATTTCAGGAGCCACACCGCGATTCGTCAGCCTGCGCCGCCCCGACTGGTCTTTCGATGAGGATGAGTTACGCGCGGCGTTCAACGACAAGACGAAAGCGATTATTCTGAACACCCCGAACAACCCCACCGGCAAAGTCTTCTCGCGGGAAGAACTGCAGTTCATTGCGGATCTCTGCCAGAAGTGGGACGTCCTCTGCATCACGGACGAAATTTACGAACACATCATTTTCGACGGCGTTGAACACGTATCGATGATCACGCTGGATGGAATGCGTGAACGGACGGTTCTCGTCAACGGAATGTCGAAGACCTACAGCGTTACCGGCTGGAGAGTCGGATACATCATTTCGCCCCCGGAGATCACCGGAGCGATTCGGAAAATGCACGACTTCATGACCGTGGGCGCGCCGGCGCCGCTGATGGACGCGGGAGCGACCGCGTTGCGTTTACCTACGGAGTATTACCTGGATCTGGCGAGGCATTATCAGGAACGGCGTGATCGCACCATGAAGATGTTGAGCGAGGCCGGCCTCAATCCCATGCTACCTAAAGGCGCCTACTACATCATGTGCGACATCGGAAGCTGGGGTTATGCCAACGATGTCGAGTTCTCTCGTTTCCTTGTAAAGGATATCGGGGTGGCGACTGTCCCGGGCAGCAGCTTCTTCAATGATCCGGCGACGGGCAAGGACATCATCCGTTTTACGTTTTGTAAGAAGGAAGAGACATTGGCGGCTGCCGAAGAGCGGCTCAAGAAGCTGCAAAAGGGCGTATCCGTCGGTACTTAACAAAGTCTTTACAAAACGAGCCAGTTCACCGCCCGTCCAAAGTTCTTTGCAAAATCCGAATACGCGGGCTTTATGCCCGCGTGCTTTTGCCTCTGCGATATAATCCGATACAGTGTCGGTACAGAACTCGAAAGGTTTACAGCCATGAATAACAAGCGGTTGCTTTATCTCGCCCTGATTGTGGCCACGTTGTCCATTGGGGTGGTGATTGGATCGATCGTGTCCGGTGGAGCGAAGGCCGGAGAACAGAAGCCGGCGCCGCTCATCATTCCTGATCCGGTTTCCCTGTCGAACGCGTTTTCTCAGATCGCTGCGCAGCTTGATCCCGCAGTTGTCAACATTAGCTCCGAATCACCCGTCGAACAGCCGGTTCGCCGCGGCGGCAGAAGAGGCGGAGGTGGCGGGGGTGGCGGCAACGGCGGGAACGGACAGCAGCAGGATCCATTCGGATTCTTCGATTTCTTTGGCGATATACCAAACCTGCCGGAGAAGTCCACGAGCGTCGGAACAGGGTTCATCGTCGACAAAGCCGGTTACATTTTGACGAACCAGCACGTCATCGACAAGGCGACAAAGATCCAGGTACGGCTTGACGACAAATCCGAACACACGGCCAAGGTTATTGGCAGCGACGATCAGACCGATCTGGCGGTGATCAAGATCGACATTGGCCGCGATCTTCCTGTCGCGAAGATGGGCAATTCGGATCCAGTGAAGGTCGGCGACTGGGTTATCGCTATCGGTAGTCCTTTCAACTTCGACCACACCGTGACAGCCGGCATCGTCAGTGCAAAAGGACGCGATGGTCGTGCGGCAACAGGACCAGTCATCGGCAGCCAGTTCCAGAGCTTCATTCAAACCGATGCCGCCATCAATCCCGGCAATAGCGGCGGACCGCTTGTGAACATGGCAGGCGAAGTGATCGGCGTCAATACCGCCATCATTTCTGAGACTCGCACGTTTTCGGGGTTGGGATTCGCTCTGCCCTCTAACATCGCAATCAAGATTTACAACCAGCTTGTCCAGAACGGAAAAGTCACCCGCGGCGCGATCGGAATCACGTATCAAGATCAGCCCGGTTTACTGCGCGCCTTCGGTGTCAAACAAGGCGTCGTCGTTCAAGATGTGAGCGCTGGGAAACCTGCCGCCAAGGCGGGAATCCGCCCCGGCGACATCATCACCGAAATCGACGGTCAGAAGACTCCGAGCGGACCGGCCCTGCTGGATATCGTGGCGAATGAACCGATCGGCAAAACCGTGCAGGTCAGGGTCAATCGCGACGGTCGGGAAATGACAATTCCACTTGTTATTGAAGACCGCGCGAGCGTTGTTCCAGACGAAACGGCCAGCGCTGAGCGTCGTCGTCCAGGCGACAGCGAGGGCGCTGATACCAGCCTCGGTGTTCGCGTTGCGCCGGTTACGCAGGATCAGGTGCGTCGATTGGGACTGCCTTCAGCGGACGGCGTGATCATCACATCCGTCGATCGCGGCAGCGCGGCTGATGAAGCTGGGCTCGGCGAGGGCATGGTCATTCTGCGCATCGTGTCCGGAGGGCGGCCAGTCGACGTCAAAACGATCGACGACTTCCGCCGTGCCGAAAGGAATCTGAAGTCCGGTATGGATGTCGCACTGCAGGTGCTTCGGCTGGATCCCCGGACAAACACCTACACGACCGGCTTCATTTCTTTGCAGGTTCCGTAATCGATTCGGACTGTAGGGGCGGTCTATGACCGCCCCTCCCCGATATGAATCGCTGGGACCTTATCCTCGACAACGCGCTGGACGGTCGTACCAACATGGCGATCGACGCGGCATTGTTGGATGAAGTTGAAGCTTCGCCCGATCCGAAAACGATCGTCCGCTTTTACGCCTGGGCCCGTCCGACGATCTCTCTCGGCAAGAACCAGAAAATCGATCGTGCAGTCGATGTTGAATTCTGTGCGGCTAACGGCATCGATATCGTCCATCGCCCGACCGGTGGACGCGCAGTTCTGCACGACGACGAACTGACGTACGCCGTGATCTCAAACGACACTTCGTACTTCGGCGACACGATTTACGGCAATTACAAACGAGTGTCCGAAGCCCTTTGTGCCGGATTCAACAATCTCGGCATCCCTGCGGTGTTGGCGCCCGATACCCGTAAGCCCAACGCCATCGAAGACGATGGCGATCCTCCATGTTTCTTGTCGCCGTCGCGTTATGAATTGATGGTGAATGGCCGGAAAATCGTGGGTAGCGCGCAGCGCCGCATTCGTAGGAGTTTCCTGCAGCACGGCTCGATGCCGATTACCGTCGATCGCGAAACGCTCGCCCGTGCGACACGTATGGCGAAGAGCGAATTGCTCCATGCGGAAATGGCAGGCAGCGCGGAATTTCTGCCGTCGAGACCGCATATTCCCGAGTTGACGGGAGCCTTTGTGAGAGCATTTCAGGATTATTTTTCAATCGAATTCGGCGAGCCAGTTCCGACTAGACACCAAATCGCCGGATTGTTATAAGAAAGTTACCATGTCTCGGCGAGACGACGGCCTTCAACTCGATGAAAGAGGCCGGGAGATTCTGCGTCTGATCGTCCGATCGTACATCAGCACAGGCGACCCGGTCGGATCCCGCACGCTTTCCAAAGCTTTGGAGTTCCGGCTTAGCCCCGCTACGATTCGCAACATCATGGCCGATCTCGAAGAGGCTGGCTTTCTGGTCCAACCGCACACGTCCGCCGGACGGGTCCCTTCCGAGCGCGGCTATCGTTATTACGTCGACAACATCGGGGATTCGAAACTGAGTCGGCAGGATGAGCGCTACATCAGCCGAATGCTATCGGAAGGCGAGACGCCGGAAGACATCATGTCACGGGCCTCCTACCTGCTGTCGATGATCACCAACAATGTCGGAATCGTGATCGCGCCTCCGATGTCCCAGACGTTGATGAAGCACATTGAATTCGTTTCGCTGGGCGAAGGCAAGATTCTCGTCATCTTCGTTTCTACGTCCGGGCTTTTGCAAAGGAAGCTGATTCGGGTTACCGATCACTATCATCAGGATGAACTCGATCGCGCGGGCCGCTATCTGGTGGACAAATTTGCCGGGAAAAGTCTTACCCAGGTACGCAACGACCTGTTGAAGATGATGCAGGAAGAACGAACCGTTTATGACGGCATGTTGTCGCTGCTCCAGGCCTGGCGAGACAGTCTGGGGACTGAGACCGAACCTGAGGCTGTGTTCGTTCAGGGTACCGCGAACATTCTCAAGCAGCCTGAGTTCGCCGACGTCGAACGCATGCGCAATCTCTTCCAGATGTTTGAGGAGAAAAGCCGGCTGGTGAAAATCCTCAACGAGGTGATCGCGGCGGCCGGCAACGAAGGGGTCAACATTTCCATCGGGTCCGAGTTGGGGATACCGTCCATGCGCGAGTTCACCCTGATCACTTCCTCGTACGAGTCGAGCGACCACAATCACGGCGTTCTCGCCGTTATGGGTCCGACTCGCATGGAATACGAACGCGGGATTTCGATCGTCGGCTATCTAGGCCGGCTGGTCGGCGAGATGATCAACGCGTGACGCTTCTTGCGCGGAATTAAACTTTTCGTACGACTCGCCGATTTCAAATCGTGACTTATAATTTGGAGCTATGGGAAGAGACGATAATCCAGACATGACTGAGGTCGGTGATCAATTGCAGGGCACCGACCCGCAAGTGACAGAACTGCAAACGCTTAAGCAAGAGAGAGACGATCTTTACGAACGCCTGTTGCGCAAGCAGGCGGAGTTTGAGAACTACAAGAAGCGCGTCGAGCGCGAAAAGTCGGAGTTCGTTCAGTTCGCGTCTGCGGAACTGATGAAAGAGCTCCTTAACTCATTGGATTCATTTGAACTGGCGTTGCGAAACGCGAAAACCGACGAGCAAACGCTGCGCGGCTTTGAACTTATTCACAAGCAGTTGCTGGATACGATGGGCCGGTTTGGTTTGAAGCCCATCGAAGCCAAAGGTAAAATCTTCGATCCGCATTACCATCAGGCGGTTTCCACGACGCCAACGGACGAAGTCGAAGAAAACACCGTGCTGGAGGAGATGAGAAAAGGCTACCTCCTTAACGGACGGCTCTTGCGACCCGCCATGGTCAGTGTCGCGACAAAGGGATAATCATTGAACGGAAAGCGTGACTACTACGAGGTTCTGGGTGTTTCCCGAAGCTCCTCAGAACAAGAGATCAAAAGCGCCTACCGAAAGCTGGCGTTGCAACACCATCCGGATCGCAACCCTGGTAATAAGGAAGCGGAGGAAAGATTCAAGGAGGCCGCAGAGGCATACTCGGTTCTGAGCGATTCGCAAAAGCGCGCTCAGTACGACCGATTCGGCCATGCCGCGATGGGCTCCGGCGCCGGTGCTGGTTTCGACCCGACGGTCTTTTCCGACTTCAGCGATATCCTCGGTGATCTGTTTGGATTTGGCGACATCTTCGGCTCGAGCTCCCGCCGCGGTGGCAGCCGTGTCCAACGAGGCGCCGACCTTCGCTATGATCTCGACCTCAGCTTCGAGGAAGCCGCGTTCGGCACCACCACGAAGATTAAGATTCCCCGCAATCAAGCCTGTTCGGAATGCGGTGGAAGTGGCGCGCAAAAGGGCAGCGGCCCATCAACATGTCCGACCTGTAATGGTTACGGCCAGGTTCGATTCCAAAAAGGTTTCTTCACCATCGCCCAAACCTGTAATCACTGCCATGGATCGGGACAGGTGATCAAGAATCCATGCAAAGAATGCCGCGGTCACGGTCGAATCGAAAAAGAGAAGACACTCGAACTTAAAATTCCTGCCGGCGTGGACAACGGTTCCCGGTTGCGTATTGCCAATGAAGGCGATGCCGGACCACAAAGCGGTCCAGCGGGCGATCTGTACGTTGTCCTCAAGGTCCACGATCACGAGTTTTTCGAGCGGCGTGAACACGATCTTTTCTGCCACATTCCAATTTCGTTTCCGCAAGCGGCGCTCGGCACGGAGATCACAATCCCAACTCTGGAAAACGAAGACGAGACACTCGACATTCCGGCAGGAACGCAGACCGGATCGACTTTTCGCATTAAAGGCCGCGGTATTTCGAAACGCGGCGGTTCGGCGCGCGGCGATCTGTACGTGACGGTCGACATTGTCGTTCCCAGCAAACTTTCCAAGGAGCAGAAGGAGTTGTTGACGCGGTTTGCGGGAACGATCGACACTGAAAACAAGCCTATTCAAAAGAAAATTCTCGAGAGAGTGCGCGAGATCTTTTCGTAGGACTGTAGGGGCGGTCTATGACCGCCCTGCGGCGCGGTCACAGACCGCGCCTACAATTTCCTCCCGACACCATGTGGAAGCAGATCACACTCGATGTTCCCGATGATCTCAAAGATGCCATAGTCGGCGAACTGTCGGAGGAAGGTGTGGCGGGCGTTTGGGAAAACGCCGGCTCCAGCCCTGGTCTCACTGGACTAACCCTTTACTTCAATTCCAATTCCGATCTTCGAGCCATCGAGCGCCACATTTGCGACCTCTTCGATCGAAGCGCGTGTCCGCGGCCAAAGATTTCGAGCACCGTCGTCGAAGATTGCGATTGGACCGAAGAATGGAAGAAGTCGTACTCGAGCTTTCCGATTGGTAATGATTTCTTCGTCATTCCCAGTTGGATCAATGATCCGTGTCCGGACGATCGCTTACCGATACGCATCGATCCCGGCCAGGCCTTCGGAACTGGCACCCACGAAACAACGCAGCTGACAATTGAAGTTCTGGAGCGATGGGTGGAACCTCACCACGTCGTGTTGGATCTTGGAACCGGATCAGGCATCCTCGCTCTTGCTTCACGCCTGCTGGGTGCCCATGAAGTTATCGCCTGCGATATCGATCCAGTCGCCGTGCACGTTGCAACCTCCAACATTGAGTTGAACGACGAAGCCGACATTTGGACGTTCTGCGGCTCAGTGGATTCCGTTGTCAGTAATAGCGTTCATGTCCTGCTCGCGAACCTCACTGCGGATGTGATCATCGACCTCTTTCCAGACATCAATCGCGTTCTCCATTCGTCCGGCATCGCCATCTTTTCCGGAATCCTGAATGAGCAACGCGAGGACATTCAGGACATTTGCCGACGGTATCACTTCCCAATTCATGAGCAGATCGCCAGGGGAGAATGGCTCACCCTGGTGACGGAAAAGCATGGCGCTTAAGTCCGTTTATCTGCCTGAGCCAAATATTCAAGACGGACAAATCACAGTCACCGACGAAGAGCATCAGCATCTGAAGGTGGGGCGCGCCGAAGCTGGCGAACACGTCGAAGTTTTCGATGGTCGCGGGCACGTCTGGAGTTGCGTGGTCACCGATGTCGCGAAGCGGCAGACCTCACTCCGGGTTCAGGACGAGCGCATTTTTCCAGCGCCGAGGGTCGGCTTAATGCTGGGAATGGCGCTGATTCGAACCGCCGCCTTCGAATTCGCCCTGGAAAAAGCAGTCGAGGTTGGCGTGACGCGCATCATGCCGTTCTTTGCCGGACGGTCAAACGTTTCGCGGGTGGAGCGGCAGGAACGATGGCTGCGAATCGTTATCGAGGCGGCGAAACAATCGAAGCATTTTCATGTTCCCACGCTGGAAGCCCCGCGAACGTTCGAAGATTTGTTTACTGTTCCGGCAACTTCTCGGATCGTGCTTGCCGAGCGCGATGGTGTTCCACTAAAGTCGGCTGTCCTCGGGCCGCCAGTCTTATTTCTCGTCGGTCCTGAGGGTGGTTGGACCGATGATGAACTGCGTTCGGCCGAAGGCGCCGGCTTCAAGCTGGTCTCGCTGGGTTCCGAAATCCTCCGCGCAGAAACGGCGGCCATCGTCGGTGCTTCGCTGATCCGGTATGAACTTGGCGACCTTTGAAGAATCTGCAAAAGCGAAACACGCGGGCATGAAGCCCGCGGCTACGTGGTATGTCCGCATCGGGCGCGTAGCCGCGGGCTTTATGCCCGCGTGTTTCGGTTTTACGATACTGCTCGTTCCGCAGTTGCTCCTTGGTCAACAGCGGCCGCTGCTGACCGAAGACCCGCGAATCACGGCTCCGGGCACCGTGACGTCGGAACTCGGTTTTGGGTACCTCGATCGGGCGAGATTCCCCGTTTCAGGCCTCGGCGGTAATGAGCTTCAGTTCCTCGTAAACGGCCTTCATTTCGGATTGGGTGACCGGTCCGAATTTCAGATCGCCGGTGTCGCGCACAACTTTCTATGGGTCCATGAAAACGGCACTGGCCGCCGGAATGATTGGGGTG
>Ga0075431_100004380_pt1 | contig 13852 bp, 15 predicted proteins | sample RhiMetdeltSRZDD5_FD_75297 | JGI IMG/M metagenome (GOLD analysis project Ga0075431, IMG submission 75297) | Populus rhizosphere microbial communities from Tennessee, USA - Rhizosphere MetaG P. deltoides SRZDD5 | ecosystem: Host-associated > Plants > Roots > Rhizosphere > Soil | place: USA... | reverse complement strand
ACCGTCCGGGTGGCGCCGGCATCATCGGTTCCGAGATCGTGGCGCGCGCAGTCCCCGACGGCTACACGTTGCTTCTCGCGCCGACCGGCTTCAGCATCAATCCTGCGCTGTACGCGAAGCTTCCTTTCGATCCGCAACGCGATTTCACCGCAGTCTCCCTGCTCGCCATCAGTTACGCGGTCGTGGTCGTGAATCCACAATCGGCGGTGCGCACGATCGCCGACCTCATCGCGCTCGCGAAAGCGAAGCCTGGACAGCTTCACTTCGCCTCGTCGGGCGTCGCGGCGGCTACGCATCTCGCGGGGGAGCTTTTCAATGCGATGGCCGGCGTCAATATCGTGCACGTCGCGTACAAAGGCGCGCCGCCCGCGTTGGTGGATCTCATGGCGGGCCGTGTCGCCGTGATGTTCGCAAGCCCGCCTTCTGCGTTGCCGCTCGTGCGAGGCGGCCGCCTGCGCGCGATCGCGACGACTGGAAGTAAACGCGCGTTCTACCTGCCGGAGCTGCCTACGGTGGCGGAGTCGGGTGTGCCCGGTTACGAAAACACGATCTGGCAGGCATTGCTGGCGCCGGCACGAACGCCGGCCGGCGTCGTGACTCGCCTCCACGGCGAAATCGCCGGGATCACTCAGCTCGCTGAAATGCGTGAACGTCTGGCCGCAGAAGGTTCCGAGGCGCTCGGCAGCACACCCCAGGAAGCCGCGCGCCATCTCGCATCCGAGATGAGGACTTACGCGAAGCTCATCAAGGCGATCGGCCTCAAGGCTGAATGACTGCGTCAATCGATAAGGGACCACAAACGCGCGGCAAGTCCGCGCGCAACGTCGAGCAGGCGCTCGAACGGATCGTTCGCGATGGTCATCGGGCGCTGGCGGAGGTGCCGCGGCCGCAGTGACACGTAGCCGCGCGAAAGGCTGCATCTCGCGCGGCGCGCGAGGCACGTTGCGTCCGGCAGAAAAAAACTCCGGGCGCGCGCGCGGCGGTTGAAATCCGACATCGGAAACTCAGCTGCTGTGGCGTTCCTGCGCCAGACGCGCCTGCAAATCGGCCAGAGGAACGCCGCAAATCTTGGCGGCCTGCTCGGGCGTGCCGAAACCTTTACGAACGATCCGCTCCGCGAAATCAAGCTCTGCTTCGAGCGTTTTGACGGGTTCCGTTGTCATGAGCGCCTCCGTTGTTATCGCCGAAACCCACCGGGAGCAGGAGACGAATTGCGGGAGGGCTGAATGCTCCACGCGAAAGCGTGGGAGTGCTTCGGCGATCCCGTTGCCATGGAGCCCGGGGCTCTTTAGGCCGGTAACTTTGCGTCCCCGCCTTTCGGTCGGGTTTGCCCTTTCGTGCGTTCGCGTAAGCTATGCCTCTGCCGCTAAAATCGCGCGGACTTTTTTCACGCCGCGGCGATGGGCGAACCATTGCAGCGCGCCTGCCGCGAACGATGACTCGATCCGGCGCGAGAGGGATCCTTCCTGCGGCTTTCCGAGGAGACACGAAATGAATACGAATGTGCTGAGACTCGCCTGCGCGATGTCGCTTGCTGCATCGTGCAGCATCACGCTTGCCCAGAATTATCCCGTCAAACCGATACGGCTCATCATTGCGCAGGCACCCGGCAGCGCGACGGATGTCGTGAGCCGCACCGTCGGAACGAAACTGAGCGAAGCGCTCGGTCAATCCATCGTCGTGGATGCACGGCCGGGCGCGGGCGGCACGCTCGGCACGGAAATCGCCGCAAAGGCACCGCCCGACGGCTACAACCTGTTCATGGCCAACAATTCGACGCACGGCGCGAATCCCGCGCTCTACGCGAAGCTTCCATACGACGCGGTGAAGGATTTCGCACCGATCATTTTCGTCGCCGCGACGCCGTACGTCCTGAGCGTCCATCCTTCACTGCCGGTTGCGAATCTGAAGCAACTCATCGCGCTCGCGAAATCGCGCCCGGGCCAGATCAATTACGCTTCGGCCGGCAACGGCAGCACGCATCATCTCTCCGGCGAGCTACTGAAGACGATGGCGGGCATCGAGATCGTCCACATACCGTACAAGGGCACGACGCCGGGCATCGCCGCGCTCCTGAGCGGCGAAGTCTCGATCATGTTCAACACGGTCACGGGCATCCAGCCGCACGTGAAAACGGGCCGGGTGAAAGCGCTCGCCGTAACAACGGCGAAGCGCTCCGAAATGATGCCCGGCGTGCCCACCATGTCCGAGGCGGCGTTGCCCGGCTTCGAAATGCTCTCGTGGTTCGGGCTTCTCGCGCCGGCCGCAACGCCGAGGAATGTCATCACGCGGGTGAATACCGAGACCGCAAAAGTGCTCGCGATGCCGGAGATCCGGACGGCGCTCGCAAACCAGGGTTTGGAAACACGCGGCGGCACGCCGGAACAATTCGGCGACTACATCAAAGGCGAGATCGCGAAGATTACGAAAATCGCGAAAACGGCAGGTGTGAAAGCGGAATGAGCGAACGGCCTACCGCGTCGAGCGGTTGGAGCGCCCTCGCTTGGAGCGGTTCAGCAGGTAAGGCAGGCACTCGTCTTCGCCGCACCGGATCGTAGCGGGATACGTGAGCGCAGCCGGCACGTCGACGTCACCGCGAAAGCCGTTTTCGCGCGCGTGGGCGATGCACTCGTCGAGGCTCGCGAAGAAGCGGCTGGAGAGGATCGCGATCGGCGTCTCCTCCGTTTCGATTTGCCAGTACCACTGATGGGCCGCCGGAACATCCGCGCCCTGCTCTGCAGTTTTGAAGCACCAGGTCGGCATGGTTTTCCTTGAGTCGCGCGGTGTTGCTTGCCGAGCGGTCGATTCTAGGACGCGTCATTGGGCCGGGCAAGCTTCGTCCCGTCAATAGGCCACAGGTGCTAAAATCGCCCGCTGGCAATTTCGAAAGGAGGTGATCCCGTGAGAGACCCAAAAGGCAGGACCGACCAACAAGGCTCGAACAGCGGATCAATCCGCGTCCTACAGGAGTTCGGCCGCCGTTAGTCGGCGTGCCTCGCAGTATCGGCGCCCCGCGGACTGAATGTCCCCGGGGCGTCTTCTTTTTGCGGGCACCGCGATTGCGTCCACCGATCGTATGACAGACGCCGCGCAAGTCACACGGCCCGAGCCTCGCGCCGGTGCCGGTCTGATCGAGCTCGACAGCGTCCGCTTCGAGAATACCTTCGTGCGCGAGCTGCCCGCCGATTCCGTGCTCGACAACGTGGCGCGGCAGGTACGCCACGCAGCCTACACACGCGTGGATCCCACGCCTGTTCGCGAGCCGCGACTCCTCGCGTGGTCGGAGGATGTCGGGCGCATCCTCGGCATTTCGCGCCCGGAGTCCGTTACCGGTCTTGCAGCAAAAGTGCTCGGCGGCAACAAGGTGCTTTCCGGCATGCAACCGTATGCTGCCCGTTACGGGGGTCACCAGTTTGGCCGCTGGGCGGGCCAGCTCGGCGACGGACGCGCGATCACGCTAGGCGAAGTCATCGGCACCGACGGTCGGCGCTACGAGCTGCAGCTCAAAGGCGCGGGACTTACCCCGTATTCGCGCACCGCCGATGGGCGCGCGGTTCTGCGGTCTTCGGTGCGCGAGTTCATGTGCAGCGAAGCCATGCATTATCTCGGCGTTGCGACGACGCGTGCGCTGAGTCTCGTCGCCACCGGGGAGATGGTCATTCGCGACATGTTCTACGACGGAAATCCGGAGCCCGAGCCCGGCGCCATCGTATGCCGCGTGGCACCGTCGTTCGTCCGCTTCGGAAATTTCCAGATCCTCGCCGCGCAGCAGGAGCTCGACGTGCTGCGGCAGCTCGTGGACTACGTGATCCGCATGCACTTCGCCGAGCTCGGCGAACCTTCACCGGCAACTTACGTGAAGTGGTTCGAGGAAATCTCCCGGCGCACGGCGGCGCTCATCGCGCACTGGATGAGCGTCGGCTTCGTTCACGGCGTGATGAACACCGACAACATGTCGATCCTCGGGCTCACGATCGACTACGGCCCCTATGGCTGGCTCGAAGGTTACGACCCGTCCTGGACACCGAATACGACCGACGCACAGGGACGTCGTTATAGCTACGGCAACCAGCCGCGCATCGGGTTGTGGAACGTCGTCCAGCTCGCGAACGCGCTGATCCCGCTCGTCGGCGACAAAGCGCCGCTCGAGGAGGCCTTGGGAACCTACGGCGAGACGTACGCGAGCACCTACCGCCGCATGCTCTCGGCAAAGCTGGGCGTGCAGGCGCTGCAGGGCGAAGCCGACGACGAGCTCGCGAACGAGCTCTTCGGAATCCTCGAGGCCGCCGAAACCGATATGACGCTTTTCTTCCGGCTGCTCGCGAATGTGTCAGCGGACGATACGGGCGAGAAGGACGACAAAGCGCTGGTCGAGCCGCTGCGGCGAGCGTATTACACCGACGACGCCTTGATGGCCGAGCATCTCGGTCGCACGGCGAGCTGGCTCCGCCGTTATATCGCCCGCGTGCGGCAGGACGGCCTGAGTGACGCCGCGCGCCGCGAGCTGATGAATCGAGTGAATCCGAAGTACGTGCTGCGCAATTACCTGGCGCAGCTCGCCATCGATGCGCTTGCGGAAGGCGACGCGTCGGTGCTCGAGCGCCTCATGAAGGTGCTCGAGCGGCCTTGCGACGAGCAGCCGGAGCATGACGACCTGGCCGAGCGCAGACCCGAGTGGGCGCGGAACCGCCCCGGCTGCTCGGCGTTGTCGTGTAGCTCGTAGCTACGGGGCGCTTTCGGGCCTGTCGTCGGCCCTACGTCATGCGTATCGGCAGCGCCGGCAGCGGAAGCGGCGGGCCTTCCGGAACCGCGGTGCGTGCGACGTTCATGACCATCGCGAGCAGCGCGTAGTAACCCGCGATGCCGACGATGTCGATCACGCCCTGCTCACCGAATTTCGCGACCGCACGCGCATACGTCGCATCACTCGCACCTTTGTTGACGAGCACCTCGGTGAGCAGGTCGTAGACGATCTCCTCGTCGTCGGCCATGCCGGTCGGACGCCGGCCTTCACGGACGGCGTCCGCGATCTCCCGCCTCAGTCCCGCCTCCAGCGCCTGCCGGTAATGAGCCCACCATTCGAACTGCTGGTTCAGGTGCCGTGCGGCGATGATCGCCGCGAATTCGTTGATTCGTTTATCGAGCGGACAGACGAACCGGATGTATTCGCCGACCTTCTGCACGCGGCTCATGAAGTCCGGGCTGCGCAGCAACGCAACGAAAGGTCCCTTCACTTCCCCGCGCGGCCCGGCTGCCAGCTCCGCCGCAGCCCTCTTCTGCTCGGGCGTCATGCGGTCTGTCGGGATCATCGGCATGCGCTCCGGTGCGACTTCGTACTGAACGCGCCGGCGATCGCTGGTTTCAGGCGTACTCAACGGTTCCTCCCTTTGATTCGCGAATAGTCGAGTCGGCACTATACTCTGCGCGATTGCCGCTCCCGTGGAGGGCGAGCAACAGGGGGAACCCCATGCGCGCTTCGAGGTACCCGGTCTTGATCGCGTTTGCGAGCACTCTGTCGCTCGTCGCAACGGCGCTCAGCGCCCAGCCGGCTCAGACGTTCCCCACGAAGCCCGTTCGTCTCGTCGCAGGCGCGTTCGGCAGCCCAAGCGACCAGCTCGCGCGCACGCTGGCACCGAAGCTGAGTGAAGCCTGGAGCAAGCCCGTTGTCGTGGATAACCGAACCGGTGGAGCGGGCACCGTACAGGCCGCGATCGTTGCGCAGGCGACGCCCGACGGCCACACGCTGCTCCTCATTTCCGCTCAGTTCGCGATCGGCGCCGCGTTACGCCCGAAGAGTCTGCCGTACGATGCCCTCAAGGACTTCTCAGGTGTCGCTCAGCTTGGCTTCAGCACGAGCACGCTGAACGTGTCTCCGACGCTTGGCGTGAAGACGCTGAAAGACTTCGTCGCGCTCGCGCGCGCGACGCCCGGCAAGCTCATTTTCAGCTCGGGCGGCGGCGGGAGCAGCACGCACATCAGCGCCGAGCGCTTCAATCTCGCAGCCGGTATCACGGCCAAGCACGTCGGCTTTAAAGGCACGCCGGACGCGTTGCTCGAAGTCGTCGCCCAGCGTGTCCAGTACTGTCTCGTGGGACTCGGGTCGGCGATGCCGTTTATCAAGGATGGACGGCTCCTCGCCCTCGCGGTTAGCACACCGAAGCGCTCGCCGCTGCTGCCCGACGTGCCGGCGATCGTCGAGCTCTATCCAACGTACGGGACGGAGGGCGCCCACGCGATTTTCGCGCCGGCTAAAACGCCGATCGCCGTTCGCGAACGCATCAGCCGCGACGTGGGCAATGCGCTCAGCTCGCCCGAGGTGCAGGCGCGGTTGCACGATCTGGGGTACAACATTGCGCCGAGCACGCCTGCGGAACACGACCGGTTGTTCCGCGAGCACATCAACTCGTTCGAGGAGATCGGAAAGCGGCTCGGACTGATCGAGCGATGACAGTCAACAAGCCGCAGACGCTGCAACCATCGACCATTCGTTCACAACCGGATGGCGTCATGACGCCGACGCGCGAATCCATGAAATAATCGGGTCTCTTGTAGCTGCAGCCGCCGTCTAGGGAGGTGAGCTAACGTGACAATGCAACGCGTAGTCGTCGAATTCGGCATGGGCACCGATATCCGCGGCGCCGATTACACGAAGGCTGCGGTGCGCGCGCTGCGCGATGCGCTCTGGCACAACTCTCTCAACGTCGCAGCCGCCCTTGGAAAGCCAACAGACTCTATGGTCGTGGAGGTCCTGATCGGCGTACCGAAGCCCGAGCGCGTCGACAAGGCCGAGGTGCTGGCAGTGCTGCCTCACGGTAGCGGTACGGTCACGGTCGTCGAAGGCGGACTGGAGATCGTGAACGACGCCGGCACGAGCTCGACGATCATCGCGAACGCGGCAGCGATCGTGCGACTCGACCTCGATGGAGCGGCGTGACATGTCCCTCAAGAGAATCATTCTCGAGCTGGGCAGCGGCAACGATCTTCATGGCGGCGATTACACGAAAGCAGCGCTGCGTGCAGTGCAGGACGCCTTGCACCACTCGTCACTCAGCATCGTTCGGTCGCTCGCCCTCGATTCGAGCGCGATGCAGGTCGAGGTGACGATCGGCGTGCAGAAGCCCGAAGCCGTTGACGCGGCGGCGGTCAAAGCCAGCCTGCCGCGTGGCCAGGTGACGGTCAAGGTTGTCAAAGGCGGCCTCGACGTGCCCGCGGAAGGCGGCCACGATGCGGCAGTCATCGCAGCCGCTGCGATTGCGGTGAGGTTCGACCTGCCGTAAAGCAATTGCGGGCTCATAGCGCCGGTCGTGCCTGCGTTCAGCGTCGCCGGCAATCATATGCGTGAGGAGAAGAACATGAGCAAGCGAATCGCGGTCGTCGGCGTGGGACTCATGGGAAGCTCGCTTGCAAAGCACCTCCTTTCCGCGGGCTATTCGGTCACGGTGCACGACACGGACTCCGCAAAAGTGGACGCGCTGGTGAAGCTCGGCGCGCGTAAGGCGTCATCGCCGGATGACATCGCGGCGGAAGTCGACGTGATCATGCTCTCGCTTCCGAACTCGCATGTCGTGAACGACGTCGTCACCAACTCGCTCAAGCTGTTCGAGAAGGGACGCAAAGGGCAGATCCTCGCGGACTGCTCGACGCCCGATCCGGACCTTTCGATCGCGCTCGCCTCGCGCCTGCGCGAGGCCGGTATCGAGATGCTCGACGCGACGATCAGCGGCACGAGCGAAATGTTCGCGGAGAGAGACGCGATTTTCATGGTCGGCGGAAGCGAGGCGGCGTTCAGTCAGTGCGAACCGCTCTTCCGGGCCGCTGCCCGCAACGCCTATTACATGGGGCCAAATGGCACCGGCGGCAACACGAAACTCGTGGTGAACCTCGTGCTTTCGCTGAACCGCATGGCGCTCGCGGAAGGCCTTACGCTCGCCGCAAAGGCCGGGCTCGATACAGCGCAGGCTTTAAAGGTGCTGCAGGACTCAGCGGCCGCGTCGCGCGCGATGGAGCAGAAAGGCACGCGCATGGTGAAGCGCAACTTTTCGAAGCCGGCGAGCGAGCTCTCGACCTCCTACAAGGACGCGCGCCTGATCCTCGGGCTCGGCGCAAAGCTCGACTGCCCCTTACCGCTCATGAGCCTCTACGTGCAGGCGCTCGCTTCCGAAATCTCCAAAGGCCGCAGGCACCTGGATCCCGCCACGATCATCCAGTTCTACAGCGAGCTCGCGGGATTAAAGCCTCCGTCTTGACGCGCTGGGTACGGTAAGTGCAATGGGCGGCAGTATGTTGACTCGCTGCCGAAAAATCTGCGGTCTGCTCTACGAGGGCGATCCGACGACCATGCGCCTGCTGCACGGCTGGCTGACGGTCATCTGGTTCGTCGCGGCAATTCCCATTTGTATCTACCTATACGACAGCGTGCCGTTCCTCGTTTTTGTCTCCGTGTACGCCGTCGTGACGGGCCACTGGTCGTCGTGGCAGGCCGCGAGAGTCGAAGAAAAACAGGACGAAGCGGCTGACACCATACTCGACGCCGGATCGAAACCACGCCAAGGCAGCGGACCGCTTACCATCCAGCAGAAAAGCTCCGCCGGCGGCTGACGCCGCATCAATCCAGGTGCACGTTGATCTGCCTGGCAATCTTCTGCCAGCGCGCGGTATCCGTCGCCACGAAAGCGGCAAACTGTTCCGCCGTATGCGCCGTGAACTCGCCGCCGAGGCTGTTGAGCAGCCAGTCCTTCATTTGCGGCGTGTCGAGAATACGCGCGATGTCTTCGTTCAGCCTGTTCACGACGGCACGTGGCGTTCCCGCCGGCGCAAAAAGGCCCGTCCAGAGGTTGGCTTCCACATCGAGCCCCGATTCCATCAACGTGGGCACATCGGGTGCCGCCGGCGAGCGCTTTGCCGAGGTCACCGCCAGCGCGCGCATCTTGCCCTGCTTAACGAACGGGCGCGTGTCGAGGATGTTGTTGACTGTGAACCCCACCTCGCCCGATGCCACGGCGACCATGACGGGCGCCGAGCCTTTATAGGGCACGGCCACGGTCTTGATCCCGGCAGCGCTGTTGAACATTTCGGCCACCAGATGAGAGCCGCTGCCGTTGCCGACCGTACCGAACGTAAGCTGATTCGGGTGCCCGCGCGCGAGCGCGACGAGCTCTTTCACATTCTTTGCCGGCAGCCCCGAGGACGACACGAGAATGAACGGATTCACCGATAGATTTATGACCGGCGTGAATGCACGCGCCGCGTCGTAGCTGATCTTGCGATAGAGGAACGCGGCTATATACGTGCTCACGGAATGCATGATGAGCGTATACCCGTCGGGCGGGCTGCTCGCCACGATGGCACCGCCGATCGTGCCCGTCGCACCGGGCCGGTTGTCCACGATGAAATGCTGACCGTAGGACTTGTTGAGGTTCTCCGCGGCGACACGTGCGAGCACGTCGGTAGATCCGCCCGCGGGAAACGGCACGACGATACGCACGGTCTTGGCCGGATATGATTGGGCTGCGACCGGTGCCGACAGCACGGCCAGGATCACGAAGAGGAGACGTCTCATGGCAGCTCCCAAACAGCGACGGTCAGTAGTTTTTCAGTTTTCCGCTGTCTCGGCTATGTTCTTCCTGAGACTCCCTATGTGTCAGGACGGCACACGCTTGGGCGCGGTGTGATTCGGGTCACCAATCCTGGAATTCCGCCGGTCCGCAATTTCGCTGCCCCCTGCCGCCGACCGTCGCGCCCAGAATTATTCGGTGAACGGTGTTCGTATAATTCCCACTTTCTGATTGTGCCCCGTCATCGGGCCCGCTCATCCACCGTGACGTCTCGCTGCGACCGCCGCACGTTCCTTGCCCGCGCACTGCTCGGCGGGTTCACCGCACTCGCGGCGAACTGTGGCCCTGGTCGTGCTTTCGCCCAGACGCTCGAATCGCCGCGCACGCGGATGACTGCGGGCGAATTCAGCGCCACGGCGCGAGGCGCAGCACTGAACCGTGCCGTGCACCAGATCATCGATTACCCCCGCGTGCTCGACGATCCTTTCGCGCTGCCGATACTCGGGCCGTTGCGTCCCGGCGAATTGCAGGCAGCCGTTGACCGCCAGAGCCCGGCACTCCGCGCATCGATCGCCTTGCGGAGCCGCTATGCCGAAGACAGGCTCGCGGCGGCGGTCGCGCGCGATGTTCGCCAGTACGTCATTCTCGGGGCCGGACTCGATACGTTCGCCTATCGCAATCCTCATCGCGATTCGGGGCTCCATGTCTTCGAAGTCGATCATCCCGCCACACAGCGGTTCAAGCGCGAACGCGTGCAGACCGCGGGCATCGCAGTACCGCCGCAAACGACGTTCGTTCCGATCGACTTCGAAACACAAACGCTCTCGCGCGAGCTCGCGGTGCATGGATTCCGATTCGACGAGCCGGCCTTTTTCTCGCTGCTGGGCGTCGTGATCTATCTGACCGATGCTGCCGTGATGGAAACGATGCGCAGCGTGGCATCGTGTGCGTCCGGCAGCGAAATCGTGTTCTCGTTCTCGGTGCCCGATAGTCTGCTCAGCGAGCGTCAAAGGCTCAGTCGTGAACGATCCATGATGCGCGTTGCGGCGTTAGGCGAGCCATGGATCACTTTTTACGACCCGCCCGTGCTCGCTCGAACGCTGCGCGCCCGCGGTTTCGGCTCGACCGAGCTCTTCGGGCCTGAAGACGCGAATCGCACTTATTTCGCCGATCGCCTCGACGGCCTGCGCATGAGCGCCGGGCATATGATGTCGGCGCGTATTTGAAAAAGAAAAGCTCGCTGCAGCCTCATTCGCTGAAACTTCCCGGAGCTCAAATGGCAGGTGGACCGCTCGAAGGCGTCACAGTCGTCGATCTTACTTCCGTGGTCGTAGGGCCACTGTGCACGCAGATACTCGCCGACCACGGCGCCGAAGTCATCAAGGTGGAAAGCCCCAGCGGCGATCTCGTGCGCAATCTCAATGGCAAATCGCCCACACCCGGTATGGGCGCGAAGTTCCTGCATCTCAACCGCAACAAGCGCTCGATCGTGCTCGATCTCAAGCAGCCCGCCGCTTTCACCGCCCTGACGAAGCTCATCGAGCGTGCCGACGTGCTCGTCTGGAACATGCGGCCGGCCGCAATGAAAAGGCTGAAGCTCTCGTACGAGGACGTGAAAGCGTTGAACCCGAAGATTATCTATTGCGGCATGTTCGGCTTCGGCCAGGACGGGCGCTACCGCGGCAAACCGGCGTTCGACACGATCATTCAAGGCGCGAGCGGGATGGCGGGCATATTCGAGCGATCCGGCAGTCGTCCGCGAACGGTGCCTCTCGTCGCGGCAGACAAGACCGTAGGACTCATCGCCGTGCAGATGATCGTGATGGCGCTCTATCGCCGCACGCAGACGGGAGAAGGCTGCGCGATCGAAATTCCCATGTTCGAGAACTTCGTGAAGTACGTGATGGAAGAGCACATGTACCTGAGGACGTTCGATCCGCCGCTTGGCGGCACGTGCGATCCGCGCCTCATCGATCCGCATGCCGGACCGATACCGACGAAGGACAGCTATATCTGCATCTCGGCGACCACGACGCCGCAGGCATTCGCGCTGTTCGACGCGATCGGCAAGCCGGAGCTCAAGAACGATCCGCGGTTCAGCACACCCGCCGCCCGCTTCGCGAACGTCAAGGACTACTACGCGTGCCGCACGGAAGCGCTCAAGGAGAAAACCACCGCCGAGTGGCTGGAGATTTTCGACAAGGCCGACATCCCGGCGATGCCGTACCACACGCCCGACACGATCCTGGATGACCCGCACCTCGAGGACATCGGCTTTTTCGAGTGGCGCGACCATCCGACGGAGGGAAAGATTCGCATGATGCGGCTGCCGAACAAGTGGTCGTGCGGTACGCGCAAGGAGTGGAATCCCGCGCCCAAGCTGGGACAGCAAAGCGTCGAACTGCTGAGAGAGATCGGACTCACCGACGGCGAGATAGAGGCGATGGTGCAAAGCGGCGCGACGATGGATGGCCGCTTGAAAGCGCACCGTGGGTAGAAATCGGACCGGCCCGCGCGAGGACCCTATTTCTCTCCAGCGGCTTCGCCCTGCGATGCCTGCAGCGGCGCGAGTGTCGCGTCGCGCCAGGCGCGCGGATCTTCGATCGGCTCGAGGTGCGTCGTGATCGTGGCATTGCGCAGACATGCGCACACCTCCGCCTCGATTTCCTCGGAAAGGTCGTGCCCCTGCTGAACCGTCCACGCGCCCGGCACCAGAAGATGGAGTGACACGAAGCGCCGCGCGCCTGAACGGCGCGTGCGCAGCGCGTGATAGTCGATGCCGAGCGGCCGACGCCGCTCGAGAATCTGCCGGATGCACTCCTGCTCCTCAGCCGGTAGCGCCGTATCCATGAGGCCGAGTATCGAGCGCTTCATGAGGTCGTAGCCCGTCCAGACGATCTTTGCCGCGACGGCAAGCGCAATGGCGGGATCGAGCCACACCCAGCCCGTGAGCACGACTGCACCGACACCCACCGCCACACCGACGGAGGTCCAGACGTCCGTCATCAGGTGGTGGGCATCGGCTTCCAACGCGATCGAATCGTACTGGCGGCCCGCGGCAAGGAGCTTTCGGGCAACCGCGAAGTTGATGAGCGTCGCAAGCAAAGTGAGCGCGAGTCCGACGCCCAGCTGCTCGAGCGGTCTCGGATAGAAAAGCCGTTCGATCGCCGTCCCCGCTATTGCGAGCGCTGCGACGAGGATCAGTGCGCCTTCGAGGCCGCTCGACAGGTACTCGGCTTTGTCGTGGCCGTATGGATGGTCCTCGTCGGCAGGACGAGCCGCGACCGCGAGCGCGACGAGCGCGACCGAAGCGGCGACGAGGTTGACGAGCGACTCCAACGCATCCGAAAGCAATCCCACGGAACCCGTGAGCCAGTATGCCGCCCCTTTGAGCATGATGATGACGATCGCGGCAGCAATCGAAAGCCAGGCAAACCGGGTGAGTGTCGAGCGCGGGGCGGTCATAACAGTTCAATTATCATAGCGTCAGCCAATACGAACCAGCGGAGGCCGTAAGATGGACGGCAGTAAGCGTTCCCGGGATTTTTCGGGCGTGAGCTATGAAGAAGCGCTCCGCCGCGCGGAATCGCTGATTCCGCTGCTGCGTGAGCAGGCGCCGGAATGCGAGCGGCTTCGCTGTCTCACCCCCGTCGTGATGGACGCGCTGCATGATAGCGGTCTGCTGCGATATATGCAGCCGAAAATCTGGGGCGGCATGGAGCTTCCCTTCGTCGCGCATTACGACATCCCGGAGATGCTCGCGCGCGGCGATATCTCGGCTGCGTGGGTGGTGGTGAACCTTGCCGGCCATCACCGCAGCCTCGCGTGGTGGCCGCCGAAAGCCCAGGACGAGGTCTGGCGCGAAAACCCGGACGCCGGCATCGCCTCCGGCATCGCGTACCAGCAGGGCCGCGGTGAACCCGTCGAAGGCGGCGTGCGGCTTTCCGGCGAATGGAATTTCTCTTCCGGCACGGATCATTCTGACTGGAGCCAGCTCGCATGCATCGTGCGCGAAGGCGACAAGCCGGTCGACTACGTGTTCTGCCTGCTACATCGCACACAGTACGAAGTGATCGACGACTGGCACACGCTCGGCATGCGCGCGACCAGCAGCAAGACCGTGCGGTGCAGCGATGTGTTCGTGCCCGCGCATCGCGTGGTCTCGATGTATTTTGCCAAGCCGGGCGGCCATTCCTTCCCCGGGCTCGAGATCCATCGTAATCCCGCCTATCGCGTCCCGATTTCGGCGCTGGGCGGCAACGGCATCGGCGGATGCATCGTGGGTAACGCGCGCGCGG
>Ga0075431_100004376_pt1 | contig 13854 bp, 8 predicted proteins | sample RhiMetdeltSRZDD5_FD_75297 | JGI IMG/M metagenome (GOLD analysis project Ga0075431, IMG submission 75297) | Populus rhizosphere microbial communities from Tennessee, USA - Rhizosphere MetaG P. deltoides SRZDD5 | ecosystem: Host-associated > Plants > Roots > Rhizosphere > Soil | place: USA... | reverse complement strand
GGGTTCGTAAGCTGGCACTATAGTTCGGGATTGCTGGATTTTGTCAAAGTCGGAACGAATGAGAGACAAACCTCCGCCGCGCTTAAGGTAATGCATCAGTCGCTTCCTGCCGTCTGCGCTGAGTCCCAAGCCTGGCAAATCGCAATGGCTCACCAGCATTAGTTTATAGCGGGAAAACTCTTCAGGATCGAGCTTATCGACAACCTTCACCTGAAAACGAGGGGTCTCGCTATTGAGCGCGGAGATGATGGCCGCACTATGGTCACCGCCTGTCACCAGAAGGGTTGGGATCGGCTTCGTCATGAGAGCTTGATCGACGCCATCCGGATCCACGTAGGTCGACTGGACGCCGCCTGCAGGAACCTCTCCACCGGCTGTCCAGAAAATCGCGTTGAGCATCAACTTGCGATAGCTGTCGTTCTTCCAGTTCTCGAAGAAGTGTCCGGTGGTGGTCGCAAAGCCGCGTCCTCCACCTTGACGCTCTACCGCCCAGGCTACGATTTGTTGCTCCGGGCCTTCGGAAAGCGCAGGAACCTGCAAGATCGGCTTTAGCCTGGGATCGTTCTCGCGAAATCGGAGCTTGTAGTAGTATTCATCCTTGAACTTGAAGGGCTGCAGCCCATTAGAAATCGGGTGATCGGGCGCGCCGAGCTTCAGGTCTGTCTCCAAAGTCTTGATTGCAGATCTGCGTTCCGGCGGGCCCTTCCACTCGTAATAGCCGCCCTGCCACTCCAGAATCTGGTCGACAAACGCATACGTGATGAACGTGGTGTAGTGGATGGTGACGATGCCGCATCCACGTTGCATCTGTTTTTCCATGACCTTCATTCGCTCGCTGGTCATGAAGGGTACAGGCGGGTTTTTGTCCCCGGGTTGGCCCTCAGAAATGATAACGATCGTATCGGCTGTGTCCAGCGTTGCCGCGTCCTCGGGCCAGCCGTTGAAGTGAACCTCCGTCCGGAGCTTTCCCACGTTTGGTGAACGATCGAGCAAGACCTTTAGCAACTTTACGGATTTCAAATACTCGTGCGCGCCGGGCGCGTGACTCTTAGCGCCTGCGATGAGTACGATCTTCTTAGCCCGCGGAGGCGTCGCGCCCGACATTAGAATCAAGCCGGCGGTGAGGAGGCATACCCATTTCCAGATACGTGAGCTCCGCATGATTGACGATTGCTAGAGCGAGAACACCCTCTGGGCATACATGCGGCTCATCCGAATGTCGTCTTTGAGCGGGCGCGTCACCAGAGTGTCGGAATGATAGGCCAGTTCCACTACCAGCAGCGGCTTGAGGTTTAGCTCTTTTAGAGTCGCCGCAATCTCGTAATAGTCGATGTCGCCATCTTCAAACGACTCGAGCGGGGTGTCCTTCTTCTTATTGCGAAGGTGCAGCTCGGTAACGCGGGATCCGGCTTCGCGCAGAAGAGCAGTGGGCTTCATGCCGCCCTTATGCACAAGCTCGAGGTCAATGCATGCGGTCACATACTTCGGATCGGTGTTTCCGAGGATGTGGCGCCACTCCCGCGCGTCTTCCTCCATTTCCACTGTGTGGTGATGCATGCGGAGCTGGAATCCATTCTCAGCAAGCGCGCGGCCCATGCGGTTGAGCGATTCCGCCTGGACTGCCAGCTCGTCGTCGGTCTTGCGGCCTTTCGGCGCCTTCGAGCTGCCGGGGTTGTTCACGATCGCTGCGCATTTGAATTGCTTGCACAGGGCTCCGAGCTCCAGGGCGCGGGCGATCGTCTTATCGGCAAGCTGTTTTTCATGCGTCGGTCCACCAACGTAGATCGATGGCAGTGATAGCCCGTGTGATCGGATCAGCGCGATAACCCGGTCTTTCAAGGCTGGCTCGAAGAACGGGTTGCTCAGCTCGAGGTTCTCGAAGCCTCCGTAAGGCGCGGTGGCGAACAGTTCGTCGAGTAGTTCGGTTAGCGGCTTCTTTTCGCGCGACGCGTAGTTTTGCCAGATGTAGCCGGCGAAGGACAGTCGTGATGGCGGTTTCTGGGCTGCTGCCAGGACGCCCGCCGCTCCCGCGAGCAACGCCTGTCTTCGTGTCATGGAAGGAATAGTCATTAAAGAAGCGTGCGCGCGTACTCGACTTCGATACGGACGTCCTCTTCGACGCTGCCCTCGTGCTCATACTCGATCGCAACCAGGCCGCCGTAATTGACCTTCTTGAGCTCCTTCATCACTTCGGGAATTTTGGCGATACCTTTGCCGAGCAGCACGTTCACTTCGCCGCCGGACGCCCGCACGTCTTTCAAATGAACCATCTTGAGATATGGGGCGAGCTTGCGGACCGCGTCCACCGTATCGTAGCCACAGGATGCGATATGTCCGACATCGAGCGAAGCTCCCATGGTCTTTGAGCGACCCGCCAACGCCTTCAGGACGTCCTCAGGACTCTCGTAGGCGAACTTCTGTTTGAAGTAGTGATTGTGAATCCCGAAGGTTAGCCCTTCCTTGGTGAGCCTTTTATCGATCCTGTCCAGAATGTCGCCGGTGGCATCGCCGGTTACGTTTTTCGATCCAAGCAGATTAGCGAACTGAACGATTCTGTCGAGATCCTGGTCGTCCTTCACCGTGGCGCTGTAATAGGAAACGCATTTGATCCCGGCATTGTCGAACTTGGCCTTTGTGGATTTGAACATGTCCGGCGTCGGGGTTTTCTTTAGCAGCATGTACTCGCCCCGGGACATCTCGATCTCGGTGATTTTGAGCCGTTTCAACTGGACGATCATGTCGTCGATCGAAAGGCTATGGTAAGTATACGTGCCGATGCCGAGGTTCAACTTGGTAGCTGCCGTGGCGATCCCGCTGGCGGAAGCGGCAGTGGCTGCGATGGCGCCTGCGAACGTTCTTCGAGTCATCATAATCGTTGTCCTAATTTTTGGGAGCCGGCCTGGGAGTAACATCAGCGTCGACGAGGCGGAATACCCATTTGAGCGCTTCGACGAACATCGTTTGCATTTCCGGCTTGTCCCAATTGCTCTCCACATGGCCGAGCGTGGTGTAAAATACCCGACCTTTGCCGTACATCTTCGCCCAAGCGACGGCGAAGTCCCTGTCTTCCCGGTGGACCAACTTGTTGGTCAAATCCACTTTGCTTGCATCAAGCCGCATGAGAACACGCGTATTCTCGCGGGAGAACATTTTCATCTGGTAAATTTCATCGTTTAGCGTGAACGACCGGGGCCACTGTTTCATCCCGGGAAAGGAAGGGTCCTCCACCACGATGGGCGCGTCGAAGGTACCCCAAGGATGCTGGTCGAAGTAACCGCCGATCATCTCGCCATACTCGGGCCACTTGACGTTGGTGATAGTGGCGCTATGGACGCCGATGAACCCTTTGCCGTCATCACGGATAAAAGAAAGAAAATCCGCCTTCTGCTGATCGTCCATGGCCAGCGTGCCGCCGGTGTAGAACAGCACCGCATCGAAATCGTTCAGACTCTTGGCGTTGTATTCAAGCTTCTTCTTCGTCAGGGGCTCGGTATCGGTCCGAATGTGCGTGTCCCAGATGCCGGTCTGCTTGCCAAGCCGGTCGATGGTCGCCATGGCGTGGGTGATCGCCTCGTGGCGGAAGCCCTTCTCATCCCCAATTACGAGGAGCTTCTTCCGTGGAGCGCTGGTCTGCGCTATCAGCGAGGAGCCAATAGCCAGGCAAAAAGCCGATCGCCACGCCAAACGGACAATTTTCATTCGATTTCTCCTGAAGGGTTCAATTGCTCGCCACTTCGTTGTTCTTCCTGGCGGGCGGGAAAAGATCTTTCGCCGGCATTTTGGCGTCGAACACAAGATTGAAGAAGCCGACCATCATTTCGTCCCAGCTCTGGTCGCCCCACACAACATCCTTCTTAGGATCGGGGTTATCCGGATTGTTCGGCGAATTGTCGAAGTGCGCTGTGCATTGAATGATGGTTCCCTTGGGCAGCACAATTGGCTCGGCCAGGGTGTACCAAAGCTGCCAGCCAAACCGGAAATTCGGGACGTTCAATATGGTGCGAATTTCTCCGTTCGGAAACTTCAATTGATAGAGGAAATCCTTGCCCCGATTGTGCATATGGGGATGAAGGCCATGCAATGTGGCGGTCGCTCCGAGTTCGAACTCCGCATAGACGCGGTGGTTCGGATCGCCGGCGGGGATCTTAAACAAGCCATTCGACGCGGACAATGTGAGCGCGCGCATCCGGGGAGGCTCTTTGGCGAAAACCAGGCCAACCCGGCTCGTATCGGTGCTGGGCTTTCCGTTGGTCGTATAGTGAACCTGGAGAATGATGTCGGAGCCGGCCTTGATCAGCTTGGCCTGTCCCGGGTCGAAAATCTCCGGTGGCTGGCCGGGCGCATAGCCTACCAGAAAATCGCTCGGAAGCGCGCTGACATCCTCCTGTTCGCTGACTTTTTCCTTGACAGGGACAAAGGGAATACCCGGCTTGATGTCCTTCAGCCACTTCGATCCGGGCTGCCGGATGTAGGCGATGATGTGGTGCACGTGACTGGGATCGCTCGGCCTCGCCTCCATGTACTGGACCCATTTGTCTTCTTTAAAAGGGGCCGGAATCAGAAAATGCTGATATTCGATGACGCCTTTGGCGGGGATCGGGTAAGCCATTGGCACCTCAATGACGACGTCCGGTTTAGGAATCGCCCATCCAGCGACAAATTCACGAGGCGGCGGCATATCCTTCGGATCTCCCTTCGGAGATCCGGCATCTACCCAGGCTACAAGCGTCTTGATTTCACTCTGCTTCAGAGAACTGTCATTCGAAAACTTTCCGTACTTTGGATCGGCGAACCACGGCGGCATTTTTTTAGTGAGAGTTGCGGCCTTGATCGCCTTCGCCCACGGGCGCGCCTGCTCATAGGTCAGCAATGAAAATGGCGCTGCCTCACCCGGACGGTGGCAGCCCTGGCAACTCTTCTGTAGAATCGGCGCCACATCCTTGGTGAACGTCGGGGTTTGAGCAGAAAGACTAAACGCGTAAGCAATACAGAATATTTGTGTCGGTAGCCGGAGAATTCGCATAGTTTCTTTACTATTATCCAATCCTAGAACTCAATGCGGAAATGCAAGAGAAGCCGTCGCGGTCCGGCATCGTCCTGCTTGATTCCATCGAGGCTTTGTGAACTGATGACACCTGCCGAGGCGGTGTTGGAGATATTAGCGGCCGGCTGCCCGTAGTTTGGGTGATTGAGCCAGTTGTTAGTAAGTACCTCCAGTCTGGCTGTCACGCCCTCGCGAATCGTAACGTATTTTTGAAGGCTGGCGCCAAGTGCGACGAGCGTCGGTCCGATAATGACCCCCTTCGCGGATGTGCCGAAGAACCCGGGAGTAGGCGCCGAGAACGCCGCGGGGTTGAACCAACGATCCCGTGTGGGATTGTCCAGCTTTGCGTTGGCTAGCTGATTTGGCCGGATTGTTACTTGGGCCGGTGTGCTACTGGAGGTGAACGCAGTTCCGGTTGGATCGGCGCCAGTCCATGAGGGAGAAAAGAATAAGCCACTCTCGTAAGAGTTCTTGCTGCTGATTTTCCAGTCGCCAAGGAGCAGATTGACGATCTTATTCGCGTTCCTACCAAAAGTCTTTCCTTTTCCGAATGGCAGATCATACATGAAAATTCCCACGACGCGGTGAGTCGGAATGTCGGTCCAGGCAGAACGTTCGCGCCGACGGTCAAATGCGTTCTCGGGGGACAGGCTCGCGGCCACGGCGCTGTCAAGGTCACCGATGTCGCGGGCGAGGGTGTACATCAAGTCCCACTGAAGACCCTTTAGCGGAGAGCGGCGCGAGACTGACACCGACCCGCCGTGGTACTGATGCCCAGCTCCGTTGGTGAGGTAAGTGATCCCTGGATAAAGCGGGAAGGGGCGCGGCTTGCTGATAAACAGCCTGGTATCCGGAACCGGCTGGTTGATGTTGTATCCGTAGACACCTTGCCGCGTATTTGTTCCCACGTAGGAGATGCGGAAGGCGGTATTGGCGAGCACGTGCTCGATCGTCGCCGTGTACTGCATGCTGAAAGGGATTCGGATATCGGTGCGGACGCCGGACGGCAGTGTCACCGAAGCCGGCGCCCCTGTCGAGGTGGCCGGGAAAACCTGAGGGAGTATTAATGTGGGATTGGTCGCCGAGTTGGTGAATGTCGGCTCAGTAGCGACATACGGGACGTTCGTGGTGCTCAGTTGCGTAGGAACTACGTCGTAATAGACGCCGAAACCGCCACGAAAGACGGTGTTCGGTCCGAGCGGTCGCCAGGCAAGACCAACACGCGGGGAGAAATTGTTCTTGTCAGTCTTAATGAGGCTATTTGAATAGCCAGCCTGCGATGCTCCCACCACTTTTACATACCCGCTTGGTATTAACGGGCTGACTTTCGACAGCGACTCATCCGGAACTACGATGTTGCCAGTCGCGATATCGAAGGCCGAGATCAAACCGTTAGCATGGGAAAAGGGCTTAAGCAGATCGTAACGCACGCCTAGAGTCAGAGTCAGCTTAGGACTGACCTTGTATTCATCCGTATAAAAGAATCCCAGCGTCCTGCGTTGAACGTCATCGGCAGGCTTCACAAAACTGCGCGTGGCGGAGGTCGGAATTCCGAGAAGGAAATCGGCGTAGGTATGCCCCGTAAACCGGTTGGAAAACGTAACGTTTCCAAAGAGGCCATTGTCCTGAGTAAACGCGTAGGTCGAGTACCTCGAAAACTGTCCGCCCATTTTGATGGTGTGCTTGCCTCGGAACCAGCTCACGTGATCCTGAATCTGGATCGCTCTGTCGCGCCGGCTAGGATTGGTCGAGTACGGGAATGTCAACTGAGTGAGCGCGATATTGCTGAAGTTAAAGTTCGGATAACCGCCAAGATCCGGCAGATCGTTCACGAGCCCTTTCAAGCCCAAAGAGGTTACGGCATTCTTGCCATTCAGCGACTGCTCAGTCCAGGACCGGGAGTAACTGAATTGGCCGCGGGCTTCATTCACCATCGTCGGGCTGAAGGAGTACGTGTGAGAAGCCATCAGAGAATCGGTGTCGTCGTAACCAAAAACGATCGGCACCTGCGGCAATGGCAGATTGCGGGAATCAGTGCCCGGGTTCTGGAGGATCCAGTTCGTTCGGAAATAGCGGACAAAGAAAGAACTCTTGTCCGAGATACGGTGGTCCACGCGCGAGTTGTAGCCGGGTAACCCGAAACTGGGCCGGAAATCGTTTAAGAGGAAGTTCTGCGCGGTCAGCAGGTTTGGGTTGCTGGTCGGCTGGTTAGGCAGCGGGTAGAATTCCTGCATTTTTAATGACACAGGATTCAAGCGATTGGTCGGGATCCTATTACTGGGAAACGGCGCGCCCGTCGAAGGATCGAGGATCGCCGTGGAAAGTCCGGAAAAGTCTCCCGTACGCCACAGCGGCAGCGGCACGGTTGGATTCAGAAGCACGCGCTCACCCTTGGTCTTTGTAAATTGCGTGGTGAACATGAAGAACGTCTTATCCCGCCCGTTGTAAATTTTAGGCAGAATGATCGGACCGCCAATCGAGCCGCCGGCTTTGTGGTTAGGCTTCGTCTTGGTCTGATACGCGGAGAATGTGTTGCGAGCCTCCAGTCCGGGCGTCGAGTAAAAATCGTGCACATTCCCGTGCCATGCATTCTCGCCGCCGCGGCTCATCATGTTCATCTGGCCCAGGGTGGCGAACTCTGCGGAGTTTCCGGCCGAGTCGATGCGGACCTCCGAATACATTTCCGTATAGTCCAACGATCTCGATAGGATCGAGCCGTCGTTTCTGGTAAGCACCATGCCGTCCTGCGCAGGCTCCCCTTGCCTGGCGCGGCTGCCCGCGTAGCGAATTGTGCTGAAACTGCTGACTCGAGTCTGTGGAACAAGGTTAACGAAATCCCAGGGCCGCCGCACCGTCGCGGGGAGAGCCCGCATATAGACACGGTCCTGCGTGCTGCTGATGCGGGCGCTCTCGGTTTCGATAAGGCCAGCCGCGCCACGGACCTCGACCATCGTGTCGACGGCGGCTACCGTTAGGGTGACATCGAGCCGGCGCACATCGCGCGCTTTCAACTCGACACCCTCGACAATCCAGTCCGCCAGACCGGGGTGGCTAACGCGGACACGGTACGTGCCTTCGCGAAGTTGCGGCAGCGTGTACGACCCGGATTCGTTCGATTGGGAAGAGTAACGATAACCGCTGCCGGACTCGACGCCTTCGACGGCTACGTTGGGCAGGACGGCTCCCGTACTGTCGGTGACAACGCCGGTGATCGTGGCGTAGGTACTTTGGGAAAACGCGGCGGGCATCCCCACAAGTAAGGCAGCGATGGCCAAAGTGAAACAAGACAAGCGCATTAGGAATTTCTCCTGAACCCTGATATTTCCAGCGTTGCGCGATCCCTCGCGATACGAGGCGCCGCCTGGAGCTGTTGTAAGTACAAGTGGCAAAAACAACGCGTTTTTCGTGACAACACACCAATTTTATTTTTGCGGTTCATCGGGAAGCCGCAAGAGCAGAGGCAGTTTGCGCTATTTCGCACTTTTTCGTGCCTGTTATGCGCCCGGCTACAGGTATAGTTTAGGCATCGCAAGTAGTTACGCCCCCCAAGTGGATTAGGCGCTGGGCCGTGGCGGAGCTCTGTCCTCATGAACCAACAAGAAGCAACACATCTCGTCAGCTCGCTTTTCGACAGTTGGTATCCCCAACTTGTTCGTTACGCTTATCGTCTGACAAAGAACACGGCCCTCGCTCAGGATGCGGTTCAGGATTCTTTCATGCAGCTCTATCGGACGCTCGAGTTGGGAAAGGATATTCACAATCCCAGAGCGTGGACATTTTGTGTCGTGCGTCGCGAGATAGGCAAGCAGATGCGGAGCTACGGTTCTCATGAAGTGAGTTTTGACAGCTTAGACCTGGGAAACACGCTGGCTGGTCCGCGGGCCGACCAACCCGATTTGTGTTTTGAGTATGAGGAGACCGCTCAACTTTTGAGCCGACTCTCACCCCGCGAATACGACGTGATGCGTCTCCGTATGGAGTCGTTGAAGTGCCGGGAGATTGCCTCGGAGCTCGGCATCAGCGTCAACTCAGTAACGACGTTGCTCTCTCGCGCGCTCCGAAAGCTGGCGGAGATCGTGATTGCGCCTACACATTCCCTTGTCACGGAGCAGGGAAGCAGCCATGTTCAAAAGACACTGCAGTAACGAGCGGCTGCTTGCCATGTTGGGCGCGGAACTGGACGCTGCGTCCCGCCTGATCATGACGAGGCATTTGCAATCTTGCTGGAAATGTTGGGGACGATTGTGCGAGCTCGAAAACCAGGTTCAACATCTATCCGGCGCCGAGGATGATACAGGCGTGGTTTCGACGCGTGAAGTGGAACAGGCGCGGAATCGGTTCCTGGCCTGGGCGCGTACGCAAGCGTTCGAATTTCGCCACGACTTGCGGTGGCAGTTAGGAATATCCGCCATCTTTCGAGTGCCGGCCATGGCGGCGATCGGCGCTTTTCTATTGATCGGCGGTGTAACAGTTTGGCGCCTGCAAGTGGAGAAGCCGGCGCCTGTACTCCCGGTGAAACTGGTTTCCACGAGTAGCCGTCTCCGTCCAATCGATCCCGCTCGGCCCCGAATGCAGCCGCTGATGGAAATTGCGCGAATCGAGCACGCGACGGTAGCGGCCGAACTTCCCGTTCTCCAGGCGCCCGAACCAACCGCGGCGCAATTGCTCGAGGCGGAGGTAGAGGTCTGGTGGCTGTTGCACCGCGCTGGCGTGTGCCGGGGCGAACCGATCGAGGTAACGACGCGGGGAAACCGTATCGTCGTTCACGGACTAGCGCCTTCGCGAAAGCGACGGCAGGAACTTGCGGCTGCGCTCAAAGAGATGAGCGGGCGTCCATTAATACAGATCGAGCTCCAGGCAGCGGAAGATTTTGCAGCGCAGAACTATTCAACGGCATCCGCGCCTTCAACTCCGCAGTACGCTGCGCCTCCGAAGCGGGATTCCGGATTTCCACGCGCTGCCGCAGCGGCTCTGCGAAGCGCGTACCCTTTGGATACGGAGGAGGAAATCCGGCATCGGTTGGTGGGAGTTAGTAACCGCGCGATCCAGCGAGCCGAAGATGCGATTGCCGAGTCTTGGGCAATTCGCCGGCTCGGAGAACGCTTTCGTGGCGGGAGCCTAAACCTATCGGTACAGTCGCGCCACCAACTTGAAACAATGGGCAAGGAGCATCTATTGGCGCTGCATGCTCACGCGACGGAACTTAATAGCTTCCTGTCGCCGATACTTCTGAGAATTGCGCCCGAGCAACGTTCCTTCGCTATGCCGCTCGACCTATTTGCGACTGTCGAACGCCTGCGCGCGCTGGTTCAAAGGTCTCTCGCCGGCGATTCGTCGCTGCTTGGCTCTCCGGTGGAGGTTAGCGGAGAGATCATCTCTCTTACTCAGTTCCTGTCGGACGATCTCGCAGATATTGATGTAGTCATGGCCCGAATGTTTAGTGAGCGTTAACCGCCTGGACGCATGAATACAGTTACATGCCTACGTTGGATTCCGGCGCTAACACTATGCTGCAGTCTGTTTGCGCGGAACGACTGGCCTTATGTCGGCGGCGATGCGGAGGGGACCCGTTATTCCAAACTGCGGCAGATCGATCGTTCGAATGTCACGTCATTGCAGGTTGCCTGGACTTTCCGCACCGGTCCCAATCGCCTTGCTACCTCGAACTCTAATCCGCCTTCGATTCAATGCACCCCGCTCGTGGTCGATGGAGTGATGTACCTGACTTCGGCGGACACACAGGTTATCGCCGTCGATCCGGCGAACGGACATGAGCTCTGGCGGTTCAACCCGGAGCGAACAAAGTTCGGGTATCTCTCGAATCGGGGTGTCGCTTACTGGTCGGATGGTCGCAGGAACGGGGCTCGCCGCGTTGTCGTGGCTACGCCGGACGGACGGCTGTTCTCCCTCAATGCGCGCACAGGCAAACCGGATGCGGATTTCGGCAGCGGCGGAGTGGTGGATCTTCGTGCCGGCATGGAGCGAGACCTGACCGATCTCGTTTATGGGTTGAGTGCGGCCCCCGCGATCTATGACGACCTCGTTATTCTGGGCTTCTCGGTGGGAGAGGGCTACGTTTCGGCCCCGGGAGACATTCGCGCTTTCCATGTCAGAACCGGAAAACAGGCGTGGCGCTTCCATACTGTTCCCCGGCCCGGAGAACCTGGTCACGAGACGTGGGAAGGCGAAGGTTGGCGCGATCGCGGCGGCGTGAACGCATGGAGCGGAGTGAGGGTCGATGAGCGCAGAGGGATCGTCTTCGCCGGTCTCGGTTCCGCCGCGAACGACTTTTACGGCGGCGATCGGCTGGGCGACAATCTATACGCGAATTCCGTGATTGCTCTCGAGGCTCGAACGGGCAAGCGCATCTGGCATCATCAGCTCGTTCGCCATGATCTTTGGGACTATGACATTCCGGCGCTGCCCAATCTTGTCACGGTGAACCATGGCGGAAAAAACATTGATGCGCTGGCACAGGTAACGAAGACCGGATTCGTCTTTTTGTTCGATCGTGCTACGGGCAAGCCATTGTTTAACATCGTCGAGCGGCCGGCCGCGGCATCGGACATTCCCGGCGAGCGAACGGCCCGAAGCCAGATCGCCCCGGTGAAGCCGCCGCCGTTTGTGCGGCAGGGCTTCACGGAAAACGATATCACCGATATCTCCCGGGAAGCTCATGAATTTGTCCGTCAGAAGGTCAAGACGATGCGGTACGGCGCGCTTTTCATTCCGCCAAGTGTGGAAGGGACAATTCAGATGCCGGGGTTGTTGGGAGGCGCGACATGGTCGGGCGCAACGTTTGACCCGACCACCGGGCTTCTCTACGTGAACGCCAACGATATGGCCTGGCAATCCAGTGTGGCTCCGCAGAAGGAGAATCCCAGGTTGTTCATGCCGCACAATATCAACGTCTTAAGAGATCAGAACGGCAATCCGGGAGTAAAGCCGCCATGGGGAGTGCTGGCCGCCATCGACCTAAATCGCGGTGAGATAAGGTGGAAAGTCCCTTTGGGCGATTGGGCGGGCTTTGCGGAGCGGGGAATCCGCAATACAGGCGCGCAGAACTTTGGCGGCAGCATCGTGACTGCGGGAGGATTGATCTTTATTGGATCGACAACGGATGAGATGTTCCGTGTGTTCGATAAGTCAAATGGTAAGTTACTGTGGGAGAGTAAGCTTCCCGCCGCAGGGTTCGCAGCGCCCTGCACGTACTCGGTGAAAGGTAAACAATACGTCGTGATAGCCGCCGGAGGCGGAGGTAAGTCCCGTACTAAGTTGAGCGACACTTATGTCGCGTTTGCTTTGCCCAAGTAACCTTGTAACATCTTCTTGCCGTCTTATGAAGGAGTCTTAACCCTTAGTCCAGACGTCACTTATTCTGCATTAGTCGTATATGCCGTAAGTATGCTTGTTCACATCAATTTCGCACAATTTCGCTTGCGGGAACGGCGGGCTCCCGCGGATGATGAGATCATCAGTATTTTTGGTTTAGTCACGAGGGGTTTGCCCCGCCGGTCCCGAGACGATTTAGCCGACACCTCGCAGTTTAAAATCGAGAATTCGCTGAACTAACAGGCTTCAGGAGGGATACCTAATGCGCGCACGTCTATTCACTTTGGCGGCCGTTGGCTTCCTCGCCGCGACACCCGTCCTCTATTCCCAGAGTACTTACGCCACAATCACCGGCGCCGTCACCGACAGCACGGGGGCAGTCCTTCCTAACGTCGAAATCGAAGGCGCCGAGTCTGGCAGCGGCTACAAGTACGCTTCCAAATCTAACGACTCCGGCACGTACACGCTGCCGCAACTACGCGAAGGCACGTACCGCATCACCGCCAAGGCGCCCGGTCTGGCGGATTTTGCAGTTGAGGGCATCGCTCTGAAGTCGCGCGATGTGCGCCGTCTCGATATCACGCTCACGGTGGCCGCGATCGGCACGATGGTTGACGTTAATAGCGCAGCGGGCCTGATCGAGACAGAGAGCGCGCGAATCAGCGATACGAAAGGCCGCGACTTTATTCGGGCGCTTCCGGCGACGAATTGGCGGCCTTGGGACTACGTGAATCTAGTTCCGCAGACGCGGGTCAGCAGCTTCAACCTGATCCGCTACGCGGGCAGCCGCGCCAGGCAGGGGGAGCCGGCGCAGGACGGTATGGTGCTTTCGAGAGGCGACGGCTCGATCCTCTCGAGATCCTTGGACTATACGGAGCAGTATTCGGAAATCCGCATTGACTCGGCTGGAAACTCCGCCGAGTTTGCCACTCTCGGCCAAATGAACATGACCAGCCGCGGAGGCGAGAATGTATGGCATGGTACGCTGTTCGATTATTACGCAACGCCCGGACTGGAGGCGCGGAATACATTTTCCGCTTATCAGACCAAAACAAAGCCCAGACACGACTTTGGGGGTGCGATTGGCGGTCCGGTGATTCTGCCCAAGCTTTATAACGGCCGGAATAAGACGTTCTTCATGTTTGTCACCAAAACGCGAGCGTACAAAGGAGAGCGTGTCCTTCTAAATCCGACCGTGCCGCTGCCGTTGTGGCGAACAGGTGACTTTTCCGGCCTTTCGACCCCGATTATCGATCCATCCACCGGCGCGCCATTTCCCGGTAACAGGATCCCCACCGCGCGTCTCAATCCCGTTTCGTTGAAGATGCAGGAATTCTACCCACTCCCCAATCAGCCTGTCGGCAACCAGCTTACCGCCCAGAACTTCCTTTTGAACGAGTTCCGGCCCAGTTACCGGCTGCCGGGCTACAACGGCCGCGTGGACCACCGAATCTCGGATAAGAGCTCTTTCTTCGTCC
>Ga0075431_100004370_pt1 | contig 13862 bp, 10 predicted proteins | sample RhiMetdeltSRZDD5_FD_75297 | JGI IMG/M metagenome (GOLD analysis project Ga0075431, IMG submission 75297) | Populus rhizosphere microbial communities from Tennessee, USA - Rhizosphere MetaG P. deltoides SRZDD5 | ecosystem: Host-associated > Plants > Roots > Rhizosphere > Soil | place: USA... | reverse complement strand
AGAAACAGCGAGAGTCCTTGTGGCGTGTGTGCGGTGACAAGCAGATGGGTGGCCACCGGTGCGCTCATCGCGACGACCTTCGACCCGCGCAGCAGCCACTCATCGCCAGCGCGTACGGCCACCGTGGAGACGGCTTGCCAATCGTCGCCCGATCCAGGTTCAGTCGCCGCGAGCGCCACCACGGCCGTGCCGGCCACGATCTTCTCCAGCAGTTCGTTGGCCAAAGTGCCGCCGGCTCGTCTCAGCAACCCGCCCGCCACCACGACGGTATCGACGTACGGTTCCACCGCCAGCGCATGCCCCAGCGCCTCGGCGATCACCATGACTTCGACTGGGCCACCGCCGATTCCACCCACTTCTTCAGGTAGCGCAGCGCCCAGGATGCCCAGTTCGTCGGCGAACCCGCGCCAGATGTCGGGTTGCCAACCGGTCCCGGTCTTGGCTGCAGCGCGACTCTTCTCGAGGTCGTATCGAGTCGACAGGAACTTGGCAAGCCCGTCGCGCAGTAGTTCCTGTTCCTTGCTCAGATTGAAGTCCATCTACAGCCCCAATGCTGCCTTGGCGAGAATGTTCCGCTGAATTTCGTTGCTGCCGGCGTAGATTGAGCCGGCCCTGTCGTTGAAGTAGCGCAACGGTGCGACCGCCTGCCATGCCTCGCCGCTGACGTAGCCGTCCGGCGGCGGCTCGAACTCGGACACCGGCCCTCCTGGGCACGTCGCGTGTGGTTGATAGACCCGGCCGCGCGGTCCGGCAGCTTCCATCGCCAATTCGGTGAGCGATTGGCTCAGCTCTGTGGCCAGCACCTTGAGCATCGACGCACCCGGCCCGGGATGACCGCCGCCGGCGAGCGCGGCCAGCACTCGGTACTCGAGGATCTCCAGCACCTCGGTGCGGATGCGGGCGTCGGCGAGCTTGCGCGCAAACGCGGCATCGTCGAGCAGCCGGCCACCGCCCGGTGCGGGTTGATTGGCGGCCGCAGTGGCGATCTCCTCGGCCATCACCTGCAGCGCGGGTGAGGCTGCGCCACCGCCTCGTTCGAACTCCAGCAGATACTTCGCGACGGTCCAGCCGTCGTCGATCTGGCCGAGCACGTTCGACTTCGGCACCCGCACCTCGTCGAAGAAGACCTGGTTCTGGATCTCCTCGCCCGACGTCATCACCAGGGGGCGGATCTGAAGGCCCGGCGACGTCATGTCGATCAGGACGAACGTGATGCCCTGCTGCTTCTTCTGCGTCTTCGAGGTGCGAACAAGGGCGAACATCCAATTCGCTTCGCGAGCATGCGTGGTCCAGATCTTGCTGCCGGTGCACACCAAGTCGTCGCCGTCGTCGATCGCCGCCATCGACAGCGCCGCCAGATCAGAGCCCGCCTCGGGTTCGGAATAACCCTGGCAGAAGAACACTTCGCCGGTCAGGATCCGCGGCAGGAAGTACTCCTTCTGCGCGTCGGTGCCGAACTTGATGATCGCGTGGGCGACCATCCGGATGCCCATCGGCGACAACGAGGGCGCTCCGGCCAACTGAGACTCGCGGCTGAAGATGTAGTGCTGGGTGAGGCTCCAGTCGCAACCGCCGTATTCGACCGGCCAGGCGGGCGCGGCCCAACCGCGTTCGTGCAGGATCCGCTGCCACTCCATGCTCGCCTCGTGGTCGGCGTAGACGCTCGTCATGAGGCGGCCAGCCCGCCGCAGTCCGGGCGTCAGCTTTTCGGCCAGGAAGGCGCGCACTTCATCGCGGAACGCCGAGTCGGTCGCCGACCATGCCAGGTCCATCGATTTCCCCTGTCTGCCGGAGCGCGTTGCAGACAGAGTAAACCTAGTTAGTTAAGTGGGCGACATCGGGGCCCAGGATCGCTACCGCTAAACTCTGAGCAGGTTTCCGGTGACGAGGCACGCCGACAACGGCCATAATCGGGAACGTGGAGCGGCGGCGACGAGACGGCGAGGAACGCCAAGATCCGATGACCCTGCTCAAGGAACTCCCGGCATTGGTGGTGATGGAACGTTTTCCGGTGCCGGTTCTTGCCATCGCAGAGGATGGCACCATCTTGTTCGCCAATGAGGCATTCGGCCAGATGCTTGGCTACCCGGCGGGCGTGGTGCGGGCGTTGAAGTTTCGGCAGATTTTCCACACTCTGCCGACCGACGAATCCGCCGTCTCAGTGGTGCGTGCCCACGCGGACCTCATCGTCGAGCTGCTGCACCAGGACGGTTCCACCGTTCGCGCCCGGATGAGCAAGTCTGCGTTGTTGCGTGGAGACGACCCGGTGGCGTTGGCGACGTTCCAGGACCTCACCGAACGATTGTGGGTCGACGAGCTGTAGTCAGTCGGTCAGTGGTGTGTCGGAGTGCCGCAGCGACTCGCGCGCAAGGAACTCATCGAAATACGACAACGACTCCTGGTTCACTATCGCCGGCAGCAGCACTTTCCACGTCCGAGCGACGCGCGCCAAGACGTCGGCTCCGGCCGTAGTCGCGTTCGCGAGCAATTCCGCCCCAAGCATCGAGCCGACGATTGTCTCGGCGACCGCCTGTGGATCGAGTTCGGCGCGAAGATCGCCCTCATCAATCGCTTGACGGGTCCGCTCCGTCATCTCCGCCACCCAACCGCCATACACCAGTGCCGCCGCGTCGTTGAATTCACCGAACGCCCGCAGGAGCTGCGTTCCGCTTCGGGCGATCTTGTCGGTACTCAATAGATCTGCAACGACGAACACTCCGTGGATGATGTTTTCCAACGCCGGGGCAGAGGATGCGGTGATGTTCGCAAACGCAGCGACCAGGTGGGCGCTCGCTTCTTCGATGATCGCCGTCGCGAGCGATTCCTTTGAGTCGAAGTGATAGTACAGAGCGCCCTTCGTCATTTCGGCACGGTCGATGATGTCGCCCAATCCTGTGGCCGGATAACCAATTTCGTTGAACAACTCGACGGCGGACGTGATGATCTTCCTGCGGGTAGCCTCGGATCGCGCTTGGCGCACCATTGTCCGAGTACCTCCGGATGTTATCGACCTGCCCAGGATGGTGATGGCCGGATAGGGCATCCTAATTCATCGCGTCAGAGTGGTGTCGCTCGCTTCAACGCGACCATAGTGCGCCGCTTGATGAACTTCTCGAGGTAGTCGATCCTGTCGGGGTTGACGAAACCACGCAGCATGAGCACCCACAAGTCCTCCAAGTCGTGCAGGAACCGCTCCGGCTCAGCCAAGTTGCTCGTCTGCCGCAGACCGAGGTACATCGACACCAGCAGCCTTGCAATGCCTTGCGGGTCGCGGTCGCCGATGACATCCCCGTCTTTGATGCCTTTGCGCGCAATCGCTGCGAAGGCCGTTACCCACTGCCCGTGGATGTGTTCCTGTAATCCGTCAGTGCGCCCAATCGACTCAAGGAGATTCAATCCGGCTCGAGCGGTCTCGTCGCCGATGTCGTCGACGGCGACGAGGTAAGAGATGTCGATCAGCGTCTCCAGGCCCGAGAGCTTTTGTGCCAGCAGCTGGTCGACCGAGGCCCTGGCCACTGTGCCGCGGTGCTCGATGATCGCCGACGCGAGCGCGTACTTGGACCGGAAATGGAAGTACATCGCGCCCTTGGTCACCTCAGCATCCGCAAGAATGTCGTCGAGGTTGACCAAGCTGTACGACTTCCGTGCGAACTGATGCGACGCAGCGCGGAGAATCTGCAGCCGTGTGGTGTCCGCTCGTCTATCGAGTTGTTCGGTCACTTGCTGGCCTCGAAATCTGGGCTATGGCTCCTGCGGGCGGGTAATCGTGATTTGCGTAAATTGAACGATCTCCCGATTGTTTCATCTGCAGCACGGAAAAGGCAGGCGCACACGATTTGCGCCGCAGTCCGTGTCAACGACCCTCCTCGATACGCTCGGGTCTCCCGCCCTCAGGGCAAACGAATCGCCAATACTCTAAGTCATGCTTAGGCCTACATAACAGCCAAAAAGTATGTAAGGTACTCGATGTGATGACTGTTGGTCCGGTGCAAGCCGGGCGGCCGTTGGCGGCTGAACCCGAGGTCAGCGGTGCCGTATCAACATCGATTGCGCTAGCACCGAGCATTTGCCAGTGGTATTTTCATGCCGTTGCCATGGTCCGCGCTGGCAAACCCCCTCGAACCCTTGCGCGGGCTGTGGCAACTCCCTGTCGGCCGATCGCATTACACGCCCGATCGGCCGAGCGTGACCATCAAATTTGTCTCCCAAGCGCGTCCCGTACGGCCGCGAAGTCTGCTTCGTCGGTTTCGGTGTCGGGCGAATTAGCAATACGGAGGTAATTAACGGTGAACTGGGACGAAGAAGTCGACGTGGTGAGCACCGGCTCCGGCGTCGCTGGACTGGCGCACGCCCTGGCAGTCGTGAACATGGGCGGCGAGGTTTTCGTCGCGGATTCATGCAGCGATGTCGACCCAGGACGAACCTCCGTCGCGGTCCGCTCGCGCGTCGATCGGCTGCACTGGCTCGAAGTGGACATTGCGGATCCGGACACGAACGAATACTTCGCGGCCCTGTCGTCCGACCTTGGTCCGTTAACCCGATCCGCAGGAGACGTCGACGTACCGATTCGGATGGTCGATCACGAGGAGCCTGTCGACGCCCGCGGTCCCGTTGCGCCGTTCATCGGTGCCCGCCTCCGGGATTGGGCCGCACGTTGTCTGGTGTCGCCGTACGGATACCTATACACCCGGGTGTCTGATTGGCGGTCTACCACGCTGCGCACGCTCGATGGCGAGTCGCTTCAGGTCGCCGAAATCGGCTCGATCACACCCGATCCCGCCAATGTGGGTGGCTCAGTTCTGGACTGGCTCAGCACACAGGCTCGGGACCGGTGCATCGAGATTAATCGCTCTACCTCGCTACAGCGCATCGTGTTCGAGGAGGGTCATGTAGTGGGGGCCGTCTTCACGACTCCGGATGGCCCGCTGGCGGTTCGTGCCCGCCATGGCGTGACGGTTGCCAGCGGTGGGTCCCAGGCAGCCCTGGCCGGCGAGCAGCCCTTGCCGCTCGACGGTGGCTCGCTGCGCGTGTGTCTGGTGGGCCAGACGGCCAGCCGCTTTGGTCGCGTCGAGTTGCTGACTACCGAACCGTTCGCCAGGGATGCCGCGTCCAACTGCCGTCCGGCCAACCGTCAGTTACATGCGAACCTGCACGCGACGCACAGCCCGTTACAGACGTGGCGCTGCGGAAAAGTCAACGGGCACTCGTCCTTTGGCCAATAGGGCCGCCATCGCGCCACCGGCGATGGGGCGTGACAAAAGGAACCCCTGCGCGCGGTAACAACCGTGCCGCAGCAGTGTCAGAGCTGCGGTCTCTGTCTCGACGCCCTCGGCAACAAGGTGGAGGCCGAATGCCTCAGCGAGCGCGATGATCGCTCTGACGATCGCGAGATCACCGGGGTTGGAGCCTAGGTCGCGAACGAACCCCTTGTCGATCTTGAGGGTGTCGACAGGAAGCGACTTCAGGTGGGACAGCACGCTATACCCTGTGCCGAAGTCGTCGATGGCGACTTGGACGCCGGCCTCCTTGAGTCCGGCGAGGGTGATCCGAGTGGTCTCGATGTCTTGAACCACAACGTTTTCAGTTATCTCCAGGCACACCGAGCCGCCGTCGAGGCCGAATTCGGAGATGATGCCGGCGACCGATTCGACGAAGCCGTCGGTGACCAACTGAACCGGCGAGACGTTAATGCGTAGCACTGTGTCGTGTCCCAAGCCGCGGGAGCGCCACCCCGCGAACTCTGAGCATGCCGCTCGCATCACCCAGCGGCCCAATTCGCCTGCGAGGTTTATGGATTCGGCCACCCCGATGAATGAGTCGGGAGAAAGCAGGCCGCGGGTGGGATGCTCCCAACGCACCAGCGCCTCAGCGGCAAGAATCTCACCGGTGCGCATGTCGACCTCGGGCAGGTAATGCAGCAGCAACGAGCCGTTTTCGATCACACTTTGCAGGTGAAGCTCGATGTCGTTGCGAAACTCGTTTTCCATCGACATGTCGTCAGAGAACACCGCCACTGTGTTGCCGCCGGAATTCTTGGCGGTGAGCACCGCCTGATCCGCACGCCGGAGAAGGTCTGAGGTGGTGTCGCGTCCTGGAACGCCCAGTGCCACACCGATGCTCACTGTGCGGGTAAGCACTTCGCCGTCGATAGCCACCCGTTCGCACAGCGTCGACTGCAGGCGATAGGCGAGCGCTTCGGCGGTATCTGCGTCCATCGGCGTCGTCGGCACGACGACGAACTCGTCGCCGCCAAGCCGGGCGATCAGGTTCGGGCCTTCTGCGCCTTCGCGCAGGCGTTCGGCGAGGACGCGGATGAACCAGTCCCCGGCGGTATGGCCGAGATAGTCGTTGATGGCCTTCAACCGGTCCAGGTCGAAGAACAACGCCGATACGGGTCCCGGCTGGCCCGCTGCGAGCCTCGCGTCGAGGTGTTCCAGCAGCGCACGGCGGTTGTGCAGGCCGGTCAGGTCGTCGTGGTCGGCAAGGTAGCGCAGCTGCTCCTCGGCGAGCACACGAGCTTGTACCTGGGCGAACAGTGAAGCGATCGCCTTGAGCGCGTTGAGTTCCTCGGATGTCCAGACGCGGTCTCCGGCCTCGACGAAGCCGATGACGCCGGTGGTGACGTCGCCGGAAAGCAGCGGTACACACGCCATCGAGGTGACCGCTTCCGTACGGAAGACGACGGGTTCCTTCTGATACTCACTGAGCGCAAAAACCGGATCAGCGTCGGCGAAGTAGATGACTGCGAGCGGGTCGGGGTCCGAGATGGCGGGACGGACCGGCCACTCGGCGACCAGTATCGAGGCGTGGATGCCGTGATCGTTCTGCCGCAGGAAGCCGCCGTCGACATCGAAGTACTCGACGAGATCAGCGAGGACTCGTTCACTCACAGCCACGGACGTGGCCGCCGATACCCCCATCAATTGGGTCGCGACTGACGTGACGACCAGCTCCAGGCTGCTTGGCACCTGACCCTCCGTATTGGCGTCAGCTCAGTGGTGACGAAACTCGATGCCTCGCCTGCCCCGGTGTCCGCCAGCTTGCGGAGATTGTATTGCAGATCGCACGGGCGCCTGCGAAAAGCGGGCGAGACCACCCGGAGCGGCGGCGGCGCGGTCAGAATGGCTTGGCGGTAAACCCCCAGCGCAACAACGCCGCATCTCGACGCGCGGGGCCCGGCAACGGCGTGTGGCGGCCGAGCGAGGCGCTCGCTTTCGCACCAGCGGCCCGCATCCAGTAGGCCTGCAGGTAAGGGAGAGGTCTTGCAAATCCGTACTGGACGCCACCGAGTCCGGCGGCAGCGAGCTCCGACGACAGCTCCGCGTGAGTGAAGGCGGCGGCCTCGCTGGCGAGCGCGTCCTTATATGCGACCGACCTTATCGAGGGGTCGACACAACGCAGCATGGCCGAAGCGGTCGACGGGTCTCGCAGCCGCTGGAAGTCGGAAATCCAAATCGCCGCGCCACTGTGGCGGCGCACGTCAGCGATTTGGCGTAAGGCGGCGCGCAGACCGTCGAAGTCCGGTAGCTGGTGCAGGGTCCACATGCAGGAAACCCCATTCCAGGCTCCTCTGGCCAGCCGGTCGGGCAGGGCGGTGATGTCCGCATGAACCAGTTCGACACGCCCGTCGAAGCCCTCTGTTCTGAGCAGGTCTTGCGCCGTGGCCAGCATGTTAGGAGCCAAGTCCACAGCCGTGATTTCGAGGTCTGGCCGGCGACGAAGAACGGCGGCCAGAGCACGGCCGGACCCGACGCCGAGATCGAGCAGCCGTGCACCGGCCGGCAGCAGTGCATCAAGGGCCCGGGAGCCCAAGTCGTACACCGCCTGTATCCCTGGATTGGATGCCCCAGCGGCGTGGAATTGGGCGACCGATTCGGGATCGTCCATCACCATCGGTTCAGGGGTCCGTTCGCGTCCCGCAGGGTGACGACGTTCTCGGGCAACGATGCCGGGTATCCGCCAGAGCGGTCGAAATCCGTTCACCCTTGTACCTTCTGCGGGGTCTGTCAGTTGGAGTGCGCAAAGCTTAGTACCTTGCCGCACCGCATTCCTTTGCTGAGTCATGGATATGCTGACAGAAGGGGCAGACCGTCGGGAGGATACGACGTGGTCGAGTTGCGGCTGGAAAGTACCCTTGCCGAACTGCCCTTGGCGCCGAAGAACCCGCTGCCGTACAGGCAACGACGGCGCGCCGCCAAGTCGTTTCACACCGGCATGGAAACGTTGCGTGATGCGGGTGGGCCGATAACCCGATTCACGCTTGGTCCCCGCTTGCTCGCGCCGCCGCTGGTGTTGGCGACCTCTCCGGGCGCAATTCGCGACATTCTGAGCATCAAGGACGATTCCGTGGACAAGACGACTTCCGTCTTCGTCGAGATGCGCCGCGTCCTCGGCGCGAATCTAAGCAACCTTCCCTACGAACCGTGGTTATCGCGTCGACGCACGCTGCAACCGGTGTTCACCAAGCAGCGCGTGCGCGAATTCGGCGGCCATATGGCACAGGCCGCGGAATCGGTGTGCGACGAATGGCCCGATGGAGGCGTGGTCGACCTCGACGCCGAGTCCCGCAAACTCACCCTGCGGGCACTGGGCCGTTCCGTGCTCGGGATTGATCTGGACCATCGGGCCGACGAGGTCGACCAGCCGCTGCGCGTGGCGCTCAAACATGCGATGCACCGTGCGATTCTTCCTGTGCGCGTCCCGAGCTGGCTGCCGATACCGGGTGCCCGCCGCGCGCGGGCGGCAAGTACCAAAGTGCATCGCCTGGCGCAGGAGATTCTGCGCTCCTGCCGCGCCGACCCCACCAGGGTTGCGCCGTTGGTCCATGCCCTGATCGACGCGAAGGACCCAGTCACGGGAGAGTCGCTGTCCGACGAGGAGATCTGCGAGGAGCTGATCATCTTCTTGTTCGCCGGCCACGACACGACCGCGACCACTCTCGCTTACGCGTTGTGGGCGCTCGGCCGCAACCCCGAGTGCCAGGACCGCGTCGCCGCAGAAGTCGCCGAACTTCCCGATGGCCCACTGACGGTCGACGATATGCCACGGCTGAACTACACCGTCCAGGTGCTGCGGGAGTCGCTACGGCTGTGCCCTCCGGGGCCCACCGGAACGCGCATGGCATGCAGGGACATTGAAGTAGGCGGGTACCGGGTGCCGGCCGGCACGATGCTGGTCGTCGGCAGGATGGCCGTGCAACGCGATCCGGGGCTGTGGGATGCTCCGTTGAAGTTCGACCCCGACCGATTCAGCCCCGACAACATGAAGAAACTTGATCGGTGGCAATACATTCCGTTTGGCGGCGGTCCACGCTCCTGCATCGGTGATCACTTCGCGATGCTCGAGACCACCTTGGCCTTGGCGACGGTGATCCGCCGGGCCGAAATCGACTCTGTGGAAGAGGAATTCCCACTTGCCGTGCACTTCACGATGATCGCCGGTGCTCCGATCCCCGCACGCGTCCGACCCCGCCGGCCTGGAGTCAGCGCGTGATCGCGACTGATGAGGCGGGGGTATTCAGCGCCCAGCTTCTGAATCCCGCCGATGCCGACGACAGCGTTTTGCTCGACAGGTTGCGGCAAGACTCGCGCATCGAATTCACCGATCATCGCGCCGAATTGCTCAAATGCCTGCGGCTGCTTTGCCCCTCACCCGACGCCGACATCCTTTCCGAGCCGACCTCATGGGCCTACTACCCCTGGCGTCGCGCGGTGGTTGGTGTGCTGGGCCCTCGGGCGTACCGCGCGCTTCGGTTGGACCGCAACAGACATCTGATCACCGTGGCCGAACAGGATCGCCTCAACGGGCTTCGAATCGGCGTTGCGGGATTGAGCGTCGGGCACGTCATCGCGCATACGCTTGCGGCGCAAGGCTTGTGTGGGACAGTGCGCCTCGCCGACTTCGATGATCTCGAGCTCACTAATCTCAACCGCGTGCCGGCCACTGCGTTGGACATCGGGGTCAACAAGGCTGTCGTGGCGGCCCGCCGCATTGCTGAACTCGATCCGTACATTCACCTCGACGTGATGACGGCCGGGGTGACCCCGGAATCGCTGTCCGACTTCCTTGAAGACATTGACATCGTCGTCGAGGAATGCGATTCGCTAGACATGAAGGTCATGATCCGCGAGGCAGCGCGCGAGCGGCGGTTGCCCGTGCTGATGGCCACCAGCGACCGCGGTCTGGTAGACGTCGAGCGCTATGACCTGGAGCCGGACCGGCCGATTCTGCACGGGCTGCTCGGCCAGGTTGATGCCTCGCTGCTGGCCAGCCTGCCCAGTCGGGACAAGCTGCCGTACATGCTGAGCCACATCAACGCCGCCCAAACGTCGCCGCGTTTGATTGCGTCACTCGTCGAAGTGACAAACACATTGTCGACCTGGCCCCAACTCGCCGCCGAGGTGACGCTCGGGGCGGCTGCAGTCGCCGAGGCAGTCCGCAGAATAGGGCTGCAGCAGCCTCTGAGATCCGGCCAGACCCGAATTGACATCAGTCAGGCGCTCGATGACGTCGCTGAGCCACCCGCACGCATCGACGTGCAGCGGCTGCATGAGGAACCAGCGGACGACGAACAGTTGGACGGCACGCCGACCGAACCCGTCGCCGCTGTCGCCCAGGCCGCAATGCGCGCGCCGTCGGGCGGCAACGCCCAGCCCTGGCATGTTGAGGCGCAGGCCAATTCGGTCGTCATCCGACTCGCGCCGGAATGCACCTCCATGATGGACGTCGGGTTCCGTGGTAGCGCCGTTGCGATCGGGGCAGCCTTGTTCAACGCCAGAGTCGCCGCCGCGGCCTGGAACGTTCTGGGCCCGACGGTATGGAAAACCGACGATGTGACGTGTCCGCTGGAGGTTGCCCTGCGACTCGACCACGGCGGCGACGCGGAATTGGCGGACCTGTACCAGCCGATGCTGCGCCGAGAAACGAACCGTCACCTCGGCGTTTCAGAACCGATCGGCGCAGAAACGGTAGCGCTGCTGCACGACGTCGCACGCCGGGAGGGAGCGCGGTTGTGCCTTCTACAGGCACGCGAAGACTTCGAAAAAGTGGCGAGCATCTTCGCTGCCGCCGATCGGATTCGGTACCTGACACCACATCTGCACAAAGAAATGATTTCCGAACTCCGCTGGCCGGGAGACGAACCCGCCGACACCGGCATCGACGTCCGTAGCCTCGAACTCGATCCCGCAGAGCTCGCCGTCCTGGACGTTCTTCGCCGCGCAGATGTGATGGCCGAACTCGCGCAATGGAACGCCGGCGAGGCGCTGGGCGACGAGGTCCGAAAACGAATCCGCGCATCCTCGGCTGTCGCAGTGATAACGGTGCACGGCCATGAACTCATCGACTTCGCCTGCGGCGGATCAGCTGTCGAGGCGGTGTGGGTCGTGGCGCAACGGCTCGGGTTGGCCGTTCAACCGATCTCGCCCGTCTTTCTTCACGCGGTATATCGCGATGAAATTGTGGAACTGTCGCCGTCCTTCGCCACGGAGCTGCAGAACCTCCATGCGGATTTTCGTCAGCTGGCGGGCACGAGGAACGACGAATCGCAAGTACTGGTTCTGAGGTTCGCCCATGCTCGCGGGGCATCAGTGCGCAGCAAACGGCGCGGCCTCACACTGAAATGAATCCCACTGGCCGACAAGGAGCGACACCATGCCGGCGCCTTTCAACGACATCAACGCGACCCACATCCGCTCGTCGACAAAAACGTCTCTCGCATCGCGGGACTGCCAATTCTGATGATTTCCGGCCAGCGCCCTTCTGCTGCCGCCGAACGGCCTCTCGCGGACTCCAGAGCAAAGCGGACCTAACTGTGCTGGATTCGGCGTGCGAGTAGCGTGTAACGCGCATGGGTCAGCCTAGGAGAGAGAAGTGCCGCGCAGCCTCGAGGTTGTCGTTACTGAGGTCGCTACCCGCTTAATTGGGGCGACCGCGGCGACGCAACCACGCGTAAGTCAAGAGGTGATGGCCGAGCTGGTCGATGTCTTAGGCGTGGATGCGAGCTTCCTGCGCCACAACGACCACGCTATCCGGGCGACCAAGTTGATCGCGGAATGGCCGGTGCGCCCGGACATTCCCGATCCGGACCCGCTCGGGACAGTGTTCTTCGCCGACGCGGACCCGATCTTCGCCGCCGCCGAACACGCCAAGGAACCGTTGATTCTGCGGCCAGATCCTGCCTCCGATGATTACCAGCGCCGTGTCGAGGAGGGCCGCGGGGTTCCGGCCATCTCGATGGCGTCGGTGCCACTGATATCGGGAGACGTCACCACGGGGGCGCTCGGGTTCGTCAAGTTTGGTGACAAATCGTGGCGACCTGAGGAGATCAATGCCCTTAAGGCGATAGCCTCCCTGTTCGCCCAACTGCAGGCCCGCGTCGTTGCGGAGGAACAGTTGCGCTTCCTGGCAGACCATGACGATGTGACGGGGTTGCATAACCGTCGATCGCTGCTGATACACCTTGACGAACGATTGTCGCCGGGACGACCGGGGCCGGTGGCGACGCTATTCATTGATCTCGACCGGCTCAAGGCGATCAACGACTATCTCGGCCACACCGCCGGCGATCAATTCATCCGTGTGATGAGCGAACGGCTCAGAGCGGGAACCGGGGGACAGCACCTCATCGCTCGCCTGGGCGGCGACGAATACGTTGTGGTGCCGACCGGACCAACCGACGCAGAGGCGGCGGAAGCACTTGCGGACAAACTACATAGCATGCTGGTCGAGCGGGTGATGCTCGGCAGCGAGATGCTCGCTCGCACCGTCAGTATTGGCGTCGCGGTTGGGACGCCCGGGCTGGACACCACCTCGGATCTGTTGCGCAAGGCGGATCAAGCGGTGCTCACGGCGAAGAATTCCGGCGGGAACCGGGTCTCGGTGTTCTCCGATGACATGTCGCTGACGAGCGAATTACGCAACGACATAGAGCTTCATCTGCGAGGCGTGATCGAGAGCGGCGCCTTGGTGCTTCACTACCTGCCTGAGGTCGATATGCGAACCGGGCAAGTCCTCGCCGCCGAAGCGCTGGTGCGTTGGCAGCACCCGACACGGGGTCTGCTGATGCCGGATGTGTTCCTCAGCGTGGCGGAGTCCATCAATTTCGCAGGAGAGCTCGGCCGATGGGTCATGCGGAATGCGTTCGCGGAGTTCAGCAGATGGCGGTCGCAGCGTGTGGGGCAAGACGCGCTGCTGCGCCTCAACATCTCACCGATTCAACTGGTCGGCAGTGAATTCGTGGAACACGTCGCCGGTGTGTTGGACGAGTTCGGCCTCGACGCCGGGTCAGTATGTCTTGAAGTCACCGAAAGTGTTGTGGTCGAGGACATCCAGACCGCCCGGGTCACTCTTGCGAGGCTGAAGGAGATCGGTGTGCAGATCGCAATCGATAACTTCGGCACCGGGTACAGCGTACTGTCGCAATTGAAATCGTTGCCGGTGGACATGCTGAAGATTGACAAGAGCTTCATCCGCGAACTCGGCTCCAACCCTGGCGATATGGCGATCGTTAAGGCAATTGTCGCGCTGGCGAATGCATTTGAACTGGAACTGGTCGCCGCCGGGGTCGAGACGCAGGTAGCCGCGGAAGCGTTGCTTGAGCTGGGATGCTATCGGGCACAAGGCTATCTGCTGTCGCGACCCCTGACCAGTGAGGCAATGAAGTTGCTACTCACCGAAGGCCATTTGCAAATACCTCCTGTCAAGCCGCGGGGCAAGTTTCTTCTGCTCGGCAAAGATCATTGAAAGCTGTTTGGGGTCAGCGTGTTTGGCGAATGTGCTGCGATCCCACCATGCTAGCTTCGTCCGGTAGCGGTGATCTGGATAGGGAGTGGCGGGAATTTTGGTCGCCAGCAGTCCGCCTG
>Ga0075431_100004366_pt1 | contig 13879 bp, 9 predicted proteins | sample RhiMetdeltSRZDD5_FD_75297 | JGI IMG/M metagenome (GOLD analysis project Ga0075431, IMG submission 75297) | Populus rhizosphere microbial communities from Tennessee, USA - Rhizosphere MetaG P. deltoides SRZDD5 | ecosystem: Host-associated > Plants > Roots > Rhizosphere > Soil | place: USA... | reverse complement strand
CTGCCGGTGCTCGCGGAGCAGCGGTCCCTTGGCTTCGCGGTGTTTGAGCATCCGCTGTTCACCCCGGCGACGCAGCTCCTGCTGAGCGAGACTGAACTGTTTGGCCAGGGCGCGAGCGTAGGGCCTTACGATCCATCTGATCAGCGGGCCCATCAGCCGTACCCGAACCGGGATCGGGACCGGAGCTGGTGCCGGTTGAGAGCCCAGGGCTTCTAATGCCTCGACCACCAGCGTTGTCGAGGATGTGTCACAACCACATGGCCGAACGAATGTGCCGACGAACCTGGCACTGCGCCCCGGATCGGCGTCGCGCCCCTCGAGGATATCGGCGAGGTCGCGGGCGTGATCGTCGAGTGACCTCGTCGCGCGCAGCAGGGCATTCGGGCCGTTCAGCAGATAGTGAAAGTGCACTGTTCCTTCCTGGTTGTCCCGGAACTCGGGCAAGAGCACCGTATGCACAGGCCGGCCGACGATCGCCGCCTCGATCATTGCACTGGTGTTGAGTCCAACGACGGCAGCGGCGTGGTACATCGAGTCGAAGTAATCGGTCTTCGACCTTTCATCTACTGGTGGATCACCCAATGGTGGCCAGCAGACGACGTGGTCGAGTCCCGTGAAATCGACTTGGTCCCAACCCTCATCGCGCTCCGGATGGCGGCGGATGATGACGCCACAGTCCCTCAGAGTCGGATGTCCACTCTCGCGCAGGTGGCGCACCCATCGCAGAATGAAGGCGGGCTCTTCGGGGCTGGCCTCTAGCAGCGATGAACATACGTACAGCAGAAACGGCCTGTCGGCGCGCAGGCCGACACGGGCACAGAAAGCTTCCCGTGTAGTCGACGGCTTCTTGTCGAACCATTCGTCGAACAGTTGGGCACCCGTGACGACGATGCGGCCAGCATCCAGATTGTGAAGCTCGATCGCCTCCCGTTTTTGTATGTCGTTCCACACGATGACCTGCTGGGGCGCGAAGCTCAGCACGCCTTTACTGGACAGATGATCCCAGCTGGCTACCGCAAAAACGTTGCGAATACCGAGTTCGATGGCCGCACGCGCCAGGTCGATCTGCGCCGTCTTGGTCTTGAAGAGGACGAGCGGGGTGACAACGACGAGATCAGGGTTGCGCTCGCGCAAATACTGATGAAGGTGCGCAGCGGAACGGGTCGATTGCTCGAGAATGTCGAGGAGGTGCAGCAGCAGCCAGCGGCCCGACGGCCCGAATGTTTCGGCGAGCCAGACGGTCCATCCTGGCGCCCACTTGCGGGCTCGATCGCGTAATCCATCCGTATCCCGGTACGCCGGCCCGAAAAACCGCAGATAGAAACGCCCGCGGCGAAAGTGCGTCGCGACTTCCCACCACTCGTCCTGTTTCATCGGTGGCATCCGGTGCAGACAAATGCCGGGGCAGCTATCCGGGAGCGCCAACGCGAACCGGGGCCACTTGGCTCCAAATGGCTCCCTGACGAGCTGCACCTCGTGTCCGCGGGCGGCGAGAGTGCGAAGCACGGCCTCGTACTGACGGACGTTCCCCGGCGAACGGACAGAGAAAAGAATTCGTAAACGTCTGGTGGGGAGCGGTGTGATCTGTTGACCCTCTTTGTTCAAATCTCATATTATCTACGAGTTAGCAACGCGCATCACCTCCGCCGCCCGGCATATATCGCGAGACCAGTTTGGCCGCCGACACAGCGTCCAAGATTTAGTTCTGCGTTCTTGGGTTAGCTGGTCGAGGTGTGTGCGTTTGGTTCCCACTTTTGCGCACCTCGTCTGTAGGTGAGAGGGCGGTAGCTTGTACCGTCCACGCTGATGTGTAGCCGGGGACACGAATAGAACAAGCGTCATGCGACGCGAGTCTTGTGTCCCCGTGCCCCGCAGCTCCGTGATTAACCAATGAGAGTGCTGTTCATCTGGGATTCCGCGGAGTATCTGCGTTTCTTCGACCCGGTCCTCGAAGAATGCGTGGCCCGCGGTCATGACGTGGCGATCGCCTACAACAAGACGAACGTCAAGAAACAAGGTGGGCTGCTGGGTCTGCGTGCCTTCGAGGGCCGCGTGCGTGTGCTTGGGCTCGTACCGAGAAGCAACGGCATATGGCGCCGCATTGCGTACGGCTTGCGGGGGACCATGGATTTCGTCCGATATTTTCACCCACGGTTTGCCGCGGCCAGCGCGGCCCGTGCGCGGATGAAGCGCAAGGCGCTGCCCGTGGCGTTTGGGTGGATGGATCGGATCCGGCGGCTCCCTCCTGCGGCGGTGAGCGCCCTCGAGCATTGCCTCGCAGCCGTCGAGACCTCTGTGCCGGTGTGCCAGCCGATTGTCGATTTTCTCGGGCGCGAGGCGCCGGACGTCATACTCGTGTCGCCGCTGGTCGATTGCAGCTCCGAGCAGGTGGACATCATCAAGGCCGCGCGGGCGTGCGGCGTGCGAACGGCTGTCTGTGTGGCGAGTTGGGACAATCTGACCAACAAGGGCCTGATCCGCATCGAGCCCGATCTGGTCATCGTCTGGAACGACGCGCAGAAACGTGAGGCGCAGGAGTACCACTACGTGCCGGCGGACAAGATCGCGACCACCGGCGCACAACTCTTCGACAAGTGGTTCGACAGGCAGCCAATGCACGATCGCGCTGCCTTCTGCGCGCGCGTCGGCCTGCCAGACACCGGGCCGTTTCTGCTGTTCACAGGATCGTCCGGCTTCATTTCGGAATCGCGCTCCGAGGTGGCGTTCGTGCTGAGATGGATTGCGGCCCTGCGATCGAGCCAGGACCCAATGCTTCGGTCAATCAACGTTCTCGTGAGGCCGCATCCATATAACTGCCACGCCTGGGATCCGGATCCACTGGCCGGCACGCCCGGTGCCGTGTGCTTTCCGCGGCGCAACTACAACCCGATGGACGAGGTATCTCACGCCGATTTCTTCGATTCGATCCATCACTCGTTGGCGGTGGTCGGCATCAATACGAGCGCGATGATCGAGGCGGCGATCATCGGCCGGCCCGTCTTTTCGATGCGCGCCAACGAGTTCACGGGCACCCAGGAAGGCCTAGTTCATTTCCACTACTTGGTCGCGGACAATGGCGGCTGTGTCCGAGTCGCGTCGACGATGGACGAGCACGTCCGCCAATTGAGCGAGTGCCTCCGCCACCCGGCAGCGGCGCACTCCGAGACACAGCGGTTCATTTCATATTTCGTGCGTCCCCATGGAGTTGATCGACCTGCGACGCCAATCTTCGTCGACACCGTCGAGCGTTTTGCGACCGCCCCCGCACCCGCGCCACAACTGACACCGATATCGACATATCTTCTACGCCCGGTGCTGTTTGCCGGCGCCTTCGTGGCTATGGTCGGCGCGTTGCTGCATCGGCCGCATCCCGTTCGGTGGTTGCTGCGGAGCGGCCGGAAGCGCACCCGGCGCACGGCCAGGCGTGTCGGGCGAACGGCGCGACTCACGGTTCACCGCGGAGCCAAACAAGCAAAGCAGTGGCGCGAGGTCGTTCTGCGCCCGCTCCGCGCTCGCAGGTGAACGTGCTGCGACGCATCGCGGCGGCTTTCAGCGGACGGTCCGTGAATGAACGCCTGGCGGGGCTCGAGAAGACCGTTCGGAAGCTCGAGGAGACCGACCGCCATTCACTGACGTCCCTCGACCGGCGATTGACCGATCTCGCGCGCGCCGTCGCCGAACAACCGACCGCAAAGGACCTTCGCGAGTTGCGCCAGGCGGTGCGGGCCACGGCGCCTCAGCACCCGGCTCAGTGGCTGTTCGACCGAATCGATCAAATCGTGTCTGGTGAGCGCGCGATTCTGATAGGTCCCTGGACCGGAGAGGTTGGCTTCGAGCTGCTGTATTGGATTCCCTTCATCCGGTGGGTACGGGCACATTGGGCTTTCTCTCCGGAGCGTGAGCTGATCGTCTCACGCGGTGGAGTGGGGTCTTGGTATGGGCCGCTTACGACTGCGTACACCGACATACTCGCGTTGTTTGCGCCGGAAGAGTTTCGCTGTGCCGTCGCCGATGAGAAGCGCAAGCACCGCAAGCCCGGCGCCTTCGACGAGCGCATCATTGAGACCGTCAGTCGGCACCGTGGCGATGTCCCGGTCGATGTGCTGCATCCCGGCTTGATGCATCGACTCTTCGCGTCGTACTGGAGCGATGAGGCCGGCTATGCGCAGATCGATCAATTCACCCGTCATCAGCTAATCGACCCTCCTCCCGATGTCGCGCAGCCCAGCCTACCGTCGGACTACGTTGCCGTCCGGTTTTATTTCAACGAGTGTTTCCCCGCCAATCCGGAGAACCAGGCGTTCGTACGCAGCGTCGTGACCTCACTGGCTGAGCGGACCACAATCGTGATCCTCAATCCCGGCGTGAGTGTTGACGAGCATCTGGACTGGATCCCGGATGGAGCGGACCGCGTCATCACGATCGCAGAGGGTGCCAAACCCGAGAGCAATCTGGCTCTTCAGAGCGCCGTGATCGCCCGCGCCCGCGCCTTTGTCGGCACCTATGGTGGCTACTCGTATCTCGCGCCGCTCTACCGCGTACCTGCAGTGGCGTTCTATTCCAAGCCGTCCTTCAAGCTGCATCACCTGTATGCAGCGCAGCGCGCGTTCAGCCAGATCGGTGCCGGCGCACTGATACCACTCGATGTCACTCAGACGAGCATCGTGCAGCTCACGTTGGGAGCGCTGTTGCCGGCATGAGAGCGATTCTCCTAACCAGCACGTTCCGCCGTCACGTGTTCGTCGCGAACACCGCGGGGGCGAGCTGCGATCTCGTCGGCGTGTGGCAGGAGGAAAAGACCTTTCGGCCCGAGCGGTACGCTCGCGATGCGCAGGACCAACTGATCATCGAGCGGCATTTTGCCGACCGGGACGCATCGGAGGAGCGCTATTTCTCCACGGACGCAGAAGTCAAAATCGATCGCGGGGCGCTGCATCGGACGGTGCCCGCCGGGGCGTGCAGCGATCCTGCGGAGGTTGCGTTGATGGCCGGGGCCCGTCCCGATGTCGTGCTGGTCTTTGGGACAGGGATCCTTCGCAACCCATTGCTGTCGGAATTCGGGGGACGAATCATCAACATCCACCTCGGCGTATCGCCGTACTATCGCGGTGCGGGCACGAATTTCTGGCCGCTCGTGAACCGACAGCCCGAGTACGTCGGCGCCACAATCCATTACCTCGACGAGGGCATTGATACGGGACCGATCCTCGCGCACGCGCGGCCGTGTATCGAGCCGACTGACGGTCCCCACGATGTAGGAAATAAGACGATCGTCGCTGCCGCGCAGATGCTGCTGCGAGCGGCATCGGCCCACGTTGCCGGCACGACGCGCGCGGTGCCACAGTGGCAAGGCGGACGACTGTACCAGCGAAAAGATTTCAACGCGGACGCTGTGCGATCGCTGTATCGCAATTTCGAGACTGGCATGATTCACGAGTATCTGGCGGCGCGAACGGCTCGAGACGCGGCATTGAGACTGATCGAACTGGAGCAGGTGGCGTGATCGGCGTTGGCTGTACGATTGTCTTCTACCATTACGTCCGCGACGTAGATCGAACAGAGTTTCCCGACATCAAGGCGCTGTCGCCCTCAGCTTTTGCTGCGCAGCTCGACTGGCTGCAAATGCGCTTTGATGTCATTGACGGCTCAACGTTCGAACGGGCCGTTCGCAGTCGCGCCGGCTTCAACAAGCCAACCGCTCTGCTCACCTTCGACGATGGATTCGTCGACCACTACGAGTACGTATTTCCCATTCTTCGTTCGCGCGGCCTCGGGGGCATCTTCTTCCTCGTGGGCTCGACACTCGGTGACCGGCCGATGCTGGCGAACGTGCACAAGACGCACTTTCTCCTGAGCCGATTGGGCGCTGAACGTTTCGCGCGGGAAGTGGGCGCTGCGTTGAGCGATGAGGGCGTGTCCATCACAGCAGCGGTGAATGGCCGCGAAGGCATCTATCGATACGATGAGGCGCCGGACGTTCGGATCAAGCGGATTTTGAATTACGAAGCTCCATACTCGGTGGCAGACCGAGTGCTTTCGGCGTTGTTCGCCCGTCACATCGGGGACAGCGCCGCGTTCGCTCGCACCCTTTATCTGTCCTCACGTCAGATCCGCGAGATGGCACGCGGGGGAATGACGTTTGGCTTCCACACCGAATCTCATCCCGTTCTCTCGAGGTTGACACGCGACGAGCAACGCGGCGAGCTGCGCAACGGTACGCAGGCCATCAGAGACCTCACGGGCCAGGCGGACGTGTCGTTCTGTTATCCCTACGGATTCCCGCACACCTATAACGCCGAGACGCTCGAAACACTCGAGGAGTTCGGTTATTCGATGGCGTTCAACACGGTTCGTCGCGAGGCGCTCGTCGGGCAGGAATCCCGGTACGAGTTGCCGCGCTTCGATACGCGTGACGTTGCGCGCTTGCAGGAGGTGCCCGCAGGTGCGTAAGGTCTGCGTCGTAATCGGCTCGCGCGCGAATTACGGCAGCATCAAATCCGTGATGCGCGCCGTGCGCGCGCACCCTGAGCTTCGTCTCCAGATCGTCGTGGGCGCGTCAGCGCTCCTCGATCGGTTTGGATCTGTGGTCGACGTCATCGAACGAGACGGCTTCGTGCCGGATGCTCGCGTCAACATGATTGTGGAAGGCGAGACGCCCGTGACGATGGCGAAATCGACGGGCCTCGGCCTGCTGGAGCTGCCGACGCTGTTCGAGTTGCTCAGGCCCGATGTAGTCGTCACGGTCGGCGACCGCTTCGAGACGATGGCGACGGCGGTGGCAAGCGCCTACATGAACATTCCACTCGCGCACACGATGGGCGGTGAGGTGACCGGCACGATCGACGAGAGCATTCGTCATGCAATTACCAAACTCGCGCACCTTCATTTCCCTGCGAACCGCGATGCGGCCAACCGCATCGTACGGCTGGGAGAGGATCCCGACACAGTTCACGTCGTCGGATGTCCGCGGATCGACCTGGTGGCGGAGGTCGTGGGCAATGGCAGTGCGGCGCTCGACGCGGAGTGGCTGGAGCGTGAAGGTGTCGGCGGCCACATCACGACAGACGAGCCGTTTCTGCTCGTCAGCCAGCATCCTGTCACCACGGAGTACGGACAGGCCGAGCATCAAATCACAGAAACCCTCATGGCGCTGCACGATTTGCAGATGCCGACCGTGATGCTGTGGCCCAATGTCGATGCGGGTTCGGAGGACATCTCGCGCGGCATGCGCAAGTTCCGCGAAAAGTACAAGCCCGAGTACATCCGGTTCTACAAGAATTTCCCCGTAGAAACGTACCTGCGCCTTATGCAGGGCGCAGCGTGTCTGGTCGGCAATTCCAGCGCGTCGCTTCGGGAAGGCGCGTTCATGGGTACGCCCGCGGTCAATATCGGAACAAGGCAGGATGGCCGCGAGCGTGGTCCCAACGTCATCGACGTCGGTCACGATCGCACCGCGATCGCGGAAGCTGTTCGACGTCAACTCGCGCGCGGTACCTATACGCCCGCCCACTTGTACGGTGACGGCCGAGCAGGCGAGCGGATCGCTGACGTGCTGTCGCGCGCCGTGTTGCACGTCCAGAAACGGATTCAGTACTGAACATCCTCGGTGTGATTCCGGCTCGGGGCGGCTCGAAAGGCATTCCACGCAAGAATCTCGCTCCGCTAGCAGGTCGTCCCCTCATCGCGTACACGATTGAGGCCGCTCGTTTCAGCCGCTCTCTTTCGCGGATCATCGTCAGCACGGACGATGAAGAAATCGCCGCAGTCGCCAGGCGGAACGGCGCGGACGTTCCGTTTCTGCGTCCGCCGGAGCTGGCACTCGACCATACACCCATGATCGACGTGCTCGTGGATGCGCTTGCAATGCTCGATCGGCGGGAACAGTACCGGCCGGACGTCATTGTCCTGTTGCAGCCGACATCGCCGTTTCGTCGCGAGAGCCACATCGACGCCGCAGTGGAGCTTCTGACCTCGTCGGGCGCCGATTCGGTCGTCACGGTCATGCAGGTGCCACATCAGTTCACTCCCGAATCGCTGATGCGGCTTCGCGGCGATCGGCTTGATCCGTTTACCGATGGGCCCACCTACGCCAGACGGCAGGACAAGCCGGTCCTCTTCGCGCGCAACGGCCCCGCCGTCATCGCCACGCGGTCGCGCGTCCTGCTCGATGAGCACGTCCTCTACGGTGCCGACACGCGAGGCGTTGTGATGTCACGTGAAGATTCGTTCGACATCGACGAAGCGTTCGATTTGAGGGTCGCGGAGCTGCTGATGCAGTCGCGTTCGGCATGAAGGTTCTCTTCTTTGCGGCGCACTACGCCTATTACCGGAACTTCGAATCGGCGATCGTGTCCCTTGCAGAAAGAGGACACCACGTCCACCTGGCGGCCGACGAACGAGAGTCACTCGGAGGCGAGGCGCTGGTGGAACGGCTGGCGGTTCGCTACCCGCGCGTCACCTTCGGATTTGCACCGTCGCTGGATGATGAGCCGTGGTTTCTGCTCGCGCGCAAGCTACGTACGGCGAGCGACTACATTCGATTCCATGACCAGGCATTCGCCGCATTTCGAAAGACTCGCCTCACACTGCGGGATCGGATTCCGCGAATTGTCCTGTGGCTCATGGACGCAGGTCTTGACAAGAGCCGGCCGGCACGGCGTGCGCTCGGAGTACTGCTCCGCGCAGCCGAAGGCGCGATGCCGATTAGTGAGGCGAGTCGCGAGTTCATCGCGCAGCAGGACCCTGACGTCATCCTCATTACCTCAATGACCGCATGGCGGCTTCCGCAGATCGACCATCTGCGGGCGGCGCGCGCGCTCGGCAAACGTACCGGCGTGTGCGTATTCAGTTGGGATCATCTCTCCAGTAAGGCGCTGCTGCGTCACGTGCCCGATCGTGTGCTTCTGTGGAACGAGACGCAGAAGACCGAGGCTATCAAGTGGCACGGTATGCCGGCAGACCGCATCGTCGTCACAGGTGCGCAGTGCTACGACCAGTGGTTCAACCGGACGCCGTCTCGCGATCGAGCGTCCTTTTGTCGCGCGGTTGGGCTGGAGCCCGACCGGCCGCTGATCCTGTATGTCTGCTCGGTCATGACTCCCAACCCTTACGAGTCGCGGTTTGTGCAGCGGTGGATCGAAGCCATCAGGTGCAGTTCGGATGAACGCGTCCGAAGTGCCGGCATTCTCGTGCGGCCGCATCCAGAGCGTACTGACGAATGGCAAGGTGTGTCGCTCGAGCGATTTGGCAACGCGGTGTTGTACGGACGGAATCCCGTCAGCCCGCAGGCGCAGGACGACTATTTCGATTCGCTCTATCACAGCCATGCAGTTGTTGGTCTGGTTACCAGCGCCTTTCTCGAGGCCGCGATCGTCGGTCGGCCGGTACACACGCTGTTGCTGCCGGAATTCGAGATGTATCAGGAAGGGGTTCAACATTTCCGGTATCTGATGGAGGTCGAAGGCGGGCTGCTGAAGGTCACACGGACATTTCCCGAACATCTGGCCGAACTGAGCGAATCGCTCGCACGGCCGGTTGGCCGCGACGAGCAGAACACCAGGTTCGTCCGTGCGTTCGTGCGGCCGGCCGGCTTGGACCTTCCGGCGACCCCGGCGTTCGTCGAAGCGATCGAGCACATCGCGTCGAGCGTTCCTGTTGCAGCTGAAGTGCCGGGTTTCGCTCATGACGCGATGCAGCCGTTGGTGCGTGTGATCGCTGACTCCGCAGCGGGCGGCTGGCTGCGGCCTGCGCTACGCGACGCTACAGAAATGACGATCGACCACGCACGCGCGCGGAAGGCAGCCCACAAGCACGCAGCGGCTGAGGACCGCGACCGGCGCGTCGCTGAAAAGCGTGAGTTCCTGGCGCTCCGCCGCCGCGAACGCCAGCGTCAGCACTGGGTCGGCGCTCGCCGAAAGCAGTTGGCGCGGATCAAGGGACGGTTGAAGGACTTCGTGAGCTTCTCTTCGTGAGCCGAGCCCCTCGCGCACCGAGTCCCGTCGCAATCGGGATGACCCTCCATAACCGTGCCGCGTATCTCGCTGAGGCGGTCGAATCCCTGCTCGCCCAGTCACATCCACATTTCACCCTGGTACTCGTCGACGACGGTTCGACCGACGACACCGAAGCCATCGCCCGATCCTACGAGCGCGGTGATCCTCGCGTCCGTTACATCAAGTTATCGAGCCGCCGCGGGATGATCGAGGCGTGGCGCGCGGCATTCGAAGCCGCATCGGCGACAGGTGCCAGGTACTTCGCGTGGGCGAGCGACCACGACAGATGGCATCCGCAATGGATCGAAAAGCTGATGGAGGTGCTGGACGCTTCGCCATCAGTCGTCTTGGCATATCCGCTCACGCAGCGCGTGGATCCCGACGGTAAACCGCTGGCCAAGCCTGCACGACAATTCGAGACATCAGGGATCGCCGATCGCGATACACGGTGGGCCCTCCTGAACAACAGCGACACTGTGGCAGCCGGTGACATGGTCTACGGACTCATGAGGACCGATGCTGTCCGCCACGCCGGCATTTTTCGCGAGGTGCTGTGTCCGGATCGGCTGCTGGTGGCCGAGTTGACGTTGCAGGGTGAGATTCGGCAGCTTGCCGAGCCCCTCTGGTATCGGCGTCAGTTTACCGAGGGAAGCATCGAGCGACAGCGCTTCACATTGTTCCCGCCAGGCACGCAGGCGCCATCGAAATTCGTACCGCCCTGGTACATGCACGCGCGGGCGTTGTGGAGTGTCTATGGTCTCGGCTCGCACCCGCGCGTGAAACTTTCGCGCGCCGAAGCATTCAGATTGGTCAGCGGATACACAACTGCGTACGCGGCGCGCCATTACGCAAAGTCAAGCGTGCAGCGGGGTCTTCTCGCCGTCCTCGGGTGGCCGCGTTGGATCTACAAGCGCGTGAAGCATGCGGTCCTGCTCGTGGTGTACGGCGTTCTCGTCGTACTCAGGCAGATCGGACTCACACCCCTCATCGAGCGCCTCTGCGAGCGTCTGACGGGGCGACCGCGTCCGTGGCGGTGGCACGCGTGAAGATTCTGTTCGTCGCGCGCCACTTTACGTATTTCCGCAACTACGAATCGGTGATCACGGCGCTTGCCCAGCGCGGGCATCAGATCCATTTGGCGGCCGAGCGCGACGAGTATCTTGGCGGTCGTGCGATGGTTGAGCGACTCGTCGCGGAATACCCAACGTCGATCTCCTTCGGGTGGATTTCAGATCGCGAGGACCTCTGGACCACGTTCGTTACGAAGCTCCGGATGACGCTCGACTATCTGCGCTATCTCGAGCCGGCGTACTCGTCCACGCCGAAGTTGCGTGCGCGCGCGAAAGAACGGGTTCCGCGGCTTGGCTTATGGCTGCTCGCGATCTCAGGCGCGAGTACCCGTTCTGGGCGGCGATTGCTGAGAGCCGCGCTAGCGAGCTGCGAGCGCGCCGTGCCGCGCAGTCGGCGAATCGATGCGTATCTCTCCGAGCATCTGCCGGATATCGTCCTGTTTACGCCTCTCCTCGGGGTCGTGATATCGCCCCAGCTCGATTACCTGGAGTCGGCGAAGGCACTGGGTGTACCGACCGCGTTGTGCGTCTGGAGCTGGGACCACCTGTCGAGCAAGGCCATCCTCCGCAACGTGCCTGACCGCGTGTTCGTGTGGAACGACGTGCAGCGACACGAGGCCGTGACGATGCACCACGTGTCGGCAGAGCGGATCGTCGTGACCGGTGCGCAATGTTTCGACCAGTGGTTCGACCGAAGGCCGTCGTTGGACCGTACGGCATTCTGCGCGAGTGTCGGGCTGCCGGATCGCCCGTATCTTCTCTACGTGTGCTCGGCGCTCTTCCAGGGCAGCGTGAATGAAGCACAGTTCGTCAAGCGCTGGATACGGGAGCTTCGGACCAGCGGTATGGAGCCGCTGGCCTCGACTCCGATTCTGGTGCGGCCACATCCGGCGCGGCTGAGCGAGTGGGATGACGTGGATCTTTCGTCGGAAGCTGCCGTGGCGGTGTGGGGTCGGAATCCTGTCGATCCCGAAGCGAGAGATGGCTATTACAACTCGCTCTATCACAGTGCGGCGGTTGTGGGCCTGAATACGAGCGCGTTTCTCGAGGGTGCGATCGTCGGGCGCCCCGTATTCGCAACGTTGCTTCCTGAGCACCACGAAAATCAGCGAGGTACGATTCATTTTCATTATCTGATGACGGTCGGCCCCGGCCTGCTGCATACGACGAGCACGCTCCCGGAGCACTTCGAGCAGGTCAACGCGTCCCTCACGGCGAATGAACAGACTTGCCTGCGCAGCCGCACCTTTGTCGAGGCCTTTATTCGTCCGCACGGCATCAAGGTGGCTGCGACGCCGATATTTGTCCGTGAGGTGGAAAAGCTTGGCGCTCTTGACGTCGGATCTTCCCGCGACGCGATTGGGCGTGGGCTGTTACGCGCGGCGCTGCGGCCGCTAGCGGCGCTCGCCCGCGTGCCGGCCGCGGCGCTGCTCGTATCAAGTACGCACGAACGCGCGATCGCGGCCAGGGACCGTGCGCACAGGAAGCAGGTCGCGGCCGCATGGCAGGTCAAGGACGCACTGAAGGACGCGGAGCAGCGCCAGAAGGAGGTGCGCCTCGCGCAACGTCAGCGCGATAAAGAGAGGCGCACCGCCGAATGGCGGCGAGCAAAGGCCATGAACAAACTGAAGCAGCGCATCAAGAAACGGATCGGCCTCGCCTCATGAAGATTCTGTTCCTGGCCCGTCATTTCTCGTACCTCCGATTGTTCGAGTCGGCGATAACGGAGCTCGCCGAGCGCGGCCACACGCTCCACCTTTCTGCCGATCGAGAGGAATCACTCGGAGGGGCCGGACTGGTCGAGCGTCTGGCCGCCCGGTATCCGAACGTGACCGTCGGATGGACGCCGGGCCGACAAGCCGGCGCGTGGGCCGAACTCGGGCGCAAACTTCGACTCGGGATCGACTATCTGCGGTTTCTCGATCCCCGCTATGACGCCGCGCCTCGACTTCGAGGCCGCTCGGAGGAGCGCACGCCGCAGGCGGTCCGTTGGCTCGCACGGCTGCCCATGTTCCGTGGCCCGCGTGGACGAGAATCGCTCGGCTGGCTGCTTCGACAGTTCGAGCAGGCGGTACCGCGCAGTCATGAGCTCGACGCCTTCTATCGCGAGCAGGCGCCGGACGTGGTGCTGATCACGCCGCTCGTCGACCTTGGCTCTCCGCAAATCGATCACTACATGAGTGCGCGCGCATTGGGGCTTCGGACGGTACTGTGCGTTGGCAGCTGGGATCACTTGTCGAGCAAGTCGGTGCTGCGGGCCATTCCGGATCTGGTCACGGTATGGAACGAGACGCAAAAGCGTGAGGCGATCGAGCTGCACCACGTTCCGTCCGAACGCATCGTAGTGACGGGCGCGCAGTGTTACGACCAGTGGTTCGGATGGCAGCCATCGCGATCGCGTGAAGAATTCTGCGTGCATGCCGGTCTCGACCCCGCAAAGCCGTTCGTACTGTATGTATGCTCGTCGCTGTTCAAGAACACCGCCAATGAGGCACGGTTCGTCGAGCAGTGGATTCAGCATGTGCGCGGAAGTGCGGACCCGGCCCTGCGAGGAGCGGGCATACTCATTCGGCCGCATCCGAGGCGGCTCGAGGAGTGGCAGGAAGTCGATCTCACTGAGTTCAAGAACGTTGCACTCTTCGGCAGCCATCCGGTCGATCCGTCGACGAAGAATGATTACTTCGATTCGCTGTACTACGCCGCCGCTGTCGTGGGTCTCAACACCAGCGCCATGCTGGAGGCGGCCGTGGTCGGCAAGCCGGTGCTATCGGTCGTGTTGCCTGAAATCTCGACCGACAATCAGGAAGGCACGATTCA
>Ga0075431_100004365_pt1 | contig 13879 bp, 9 predicted proteins | sample RhiMetdeltSRZDD5_FD_75297 | JGI IMG/M metagenome (GOLD analysis project Ga0075431, IMG submission 75297) | Populus rhizosphere microbial communities from Tennessee, USA - Rhizosphere MetaG P. deltoides SRZDD5 | ecosystem: Host-associated > Plants > Roots > Rhizosphere > Soil | place: USA... | reverse complement strand
CTCCGCCTCGTCATCGGCCTCGCGATCAGCGTCGGGCTGCTCGCGGTGCTGCTCCGCAGCGTGGACCTCCACGAGCTCGGGGCGCAGCTCGCGCGCACGAGCTGGGGCTGGGTGCTCGTCAGCGTGGTCCTCGGGCTCGCGGGACTCTACGCGCGCGCCTTCCGCTGGCGCTGGCTCTTTCCGCCCGGGCTCGAGCCCCCCGGTATCGTGCCGGCGACGATGATCGGCTACATGGCCAACAACGTGCTGCCGCTTCGCGCGGGCGAGGTCGTGCGCGTGTATACGGCCGCTCGGCGGCTGCGTGAGGCCGAACCGCTGAGCGCAACGCAGGCGTTCTGGCTGGTCGGGGCCACCCTGGTCGTCGAGCGGATGCTGGACAGCCTCGCCATCGTCCTCGTGCTGGCCACGCTGGTCTTCATCGTCCCGGTGCCCAAGGGCGTCGAGTGGGGCGCCGGCGTGCTGCTTGCCATCGACGTAATCGGGGTGACGGTGCTCGTCCTGATGGCGCGGGCGCCGCAGCTCGGGCGGCGGCTGGTGACCAGGCTCACAGGGCGGTGGCCCGGCGTGGCCCGCGCGACGCTCGCCATGTTCGACACCGCGCTGCGCGGCCTCGACGGTATCCGGACGCCCGCGCACGCCGTGCGCATCGCGGCGTGGACGATTCCCTTGTGGGTGCTGCCGGCCACGGCGGGGTGGGCGATCTTCCGCGCCATGCATCTGGACCTGCCCTACGTGGCGGGCTGGGTGGTGCTCGCCTTCGTCGGAATCGGCATCAGCGTGCCGTCGGCGCCGGGCTACCTCGGCGTCTGGCACTTCGCCGCCAAGCTCGCGCTCGAGGTCTTCGGGGTGGCGCCGTCGGTGGCGATAGCCTACGCGCTGATCTTCCACGCGAGCGCCGTCATTCCCATCACGCTGCTCGGCTGGGCCTATCTCCTGCGCGAGCACATCAGCCTCGGCGACGTGCGCCGCGCGCCCACGCCCGCGGCGTAGCGGGCGGTTTCTTGCCACTCCGCGCGACGGTCATGTAGATTGCAAAGTCTATGCTGATCGTCCAGAAATACGGGGGCTCGTCCGTCGCCGACCCGGAGAAGATCGCCAGCGTGGCCCGGCGCGTGGCGGAGAGCGCCGCCGGCCATCAGCTGCTCGTGGTCGTCTCGGCCATGGGCAAGACGACCGACGGGCTCGTGAATCTCGCGGGGCGGATCTCGGCCAGCCCCGACCCGCGCGAGATGGACATGCTGCTCGCCACCGGCGAGCAGGTCACCATCGCGCTGCTCGCCATGGCCCTGCAGACGCTCGGGCTGAAGGCGCGCTCGCTCACGGGACCGCAGGTGGGCCTGCGCACCGACCGCGGCCACACCAAGGCGCGCATCACCCAGATCAACGCCGAGCGCGCGCGCGCCGCCCTCGAGGCCGGTGAGATCGTGGTCGTGGCCGGATTCCAGGGACTCTCGGACGCGGAGGAGATCACCACCCTCGGGCGCGGCGGCTCCGATCTCACGGCGGTCGCGCTGGCGGCCGCCCTCGAGGCCGACGTCTGCGAGATCTACACCGACGTCGACGGCGTCTACACGGCGGATCCGAACATCGTCCCCGACGCGCGCAAGCTGGCGCGCGTCGCCTACGAAGAGATGCTGGAGATGGCGAGCCTGGGGGCGAAGGTGCTGCAGGCGCGGTCGGTGGAGTTCGCCAAGAAGTACGACGTGACGGTGCACGTGCGGTCGACGTTCAAGCCCGACCCCGGCACCCTGGTGACGAAAGAGGAGAGCGGGATGGAAGAGGCGGTGGTGACCGGCATCACCCACGATCGGAGCCAGGCGAAGATCTCGCTGCTCCGCGTGCCCGATCGGCCGGGCATCGCCGCACAGGTCTTCGGGGCCGTGGCCGCCCGGAGCGTCGTCGTCGACATGATCGTGCAGAACATCAGCCGGGACGGGTTCACCGACATCTCGTTCACGCTGCCGCGCGGCGATCATGCGCGCGCTCGCGCCGCCCTCGAGGCGATCGCGCGGCAGGTCGGGGCCGAAGGCATCTCGCACGACGAGCGAGTGGCCAAGGTGTCGATCGTCGGCGTCGGCATGCGGAGCCACTCCGGCGTCGCCGCCCAGATGTTCACCGCGCTGTCGAAGGAAGGCATCAACATCCAGATGATCTCCACCTCCGAGATCGCGATCTCCTGCGTGATCGAGGACAAGTACGCAGAGCTGGCCGTCCGCGCGCTCCACGACGCGTTCGGCCTCGGCCTGCAGCGGTAGGAAGGAGCTCCTCCATGGCCACCACCGGCAAGGCCGCCGTCTTCTTCGGCCCCGGGAAGCCGTTCGAGATCCGCGACGTGCCGCTCCCCGAGCTGGAGCCCGACGCCGTCCTGATCAAGGTCTCCCTCGCCAACGTGTGCGGCTCCGACCTGCACTTCTGGCGCGGCGATGCGCCGCTGCGCCTGCCCGACGACGGCTGGATCTTCGGCCACGAGATGATGGGACGCGTCGCCAAGCTGGGCCGGAACGTCAAGACCGATTCGCTCGGCCGCCCCCTGCGCGAGGGCGATCGCGTCGCCTACACCTATTTCTACCCGTGTGGACGCTGCTACGTCTGCCTGAACAAGCAGCCGGCGGCGTGTCCGGCCAAGATCGAGCGGCCTCGCGGTCCGTCCGAATTCCCGCACTTCAACGGTGCCTTCGCCGAGTACTACTATCTGCGGCCGGGCGGGGCCATCTTCGGCGTGCCCGACGTGCTGCCTGACGAGCTCGTGTCCCCCGTGAACTGCGCGCTCTCGCAGGTCATCTTCGGGCTGCACGAGGCGAAGCTCGAGTTCGGGGGCAGCATCGTCATCCAGGGCGCCGGCGGCCTCGGCGTTCAGGCGGCGGCGGTCGCCAAGGACATGGGCGCGGCCACCGTGATCGTGGTGGATCAGCTGCCCGGCCGACTGGACCTGGCCCGCGGCTTCGGCGCCGACCACGTCATCAACGTGAAGGAGATCACCGACCGCAAGGATCGTGTCGCGCTGGTGCGCAAGTGGACGGGCGGTCTGGGCGCCGACCTCGCGTGCGACTTCGTCGGATTTCCCCAGGTGATCCCCGAGGGCATCGACATGCTGCGGCCCGGCGGAACTTACCTGGAAATCGGTACCATCTCGCGCGGGGCCAAGGTCGACTTCGAGCCCGCGCAACTCGTGTGGGGCGCCAAGCGGATCGTCGGCGTGATCATGTACGACGCGTGGGTGATCCCGCGGGCGCTGGACTTCCTGGTGCGCAACCAGCACCGGTTCCCGTTCGACCGCCTGATCTCACATAAGTACCCGCTCGAGCAGATCAACAAGGCGTTCACGGAATCCGAGTGGCACAACCGGGAGACGACGTCGATCAGTCGCGCTGCCCTCGTTCCCTGACTCCAGAAGGCTACACCGGCCGTGCAGCGGAATTCCCATGTGCACCCAATGGGTGCACATGTCGTCTTCAGGGCCGCGCCGGATCGGAATCGAAGGACGGCGCGCACGCGGATCACCAGCGGCGACACCTGTCAGGGAGGTTGCGCGCTGTCCGAATCTTGCGTGATCCGCTGACGACGCCAACGGCGTGCGGACTCGCTCCTGCGCCCCGCCCCGTGACGCGAGCATCGATGTGCGCGCGACGTTGCTAGATCGCCTGCCTCCGCCGAGGCGAGAGTCGCTCGCATGCTCCCGCACTTAAAGCGTTTTTTACAACCACGGGCGTGGCACGTCACTTGCCACGTTTGCGCGCGATGACCGTCTTCGGACTCCACCAGCGACGAGCGACGGCGGCGGAAGCGGCCGAGCGTCGTTTCCGCGACCTCGTCCACGAGGTCGACGGCATCGTGTGGGAGCTGGAGCCGACCACGCAGCGCTTCACGTTCGTGAGCCGCCGCGCCGAGGAGCTTCTCGGCCACCCGATCGAGCGCTGGCTCGCCGCCCGTGATTTTTCATTCTCGCTCATCGATCCGCGCGATCGCGAGCGCGCCGAGGCCGCCTACGCCGAGGCCGCGCGCGGGACTGGCGTGATCGACCACGAGTTCCGCGCCGTGGCCGCCGACGGCCGCACCGTGTGGCTGCGCGACCGCGTGCATCGCACCGAGTCGGGACGGCTGCGCGGCCTCATGATGGACGTGACGGAGCAGAAGCGGCTCGAGCAGGAGCGTGACGACTTGCTGCTACGCGAGCAGATGGCCCGCGCGCAGGTCGAGGCCGCCGTCGACACGGTCCGGCGGTTGGAGTCGATCACCGAGTCGATGCTCGGACACCGGACGCTCGACGAGCTGTTGCAGAGCATCCTCGAACGGATCCGTGACGTCGTCGAGGCCGACACCACTGTCATTTTCCTCCCCACCGAGGACGGCGCCCACCTCACGATGGCGCGCGCGGTCGGGCTCAGCGGCGCCGAGGTCGACGACGTGCGCGTGCCGATCGGCGAGGGCCTCAGCGGCCGCATCGCCGCCAGCGGCCAGCCATTGATCCTCGACGACGCCGCGGCCGAAATGGATCTGCCGCCCTTGCGCGACGCCCGCTTCACGTCGCTCGTGGGCGTGCCGGTGTCGGCGGACGGCAACCTCGTCGGCGTCGTTCACGCCGCCCGACGCGACCGCCGTGGCTTCAGCGCGGACGAAGCGCGGCTCCTGCAGCTCGCCGGCGATCGCGTGGGCGGCGCCATCCGCAACGCGCGGCTCTACGACGACGCGCAGCGTGTCCGCCGGACGGCGGAGACATTGCGGCAGCGGAGCACGTTCCTCTCCGACGCCACCACCGCGCTCTTCGCCGCCCGCGACCCCGCGTCCGCGCTCGCCACCGTCGCGCGGCTGGCCGTGCCCGTGGTGGCGGACTGGTGCGCGGTGGATCTGCGCGAGCGTGACGGCGGCTACCGCCGCGTGGCCCTCGCGCACCGCCTTGCGCCGGCCGGAGACGCCGCCTCTGCATTGCTGGGCGCCCTGACCGAGGCACCGCCGGCCGACGGTGCCCTGGGCCGCGCACTGTTCACGCGTTCACCGCAAGCGCGCACGGCCGGGGTCACGTCCGACGACCTCGCCATCCGGGGGGGCGCGGACGAGCGTGCCGTGCTGGCGGAGCTCGGCTTCGGCAGCTACGTGTGCGCCCCCCTGGTCGCGCGCGGCCGCGCGCTCGGCGCCATCACGGTCGTCCGAGCCGACGGCGAGCGGCCGCTCGGCGACGACGACATGGCGACGGTGTGCGAGCTGGCGCGGCGGGCGGCCGTCGCCGTCGACGAGCGGCGTCGGCGCCGCGAGACGCGCGAGCTGCTGCGACTGTTCGCACGCCTCGTCAACGGCGTCCCGCACGTCGAGCGAGGGCCCGTGGAGCTCGCTGCGGTGCTGCAAGCGGCCGGACGCGCCGTCGCCGAGGAGGCGCGGGCCAAGAACGTCGCGCTCGACGTCCACGGCGGCGCCGATGACGTGCGCGTCCGTGGCGATCGTCGACGCCTGCTCCAGCTGACGCAGCGAGCCCTCGAGGGCGCGCTGCGCGTCACGCCGTCGGGAGGTCGGATCCGGCTCGAGCTCTCCCGCGAGGGAACGGACGCCGTGCTCGCCATCAGTGCCGTCGGCGCCACGGCGGCGCCGGTGACGGGCATCCGGCTGGCCATCGTCCGGCGGCTCCTCGAGCTCCACGGCGGCAGCGCGACCACCACGCGCGCCGGCGATCGCGGTCCGACGGTCACCCTGCGACTGCCGATTCTCGCCTAGCGTCGCCGTTCGGCGACAGCGCGCCGTCCTCATTCGTCCACTCTGGCGAGGCGCGCGCGAGCGTGCCATCGTCGGTTCGTGGATCACTACACCCGTCGCCAGCTCGTCCTGCTCCTCGTGATCGTGCTCGTTGCCGGCGCTGGCGTTGCGATCGACCGCTGGCGTCGCGCCAATCCCGAGATCGCCGAGCGCCTCGAGTCCTTCGACCGCGTCCCCGCTCCGCCGCGCCCGCAGCCATCGCGCCCAGCGCCGGCGACGCACACGACGGCGCGGCGACCGCCCGCATCCCCGCTCGATCTGAACCGCGCGACGCCCGATGAGCTCGAGCAGCTGCCGGGTATCGGCGCGGGGCTGGCCAGCCGCATCGTCGACGCGCGCGAGCGCGGCGGCGCATTCGGCTCGGTCGACGACCTCCGCCGCGTCCGCGGCATCGGGCAGAGAACGCTCGAACGCCTGAAGCCGCTCCTCGCCATCGGGCCGTCGCCGTGACCCGGCTGGCGATGCCGCTCGCCCCGGTGGCGGCGGCATTCGCGGCCGGCATCGCCCTGGCTCCATTTGCGAGCGCGCGCGTTGCCTGCGCGCTCGGCGGCGCCGCGGTCGCCCTGACCGCCCTGGCGCTGGCCGTCGGACGCAGCTCGCACGCGACCGCTCCGTTGCTGGCGGCCGTCGCGGCGCTCGGCGCCCTCCACGCGCGGCCGGGCGCGCTGCCGGCAGATCACGTCGGCCGCCTGGCACTCCCGGTCTCGGCGCGTGTGGAGGGACGCCTGGCCACCGCCCCTTTGAGATGGGCCATCGACCGCAGCCGCCTGTTGCTCGACGTCGAGCGGGTCGACGGCGTCGCGCGCACCGGCCTGGTGTCGCTCGCGGTGTACGGGCCGGCGCCTCCGCTCGTCGAAGGCCAGCGCGTCGCCGTCGAGGCGCGGCTCGACCGGCCGCTCGCCTTTCGCAATCCCGGCGGCTTCGACGCCGCCGCGCGGCTGGCCCGCGAGGGCATCCACGTGACGGGCAGCGGCAACGCGGCGCGGCTCGTGCCGTTGGACACGCCGGCGGCGCCGTGGCCGGCCCGCGTTCGGGCCGCCGCGCTGGACGCAATGACCCAGCGGCTCCCGCCGGTGTCGGCCGCCCTCCTCGGCGGTCTGCTGCTCGGCGAGCGCACGGAGCTGCCGGCCGAAGTCCATGAGGCCTTCCGGCGCGCAGGCGTCTATCACGTCCTCGCGGTCTCCGGCTTCAACGTCGCGCTGCTGGCGGGAGCAGTCTGGACTGTGCTGCGCGCGGCCGGCGGTACGCGGCGGACGGCGGCCGTCGCTGCGATGCTGGCCGTGCTCGCCTTCGCGGCTGTCGTCGGGCCGGAGCCCTCGGTGCTTCGGGCGACCATCATGGCTCTGCTGGTGCTCGCGGCCATGGTGCTCGAGCGGGAGGCGTCGGTGACCAACAGCCTGGCGCTCGCCGCACTCGTCATCCTCGCCGCGCGACCCAGCGACCTCCTCGACCCCGGCTTTCAGCTGTCGTTCGCGGCCACGGCAGGAATCGTGGCGGCTCCGCTACCGCGCGGACTCGTCAGCGCGGCCGTCGGCGTCAGCGTGGCCGCCCAGCTCGCCGTGCTTCCCATCACCCTCGCCCATTTCAACCAGCTCTCGACGATCGGTGTGCTCGCCAACCTCGCCGTGGTGCCACTCGCCGCCGCCGCGACGATCCTCGGCCTGATCGCGCTGGCCACCTCGCCCCTCGGCGACTGGCTCGCAGGCGCGGCGTTCGGAGCGGTGTGGCCGATCCTGCTCGCCTTGCGAGGTGCGGTCGCCCTGGCTGCCGCGGTTCCAGGCGCCGTCGTTCATCTCCCTGCACCCGGCGCGCCCGCGATCGCCTGCTACGCGGGGTGCCTCGTGCTCGCGCTGGCCGCGTGGCATCTACGCGCGCGGCCACGCGCCTCCTGGATCGCTGCCGGCGGCGCCGGAGCGCTGCTCGTCAGCGCCGTGGGCATCTGGGCGTGGCCGATGCTGGCGCCGGCGTCCGGAACACTGCGCGTCACCGTGCTCGACGTTGGACAGGGCGACTCCATCGTCATCGAGGCGCCAGACGGCCGGGCGATGGTGGTCGATGCGGGTACGGGCGGGCCGTGGCGCCTCGACGTCGGCGAACGCGTCGTGGCGCCCTTCCTCTGGAGTCGTGGTGTGCTGCGCCTGGCGGGCACAGTGACGACGCACGCCGATATCGATCACGCCGGCGGCATGCCGGCGGTTCAGAAGCTCCTGCCGGTGCGGGAGACGTGGGACGCCCGCACGCCGCGGCCGTTCGGCGGCGCCTGGCTCACCCCGATGGTCGCGGCCACCGCCAGCCCCCGCGTGAACGACCACGCCATCGTCCTGCGCGTGGAGCTCGGCCTGGTCTCGGTGCTGCTCGCCTCCGACATCGAAGCGCCCGCAGAGCGCGCCCTCCTGCAGGCCGGGGTATCCCTCGCCGCGACGGTGTTGAAGGTCGCGCATCACGGCGCCGCCACCTCCACCACGCCGGCGTTCCTGGCCGCCGTCCGACCGGCCGTGGCCGTCATCTCGGTTGGCGCGCGTAACGTCTACGGCCACCCCGATGCCGGCACGCTGGCGCGCGTGACCGCAGCCGGGGCAACCGTCTATCGCACGGACCGCGACGGGGCGGTGGTGCTCGAGACCGATGGTCGCGCGCTCACGGTCACCCGATGGGCCGATCGCCGCGTCGAGCGGCTGTGCCTCGACCCCGAGTCGATTTGCTAGAATCGCCGCACTCACATCACGACGAGGGAGAGCGACGTGGCCAGGATCAACGAGCACTATCTGCAGCTCAAGAGCAGCTATCTCTTCACCGAGATCGCCAAGCGCGTGAAGGCGTTCCAGGCGGCGCATCCGGACGCGAAGGTCATCCGGCTCGGCATCGGGGACGTGACGCGGCCGCTACCGCCCGCCGTCATCCGCGGCCTCCACGAGGCGGTGGACGAGATGGGGCGGCTCGAGACGTTCCGCGGCTACGGGCCAGAACCCGGATACGAGTTCCTCGCCGAGCTCATCGCCAAGCACGACTATGGCGCTCGCGGCGTGACGATCGCCGTCGACGAGATCTTCGTCAGCGACGGCGCCAAGAGCGACACCGGTAACTTTCAGGAGATCTTCAGCGGCGAGTCCGTCGTTGCCCTCACCGATCCGGTCTATCCCGTCTATCTGGACAGCAACGTCATGGCCGGACGGGCCGGCAACATCGACGATGGTGGGCGCTATCGTCGCATCGTGTACCTTCCGTGCGTGGCCGAGAACGGCTTTCAGCCGCCATTTCCCGACCGCCCCGTGGACCTCGTGTACCTCTGTTTCCCGAACAACCCGACGGGAGCCGTGCTGGACCGCGCGGCGCTCAAGCGCTGGGTGGACTGGGCGCGCGGCGCCGGCGCCGTGCTGCTCTACGACGCCGCGTACGAAGCCTACATCCAGGATCCCGACATCCCGCACTCGATCTACGAGATCGAGGGGGCGCGCGCGGTGGCCGTCGAGTTCCGCTCGTTCTCCAAGACCGCGGGCTTCACCGGTACGCGCTGCGCGTTCACGGTCGTCCCGAAGGAGCTGCAGGGGCGCGCGGGATCGGGCGAGGCCGTGAGCCTCAACGCGCTGTGGCTCCGCCGGCAGTCGACCAAGTTCAACGGCGTGCCGTACGTGATCCAGAAGGGCGCGGCGGCCGTCTACACGCCGGAAGGACAGAAACAGGTGCGCGCGACGATCGAGTACTACATGGAGAACGCTCGCGTCATCCGGGAAGGTCTGGAGGCCGCGGGCCTCACCGTTTATGGTGCGCGCAACGCTCCCTACATCTGGATCAAGACGCCTCCCGGCATCGACTCCTGGGGCTTCTTCGACAAGCTCCTCAACGAAGCCCACGTCGTCGGCACCCCCGGCGCCGGCTTCGGCCCCGCCGGCGAAGGCTACTTCCGCCTGACCGCCTTCGGCGCCAAAGAACAAACGCAGGAAGCCGTCGACCGAATCAAATCGAACCTGAAACGCTGAGAACCTCTCCCGAAGCACGAGCGGGTCGATGGAGGCACCAGCGCCGGGCGGGACGGGCGGCGGGGTGGCGGTGTGCTCTGCGAGGGCCGTAGCTTCTGGGTATCGCGTCGGCCCCGGCCCAGAATCATGGCCCGCCGACAGGCGCACCGCTTAGTCGATTTGCGTGCCCGAGCAGAGCACGCCGCCACCCCGCCGCCCGTCCCGCCCGCGAGCTAGAGGCTACGCTTCGTAGGCGCGCTCGTACTGGGAGCGCAGGCGTTCCAGTTCTTCGGGATCGAGGCGCATCCCGAGGGACAGGCCCATCTCGCCGAGGATGGTTTTGATCTCGTTCAGGGACTTCTTGCCGAAGTTCTTGGTCTTGAGGAGCTCGGCTTCGGTCTTCTGGACGAGGTCGGCGATCGTGCGGATGTTGGCGGTCTTGAGGCAGTTGGAGGCGCGCACGGAGAGCTCGAGCTCGTCGACGTTGCGGAAGAGGTTGTCGTTGAGCTCGGCGCCGGGCCGCGTCTCGCCGCGCTCGGCGTCCTCTTCCTCCTGCGTGACGACTTCCGGGAAGTCGGTGAGGAGGTTGAAGTGATCCTGGAGGATCCGCGAGGCCTCGCCGACCGCCTGCTGCGGCGTCACGCTGCCGTCGGTCCACACCTCGAGAACCAGCCGCTCGGGCCCCGGGGCGTCGGTCTTGCCGGCGCTGACGGGCTCCACGTGGAAGTTGACGCGCTTGACGGGTGAGAAGTCGGCGTCGAGCAGGATGGCGTTGATCGGCAGCGCCTCGGGCTCCCGCTTCTCGGCGGAGACGTACCCACGGCCGCGCTCGATGCACACTTCCATCTCGAGCATGCCGTCCTTGTCGAGGGTGGCCAGCGTCACGTCGGGCGTGAGCACCTGGACGTCGGAGTCGGGCTCGAAGTCACCGGCCTTGACCGCGCGCGTCCCCTGCGCCTTCAGTCTCAAGATCTTCGGGCGGTTGACGTGCAGCGCGAACGTCACCTTGCGAAGATTCATCATGATGTCGAGCGTGTCTTCCTGGACGCCGGGCAGATGCGAAAACTCGTGCAGCACGTTCTCGATCTTCACCCACGTGGGCGCCGCCCCGTGGATGGCGGAGAGAAGGACGCGCCGATAGGCGATGCCCACCGTGAGCGCGAAGTTAGGCTCGAACGGCTCGATGACGATCTTGCCGTAGACGGCCTCGGTGGCGTTCCAGTCGTGACGAGTCGGGAGCTGCAGCTCCTGCATGCGGACCTCCGTGACAAAGTAGAGGGCGGAAACCCCAGGCCCGACAGTATACCAAAGAGGCGGGTGGCCTCCTACTCGGCCCCCGGCGCCCGCTTTTCGGGCCGCGACGACGCCCCATGTAGACTCGATAGTGATGAAGCTGCGCTGGCTCGTGCTCCTCGCGGTCCTCGTCGGGCTCGGCGCGCTGGGGTGGCTGGCCTTCACGCCCTCACGCGCCCTCCGTCAGGGCGCGCTCATCGTGTTCGTCCCGCCGCATCAGGGGATTCTCGGAATCGCCAACCGGCTCGGGGAGGCCGAAGTCGTGCGCAGCCGCGTGGCGTTCCTGGCCGCCGCCGCGGCCCGAGGCGTCCCCCGCAGCCTCAAGGCCGGCGAGTACGAGGTCCCGCAGAACGCCACCACGTGGGACGTGGTGACGCTGCTCGAGAGCGGACACGTGCGGCAGCGCGCCATCCTCCATCCCGAGGGCGCCACCGTGGCCGAGCTCGGGCGCGTGTTCGAGAGCGAGCAGCTGGCCTCCGCCGACGCCGTGTCGCGCGTGGCCGTCGACAAGAAATTCCTGACCACCTACGCCATCGAGGCGCCCAGCGCCGAGGGCTACCTCTTTCCGGACACTTATCAGTTCGTGCGGGGCATGACACCGGAGGAGATGCTCGGCCGGATGGTCCAGCGGATGCGCAGCAAGCTGACCCCGGAGCTCCGGGCCAAGGCGCGCGAGCGCGGGCTGTCCGTCCACGAGCTGCTCACGCTGGCCTCCATCATCGAGCGGGAAGCGGTCGTGAAGGACGAGCAGCGGCTGATCTCCGCGGTCTTCTGGAACCGGCTGCGCATCGGCATGCCGCTCCAGGCGGATCCAACCGTGCAGTACGCGGTGGCCAAGGAGCGCCGGGCTCTCAGCCGGGGCGATCTCCTCGTCGATCATCCGTACAACACCTACGTGCGTCCCGGGCTGCCGCCCGGCCCCATCGCCAGCCCCGGTCTCGGGGCCATCGAGGCCACGCTCGATCCGGCGCCCGTGAAGTACCTGTACTTTGTGGCGCAAGACGATCGGCGTCACCACTTTTCGGTCAGCATCGACGAGCACAATCAGGCTGTCGCTCGGTATCGCCGTCTGTCCCGCCGCAGCTAGCGCCCTTCTGACCGCCGTGCTATAAAACCCGGCATGTCGCGCTCGCCCGCGCTGTCCCCGGCCCACAGCCTCGGCCGCGCGTCGACTCCATTTCCGTTTCTCTATCGCACGTTGCGCGGCCCGGTGCGGGCCGCGCTCGCCCGCTGGTTCGATCTCCGCGCGGAAGGCCTCGAACACCTCCCGCCCAGCGGGCCGTACATCGTCGCCGCCAACCACCACAACTACCTCGACGCGGTGGTGCTCGGGGTGAGCGTGCCGGCGCCGATCGCGTTCATCGTGATGCCGCGCGTCTGGCGCGCCACGCGACTGCATCCGCCCTTCCATCGTCACATCGGCTCGATCCCGATCAATCTCGAGCGCCCGGACATCGGCGCCCTCCGGCGGGCGCTCGCGCATCTGGAGCGGGGCGGCGTGGTGGGCATCTTTCCGGAGGGCCCGTTCAGCGTGCGCGGGCGCCTCGAGCGTGGCCTGCCGGGCGTCGCGCTGCTGGCCCTCAAGTCCGGCGTGCCGGTCATCCCGGCCGCGCTGCACGGCACGTACGAGGCGCTGCACCGCCGCCGCTTTTACCTGCCGCGTCCGACACCGCTCGCCGTGCGGTTCGGACCGGCCCGGCACTTCTCGCGCGACGGCTCGCGCGGTCGCGACGCCCGCCTCGGGGTCACCGAGCGCATCATGAGCGATATCGCCGCGCTGCTTCCGTGAAGCCCTGGGCCGGGCGCTTCACCCAGGGCGCCGACCCGACCGCGGAGCGCTTCACCGCCTCCCTGGCGTTCGACCAGCGGCTGTGGCGGCATGACGTGGTCGGCAGCATCGCGTGGGCGCGCGCGCTGGCCCGTGCCCGACTAATCACCGACGCCGAGCGCGACGCCATCGTGAAAGGGCTCGAGGCCGTGGGTGGCGAGCTGGAGGCGGGCACGTTCCCGTTCCGCCCGGAGCTCGAAGACATTCACATGAACATCGAGCGCCGCCTGGTGGATCTGGTCGGCGAGGTCGGCGGCAAGCTGCACACCGGCCGGTCGCGCAACGACCAGATCGCGCTGGACGAGCGGCTCTACCTCAAGGACGCGGTCACGCGTATTCGCGAGGGCGTTCGCCGCGTCCAGCAGGCGCTAATCGACCGCGCGGCGGAGACGACGGACGCCGCCATGCCGGGCTACACCCATCTCCAGCGCGCCCAGCCCGTGCTCCTCGCGCATCACCTGCTCGCCTACGTCTTCATGGTCGAGCGCGACCGCGAGCGGCTCGCCGCCTGCGCGGTCCGCGCCGATGCGCTGCCACTCGGCGCGGCCGCCCTGGCGGGGACGGCGTATCCCATCGACCGCGAGGCGCTGGCCCGCGATCTGGGCTTCGCGACCGTGACCGCCAACAGTCTGGATGCCGTGAGCGACCGCGACTACGTGCTGGAGTTCCTGGCCGCCGGCGCCATCATCGGCATGCATCTGTCGCGACTGGCCGCCGACCTCACGCTGTGGGCGACCGCCGAGTTCGGCTTCGTGGAATTCGCCGACGCCTTCGCCACCGGCTCCTCGATCATGCCGCAGAAGAAGAACCCCGACGTGGCGGAGCTGATCCGCGGCAAGAGCGGGCGGCTCTACGGCAACCTCGTCGCCGTGCTCACCACGATGAAGGGCCTGCCGCTGACCTACAACTCCGACATGCAGGAAGACAAGGAGCCGTTCTTCGACTCCGTGGACACTCTGGAGGCGATCCTCGGCGTGCTGCCGCCGCTCCTGGCCTCCCTCACCTTTCACACCGATCGCATGCGCACGGCCGCCGGCGAGCACTACGCCACCGCCACCGA
>Ga0075431_100004356_pt1 | contig 13886 bp, 15 predicted proteins | sample RhiMetdeltSRZDD5_FD_75297 | JGI IMG/M metagenome (GOLD analysis project Ga0075431, IMG submission 75297) | Populus rhizosphere microbial communities from Tennessee, USA - Rhizosphere MetaG P. deltoides SRZDD5 | ecosystem: Host-associated > Plants > Roots > Rhizosphere > Soil | place: USA... | reverse complement strand
CCTCGCCTCCACGACGGCGGCCGGCCAGGCTTCTCTGGTCGGGCACTTCGCCACCAGCGTGCGCCGCTGGGGCTGCCGCCACCTCGTGCAGCCTTTCCAGGGCAGCGCCGCCGGCGGACGGATCAGCAAACTCGACCTGAACACGATGCGTACCCAGGCACGCAACACCTACTGGTACCGGTGGCAGATCTGGCACCAGGTCGTCGCTGGCACCCCCGTGGCCAAGTCCTTCTGGGCCTACCTCAACCGGCACCGCGCCAACCCGGCTAAGTACGGCCTGGCGCAGGCCCAGCAGGACTACCTCGGCCAGCCGCGCATCCAGGCCATGCTCGTCTACAACGCCCTCCCCAACAAGATCATGGAGCTGCCCACGGCTCACCTGGTGGCGTTGCAGACCGGCGCGCACAGCTACGCTCACCTCGGCTGGCTGTCAGCCGTCCCGGGCCACGCCATGGTCACTACCGACGGGCAGTACCTGACCCCGGCCAGCGAACGCTTCGCCGACGTCATCTCCTTCCTGAACACGGCCAACAACCACCTGTCCACGCTGGGCAGGAACGGACACCTGGTCGCCCTCGCCGCTAACTACTTCGACATGAAAAAGTAGGTCGGCGGGAGCGGCGATGTGACGCTGCTCCCGTCAGTGTGGGTGTCTGTGTTGTATTTCTGGGTTATGGGGTTGGCAGCTTGGTGATCTTCACCAGGTTGTGGGCGAGGATGCCGTGCCCCACCCAGGTCCGCGCTCCGGTGAGTCCGTCCAGGCGGGTGCGGTCGCATCCGTAGCGGTGCTTCAGATGGCTGATACGCCCCTCGCAGCCGGTGCGCCACTTGACCAGTTTGCGGAACGCTGGTCTGTGTTCCTGCTGCCGCCGGGCAATGCCGGTCTTGCCTTTTCGTGGTATGGCAACGGTTTTCACCCCGAGATCGTGTAGCTGCTTGTCGACGCCTGCTTCGCCGTAGCCCCGGTCGGCGGTGGCCTGCCGGGGTGGCTTGCTGGTGCGTGCCTTGATCCGGGCGATGGCCGGGGCCAGCTGTGCTGCGTCGGCCGGGTTGCCCGCCTCGACGGTGTAGTCGACGACGATGCCGTCTTCGTTGTCGACGACCTGGGCCTTGTAGCCGAACTCGACCGGGCGGTTGATGCGCCCCTTGGCGATCGCGCGGGCGTCCGGGTCGTGCAAGCTGACCAGCCGATCGGCGGAGGCGGGCATGTCACCGGCGAGGCGGCGCCGGGTCTGCTCCACGATCCGCCCGGCACGTTCGATCGTGACCGAAAGCTCGGCCACCGCCCGACGCAGCCGCCCACCGGCCCGGCCCCCCACCTTGCCGAGGGCTCGTTTCGCGTTGTGCAGCACCGAGCGTGCCTGCCGGCAGGTGACCGCGGCCAGGTCAGCCAGCGCACCGGTCAGACGCAGCACCGCCGCTTTCACCTCGTCGCGGTTAACCGCGCCACGCAGATGCAGCTTAGAGGTCAACTCACGCACCCGCCGCGCGGCAGCTCGACGCCGGTCGCGAAACGTGGTCCGCGTGGCCGCGCCACCGGCTTTGATCCGCACCACCGTTTGGCTGATCTTCTTGACCGCCTTGGCCAGCAGCCCGGCGTCAGTCGGGTACTCGACGTTGGCCGACACCACCGTGGTGTCGGCGCGGACTTTTCCCGTCTTCACCAACTTCGCCTCGACTGCCTTGGCCAACAGCATCTCGTTTAGCGCGGTGACCGCCTCGTCCCCACACCGGGTGGTTATCTTCATCAGGGTGGTGGGGTGCGGTACCCGAGCGTCGATGTCGATGCGGCAAAACCGGCGCCACGAAATCGAATCGGCCACCTCGGCGCACAGGGTTTCGTAGCCGAGCCGGTAGCGATGCTTGAGAAACATCAACCGCAGATAGGTCTCCATCGGCACGCTGGGCCGTCCCAACCGCGGGTCGAAATGCGCGGCGAACGGGGCGAAGAACCGCTCATCGTCGAGCCAGGCGTCGACTCGGGCCAGTTCTGCCGGAAGCCGTAAACAGACCTCCGGCAGCACCGACTCCCACAACGACGGCTGCATATTCCGCGTCCGCAACATGCCAGACCCCTTACACAACAACGAGTTCTTGCCATTGTCACAGGCAACACGAACCAAATCACACCCGACACGCCGACGAACGTCGATCTACTTTTTCATGTCGAAGTAACTAACAAAGCATCCGCAACGGGAGACCCGGCCATCCGGTTCTCCCGTTCCATTTATCCAAATCCAAGATTAAGAGGTATTCCATGACCATCCCCCAGCGTGTCCGCGGGAATCGTCCGCGACCTCAACCTGGGCGCTCACCTGGCCATCCACACCGGCGATAGCATCATCGCCTCCATCCGCGGCACCTGGCGCCGCGAGCCGCGCAACCGCCCACGCTACGATTCCTGCCCGCACTGGCCAAGGCGATCAAGTACTACGTCGCCTGGGCCCTCGACGGGCGCGATTCATTCCATGTCGACGGTGACACCTGTGGCCGGCTGCCCAGCCAGCCGCACCCGACGCTGCGACGGCAGCGGCGTGAGCTTGCCGACCGCCGACGCCGCCTGGTCACTATGCTGCTACACGCCCTGGGCGATACCGCAGACGCAGTCGAGGCGAGCCTGACCTGGTACTGGCAGATCGCCGACGACGACGTCGCTTTCGGACTCGTCGAGGACTACCTGGCCGCACGCCTACGCCACCGGGACCCGCACGCGCTGATCTACGTCTACGTGTTCGCCTGGGCATGCTGCGTCGGCGGGACCTGGGTGGCCACACCGGCTGCGGTCCGCGCCTACCTGCGCCGCGCCTACACGCACGAGCAGATGCTGCGCTCGATGCCCGCCCGGCCGCCGCGCCGCCGGTGCGCATGCTGCCCGCTGGCGTGCGGCTCGGCGCGGTCGCGGTGACCAACTGATCACCGCTTCCCAATGCGTAGGCCATCCGTCGGCACCGGCCCACCCTTCGCGGGGTTGAGGAGTACAACCCACTTGCGACGGTCCCGCCTTGCTTGCTGCGCCGGTTGCCCGCCGGCCGTCACGCACCGTTCGCTGCTAAACCACCCCCCGTTCGGTCGTGCCCTGTCCGCCGGGATCTCCACTATCCAGATTGGACGAATTGAGCATGGGAAGAATTGTCCGTGAAATCGACCGTGGAATCCGCACCATCGACAACCTCCCGGTGATCGTCACCGAGCTGGTCTGGGACGACGCGGGCCGGTCCTTCGACGCCCACCTCACCGATGGCACACTGCTGACTGAACTGGAGTCCTTCGACACCGCACCCGAAGACGCCCAGTTGTTCAACCTGCTCGACGAGCACCGCGGCCGGTGGCGCTGCCCCGGATGCCATACCACCGTCACCGCGACCGAACAGGACCTGGTTGCCGATCACCTGCGTGACTGCGCCGACCCGGCAGGTGGCCAGGCATGAGTGGGCGCATCCTTGCCGACCACGTGATCGAGGCCCTGTACCGGGCCGCCGCCGATAACCGGCTGGCGTGGCTGGACGAGCTGCTCATCGCTGCCGGTTACCGGCGCCGCTGCCCGTGCGAAGCGATGGCCCCGGCCGATGAATCCTGCCCGCAATGCGGCGCGGGTACCGAAGACTTCTTCGGCATCCATCACATCCGGCCGGAGGCTGGATGGGCAATAGCTGCCACGGACGGCAGTGAGCCGACCATGCAGATCCTGATCGCCGCCGCTGGCGGCGGCGCCATCGGCGACGCGCACGCCCACCGCAACTGGATCTACAGCGTTTTCTCGGCGACGCGCTGTGGTTGTCCGGCGCAGATTTGCGCTCCGGCGACATCCCTAAGACACACCGGGAGATGGCTGTCATGCTGGCGCTTCGGCTGGCTGATCGGGCCGGTGTGCCCGCGCGATGGCGGCAGCGGCGGGCTACGTGGGCGCAGGAGGGGCAGGCCGGTGATGCCTGACCTTGGCGAGATCATCACCGACGGCCGGTACCCGGGCTGGCGGGTCCGGCTCGTGCATGACGAGCACGCCGGCCAGCCCTGGGGCGACGCGCTCGCACCGGCACTGCTTGTGTGGCGGGGCCAGCCCGCCACGCTCGCCGCGGATGTGTTCGTGCCCCGCCACGCGCATGAGATCGTTCACGCACACGGCCGCTACGCCGACCCGGTGCTGTTCGAGCGCTACCTGCGCATCGTTCACGGCGCCACCGCGATCGCCACTGTCGAGGACCGCGACCTCACCGTTTGGATCTTCGACACGAGTGAGTTCCGCGCCCACATCGGCCACACCGGCCCGGTCGATCTGGCCGGCGAACACGCCCAATGGCGGGCCTGGACCGAGGGTGAAGTCTACGGCGTGGTCGTCGAACGCCGGCACAGCGGCGCCACCGTCTGGGACTGTCAACGACGGTGGCATCGACGCCGTCGAACGGTGGTGCCAGATCGACAGCCTGTGGGGCCTGTACGGCCACGACTACGCCACCGAGACCGCCGCCGACCTGCTCACCGACCACACCACTGACAAGGTCCATTAACCGCCGCCACCGCACCGCCAACGCCTACCGGCGCTTTGACCGCCACCCCAGCCACCGGGCGATACTGCCCGGCCGCACCACCAGTTGCACCTGTTCCGGCCGCTGCCCGGCCAAGCCCCACCCAGATGCGGGCACGGCCGATAAGCCCGTGCCCGCTCCCGTTTCGAGAGGAGCCACCGCATGGCAGCCACCTTCGATGAGTACCTGGCCCGCTACGGCCGCCGCGACCGCGACTACCCAGTCGTCGACCTGGACACCGCCGACATGGCGCGCCACACGGTGATCGTCACCTTCGCGGGCGGCGCCAAGAAGGCGATCGTGCAGTTCATCGGCCTGGCCGCTGGCGAGGATCACGAGCACTTGTGCCTGGATGTGCACGCGTTCGTCGACGACCTGGCCGCCCGATCCAGCGTGTTCGGCCTGGACAACGGCGCCCGCTACGAGGGTTTCGACGATTCGGCGCCCGGCCGCTCGCACGGCCGGCCCGCCGTACGCGGCGTCACCGTGCTCATCGGCGCCCAGACCGACACCGACCCGCAGTCCTGACCCATCCCCACCGGCGTGGGTAGGCCACCGGACTGCGGGACGTCTGCCCACGCCTGCGAATGCCGAGGAGGCACACCCTCATGACCGATGCGGTCACCCTGCACCACGGCTACTACCTGATCGACACGAGCGCGTGGCTGGACCAGCGCACCGGCGCCCACCAGCCCGAGTACAGCTCTCTGCTGCAGGACTTCGTCCGCTGCGATGTGTTCGACGACTACAGGCCGACGATGGACACCGCGGCCCGGATGCAGCTGTGGTGCGCCGCGCACGGCTTGCAGCTCGGCGACGGCGCCACGATCGAGCACGACGACCCGTGCCTGACCAAGCCCGTCACCATTGTCCTGGCCGCCACCACCGCCTTCCCTCGCCAATCCCTGGCCTTGGTGAGCATCGACAGCGGCACCCCGCAGGTGTACGCCGACGTCACCACCGACGAGGGCTATTGGCGCTACGTCGCCACCGTCGAGATCACCTGCCCGGCAGGGCACCGCTGGAGCTGGGACGGCGGAGGGCGGCCTATGTGGTATGTGGATCGCCCCGACGGTCCGGTCCCGACCCCCACGACCCTTCACGCCATGTTCGGCGACCTGCCACACGCACCGTATGCGCGATGTCGTGACTGCGCCGCCTTCGACGACGGCCACACCGACGCCATGTGCCCATGTTCGGGCACGGCCATCTATTGCCCGATCTGCCAGCAGCCCAGCCAGGCCGCCCTTCCCGAAATCCCCACCTACGAGGAGACGAACTGATGATCCGCCTGCTATTGAGCCTGGTTCATCCTGGCGTTGCGGCAGCTCATGGCCCGATTTGACAGGTGTGGCGATTCTGCATTGCGGCAGTTCAACCGTTTGATCATCTGACTGTCCGGAGTGGAACCGGTCGTTCGGCCGGTAGATCACGATCAGGACACAAAGAATTGATCAACGACTGGGACACGCGTGTCGCCCACCCACAGCACGAGGTCCCCGACTTCGATGGATTCGACCAAGAATCCGTCGAGTTCGGAGACCCCGCTATGTCTTCCTACCAGTCACCCACCCCGCTTAGCGAGCCGACCGGCCGCTGGCTGACCTTCACCGCCGCAGTCGCGGTCTCGGCCGCCACCCGCGACTGGCTGGCCACCAAAATCACCCAACGACGGTGGAAGATCCGCTCGCGGTGGCGGCTGCTGGATCCCACCACCCAGGCCACCCTGGTCTTGGCCTTCCTACGCACCAACCTCACCTATGCCGAACTGGCCGTCGCCAACCACATCAGCGCCAGCACCTGCCGGCGCATCATCAACGAAGGCATCGACCTGCTCGCCGAGCGGGCCATCCGGCTAAGTGAAGTGGTCCGCCTGGCCCGCAAGGCCGGCTGGCAGTACCTGCTCATCGACGGGGTCAACGTCCCCACCATCGCCTTCGCACGCCGCCTGCACCGCCGACAACAGCATTATTCGGGTAAGCACCGCCGCCACGGGGTCAACGTGCAGACCATCTGCGCCCCGGACGGGCGGTTGTTGTGGGCCTCGGCCGCCCTACCCGGCAAGGTCAACGACATCACCGCCGCTCGCCGCCACCGTCTGCCCGCGAAAGTGGGCAAGCTGCTCGGCCTGTTGGCGGACCTGGGCTACCTCGGCCTGCCCGACGTGGCCACCGGCTTTCGCCGTCCCCGCGGCGGGCAGCTGAGCGCCGACCAACGCGCGGCCAACCGGCTGCACGCCAGCCTGCGCTGCCTAGGCGAACGCGGCAACGCCCAATTGAAGTGGTGGCGGATTCTGGCCACCGAACTGCGCTGCCGCCCATCCCGCTGCACCCGCATGATCAAGGCTGTGTTGACCGTCTACTACCGCGAGCACACCCCGCTCGCCGCATAGGCAGTCGTCACTTCAGACCTTCCACCAATGCGATCAAGACCTTGACCAGCCCGAAAAGTAGACTCAACAGTCCTGTCAAACCGGGCCGTGAACTGCAACGACGTCACGATGACCCAAGCTCATTCCCCTTGGCCGAGGTTCAGCGCGTGGCCGAACACGCCATCGCAGCGGCCGAGCACAAGCATTCCTTTAGCGACACCCTTGACGGCACCAGCCCCGTACCGGCGTTGTGGTTCGTCGGTGACGAAGGCCTGTACCTCATGTCCAATGGGCTGCCGCACCTGCCCCACCCAGATAACAGCGAGTCGTCGCTGGTCGCCTACGCCGACGGCTACCGCACCTCGACGGACAAGCACGCGGTGGACCGCCTCATCGGCGGCGACGACTTCTGCGAGGTCCTGTCGCTTCTGACACCGCTGCCCGACGGCCGCATCCTGCACACCGAAATCGTCAACGGGATCACCGGCGGCGCAACACATTTCGCCATCGAACTGGACACCGAAACATTCGCGCACTACGTCATGCCGCCGACCGCGCCGAAGAAGGGAAACCGATGACCCTGCTGGCCATGCCCGCCCCGGTCCACCGTGCGTTCACCGCCGCCGAACTGACCGCGATCATCGACCGCATCGACGCCGCGTCCTCGACCGGCGACCTGCTGGCCACGGTGATCGGCGCGGTGTACGACACAATGCTGGCCGATCTCGGCCTGACCACCGGCACGCTACCCAACGGGCAGCAGCTCGACCCGCGCCAGTTCCAGATCCCCAGCAGCCAGTGGCAGGCCATCACCGGCGCGGTCACCGACCGGGCCGCCGCCTGGGGCACCGGCCCCGAGCTGGCCATGGAACTGATCACCATGCTGCCAGGCACCTACGACGACCCAACAGCGCCGGTACCAGACCGGCCGCGTACCGACTGGCGGCCCGACCAGCTCCACCTGCACATCACCCGGGACGCGGTCGACGTCATCGCCGCCGGCACCGCACACATCCAGGCGATCGGCGCCTACTACGGTCTGGCATCCGAGCAGCACCTGCGGGCCAGCACGAGCTGGCTTGCGGGGCTGTCGCGGCTGCTGTCCATGGGCTTTGGCGCCGACACCCGGATACGCCGCGACGGTGACCTCAGCCTCCTGGTCCACACCGGCAGCGGCTTCACCTACGCCCTGATCTTTCACGGCGCCACCCGCCGCTGCACCGTCGGCGACGACTGCACCGCCACCATCGCCGACGACGGCACCACCCACGCGCTGTCCTCCACCTCTCTGATCGCCGACCACGACCATCAGCCCAGCTTCCCGCTGGACGCTCCCCGGCCCGGGTCCTGGAGCTTGCATTCCTGACCATTTGACGGGCGCGCCGTAACCTCGCGACCCGTGTACGTCGCTCATAGATAGGAGGCAATATTTGATGGCCGACGTGGACAGCGTCGAAGACTTCCTGACGATGAGCCGACAGGTGCAAGCCGACCCGCGCTATCGGCAGCTGCACGCCGCGATGGTGCACGACATTCGGGCTTACGCACGCACTCTGATCAGCGACCTGTCGATCAGCGACGACGAATATCACGACCGCACCACCTGCTACGACCTGCAACAGCTCAAAGCACTGGGCCGCCAGACGCAGTTCCTGTACGCCGAGGCCCGCGCGGCGCTTGCGATAGCAGGCCAACTCGCCGAACGCTGGGCTAAACCCAGCGGGCCGCCCACCGGCACCGCAGCGACCACAACGACCGGCAGGATCAGCAACGCCGTCAACGGTTCCTGGTCAGACGAGTTCTACCAGCACCCGTGGTTTCTGGCTGCCCGGTCCGCCATGAGCACTCGCATCCGCCGCCACGACCTGTCGCTCATCGACGACCCTGATGTCAGCGATGAGGAATTCAACGCCCGCAGCACCGAGTTCGGCTACCAGCAGACACGCCAGCTGCTGATCGACACGATCAACACACTGGGCGACCAGCCCGTCTGAGCATCGTCGCCTAGCTGCACCCGTCTGACATGCCTGCCGCGCGCCCACCTGGGCGCGCTTTTGCGTTACACCACAGCATCTTCCGCGGCCGAGCCCGGCCCCACTTTCGCACCATTTCCGGGCACGGCCGCACGGCCGTGCCCGGACTTCCCCCCTTTTCACCAAAGCGTTCGAGGAGTCCGCCATGACCATGCCCACCACCAGCCCGCTCACCCAGCCGCCGCTGCGTCCCGGCCAGCCCGTGCACGTCAACGTCCACGCCACCTGGCTGCCCGCCGTCGTCACCTGGCTTGCCCCCGGACGTATCGGCGTCGACTACCAAACCAGCCAGCCACTGCCGCTTGGACCGGTCACCAGCCCGTGGACCGTACGGCCCGCCGCCGGATACCAACTTGTTCAGGTCCGCAAACTCGCCGCCGGCGACCAGATCGCCGCCGCCGACGGCACTATGTTCACCGTTGCCGCGCCGCCATGGCGGGGCCGATCCGGCGCCTGGCTCGTCGAGTACACCAACGGATCCCGCGCCGTGCTCGCCGCGACGGCGGTCCTGCGAGTGGTCGACCCGACCCCGCAGGTCAGCGTCAACGGTATGGCCCTGTGACGCTCCTGCTCCACGCGGCCCGCACGCCGCTGGCCTGCGAAACACCGCTGCGCCTTGCACAACCCGACATGTCCCGATCAGGCCGCAGCCAGCGGCACCACCTCACCCGTTTTGAAAGGGAGGCCCACTTTGGGTGCTGACATGTTCCTGCGCACTGTGTACCTGCCCGCCGGAACCCTGTTCGATCTGCCCGCCGCCACCGCGATGGCGGCGACGCTGACCGGTCAGGCCGGCAGCGACGAGCTCGACTGCCTGGCCGACCATTTCGACCTCGACCACGGCGAGGACGCCGACCTCACCGAGCGGCGTGACAGCGCGCTGCGGCTGCTCACGGGGCTGCTCACAGAATTCGCCTCGTCCCTGCACAGCCGTGACGTGACCTGCCTGCGGTTCGGCAACTCGGGCGGCACTCCCGTCGACGGGTACGCCACCGGGGGCCTGTCGTACGGCGACGGCCCCACCGATGCCTACGACGAGTGGGGCTTCCTGTTCGACACCGAGCGGCTGCCCGAGCGGTGGGGCGAATACCTGGCCACCGCCGGTGGGCTGCTGCACCCCAACGGTGACGGACCCATCGTGGCCACCATCGCCATGCGCGCCTGGGGCCACCTGCCCGCATAACCATCCACGCCAACCATTTCGGTGATGCCCGGCCGCGTCACCGCAGCTGGTCTAGCCATAGACGCATGTGCAGCGCTGCCCGCACGGCATTGCCGGTTCGCCACCACACCCGGGACGCCGCCAGGGCGCCTGGGTTTCCCATTTTTCGGAAGGGAGCACCACCGTATGTCCAACACCACACCGGTCGATGTCAACGAGGCGTTCGCCGCCGAACGCGCCGACCAGATCCAGGCCGCCGCCGCACGGCAGGCCGACTTCGACGCCCGCGTCGCCGCAGGCACCTTGGTGCCGCTCGGTGACGGCCGGTTCCAGGTCAACGACCCCGGCAGCTGGGACAACGGCGAAATCCTGATCCAGCAGGACGGGCAGATCCTGCCGCAGCACGGCCTGGATGTCAGCCGCGGCCAGGTCGCCCTCTATTCGAGCGTGCCCGCGTGGCACGAGCTGGGCACCGTCGTGCCCGGCGGCACCTCCGATGTGGAGCAGGTCCTCAAACTCGGCGGCATCGACTTCGACGTCCTCCGCCGCCCAGTCGAGTTCCGCAACAGCCTCAACGGGCCCATCCTGCCCCTGCCTGAGCACTTCGTGACCGTGCGCAACGACACCGGCGCCGGATTGGGCTGCGTCGGCGGCAAGTACGAGGTGCTGCAAAACCGAGACGCCTTCGGCTTCCTGCAAGACCTCGTGGACCGCTACGACGTGGTCTGGGAATCGGCCGGTGCGGTCCGCGAGGGGCGGCGGGTGTTCATCGCGATGCGGCTACCCAACACCGTCAGCATCGACGCCGCCGGTGTCAACGACCAGATCATCCCGTTCATCGTGGCGCTCAACAGCCACGACGGCTCGTCGCTGTTCCACGTCGTGGTCACCCCGTGGCGGCCGGTGTGCGCCAACACCGAACGGTTCGCGCTGCGCGACGCGCACGCCCGCTGGGGCGTGCGGCACACCCGCAACGCCCGCGACCGCATCGCCGAAGCCCGCCGCACCCTCGGTTTGACGGTCACCTACTTCGACGCATTCACGGCCGAGGAGGAAACGCTGGCCCACACCGAACTGGCATTGGCCGATTTCCACAGGGTCATCGACGAGCTGTGGCAGCCGCCTGACCCCGACGCACCAGTGCGCACCCGCAACAACCACAGCCGCCGCCGCGATGAGCTGACCGACCTGTACACCGCCAACGCCGCCCGGCTGGGTCACACAGCCTACGCGGCAGAACGCGCCATCACCGAGTACGCCGACTGGCGCAAAGCCGTGCGCCCCACCGGCAGCCTTCGCGGCAACAATCTGGCCGCCCGCGCCACCGCCGTGCTGGAGGGCAGCGACGACGACCTCAAAAGCCGCGCCCACCGCCGGCTGCTGACCCTGGTCCGCCGCTAACCAGCTCGCCGGCCCGGGGCCGCACCGCCGCCCGTCGCCGGCACACCACGAGGCCCACCGCACCGCGCGCATGAAACCGCGGGCATCACACCGCGCGGGCCCTGCTTCCCCTTCCACACCAACGGCCGTTGCCCGGCCACCTTCGCGCACCCGCGCACCCCGGGCACGGCCACACGGCCGTGCCCGGGATCCCCCCTTTTAGCCGAAGGGATACCCAAGCACATGCCGACCACCGATCCATCCCCGAGCATGTCCACCAGCCGGCCCCACCCGCGCAGCAGCACGCCGCGCATCGCGATCGTCGGCGGGTCGCTAACCGGCCCTGCCGCCGCGCTGATGCTGCTGTCCGCCGGCTTCGACGATCTGGCCCTGTACGAGGCCGTGCCCGAGACCGCGCCGCAGGGCGGCGGGCTGATCTCCCTGGAACACCCGGCGTTGGAGATCCTCGACCGGCTCGGCATCGAGCAGGCCGAGTATGTGACCTGCCGGTCGGAACACATCGAGCAGATCACCGTGGCCAACCGCCGCCCGACCGGGTCGGTGCGCCGCGTCTACCCGGGCCGGTTCACCACGTGGACCCTGCTGCATGCGGCGCTGACGGCGCGACTGCCCGCAGACATCGTGCACCGCGGCGCCAGGGTCACCGGTCTGGCCGCGCACCGAGGCCGGCCGGAGCTGACCTTCGCCGACGGCGACACCGCCACCGCCGACCTGGTCGTGTTCGCCGACGGGCGCAGCTCCACCGGCCGGCGGCTGCTCGACCCCGACCGCAGGTTGCGTTACCGCGGCTACGTCGCCCACCGTGGCACCGCCCCGGCCGTCTTCGACGCCCCCGCAGATTTCCTGCGCTTCGAACCCGGCCCCGGCGCCCAGTTCAACATCGCTCCGGTGCCCGTAGGCGCCGACTGGACCTTCTACCTCGACGCCACCGCAGCCGAATACACGGCGATGTTCGGCGCCGCACCGGCACGGCGGACCTTCGCCCTGCCGCACCACGTCAGCCCGGACGCCCGGCTGCAGGTCAACACCCAGGCCACCTGGCTACTCCCGCCTGAGCAGGCCGCCACCGTGCACATCACCGCCACCCGCGCCGCCGTGCCGATGATGGACATCGACCCGCCCACCCGCATGGTCTGGCCGGTCGGCGGCGGGCACGCCGTCCTGCTCGGCGATGCCCTGGCACCGGTGCGCCCGCACACCGCCCGCGGCGCCAACAACGGCATCGAACAAGCCGCCGGGCTGGTGACCGCCCTGACCCAGCACCGCCGCCACCACGCCGACCTGCCCGGGGCGCTTAACGCATGGCAACGCCGGCATCTGCCCGCGGTGACCAACACGCTGCGCCTCGGCGCGGTCATCGCCGCCCGCCTCGGCCTCGGGCAGAAGAACCGCGAGCCCGCCGCCGCCGCGGTGAGAGCGCACACCATCAGCCGGCAGTAGCCCAACACGCGCGGCAAATGCGTTGTCTCACACCACACCGACGAAGGAGGACCTTGTGCTCACCCTCACCGAACCACAGAAAACCTTAGTGCTGCAACGAATCCAGCCGGTTATGGTAACGATCCCGCCGGTGGTCGCCGCGGCCCCCGACACCAGCGGCGGTAACCGGGTTGCGTTCACCGGCGACTGGCTCGCCGGCGGCTGCATCTGCCACATCTACCGCGAAGGCTACGCCGGTATCCTGACCCGCCGCTGGAACGGCTGGGCCGAGTTCAGCGTGACCCGCCGCGTCGCCGAGGCGATCGTGCGCCGCCACCAGAGCGACTTCACCAACCTCATGCGCCAGCACAACACAGGCGAGCCTGCCGACGCGTGGCTTACCGCGCTGCGGAGCACGGCATCGGTGACCTGGCTCGCCGACATGATCGTCGTGGACAGCCGGGTCCTGCACGACGACGACACGATCGTGCACATCGCGGCACCTTCGCCGCAGGGCCGGTACCTCATCGGCTGGGGCTGGATGTGGGACGACGTCGACACCGCCGACATCCACACCGTCCACACCGGACACAGCCGGTGAGCCGCGCCGTACGCCGCAACCTGGCTGCCGCACTGCGCCAGACCCGGCCGGCAGGCTGGTGGAAGACCACCGCCGTCCTGCGCCTTCCGCGCGCACTGAGCCAGGCGGCGCCGGTGTGGTCACCGCAACCGGGCTACGTGGAGGCGCTGACCGCGACGGTGTGGGCGCGCCCGTCTGGCAGCCGCCCGGCCCATGCGGTCGTCGTCGTTGACGCAGCCGAGCCTGGCCGGCGGGTCATCAAGTCCGGGCTCGTTACGGGCGTAGACGTCGTGCGCTGGGGCGGTCTGGCCGACAAACCGCACCGCATCTCGTGGCTGGCCCACACCCCGCCGGTCACCTGGCACATCGACGACAACCACCCAGCGCTGTCCTATCA
>Ga0075431_100004355_pt1 | contig 13888 bp, 13 predicted proteins | sample RhiMetdeltSRZDD5_FD_75297 | JGI IMG/M metagenome (GOLD analysis project Ga0075431, IMG submission 75297) | Populus rhizosphere microbial communities from Tennessee, USA - Rhizosphere MetaG P. deltoides SRZDD5 | ecosystem: Host-associated > Plants > Roots > Rhizosphere > Soil | place: USA... | reverse complement strand
CGGGCTGCGGGAAGTCGACGCTGCTGCGCATCGTCGCCGGGCTCGACCGCCCGAGCGCCGGCCGCGTCCTGCTCGACGGCCGCGCCGTCGCCGGGCCGAGCGCCGACCGCGGCATGGTGTTCCAGTCCTACACGCTGTTCCCGTGGCTGACCGTCACCGACAACATCGCCTTCGGCCTGCGCGAGCGTGGGCTGCCGGAGGCGGAGCGCAACAGGATCGCGCACGAGTGGTGCACCCGCGTCGGCCTCGAGGGCTTCGAGCGCCACTACCCCAGACAGCTGTCGGGCGGCATGCAGCAGCGCACGGCCATCGCCCGCGTGCTCGCCAACGACCCCAAGATCATGCTGCTCGACGAGCCCTTCGGCGCGCTCGACAACCAGACCCGCGCGCTGATGCAGGAGACGCTGCTCGACATCTGGCAGCGCGACACCAAGACGGTGCTGTTCGTCACCCACGACATCGAGGAATCGATCTTCCTCGCCTCCCGGGTTGTGGTCATGTCGGCCCGTCCCGGCCGCATCAAGGCCGACGTGCGCGTCGACCTGCCCTACCCGCGCCACTACACGGTCAAGACCGCGCCTGAGTTCTCCGCTCTCAAGGCCCGCCTGACCGAGGAGATCCGCGCCGAGGCGATGCTGGCCGCCGAGGGCGGGTGAGATGGTGAGTGGTGAGATGGTGAGATTCGGATGGCGCCGGCCTCGAGGCCGATCCACCATCTCAGATTTTCACTATCTCCATCGGCTTTAGTACGAGCCAAGACCGCTTCGCCAACCTGCCCATTGTCGCCCCACCGGGCCGCAAGCAGGTCGCCAAACTGACCACTCACCACTGACCACTCACCCGACGCGCCGCCGCAGATAGCGCGCGCACATCAGCCCCGTGAGCATCACCACCACGCCGCCGAGCAGCACCGAGGTGCCGGCGCCGAGCCAGGCGAAGCCGAGGCTGTAGAGCACGGGGCCCGCGGCGTGGCCCAGGAAGAAGCTCAGCGAGTGCATCGACATGGCGGTCCCGCGCGCCGTCGTCGACAGCTCGCTGGCCTCGACCTGGATGCAGGCGTGCAGCGTGTAGAATCCTACTCCCATCGCCGTGTAGAGGACGAGCTGGATCGGCCACGCCGGACTGAAGGCGAGGCCGACAAACGTGACGGCGCACAGGCTGCCGCCGCCGATCATCAGCTGGCGCGGCTGCCAGCGCCGCGTGAGCGGCGTCACCGCCAGCGTATAGGCCACACCCCCGACCGAGAACCCGGCGATAACCAGGCCGGCGATGGAGGCGCGCGGCTCGCCCCCGGCGACCAGCAGCAGCGCCACAAACGAGAACAGGCCGAAGATCGCCGCGCCCTCCAGGAACACGGCGAGGAAGCAGAACTTGGCGCTGGGGTTGGCGAAGAGCGCCAGATAGCGCGATGGAATCGAGGCGAGGTCCAGCCGCGCGGGCGGCGCCTGCGGCACGTGCCTCAGGTTGACAAGGGCGTTGACGAGAGCCGCCACGGCGCACAGCCCGACGGTGAGAAAGACGGCACGCCAGCCAAACAGGTCGCTCAGCACGCCGGAGACCGCCGTGCCCAGCAGGTTCCCGCTGATGACGACGGCAAGCCAGCGCGCGTTCGCCACCTGCCGCTCGGCCACCGGCACGGCATCGGCGACGATCGCCATGCCGACGGGATAGATGCCCCCGGTGGCGGCACCGCAGATCATGCGGGCGATGAGCAGCATCTGAAAGCTCGGCGCCAGCGCACACGCGAACGACATGGCGATGACGACCCCGATGCAGATCAGCATCATGCGCAGCTTGCCGATGGCATCGGCGGCTGGCCCCAGGAACGGCTGGGCGACCACGAACGGCAGGGTGAAGGCCGTGGTCAGCAGGGCCACGCGGGCGGGGTCGGTCGCAAGGCTGTCGGCGATGGGCGGGATGATCGGGTCCACCGCGCGCGTGGACAGCGCCGTCGCGAAGCCGATCAGGCTCAGGTGCGTGATGAAACGGGTGGGGGACAGGGGCCGGTCAGGTGGAGCCATGGCGCCCGACAATGCCGGACCGGCACGGGGGAATGAACGCGACATTCTCGCATGGCTGCCCTTTGCGGGTGAGACTGCTGCGGCCGGTACCAAGCAGTAGGGCAATCGGGCAATAGGGGAGCAAGGCAATAGGGCGGTGATCCGCGAGGCGAGCGACACGAACCCTTACTGCCTTACTGCCTTACTGCCCTACTGCCTTACTGCCTTGCTTACGCGGCCCCCCGCCGGTGATATGATGCATAAAGTACGCGAGGAGCAGATGATCGGCCGTCTCAACCACGTCGCCATTGCCGTGCCGGCGCTCGGTCCGGCGATGGCCGTCTACCGGAACGCGCTGGGCGCGGAGATCTCGGAGCCGGTGGCGCAGCCCGAGCATGGCGTCACCGTGGTGTTCGTCACCCTGCCCAACACCAAGATCGAGCTCCTGGAGCCGCTGGGTGAGGGCTCGCCGATCGCCGCCTTCCTGCAGCGCAGCCCGAGCGGCGGCATGCACCACGTCTGCTACGAGGTGGACGACATCCGCGCCGCGCGCGACCGGCTCAAGGCTGCCGGCGCACGCGTACTGGGCGATGGCGAGCCCAGGATCGGGGCGCACGGCAAGCCGGTCCTGTTCCTGCACCCGAAGGACTTCTGCGGCACGCTGGTCGAGATCGAGCAGGCCTGAGTCCGCATCATGAGCCTCACCCTCGGCATCGCCATCTATGTGGTCCTGTGGTGGACTGTGCTGTTCGCCGTGCTGCCCATCGGCGTGCGCACGCAGAGCGAGGACGGCGCCGTCGTTCCGGGCACGCCGGAAAGCGCGCCCACCGCGCCGCGCCTGGTGCGCGTCGTGCTCATCACCACGCTCGTGTCGGGGCTGCTGTTCGGCGGCGCCTGGGCCGCCGTCCAGTATGGCCTCATCGACCTTGCGGCGCTGCTGGGACGCGAATAGTCGCGAGTAGCGCGTAGGTTGGGTCGAGCGTTAGCGAAGACCCAACCTGGCGAGGCGGAACCGTAGCGCGCTGAATGTGTTGGGTCCGCGCTTCGCTTGACCCAACCTACAATTCGAAGCCCACAAACGAAATCGAGCAAGGCGCTGGCCCTGCTCGATCTGCATGTCTTGTTTTTCTTTGTTCTGCGCTTCTTGCTTTTTCTACGAGAGCCGGACCTTAACGCGCGCCCGTGCCTCGCTTTGTCTCCCCAGACTTGGGCTTTTTGCCGAGCCCCATGCGAAGCGGGTCGTTTGTTGCCTTTTTTCTCCCCACGAACGCACACTAGCTGAGCTGCGGCCTTCTGTCACCTTGGTAAAAGGACCTAGGACGCCGCGCGCTGTGCGCCTGCGAGACGCCGAATGGGTGTAGGCGGCCTGTGCACAACCTGTAGGCAACTCGGGCGAGGGTGGCACACGAGAGGCAAACCGGCGGAGGCTGAGACCCCCTCCATCGTTGCCACCCAGACCGGAACCGGATATGACCCGCTCCCAACGCCACGAAGGACGGGTGGCACCCCTCCATTGCGGTGCACCAGCTCAAGATTGGCCACCTCGCGTCCCTGGCCGTGCAACGGGGTCCCATGCGCCTATCCCAGTACTTCCTGCCAGTGCTGCGCGAGGTTCCGAGCGAAGCGGAGATCGCCTCGCACAAGCTCATGCTGCGCGCGGGCATGATCCGCCAGGCCAGCGCTGGCATCTACACGTGGCTGCCGCTGGGCTTCCAGGTGCTCAAGAAGGTCGAGCAGATCGTGCGCGAGGAGCAGAACCGCGCCGGCGCCATTGAGCTGCTCATGCCCACGCTCCAGCAGGCCGAGCTGTGGCGCGAGAGCGGGCGGTACGATGCCTACGGGCCGGAGATGCTGCGCTTCAAGGACCGGCACGAGCGCGAGATGCTCTACGGTCCCACCAACGAGGAGCTTATCACCCAGGTATTCAAGGGCGCCGCCAGGTCCTACCGCGACCTGCCGCGCCTTCTTTACCATATCCAGTGGAAGTTCCGCGACGAGATCCGCCCTCGCTTCGGGGTGATGCGCGGACGCGAGTTCCTGATGAAGGACGCTTACTCCTTTGACCTGTCGGCGGAGACGGCGCGGCACTCCTACAACCGCATGTTCGTGGCCTACCTGCGCACCTTCGCGCGCATGGGCCTCAAATCGATCCCCATGGTCGCCGAGACCGGGCCGATCGGCGGTGACCTGAGCCACGAGTTCATCATCCTGGCTGATACCGGCGAGAGCCAGGTGTTCTGCCATGCCGACCTGGTCGAGACGCCCGTACCGCCGGCCGATGTGGACTTCGGTGCCGATCTGACGCGCTACATCGCGCCCTGGACCCGGCACTATGCCGCCACCGACGACAAGCACGACGAGACCCGCTTCGCGGCCGAGGTGCCACAGAACAAGAGGGTGTCCGCAAGAGGCGTCGAGATCGGCCATATTTTCTTCTTCGGCACCAAGTACTCCGATCCCATGGGGTGCCGCGTGCAAGGTCCGGACGGAAGCATGGTGACGGTGCAGATGGGGTCATACGGCATCGGCGTATCGCGCCTGCCGGCGGCCATCATCGAGGCGAGCCACGACGAGGCCGGTATCGTCTGGCCGGTGCCGGTGGCGCCGTTCGAGGTCGGGCTCGTCAACCTCAAGCCGGGCGACAAGGCCACCGATGGGGCATGCGAGAGCCTCTACGGCCAGCTTCAGGAGGCCGGCGTCTCCGTGCTCTACGACGATACCCAGGAGCGGCCGGGCGGCAAGTTTGCCACCATGGACCTGATCGGCCTGCCCTTCCAGCTGATCGTCGGCCCCAAGGGGCTCAAGGGGGGCGAGGTCGAGGTGAAGGAGCGCAAGTCGGGTGCGCGCGCCACCGCCTCGCCGGAGGCGGCCGTGAAGCGGCTGGTCGGCGAGGTGCGCGCGCAGCGCATCCTGGCCTGACTGGCTGTACTAAGGTGCGAGGAGTAATGACGGGGGACTTTGCGCAGCCATGACCGCGCCTGCCGTGGATACCCGGCCGTTCGCGCCCTTCGAGTGGCTGCTGGCGATGCGCTATCTGAGGGCGCGGCGCAAGGAGGGCTTCATCTCGGTAATCGCCGGCTTCTCCTTCGCCGGCATCCTGCTGGGGGTGGCGACGCTGATCATCGTGATGGCGGTGATGAACGGCTTCCGCAAGGAGCTGTTCGCCAAGATCCTGGGGCTCGACGGGCACGTGATCGCCATCAGGGTCGATACCGTGGACTTCCCCGATTACGAGGAGATTGGCAAGAAGCTGGCGGCGGTGCCCACGGTCAAGCACGTGATCCCGATGATCGAGAGCCAGGTGATCGCCTCCACGCCGGTGCAGGGCGTAGGCGCCAAGGTCCGCGGGATCAACGAGGAGGGATTGCGGGCCCTGCCGCAAATCTCCTCCAACGTCAGGGCCGGCACGCTCGACGGCTTCGACGCACAGGACGGCATCGCCGTCGGCATCGGTTTCATGCGCTACCTGCGCGTCAACATCGGCGACACCATCACGCTGATCTCGCCACGCGGCGCCCGCACACCCTTCGGCACTGTGCCGCGCATCAAGGCCTACAAGGTGGCGGCGATCTTCGAGATGGGCATGTCGGAGTTCGACCGCAGCCTGGTCTTCATGCCGCTCGCGGAGGCGCAGCGCTTCTTCGACAAGGGCACTGCCGTCGATGTCCTCGACATGGTCGTGGAGGACCCCGAGACCGTCGAAAAGTCGGTGGAGGCGATGCGCGAGCTGGGCATTCCGGCGCTGCGCTTCATGGACTGGCGCGAGCGCAACGCCGGCTTCTTCTCGGTGCTCCAGGTGGAGCGCAACATGATGTTCATCATCCTGTCGATCATCATCGTGGTGGCTGCCTTCAACATCATCTCCGGCCTCATCATGCTGGTGAAGGACAAGGGTCGCGAGATCGGCATCCTGCGCACCATGGGCGCCACACAGGGCGCGGTCCTGCGCGTGTTCCTGATCACGGGAGCCGCGATCGGCGTCGTCGGCACCCTGGCCGGCCTGCTCCTCGCTATCGCCTTCTGCTGGCGGATCGACGACATCCGGCGGTTCGTGGCGTGGCTGACCGACGCCAACATCTTCGACTCCAACGTCTACTACCTCACCAAGCTGCCCGCCGATCTCAACTGGCAGACCACCGGCATCATCGTGGTGATGTCTCTGGTGCTGTCGGTGCTAGCCACCCTCTATCCCTCCTGGCGTGCTTCCCGGCTCGATCCCGTGGAAGCCCTCCGCTACGAGTAGCCCCTGTGCAGGACACCGCCCACAATCGTCCCGTGCTGCAGCTGCGCGACGTGCGCCGCGTCTTCCGCCAGGGCGACCGCGAGATCCACGTGCTCAAGGGGGCCAACATGGATCTCCACCCCGGCCAGGCGGTGGCCCTGGTCGGCCCCTCCGGCGCCGGCAAGTCCACACTTCTGCACATCGCCGGCCTGCTGGAGACCGCCGACGGCGGCCGGGTGCTCGTCAACGGAAAGGACTGCTCGCGCCTCACCGATACCGAGCGCACGCGCGTGCGGCGGGTGGAGATGGGCTTCGTCTATCAGTTCCACCAGCTGCTGCCGGAGTTCTCGGCGCTGGAGAACGTGGCGATGCCGCAGATGATCCGCGGCCTTCCCTGGGAACCGGCGACGGGCCGCGCCACGGCGCTGCTCAAGATGCTGGGCCTCGGCGAGCGGCTCGATCATCGCCCCGCCCAGCTCTCGGGCGGTGAGCAGCAGCGCACGGCGATCTGCCGCGCACTCGCCAACGCACCCAGGATCCTGCTGGCCGACGAGCCCACCGGCAACCTCGACCCCAGCACCTCGGCACTCGTCTTCCGCGAGCTCATCACGCTGATCGAGCACACCGGCGTGGCGGCCCTGATCGCCACCCACAACATGGACCTGGCCCGCTGCATGCACCGCATCCTGCGGCTGGAGAACGGCCTCCTGCAGGAGTCGCGCCCCGCCGACGTGGTGTGAGCGGACGGGCGGAGCTCCGGTCCTCAGAGGCATCAAGGCCTCGAGCCCATCCCGGACGGAGCGACGCGAGCGCTTGCGCGAGCAGCGCTCCGATCCGGGACCTCGCGAGGCCAAGTTCCAACCCGCCTCACAAGGTCCCGCATAGCCTCGTTGCGCTCGGCTTCCGGGATAACGGGTGGAAGCTATTACGCGCTGGTATTGGAAAGATGCGCTCGACCTTATGAGAGCGAGGATGCCGTCAGCCGGTTGAGCCGCTGGGCGTCGAAGCGGGCTCCGCGAGCCCTCCCGCACGCTCCACGAAAGCAGCAACCGCCGCGGCGCCGTCGCCAGACTTGAGGTTGGTGAAGACGAAGGGCCGCTCGCCGCGCATGCGCCGGGTGTCGCTCTCCATCACCTGCAGCGAGGCACCGACGTGGGGCGCCAGGTCTGTCTTGTTGATGACGAGCAGGTCCGAGCGGGTGATGCCGGGGCCGCCCTTCCTGGGGATCTTCTCGCCCTGGGCCACGTCGATCACGTAGATGGTGAGGTCCGCCAGCTCCGGACTGAAGGTGGCGGCCAGGTTGTCGCCGCCGGACTCGATCAGGATCACGTCGAGCGCCGGGAACTTGCGCTGCATCTCGGCTACGGCCGCCAGGTTGATGGAGGCATCCTCGCGGATGGCCGTGTGCGGGCAGCCGCCGGTCTCCACGCCCAGGATGCGCTCCTGCGGGAGCGCGCCGGCGCGGGTGAGGATCAGCGCGTCCTCCTTGGTGTAGATGTCGTTGGTGATGGCGCAGATGTCGTAGCGGTCGCGGAAGACCTTGCACAGCGCCTCCATCAGCGCCGTCTTGCCCGACCCGACCGGGCCGCCGATGCCGACGCGCAGGGGACCGTTGGGGGATTTCGTCGTCATATGCACCAGGGGTCGGGCCTAGAGCTGTCCGTCATCGGCGGCGCGCAGCGCCGGCCGGGCTTTTGATCGGCCGGCCACAACAGCCGCCGACGAGCCAGACATCCAAAGGCTGCCCTCTCGCCTCCTCTACGCCTGTCCCGAACACGCCGATCTTTCCATCGTCAACCGGCATCTGTCCAGGGAGAGAGCGCATCCTTGCTCCCGGCCAACACGCCGGCTCTATTCGCGATTGCCTCCAGAATAGTCATGAGAGGCAACCGGCGGGTCTACCCCCGGCTGCTCCATCTCAGGCTCCCCCAGCGGCCGCTGGGAGGCCTTGCGCTCCTCGCCCGGGACAATGGCGCGGCGGGCCATGCGGTCCCACACCCCCAGCCGGTCCAGCTCGGCCTCGATGGCGTACTCGCTGCGGTTATGGGCGCGGGCGAGTTGGGTGATGGTGCGCCCGGCCCGGAAGCCGGCGGTCAGCTCACCGGCCTCGCCGTCGTACCAGCGCGCACCAGAGCGGGCCGGAAAGCCGCGCTCGTTGCGGGCGCGGGCCTTGCGGGCACCCGTGAGCGCGTCCAGCAGCCCCTCCCAGGCCACCATGGGCAGGGTGAGCGAGGTTCCATGTGGGGAGGTGAGCTTGGCGTGCAGCCCGCCCTCCTCGACCTCGAACACGTAGCGGCCGTCACCCTGCCGGAAAACCACCCGCTCCCACGTCAATGGCTCCGGCGCCTCGCCATGCTGATTGGAGCCCCGCCCGTATCCCCGAGACATCGCAGCGCCTCCCTACTACAGGTGCCGCAGTGTGGCACATCGGAGGGAGCACATCAAGAACAAAAAGAGAACATACAAGTCGAACAGGCATCCCGCGCGTCACCATTCGCCAGAGCTGGGGGCGTGGAGCTGCCATCGCTGCCAACCCCCAGCCGCATTCGGCGCCTAATGCCCTGGGCGGCGCCAAGACCCACGTGCAGCCAGCGTCAGCAAGGGAAGCCGCATCATGAGACCAGCCGCCGTTCTCCTGGCCGCCGCCGCACTGGCGGCGCCGCTCGCGGCCAGCGCCCAATCGCTGGACCTGCCGGCTCGAAAGGCGGGTCTGTGGGAGATCGCCATGACCGTCGAGAAGCCGCAGGCACTCCCAGCTATCACCACCAAGGTGTGTCTCGATGCGGCAACCGACCGCGAGCTGATGGACCACGGCCTGAAGCTGACCGGGAGCAAGTGCAGGAGCCTCACCGCCAAGCGCCAAGGCCGGTCGTACGTGATCGAAGCGGACTGCAAGATTGCAGGCGCTATGACCAAGAGCAGGACGGTCATGGCCGGCGATTTCGGATCGAGCTACACCGTGCGCACCGAGGGCACGATGGAAGGTGGCCGCGGCGGCGAGAAAGGGCCGCAGTCGACCCTCGTGACGCAGACCGCCACCTGGAAGAGCGCCGACTGCCCGGGCATGAAGCCGGGCGATATGACCATCGCCGGGGGCATAAAGGTCAACATCAAGCAGCTGAAGGCACTGTCAGGGTTGATTCGCTGACGCGACGCGGCGACGGCGTGGCACCTGCCCTGCTGACCTGCAAGATGAAGAGCCTGGGACTTAACGGTGAGCAGGGAGTAATCTGCATCGAGCCCACAACGGCAAAGCGGCCGAGGCAACGGCCGGTCTCGGAGGAGCCCCAATGACCAGCCACGCGCGTTCCCACAGCGGCGGCGGCGCAGTAAGCCGGCGCACCTTCATCGCATCGGCGCTTGCCGCCGGGGCAACAGCCGCCGCGCTGCCATCCTGGCGGCACGGCGCCCTGGCCCAGGGACAAGGCAGCAAGGCGCACCGCATCGACGTGCACCACCATCTCTCGCCGCCCACCCACATCGAGGCCCTGCGCCAGGCCAAGCTTGGCACGCCACCCACGTACAACTGGTCGGTGCAGAAGTCGCTGGAGGACATGGACAAGGCAGATGTCGCCACCTCCATCACCTCGGTGACGACGCCCGCCGTGTCGTTCCTCGACACCGACAATGCCCGCCGCGTCGCGCGCGAGTGCAACGAGTATGCGGCTAAGCTGATGACGGATCACCCTGGCCGCTTCGGCATCTTCGCCACGCTGCCGCTGCCCCATATCGACGCCAGCCTGCAGGAGATCGCCTTCGCCCTCGACACGCTCAAGGCCGACGGCATCTGCCTGATGACCAACTACGGCGACAGGTGGCTCGGCACGCCGGAATTCGCGCCGGTGATGCAGGAGTTGAACCGGCGCAAGGCTGTGGTCTACACCCACCCCGGCGCCGCCAACTGCTGCCGCAACCTGGTACCCGACATCCCGGACCAAATCATCGAGTTCGGCACCGATACCACGCGCACCATCGCCAATCTGGTGTTCTCCGGCACCACGTTGCGCTTCCCCGACATCCGCTTCATCTTCTCGCACGCTGGCGGGACCATGCCGTTCCTGGTGGAGCGCCTGCAGCTGCTTCCCACCATCAGCCCCAAGCTCAAGCAGGGTGGCTGGGACTTCGAGAAGGTCACCGCACAGCTCACCCGATATCATTACGACACCGCGCAGGCCGCTCATCCGGGCGCGCTGTCCTCGCTGATGCGGCTGGTCTCGGTCTCTCAGGTGGTGTTCGGCACGGACTATCCGTTCCGTTCCAGCATCGACCACGTGAAGGGGCTGGCGCAATACTTCTCCGGCGCCGACCTGCGCGCGATCGAGCGGGACAACGCAGCGAGGCTGATGCCGCGATTGCAGGGGTAGAACGATCGGATTGGAGCTTGCCCGACGGCTCTCCGACGCGATGGCGCATTGACGACCGCCGCGGCTTCGGAAATGCTAGTCGGGCGGCGCATCGCGGCTTCGATTACCTGTCTCAGGTGGGGCCTTTCCTGGTCACAGGGCGGCGCCATGTTGGGGTTGTTCACAATACGGTCATGTCCCCTGGCCTCATATACGGCCCGCAGCAGCGGGCCTGGCTGGCCGTCAATTTCTGACCAAACGGGCGGGGGTAGCATGCTGCGTGCGGGATTGAGGTGGGGAGCTCTCTGACCATGGACTCCAGCTATGGCAAATGGGCGGGTGTCGCCCTGGTCGTCGGCGTCGCCGGGATGGCCGCCTACGGCGTGATGCGGGAGGCCAAGTTGATCGGGCCGGGCAGGATCGTGATGGCGACCGGGAGCCCGCACTACTACGACCTTGCGCAGTCCTATCGGCGCGACCTGGAGCGCCACGGCGTGAAGTACGAGGTGCACGACTCCGAGACGAGTCCGGAGGGGAGGGCCACGCTGAAGGCGCTGCTCGACGAGATTCCCAGCGTCAACGCCGGTTTCATCAAGGGCGGCCTCGTCGGCAGCATGCAGGGCCGTCTCGCCTCCGAGAAGGCCAAGGGCCGCTTTGCCGAGTACTCGCAGCTGCAGTCGGTGGGACGGCTGTTCTACGAGCCCATCTGGGTCTTCACGCGTGGCGATCTGCCAATCACGAGCCTACGCGACCTCAAGGGCAAGAGGATTCTGACCGGCACCGCCGAGGGCGGGACTCGGCGCATCGCCCTGCAGCTTCTGAAGGCCAACGGCGTCGACACCGCAAAGGCGAGGGACAACCCGAACCTGATCCGGGAGGATCTCCCGGCCGATGCCGCCCCGCTGCTGGACGGCCGAGCCGATGCGGCGATCCTGATCGAGCCGGCCGATGCGGACGTGATCCAGAAGCTCCTGCGCGTCAAGAACATCCGCCTCATGGACTTCTCCGCCGAGGCGGAAGCCTACGACAACCGCTTCCCGGCGCTGTCGAAGGTGGTGCTGTATAAGGGCGCGGTGGACTTCGAGGAGGTCATTCCCTCGGACAACATCACCCTGCTCACCACGTCCGTCGCCCTGGTGGTGCGCAAGGACCTGCACCCAACCCTCGTGAGCCTGCTGACGCAGGCCGTCCTCAATAACCCCAAATCCGGATTCGACAAGGCGGGCGACCCCGTGCTCTTCCACCGGGCCGGACTGTTCCCGTCCGCGGACGATCCGGAATTCCAGGTCTCCAAGGATGCGCGGGCGGTCTACAAGTCCGGCGAGTTGCCGCTCCTCCTGCGCAACCTCGCTCCCGTCAGCACGCGCCTGGGCATGCCGTTCTCGTTCACGGCGTTCGTCAGCAGCTACGCCGGGCAGGCGCTCCTCGTGCTGATCCCGCTCGCCGCACTGATCATCCCCATCACCAGGACGGTGCCGCCGCTTTATGCCTGGATGGTGCGCCGCAGGCTCTTCTACTGGTACAGCCAGCTGAAGACTCTGGAGAAGACCCTTGACACCCGCGGCGCCAAGCTCGACGTTGCCGCGCACCAGGCGGAGCTGGAGCGCATCGACGGGGCGGTTCGGCGCATTCGCGTTCCGCTCTATTTCACGAACGAGCTCTATGATCTGCGCCTCCACATCGACCTCGTCCGCCAACGGCTGTCCATGCAACCGACCATACAGATGGCGGCCGAGTAGGTGCGCGCGGCCGCCGGCGGGCGCGCGGGTTGAACCATAGATTCTTGGCGGCTTGGACATGGCCCAACCGGAATTCGATCCTCGTGACGTGCTGGAGAGGTACGTGGCCATCCTGGGCCAGCCCTCGGTCTTGGTGGTTCGCGATGCAGCCGAGCTGGCCCACCCCAAGGAGAGCATCAGGAACGTCCTGCTGCACTGTATAAGGACGGAGGCGGACCAGGACGCGCGGGAGTACCTCCGCAACGCCTACGTCTCGTTGAGCAGCTTCCAGGAGATCAGCGAGGCCGACAAGGAGGCGCTGACGGTGCTTGGCGAGATGGGTCCGATCGCGGCCGAAGGCAGCAAGCTGTTCGACAAGCAGGCACGCCAGATCACGCATGTGGCCGGCCCGCTGCGCCTGCTGCTCGACCGCGTGACCGCGGAGCGCGCCGTGCTCGGGCAGGAGATCAAGACGCTGGCAGATTCCGAGTAAGCATAGAGGGGTCAGGAACGACCACTATCCCCTTGTCCCCTGCTCCTCATCCCCACGTGCAGCGCATCTGCTGGCACACGCGGCTGCCCGGATCGAGCCGGCAACGCGTCGCCACCAGGCTGCAGACCCGGCAGCTGTAGGATGAGAGACAGCCCCGATAGAGGCCACCGCGGGTGAAGCTGCAGGTGAGAAGCGTCTGGCAGTCGCGGCCGGGATCGACCCCAACCGGTTGGGCCGCCGCCTCCGCGGTCAGCCACCCAAGGGTGCCGCAGGCCAGCAGTGCGACCAACCACAAGCGCTTGGTTCCCATGACATGGGCCTCGGGCAGTTTCTGAGTCCAGCCACTGTCGGCCAAAGCTCAGTCCGCTGCAATCCTCGAGGCGCCGGATGGTTGCGGCAATCGGAATCCTGTGCCCGGACGGCAACGCCGAACTCTTTTGCACAGGTGAAGCGCGACATTAAGGCCGAATTCACACTCTGGCGATCCCTTAACTCTATGATTACTTGGACTCTTCGGCCCCCACAGAGGTGTTCTGGAGAGGGGCCAAGCTATCCTGCATCCTATTGTCGTTTAGCCCTGCCGAAAACAAAGCTGGGCTGCAAGAAGCTGCGCGCGGTAACCACGTCAGGCCCCAACCGAGGACTGCAAGTGGCCGAACGACTGCCTTCATATCCCCGCCACGGCGACCACAGCTGCGGGAGCAAGAGGACAGAGGTGCCCGAAGCCCTCCGCCCCGGCGGCTGGCAGCACATCGCTGCGATCCGGCGGTCCGTGGTGGCGCGGTGTGGCCGGCTGCGCCCGCCTGCCCTCCTCGGCACGCTGCAAGTGAGTTTGGGCTCGTCATACGCCCGTTTGGCCGAGGGAGCCCAGAGATGGGGGAGGGCTGGCCTACTAAGCCGCATCCGAACCGGCATCTGGTTGCGGGCGGACGAGGTCTGCCGGTCTACCGGATCGGCCATTGGATCGGGCACAGGCAGGCTTCGTGGGCTCGCGGCCAATCTGCGGATCAGGGACAGACTGCGCGCCGTCCGGTATTTCTGGCTTTGCGTGCTGTCGACGCGTCTCACGCAGGCCGGGCGCATAATGTGGGATCGAGCCGCCACTTTCCTTG
>Ga0075431_100004350_pt1 | contig 13892 bp, 8 predicted proteins | sample RhiMetdeltSRZDD5_FD_75297 | JGI IMG/M metagenome (GOLD analysis project Ga0075431, IMG submission 75297) | Populus rhizosphere microbial communities from Tennessee, USA - Rhizosphere MetaG P. deltoides SRZDD5 | ecosystem: Host-associated > Plants > Roots > Rhizosphere > Soil | place: USA... | reverse complement strand
CCAGCCGTGCATGGTCTCGCCGCGCTGGCCGAGCCGGTTGACGTCGACGATGGCGCACAGGTTGTCGAGCCGGTGGTGGGCGGCCTGCTCGAACGCCTCCCACATCGAGCCCTCGGACAGCTCGCTGTCGCCGCACAGCACCCACACCCGGTAGGGCAGGCGGTCGAGGCGCTTGGCCGCCAGGGCGATGCCGACGCCCACCGGCAGGCCCTGGCCGAGCGACCCGGTGGCCACGTCGACCCACGGCAGCACCGGCGAGGGGTGGCCCTCCAGCCGGCTGCCGAAGTGGCGGAAGCTGAGCAGGTCCTCGTCGCTGACGGCCCCGATGGCCCGGAAGATCGAGTACAGCAGCGGCGAGGCGTGGCCCTTGGAGAAGACCAGGTGGTCGTTGTTCGGGTTGCCGGGCGAGTCGACGTCGTAGCGGAGGTGGCGGGTGACGAGGACCGCCATGAGGTCGGCCGCCGACATCGACGACGTCGGGTGGCCCGACCCGGCGGCCGCGGCCGCCCGGACCGAGTCGACCCGGAACTGCTGGGCAAGCTCGTGAACATCCACACCAGGCATGCCGCGCGCCTACCCGGGTGGCGCCCAGCGAGACACCGGCGCGGTGTCAGGTCGACCAGACGACCGGTGCCCGGGGGTCGGGCATGTACGTGCAGACGTAGCCGGTCTCGATGTGGGCGCGGAGGACCTCGGCGATGGTGGGCGCGACCTCGTCGACAGTGTCGATCGCCCGCTTGATGGCCTTGCGCACCGACGTCCGGGCCCGCTCGGCGGGGTCGGCGAACGCCCGCGGGCGGCCGCCGAGGCCCCGGGCCGCCTCGATCTGGTCGGTGAGCGCGTCGATCTCGGCGCGCAGGCGGTCGACCTGGCGGTGGTCGCTGCGGTTCTCGGCCGCCTTCAGCGCGTCGAGCAGGTAGCGGGCCCGCGCCTCGTAGTGCTCCTGGGCGGTGTCGTCGAGGAGGTCCTGGCGGCTGGCGCCGTCGCGCAGCATCCCGTCGCTGGCCAGCGTCAGCGCGGAGATCGGCTGGCCCGGGCGGGTCAGCAGCGTGGCGAGGTAGTGCATGCCGACGCGGTCGGGCACGTGGACCCGCAGGCCGTCGAGGGCGACCGCCCAGCGGCCCTGCTCGCAGCGGATGGCCCCGCGCCGCTCGACGGCGGCGGGGAGGTCGTCAGCTGAGGGCGGGACGTCCCAGCCGGCCAGCTCCTCGCTCCAGCGGACGGCTCGGCTGGCCATCTCGTTGGCGTCGGCCTCGTCGATCGCCAGCTGCAGGGTCTGGCGGGCCCGGGCCAGGTCGCCGGAGCCGTCCCGGGCCCGGAGCGCCCGCGCGAGGGTCGCCTGGGCCATGGCGGTCATCGGCCGGTTGCCGAGCCGACGGTTGTCCTCGACCGCCAGCTCCAGGTGGGCGATGGCCTGGTCGGGCTCGCCGAAGGTCAGGGCCGCCAGCCCGAGCGACCGCTCGGTCGAGCCGGCGCAGAGCACCGCCAGTGACGCCACGACGGGGAGGTCCGCGAACGGTAGGAGCTGGTCGTAGGCCTTGCGGGCCAGGGCGGCGTCGCCCAGCTCGGCGGCCAGCTCGACGAGGCCGACCATGCCGATGGGCCAGGTGCTCGACTGGGGCAGGGCGCCGAGGTCGTTGGCGCCGGGGCCGAGGTGGTCGAGCGCCGCCCGGGCCGCGGTGTGATGGCCGCTCCGGGCCAGCACCACCGCGGCGCTGACCCGCAACGAGAACTCGGCCAGGATCAGCGTCGGCGAGGCGGCCACCTCCTTGGCCCGGTCGAGGATCTCGGTGTCGCGGTCCTGCAGCCAACGGATCCCGACCAGCTGAGCGGTCAGGTAGCCGAGGGTGTCGACCTCCCCCACCGCCTCGCCCCGCTCGTAGCACTGCAGGGCCGCGGCCTCGGCGTCGGCGAGCCGCCCCGCCCGGATCAGCAGCATCGTGTCGATGACCCCGACCACCCACTGGATGTTCTTGTTGGCCAGGGCGTTCGCCCGCTCCCGCAGCTCCTCGAGCGCCCGCTCGGCCCGATCGTCGCCGAGGTGGAACAGGTCGACCGTCCGCCAGCAGAGCCCCATCAGCGTGAGGATCCCGTCGCCCACCTCCGAGGCCACCTTGATCAGCTCGTCGGCCAGGGCGATGCGGGTGCGGGTGTAGAGCGGCGTGAACAGCGCGTGGTGCGCCAGCGACAGCACCTCGGCGAGCGCCAGCGGGTCGCCGCAGCGCCGGGTGGCGTCGAGCGCCTCGAACACCGGCTCGATCGGGCCGCCGTCGAACACGGCCTCGGCGGCGAGGCGCGCCCGCAGACGGCAGCGCAACGCCACCTCGCCCTCGGCGAGGCCGGCCAGCGCCTCGCGCTGGAGGCCCAGGACCCGGGCACGCTCGGCCGGGGCGCGGTGCTCGTTCACCCAGTGCCCTCCGAGGCCGAGCGCAGCCTCGGCCAGCAGGTCGGGGGCGCCTTCGAGCCGCAGGATGGCGGCCGCCTGGTCGAAGCGGCGGCGGGCCTCGGTCATGCGGCCGCAGCGCAGCGCGGCCTGGGCCCACTCGAGGACCAGCTCGCCGGCCGGGGCGCCCAGGCGCGACGGCTCGTGCGCGTCGATGGCGGCGGACAGCAGGCCCTCCGCCTGCTCGTAGGCGAAGCTCCGCACCATGGCACGCGCGGCGTCACGGCAGGCGGCGACGGCGACCTGGGCGTCGGCGGCCGAGCGGGCCGCGGCAGCGAGAGCGTGGCGGGCCCGCCGGGCCAGGCCGTCGGGCGACGCCGGCCCGTCGATCGACACCACCGCAGCGGCCATGGCGTGCGCTTCCAGGCGGGCCGCGGAGCGGAGGCCACCCTCCAGCGTCGAGCGCACGAGGTCGTGGGTGAACGTGAAGTGGTGGGGGGTGTCGGTGGTGACGAGACCGGCGGCCAACGCCTCGTCGAGCGCGTCGAGGACCGCGCGGGGGTCGACCGCCGCCAGCGCCGCCGTCTCGGCGACCGACGGGCTCGACCCGAGGACCGCGGCGAGCTGCAGGACCTCCAGTGTCGCCGGGGTCAACCGGGCGAGGCCCTGCTCGATGGCGACCTGCAGGCCGCTCGGCAGGGTCTGGGCGGCGTCGGGCGGGCCGAGCGCGGCGATCCGCCGCAGGAACAGCGGATGGCCGCCGGTGACCATGTAGAGGGCCAGCGCCAGGTCGAGGCCTAGCTCGCCGAGCCCGTGGCACTCGAGGAAGGCCAGGGTCTCGTCGAGGTCGAACTGGCGCAGCACGAACGGCGTGGATTCGGTGCGGATCTCGTCGAGCAGCCGCGCCTCGGGCGAGCCGGCGGCCGGCTCGCCGGTGCGGGCGGTCAGCACCAGCAGGAGCGGCAGCCGCCGCAGCGAGCGGGCGAGGAACCGCACCAGCAGCAGGGTGCCGACGTCGGCGGCGTGGAGGTCGTCGATGACGAGGCAGGTCGGACTGGCGGCACAGGCTTCGGCGATGCGGTCGCTGACGGCGACGAAGCGGGCGAAGCGGTCCGGATCGACGTCGGGAGCACCGCTGTCGGCCAGCAGCAGGTCCGCGGCGTCGGGGCCGCACAGCTCGGTGAGCAGCGGCTGCCACGGCCACAGGGCCGGCGCGCCACCCTCGACCCAGCACCGCGCCGAGACCACGCGCAGCCCTGCGTCCTCGGCGCGCTCGGCCAGCTCGTCGCACAGCCGGGTCTTGCCGATGCCGGCCGCCCCGGTGACCACCACCAGCTGACCGCGACCCGCCCGCGCGTTGCGGCACGCGGCGTCGAGATGGGACAGCTCGTGGTCCCGCCCTACGAATCGCTCCCCCACGAGTGTGAGGACCTCACCCATCTGGTCCACCTCTGATTTCTAGTTCGACCGGTGTGTGCCGTTCCGGCGGCACATGCGTGGCACGCCGAACGGGATATGTCGCGCTGACCACGCAATTGCGCGCAGCGGATGTCACACAGAGGGGTTGGTGATGTTCAACATCCTGGACGGCTTCGTCGACCGGGCCGAGACCACGATGCTCGGGATCATGGTCGTCATCGCGATCTTCATCGTGGCGGCCACGTGGCTTCGGACGCGCTCGCTGGCGCCGACGGTCGGGACGCTGCTGCTGGGTGCGGTCGTCATCTATGGGGTGAGCAACTTCGACGACCTCAGCGGCTTCGTGAAGAAGGACGTGACCGAGCAGCAGAACCACAAGCCCAAGGGCAAGGTCCATGTCAGCACCTGAGGCCGGGGCGGCCGGGGGCGGGATCGAGCGGATCGCCTGCGCGACCTACACCCACGCCCGCCGCCACCCGATGGTGCTCGGCCAGATCGGCGGGTGGACGCCCCCGTTCCAGCTGACGCCGGCCCAGATCGTCGTCCTCATCGTCAGCGTGGTGATCGAGACGCAGACCTGGCGCTTCTGGGGCCCCCACATCCCCGCTGCACTCGGGGTGGCCGTGGCCCTCGGCCTCCCGGCGTTCGCGGCGTGGGCAGTCCGGCGCGGGCGGGTCGAGGGCCGCAGCCTGGCCCGGACGGTCGCGGGCTACCTGACGCTGTTCACCCGGCCGGTGAGGTCGCAGGTCGGCGGCAAGCCGTACCGGCCGCAGCGCCGCCCGGTCCTGACCTCGACCCGGATCTTCGTCGGGGCCGGCGATGTCGGGTCCTTCGCCGGCCCCTTCGAGGACGACGCCTCGTGAAGCCTCCGGCCCGCGCCATCCTCGGCAACCTCGTCTGGTCGACCGACGGTGGGGTGTGGGCTGTGTGGCGCGTCGCGCCGTTCCCGCACGCGCACACCTCGATGGCCGACAAGCTCGCGGTGCACGGGCGCCTGCGGGGCATGCTGCTGGCGCTGCCGACCGAGTCGATGCTGCTGTCGGTGTGCGAGCGCCTCGACCCGCTCGACGTGGTCGGCGGGATGATCGAGAACCTCGACATCGAGGCGCTGTCGACCTGGCGGATCACGTGCGAGGCGACCGCCGAGTGGCTCGACCAGGTGCCGCTGTACCGGCGCCGCTACTACGTCACCGCCAAGCTGCCGGACGCCACGTCGTGGCGCGACACGCTGCGCGATGTCACGGGCAGCTTCGCGGCCGCCTTCGGGCTGGCCGCTCGGAGCCTGCCCCGCAACGAGCTCGACACCCGCGCCCGCCAGGCCAGCGGGATCGAGCGGCAGCTGCAGCAGCACGTGCCGGTCGAGCGGGTCACGGCCGGTGAGGTGTGCTGGATCTACGCCCGGGGCCTGCGCCGGGCCACCGGCAGCGAGCCGACGTTCGACGCCCGCTGGGAGCCGCGCTCCGACGGCCCGATCGGCGAACCGACCGAAGCGCGCAGCCGCATCCGGCCTCGCGGCATCCTCGCCCACCTCACCGACGTGGTCGTGACCGATGGCGGCGACGCCAGCGACGAGGACCGGCCCCACCACCGCCGCTACGTGCGGCTCGAGAACGGCGCCGAGCGCGCATACCAGACCGTCCTCGCCCTGGCCGACATGCCGCACTACTTCGAGTTCCCCGGGGGTGGCGGCGAGTGGCTGTTCCACCTCGACCAGGTGGGCTTCCCGGTCGACTGGTGCGTGCGGGCCAAGGCCATCCCCAACGTCGAGGCCCAGTCCAAGGTGCGGCGCAAGCACCGCGACCTCATCGGCCAGATCGACGAGTACGACGGCGAGGTCACCGGTGCGCCGCCGCAGCTGGCCGAGGCCATCCGCTCGATCGACACCGAGCGCAACGAGCTGGGCTCCAACCCCGCCGAGGCCGAGTTCCAGACGTCGATCCTGCTATCGATCGCCGCCTCCTCGCTGGTGGAGCTGGAGGAGCAGGCCGACGCCATCACCGCGCTGTTCCAGCCGCAGGAGTACGGCTTGGCGCGGCCGACCGGAGGACAGCTGGGGCTTCTCCGGTCGATGTTCCCCGGCACGGCCGCCGCCCCGGTGTGCCGTGACTACACGCAGTTCATGCTGGCCCGGGACCTGGCGGCCGGCAGCCCGTTCTGCGGCTCCGACGTCGGCGACCCGGCCGGCCTGCTGCTGGGCGCCTCGCTCGACAGCGGCATGGAGACGCCGGTGCTGTTCGACCCGGCGTTCGGGCCCCGGGTCAACGCCAGCCCGTCGCTGGCCGCGGTCGGGCGGCTGGGCTCGGGCAAGTCGTACTTCCTGAAGCGCCTGTGCTGGGACACCATCGCCCGGGGCGGCCAGGTCGTGACCATCGACCGCACGCCGGCGGGCGAGTACGTGCGCTTCGCCGACGCCGTGCCCGACCGGGTGCAGATCGTCCGGGTCGAGTCGGGCGCGGACGTGTGCCTCGACCCACTGCGCAGCTTCACGGGCGACGTGCGCGAGACGGTGACGCTGGGCTTCCTGTCGATCCTCACGGGCGTGTCGGCGCAGGGCGAGGAGGGCTCGGCGCTGGCCGAGGCCGTCGACACCGTCTGCGACCGCCCAGGCTCGCGGCTCGACGACGTCGTCACCGAGCTGTCGCGCATGGGCGAGCGTCCCGACCCCGCCGCCAAGGCCGTCGCCCGCCGCCTGGCGCACTACCGGCGCTCGGCCACCGGGAAGCTGGTGTTCGGGAACGGCCGGCCGCTGCAGCTCGACGCCGACTTCATCGTCTTCTGGATGCCGAACCTGGCGCTGCCCGACAAGGAGACGCTGCAGAGCGAGCATCGGTCCCGGACCATGCTCCCCGAGCAGGTGCTGGGCCAGGCGCTGCTCTACCTGGTCGCGGCGGTCGGTCGGCAGGTGGTGTTCCGGGATCCCGGACGCTTCGCCGCCGCGCTGTACGACGAGGCGTGGGCGCTCCTGGCTTCGCCCCACGGCGAGGCCCTGCTGATCGAGGGCGTGCGCGACGGCCGCAAGCACAACGGGGCCATCTGGCTCGCCAGCCAGCACCCCAACGACTTCGGGGTCAGCGAGCTCCACGACCTGCTGGGCCCCCGGTTCGTCTTCCGCCAGGCCCGCACGGCGATCCCGGCCGCGCTGCGGCTGCTCGGCGTCGACGGCAGCGCGGACGCCAAGGACGCGCTGGAGCGGGGCCTCGAGAACGGCCAGTGCCTGTACCGCGACGTGCGGGAGCGGGTCGGGCTCATCCAGGTGCTGCCGCCGGCCCTGGCCCACATCGAGGCGGCGTTCGACACGACGCCGGGGGCCAGTGGCCGGGTCCACGAGGGCCGCGAGATCCTCGGGGCTCACGGGGGCGCCAACGACGAGCCGCTCATCGCGACGGTCGGCGAGCGCCTCGAGGTGGCGCCGGGGCTCGGGGTTTCGCCGGGACCCGGGCCCGGGCCCGACCCTGCCGGGCGTCCGCCGTTCGAGCCCCTCTCCATTCCTGCGGCCGCCTCTCTCACGGCCGCTCCGCCGCCGCCGGTGCCGGCTCCGATCCCTTCTCCGGGGTCGGCACCGCCGGCAGCGGCCCAGATGTCGCCGGCGCCACCGGTTACGCCGACACCGGCGGCGTCGGCGACCCTCGACGACCAGGTCGCCGTCGCCGAGGTCGCCGAGGTGTCCGAGGCGCCCGACGTGGCCGAGGTCCGCAAGAAGGTGAAGACCCGTCGCCGCACCCCCCTCTCCTGGGCGCTGCAGGACCAGGGAGAGCCGGAGTGATGTCGCGGGCCCGGCGCGGCCGCCGCGCGGTGCTGTGGCTCCTGGCGTTCGTCCTGCTGGCGACCGTCCTCGGCGTCGCCTCCGACGGGACCGCCGCCGCGGCCCCGCCCCCGGACACCGAGGACACGATCCCCCCGGCCGGCGACAGCGGCCCTGGGTTCTTCGTGTGGGACAGCGAGGCGCAGAGGAACGGCTTCGGCAAGTGCCTGGACATCGTCGACTACGTGGCCTCCGGTCACTCGAGCTTCACCGTCGGGTCGCGCGGCGAGGCACCGGCGGGGATCAGCGAGGACCTGTGGCGGCGCGCCATCGACTACGGCTTCGACCGCCTCGTCATCCTCGCAGCCACGTACTTCAAGTACCGGCCGCACTGCGAGCTGCTGCTGCCGAACAACTGGCCCGACAAGGTCCCCGAGCGCTACTACTCCGAGACCTACCGGCGCTGCAACGCCAACCTGACCGGGGGCACCACCGAGGGCGCCACGCTGGAGCGTCCCGACGTGGTCCCGGCCTGGTACTGGTTCACCGCCCTGGCCATCCGGCAGTGCTGGCTGCTGCTACCCCGCGGCGCGTTCGGTCTCGGCTCGGACACCAACGCCTGGAGCGGCTGGACCACCGCGCAGGACCCCCACTACCCGACGTCCTCGTCGAACCCCGCGGTCTCGAAGGCCTACAGCTACTGCACCGAGTACATCGGCTGGCGCATGGGCGGCGGCTCCCCGCTCGGCGGCGGGCTGGGCAGCAAGTACGACAAGCCGCCCGACGGCGCGGTCCCGGCGACCACCTGGCATGCGGCGCTGCACTTCTTCACCGACCCGAACATGTACGACGACTGGGTCGGTTACGAGCGGACCAAGCCCAACAACTGGATCCCACACTGCGGGCTGCTCTTCCTCGAGAGCAAGTGCGATCCCAAGAAGCCGCCGGCGGGCGCGCTGATGCCCGAGCTGTGCGCCGGGAGCCACCCGATCTCCCACTACGACATCGGCTACTCGGAGTACGAGAGCGATGCCAAGAAGACCCTCGGGATCAGCAGCATCAGCCGGGCGCTCTGGGGCAACCCCACCAGCTGGTTCTACTTCTTCGGCCGGGAGATCCTGCACCTGTCGCTGTGGAGCGTCGAGTGGGGCTACTCGTTCAACATCCGGGACCTCAACCCGTTGGCGACGTCGGTCGGGGCCGACTACCAGCGGCAGATCGTCGACAGCCCGGTCGGTCGCCGGTTGCAGGACCTGTTCTGGCTGATCCTCATCTTCTGGGCCGGGTTCATGGCGCTGCGGGGGCGGCTCGGCGTCGCCGGCGGCGAGCTGCTGACGACGTTCGTGATGCTGCTGCTGGCGGCGTTCCTGATCAGCAACCGCGACATGTACATGAACGCGACCTGGCGGCTGCTCACCGAGTCGTCGAACACGCTGCTGAACGCCGGCCTCCACGGCAAGGACACGGGCAAGCCGTCGAACGAGCCGACCACCGACCAGGAGCTGGTGAGGAAGGTCCAGGACCAGCTGCAGAAGATCTTCGTGGAGGACACCTACGACAACCTCAACTGGGGTCAGCCGCTCGGCGACTGGAAGGACAAGGACAACCCGCTGAAGGAGTGCGCCAAGGTCCGGGACATGCTCCTGGAGCGGGGTGACGCCCCGTACGGCACCGACGACTTCCCCCGAACCCAGATGCGGAACGCCGGGGACGTGTGCAAGGGGCTGGCGGACTTCAACGCCAAACCGTCGGGGACCCGGTTGATGGGCGCGATCCTGATGATGGTCTCGGCGATCGTCGTGGGGGTCCTGCTGACGCTGATCGCGCTGACGATCGTGGTCGGGAAGTTTGTGGCGCTGCTGTTGTTCGCGGTCGCGCCGCTGGCCGCGATGGTGTGCATCCTCCCGGGCTGGGGGCGCAAGCTTGCCTGGTCGTGGGTGAGCACGCTCACGCAGATGGTGCTGGGGGTGATCGGCATGAGCTTCCTGCTGTCGCTCCTGCTGATGGCCCTGATGGCGCTGGCCAAGCTGACCGGCGGGGTGACGCTGATCGAGCGCTTCCTGCTGATGAACCTCATCGTGCTGATCGTGTGGGCGGCCCGGCGGAGCATGCTCGCCTCCGGGCAGCGGCTGGCCGGCCGGCTCAGCGAGTTCATGGCGGCGCCCCGGGGCAGCGGCATGAACTGGAGCTCCGCCGCGATTGCGTCGCACGGGTCGGGCGTGAACCTGCTCAACGTCGACCGGACCGCGCTGTGGACGGTGGCGACCCCGACCGCGGCGGTCTACCAGAGCGCCCTGACGCGCTTCCGGGAGCAGCGGATGTCCGATCGGGGCTACCGCAACCTGCAGCGGCTCTCCTACTGGAAGCGCCGCCAGAACTACCCGATCATCCGGCGGCAGCGCGGTCGACCGGCACACACGCTCCCCTTCCGCGACCAGACCCTGCCGTAGGGGTCGAGCGCGATGGTGGGCGTGCAGCGACCCCGGGGATCGCGGCCTCGGCATCGGCCGTTTCGCGTGCCCGGGCTCGCCCGGAGGGGCGCGGATGCCGACCCGCCGGATCCGCTGCGGCGTCGTCGCCGCCGGCGGGCTTTGGGGCCGTTCGGGAGCGCCTGGCGGTGGACGCTGCTGAGTGGGCTCGTCCTCGTCGCGCTGCTGGTGCTGCCGCTGTGGATGGTGCTCGCCGGTCCGGTGCCGTTCCCGCGGCCGGAGGTCGTCGCTCTCCAGACCGGGTACTCGGTCGACTGGGACATGGCGACCTGCGCCAAGCTGCCTGCGCCCGAGCATCGGGTGTGCGAGTTCGGGCCCCTGTTCAACGCGGCCGGCGCCGAGCACAAGGTCGACCCGCGGTTCCTGGCCGCGGTCGCGGCCGTGGAGTCGGGGTTCGAGGAGGCGGTGATCGACTGCAGCAAGCCGTCGGCCAAGGGCGCGCTCGGGCTGATGCAGTTCCGACCTGGCACCGCCGCCGAACGGGGTGTGAACCCGTGCGACACGACCAGCGCGATCTACGGCGCAGCCCGGTACCTGACCGAGGCGCACAAGGAGTTCTCGACCTGGGAGCTGGCCGCGGCGGCGTACAACGCCGGCTTCCAGGCGGTCCGGGACGCCCAGGGCATCCCGCCCAGCCCCGAGACCGTCGCCTACGTGCCCAAGGTGATGGCCAAGTACGAGCAGTACAAGGCGCTGTTCCAGGGGGCGGTCGGCAAGTGCCCGCTGCCCGCCACTGGTGGCTCGGCGCCTCGGACCTTCGAGCACGTCACGCTGGCGACGCAGACGATGATCAGCGCGCTGATCACCTGCTTCGGGTTCCAGTACGGCGGCGACTGCTACGACGACGAGGCCTGGCGCAAGCACCTGTACGAGCATCCCCGCGGTCGGGCGTGCGACATCATGACCACCCGCAGCGGATCGTCCGACGGCGCCGACCGGGTGCGGGGCACAGCGATGGCCGAGTGGCTCGCGGCCAACGCCAAGGAGCTCAAGGTCCTCTACGTGATCTGGTACGAGCGGGTGTGGAACCCGAGCAAGGACGTCTACAAGCCGTGGTCCGAGTGGCGCACGTACAAGGAGTCGTGCGTCAACGGCGGGTGCGACCATTCGACGGCCCACCGCAACCACGTGCACGTGTCGATCCAGCTGCAGCCGGGCGACCCGTCGTGGGCGGCGTGCATCCCCGGCATCTCCTGCACGGAGAACTACCGGTACCGGGAGTGATCCTGCCTCCCGCTACTCGATGTAGGTCGGGACACCGGAGAAGGACTGGATCTCCCAGCGATCACCCCGGTCGACGACGTTGAGGTCGTAGCTGAGCGGGAGGACGACGCCGTCGGTCGTCGTCGCCTGGACCCGGGCGAGGACCCAGAGGGTGCCTTCCTCGAGGTCTTTGGTGGTGAGGTCGACGATCTCCACTTGGGTGAACGGCGGCGGGTTGGCGGCGACGATGTCGTTGCCGGGCGCCATGTAGGGCGCGGCGTCGCCGTCGCCGGCGAGGAGGGCGTTGAGGAACTTCTGCACGGTGGCGGCGAGCTCGTCGTCCGCGGCCGGGGCCTCCGGCTCACCGACGACGTGCCAATCGGGTTCGGCCTGCTTCGGAGCCGGCACGACCGCCGGCGTCGAGAGCGCCTTGAAGCCGCCGGCATCGTCCCGCACGATGCCGATCTCGACGAACCAGGTCGTGGTCGTTGTGGGGGGCGGTGTGTCCGGGAGGCTGGTGGTCGTGGCATTCGGGTCCGGCGGGACGACCACATCGGCCGCCACGGTCACCGACCAGTAGCCCTCCTGCAGAAGCTGGCCGGCGACCGCGCGGACGTCGGTGACCTGGAGCATCACCCCTTGTTGCGATGGAGCCTGTGCTCCGGCGGGCGGAGGTTCGACGAACAAGCTGGCGAGCCCGTCCCGCTGCTCATCGGTCGCGGTGAGCCAACGCTGCACCGTCTCCTCCGCCACGCCGGAAACCGGCCCCGGCACGATCCAGTCGTGGTCGGTGATGTCGTCCACCGGTGGCGCATCGTCTCCGGAAGGCCTGACGATGCCGACGAGACCGCCGACGCACCCGACGACGAGCGCCCCCCAGAGCCCGGCCCGCAAGGTGAGCTGCAACAGCGGCCGATCCGCCTTCGAGTCGTACGGCGTCCACCGCCCCTGCCGCGGCCCGAGCAACAACCGCGACGTCGACGACGGCGGCAACCCCACCAACCGCTGCCCGTTGTTCCCACTCCCCGCTTGCTGCTGCTGCCCAGGATTCCCCTTCACCACCCCCTCGGCGTGCCACCCCCGTGCCACCCCCGTGCCACGTGAGAGATGAAGGAAGTGGCGTCAGCGGGGCTTGGTGGCGATTGCCAGTTCGGTGTCGCCGGGCCAGTCCCAGAAGAGGCCGGACGGGGCGTGGGCTCGGAGGAGGGTGCGGAGGTCGCGTTCGAACTCGACCCGGCGGGAGCCGAAGAGGTGGGGGGCGGACCAGGACAGGGAGAAGTAGCCGGCGACGACGCTGTCGGTGTCGCGGACGATGTCGGGGCGGCCGGGGGCGAACACGATGCTGGCTTCCCCGAAGCGGGTCCGGGCGAGGGCGTCCTCGTAGCGGTCCGGTGGGGGCGACCTGAACCCTTGCCCTGCCCGCCGGCGGGAGCCGAGGTAGCTGTCGACGAGCTGCTCGATCGCTTCGTGCGGTATCGGCGGGTATCCGGGGTTCGGTGGCACGGGCCGTCCGGCGACGGTCGGCGCCAGCGCCACCATCGACCCGCCCGGCTCGAGGACGTCGTACACCGCCTCGGCCACCCGCTCGCGGTCCATCCACTGGAAGGATTGCCCGAACGTCACTAGGGAGAACGACCCGAGCTCCAACCGAGGCAGGTCCTCGGCCAGCGCCTGGACCCAGGCGACGTTGGCGACACCGGCCTCACCAGCGCGTCGGGCGCCCTCGGCGAGCATCTCGGCGTCCGGGTCGAGGCCCACAGCTTCATCGACGTGAGGGGCCAGCTCGACTGTCAGGACTCCTGGCCCGCAGCCGACATCGAGCAGCCGTCCGCCGCGGGCCAGCCCCACCTCCCGCTCCAGCGTCGCCACGAGCTCCGCCGAGTATGGCGGCCGCCCCCGGGCATAGAACGACGCGGCCCCGAGGTAGATCGTCGGGTCGTAGGCCATCACGTCATGGCTACCGGGGCAGGGCGTAGATGAAGCCGTACGCCTCGTCCCGGTGGGGCACGCCGGTAGCGGCGAGGGCCGGCGCCCAGTCGCCGGTCACGTCCGGGTTGCTGTCCTCCATGCCGTGGTCGGCGACGACGAAGAACGCCGTCCGGTCCCAAACGCCCGCCCGCTCCACGGCGTCGAGCACCTCCCCCATCCGGGCGTCGGTGTCGTGGATGCTCGACCGGGCGATCTCCGAGTACGGCCCGCTGTGGTGGAACGCGGCATCGGTCAGCGTGAAGTTGACGAAGCAGAACCGGGGCAACGGCGCCCCCACCAGCTGCTCGCCCGACACCCCGCCGGTCCACGCGTCGATCGCCTGCACCATCCCGGTGTGGTCGACCCGCGATGCCACCGAGTACTTCTTCTCGGGCCGCACGAACCGCTCGGTGGCGAACGGCAGCTCCTCCGCCCGCGGCGCCCGCGGGATGGCCTGGCCGGAACGCACCCGGTCGAACACCGAGAAGTCGGCGCCGGTGTCGCACGGCTCGTTGACCGACACCGTGAAGGCGTCGGGCCACGAGCGCTTGACCGCCTGGTGCAGCGTCTCGACGCCCGGCGCCAGCGTCTGCATGGCCCACGGCCAGGTCGCCGGCGAGTTCGTGATCACCTGCTCCCCCGCCGCCCGGTCGTACCAGGCGTTGTGCAGGATGCCGTGGTGGCCCGG
>Ga0075431_100004349_pt1 | contig 13892 bp, 10 predicted proteins | sample RhiMetdeltSRZDD5_FD_75297 | JGI IMG/M metagenome (GOLD analysis project Ga0075431, IMG submission 75297) | Populus rhizosphere microbial communities from Tennessee, USA - Rhizosphere MetaG P. deltoides SRZDD5 | ecosystem: Host-associated > Plants > Roots > Rhizosphere > Soil | place: USA... | reverse complement strand
GCGGCTCTCGTCCCCGTTGGCGTCGTGGCGGGGCAGCTGGCGATGCTTCTGCCGCACTTTCCGGAGGGCGTCACCTACTTCAGCCCGCTCCTGGGCGGCGCGGCCGCGGCCGGGCAGACCCTCGCCATCGGGCAGGGAGAAGGATTGGAGCGCGCGGCCGGGTACCTCAACGCCGAGCCCGGCGCTGCCTCCCGCGTGGCCGCGGCCCCCGGCTTCGCGTCCGCCTTCGCGCCCTACTTTCGCGGGCGCACCGTCGACTTCACGCGGGGCGTGGACTGGCTGGCCGCGGATCGGGTGATCCTTTACATCCGGCATGTCCACACGGGGTTGCCCGATCCCGCCCTGGTGGCATACGTCTCGTCCTGGGAGCAGCCTCTGTACACCGTGCGCCTGCACGGACTGGACTACGTGCGCGTCTATGCCGGGCCGATCGTGGTGCCTCCGGAGCTGCGTGAGGACCCGCCGCTACCCCCGGTGCAGTAGAAGAGGTCCGCTACCGCGCCGCGAGCGGGGCCGCGTTCGTGGCGGCGGTGACCGCGGGAAACTCGAAGCGCTCCTCCGCCGCCTGACGCGCGGCGGCCCGCACGAGGCCGTCCACGTCGAGGACGGACTCCGCACGCTGGACCTCCTCGAGGGTGGCCGCGGTCGACGGGCTGCGCGGGACGAAGAGCTGGCAGCAGTCCTGGTCGGGGAGCGTGCTCACCTCGAAGGTCCCGATGCGGCGGGCCTGCAGGGTGATCTCCTCCTTGTCCATCCCGACCAGTGGACGCAACACCAGGCCGCGCGCGACCTCTCCGATCACGGTCATGTTGTCCAGGGTCTGCGAGGCCACCTGGCCCAGGCTCTCGCCCGTGACCAGCGCGCGCGCACGGTGGCGCGCGGCCAGGACCTCCGCGATGCGGACCATGAACCGCCGATAGAGCACGACGCGCAGCGGGGCGGGACAGGAGGCGACGATCGTCTGCTGGACCTCGCCGAAGGGCACGAGCAGCAAACGCGTGCGGAGCTGGTAACGCGTGAGGATCCGCGCCAGCTCCGTCACCTTGTCGATGGTGGTGCGGTCCTGGAGGGGGAAGGCGTGGAAGTGGATGGGCAGCACCGTGCAGCCGCGCTTCATCATGCGCCAGGCCGCCACCGGCGAATCGATGCCGCCGGACATGAGTGCGGCCACGCGGCCGGAGGTGCCGACGGGGAAGCCGCCCGCCCCCGCCTGCCGCTCGAACGAGTAGAGGATGCGGTCCGCGAGCACCTCCACGTAGACCGTGAGGTCGGGCTGCTCGAGGCGCACGGGTATGCCCGTGCCGACGTGGATGGCCGCCCCCAGCTCGCGCTCGATCTCGGGGGAGGTGAGAGGGAACCCCTTGAACGACCGGCGCGCGGTGACGCGAAAGGAGGCGGCGCCCCGGGCCGCCACCGCGGCCGTGGCCTCACGCGCGAGCGCGGCGAGATCGAGCGGCGCCTCGTGCGCGCGAGAGAAGTTCGCCACTCCGAACAGGTCGCCCAGCCGGCGCTGGGCTTCGGGCCAGGGCACGTCGTCGGGAAGATCGACGCGCAGGCGCCCGGCCAGGACGTGGACGCGGCCGCCCAGGTCGGCCAGGAGCCGGCGGGCGTTGACGGCCAGCCGCTCCACGAAGAAGGGGCGGTTCCGGCCCTTGAGCGCGATCTCGTGGTAGCGGAGGACGACGTGCATTCTCCCGCCCATGATAGACCGAGCCCGGATGCGCCATAATCGGGCGTCCCATGCCGAACACCGACTTCGGGTACCGGTTCTGCCCGCGCTGCGGCGGCACCCTGGCCTGGAAGGTCATCAAGGAGTCCGAGCCGCAGCGTCTGGTGTGCCAGGCCTGCGACTTCGTGTTCTACCTCGACCCCAAGGTCGCCGCCTGCACCATCTGCATGGTGGACGGCGGGATCGTGCTCCTCAAGCGGACGATCGCGCCCCGCATCGGCACCTGGGTCTTCCCGGGCGGCTTCGTGGACCGGGGCGAGGCCACCGCCGCCGCCGCCGTCCGCGAGACGCTCGAGGAGTCGAACCTCCGCGTGAGCCTGACCGGGATCCTGGACGTCTATTCCTTCCCGGGCAGCGAGGTGGTCGTGGTGGTCTACGCGGCGGAGGTCGTCGGGGGCACCCTCTCCGCGGGCGATGAATGCGACGAGGCGCGCGCCTTCCCGCCGGAGGCGGTCCCCTGGGGCGAGCTCGCCTTCGAGAGCACCCGCGCGGCCCTGCGCGACTACGTGCGCCGGTTCTTCCCCCGCGTGCGCGTGCCCCGGTGAGCGCGGGCCAGAGCGCCGATTTCGACCGCGCGCGCACGCTGGCCGCCATGGGCCGGGTGACGGAGGCGGTCCCCCTCCTGGATGCGATCCTGGGGGAGGACCCGGTCCACCTCCGGGCGCTGATCCTGCGCGCGACGCTGCATTCCGAGGAGCGGGAGTGGGACAAGGCGCTCGAGCTCTACGAGCGGGCGGCCCGCCTCTGGCCACGGTCGGCCGAGGCCCTCAACGCCTTCGCGCGCTGCCTGCACGCGCGCGGACGGGATCAGGAGGCGCTGAAGGTCGCGCACGAGGCCCTGGCCGTGCTCGGCGAAGGCGAGAACTTCGGGCAGACCGCCGCCGTCTACCTCACGCTGGTGTGGTGCCTGCGCGAGATGCGCCGTTACCGCGAGGCCATCGCGGTGGCCGAGGAAGGCCTCGGGCGCATGCCGGACGCCGTGCTCGCGCAGTGGGCCACGCAGATCGAAGAGGAGCTGATCGCGGCGGAGAAGGAGCGTTGCTGATCCCGCGTACCGGCGCCGACGGGCGCGGCGGGCCTATGGCCTGACGAAAGTGATCACGACCCGCTCGCCGGGTGCGCCGGCAAGGCGGATCACGACCGCGGTCTCCGTCACCAGGGACGCCTCCCCCGCGACCACGCGAAGGCTGCCGGGCCTCACCGCCCCCGCGGGAAGCTCGAAGCGCCAGGTGCCCGGGCCCTGGCCGCCCACCAGTGTCGCCTCGACGCGGTTCTCACCCTCGCGGGGCTCGGTCGTCGCTACCGACCGTCCCGCCGGGGAATGGAAGGCGGCGCTTCCGTTCAGGACGACCTGGAGGCGCCCGCCGGGGAGGGCGAGGTCACTGGAGACCGTCGTCCCCCGCAGGGGGCCGCGCGGCAAGATCACGCACAGGTTGAAGTCGACGGAAACCTGATGTGTGTCGGTGGCGGTGAGCCTCCCGCACTTGTTGGAGGCCACGGCGGCGACCTTGTAGCAGGCGTTCACGCCGTTGGCGGGGACCACGGTCAGGAAGATCGGCCCGTAGGCCGGCCCGGAGCCGCTGACCGTCTGCGTGTCGTCGGTCTCCAGGAACGCGCCCGTCGAGCAATCGATCTCGTTGCCGGTGAACGTGACCTGCGTTGCCCCCGAGGCGGTGGCATCGGCGGGGATGAACCCGGTACAGAAGGTCGTGCCGTTCGGGGGATTGCCCAGGGTCACCGTCGGCGTGGGACAGGCCGGGAGAGTGGTGGGCGGAGGCGGCGGCGAGGTCGCCACCACGTTGCGGGTGCGGCAGGCGCTCAGGTTGCCCGGATCCACGACGCAGGCTTCGGCGGTGTAGGAGCGGTCGAGAGCGCCGACGTTGGCGGCGGCCCGGAAGCTCGCCGAATAGGTGTGCGAGACGTTGCACGACCCCGAGCTCTTGGCGCCGTCGCCGAAGTCGAAGAAGAAGTTGAGCGGGTCCTTGTCGCTGTCGGAGCTCTTGCAAAGGTCGAAGGTCACGGTGAGGGGGCCCTGGCCCTGCGGCGGGTCCGGGTTGGTCGCGAGCACGGCGAAGGGGGCGTGGTTCGTGCTCGGTACGGTGGTGGTCGTGGTGGTGGTCGTCGTCGTCGTGGTGACGGCAATGGTCGTGGTCGTGTTCACGCCGGCGGCGATCGTGGTCGTGGTCGTGTCGTCGTTGTTGCTGGCCACCACGGCCGCCGTGCCCGCGGCGGCCGCGCCGGCCCCGACGATGCCGACGACGGCCGCCGTCCCGATCCCGCCGCCGACGAAGCCGGCGGGCACGCTCGGGAAGACCGCGACCGTCGCGTTGTTCAGGAACGGGGCGACGGGGACGTTCTTCTTGCACTCCTGGGCCGACTTCACGACGATGGGATCGAACTCCGCCGTGCGCGCGGGCTCGAAGGCCTTGTTCTGGGCCTCGACGTAGTACTCGATCTTCTTGCCGACCAGCTTCTTGCCCGGCTTGGGCAGCGTGCCCGTGAAGCACGGCTGGTCCGACTTCATGTCGACGTAGTACCAGCTGGGGACGCCCTCCGGCCGGAAATACACGCGGCTGCGCGCCAGGCTCGCGGCGGGGCTGAAGCACGCATTCATCCGGGGATACTTGCCCACCACGATGCAGCCCACGGCCTTGTGATCGATGGCCACGGCCTCGGGACGGGCGGCGGCGGCCGTGCACACCAGGACGGCGAGACTCAGGGCGACGCCGCGTCGGATCATGGGAGCTCTGGCCTCAGGGACGCGTCCGCAAACAAGGCCGCCAACGCGCCCACGGGGACGCGGGCTCCTCAATGATCCAGGGGAGAGAGAGGCAGACAGTAGCGGGCAGGCCGGTGGCTGTCAAACCGCGCTGGAGACGTGTCGTGGAAAAGAAGAACCCCATGCGCCCGCGGTCGCCCGCGGGCGCATGGGGAAAGGTCCGGCGGAGCCGTCCCCGGGACCTATTTCTTCAGGAACGTGAAGACGATACGCTCGCCTGTCTTGCCGCTGAGGCGGAACGTTGCCGATGTCGGCCCCAACAGGGTGACCTCGCCGCTGATGACACGCAGGCTGCCCGCCAGGATGGCTTCCGACGGCTTGAGGTCGATGCGCCAGACACCCGCTTTGCCCGCGGACTCGACGACGACGGCCTCGACGCGGTTCTCGCCGTTCACGAGCCGGGCCGTGCCGAAGCCGCGGCCGGACCCCGGGAATGCCGGCGACGCCCCGTTGACGACCACCTGCAGCCGTCCCTCGAGGCTGAGCTCGCTGGACCAGACGGCCGTGCGCCCGACGTCCTTCCGGAGGCCGCTGAAGCCGTAGTAGCAGGATCCGCCGAAGACGAAGGCCGCGTCGGAGCTCTCGGTCGCTCCACAATCGTCGAAGGCCTGGGCGGACACGGCATAGCAGCTGAAGCCGGACAAAGGCAGGTTGGTGCTGAAGGTGGAGCCGGAGCGATTGCCATTCGCACACGTCGTGCCGCCCGGCGGGGAGGCGGCCGTGCTGCCGACCGATTCGCCCGCCACGGACCCGAAGCAACCGGAGGCCCCGGGCGTGGCACAGAAGGTCACTCGCGATCCGTTGCTGGTGGCCGAAACATTCACCGATGTCGAGCAACCGACGAAGGCGGGCGGCGTCGCGAAGTTGAGAGTGAGCTTGGGGCACCCCCCGGAGCGGCCCGACTCGACGGTGACCTTCTTGTCCTTGGTCGCGCTGGCTCCGCTCGGGTCCACCACGCTCCCCGACGCGTTGTAGGTCACGGTCGCCGCGCGCACATTGCTGCTGCTCTCGCGGAAGGGCGCCTGCGGATAGGTGTGGCTGACGTTGCAGGACCCGGAGGACGTGGCGCCGTCGCCGAAGTCGAAGAAGAAGCTCAGCGGGTCTCCGTCCGGATCCTTGCTCTGACACGTATCGAACGTGACGCTCAACGGTCCCTGCCCGGTCGCGGGGTCGGGACTGGTCGTCAGCACGATGGTGGGCGCGTGGTTCACCTTCGGGACCGTCGTCGTGGTGGTCGTGGTGGTGGCGGCGACGATGGTCGTCGTGGTGTTGCCGCCGATCGCGATGGTGGTGGTGGTGGTGTCGTTGTTGTTGCTCGCAACCACCGCCGCCGTGCCCGCGGCCGCCGCGCCCGCCCCCGCGATGCCGACCACGGCCGCCGTGCCGAGACCGCCGCCGACGAAGCCGGCGGGCACGCTCGGGAAGACCGCGACCGTCGCGTTGTTCAGGAACGGCGCCACCGGGACGTCCTTCTTGCATTCCTGCGCCGATCTCACGACGATGGGATCGAACTCGGCCGTCCTCCCCGCGTTGAACGTCTTGTCCTGTCCCTCGACGTAGTACTCGATCTTCTTGCCGACCAGCTTCTTCCCCGGCTTGGGCAGGGTCCCCGCGAAGCAGGGCTGGTCCGATTTCATCTCCACGTAGTACCAGCTCGGAACGCCCTCGGGGCGGAAGTACACGCGGGCGCGGGCGAGGTTGGCGGCGGGAGTGAAGCACGCGTTCATCTTGGGATACTTGCCGACGACGATGCAGCCGACCGCCTTGTGCTCGATCTCGACCGTCTGCGCCAGGGCCAGCGCGGGCGTCAGCGCCGCCAGGCCGAGGCAGAGGGTCACACGAAGTCTGATCATCGTAGGCTCCTGTATGGTGTGCCCTCAAAAATGCACGGAAAGGGACGCGCCCGAGGCTCACACCTGATTGTTAGCGCGGGCACGTTAACTTTGGAGTGTCATCCATGTCAACTGGCCAGCCCCGCATGACGGGCACGGGCGCCGGCGGGGGTGATTCGCCCGCTCCTAGCTACCGGACCCTGTTGACCTTCGGGATGGGTGTGACGGCGCTCATCCTGGCCGGCCTGGCCGCACGCCTGGCCACCCGGTCGGGGGCTCCGGACAACGACGACGCGATCTTCTTCATACGCGGCGTCCAGCACTTCTCGGTCGCGCTGGCCCGCCCCCACTGGCCCGGTTACCCCGTCTACATCGCGGCCGCGAAGCTGGTGGCCTCTTTGGTTGGCGATCCCGTGGCCGCCCTGCAGATCCTCTCCGCGGTGGCCGTGGTCGCGGTGGCCTGGCCGCTGGCGGTGATCGTCCGGGCCTGGGCGTCCTCCCTCGGGACGGAGGCGCGTCGCGCGGCCGCCGCCGGCCTGGCCGCGGCCGCCCTGTGGCTCGTCCTTCCCATCTCGTGGGTGACGGGAACGCAGATCGTCAGCGATCCCCTCGGCCTCCTGTGCGGGCTGGGAGTCCTCGCCCTCGGCATCCATGGAGAGCGCAGCCGGCAATCGCGGCCCTGGATCCTGGCCGCGCTCTTCGCCGGTCTCCTGCCCGGGGTCCGGCTGGTGAACGTGAGCATGCTCGGCCCGCTCGTTTGGAAGGCCTGGTCCGCTCGCGGCCAACGATGGCGGGGCGTGCCTGCGCCGGCGCTCCTGGCCGCCGCCGTGGTCGCCGGCGCTCTCCCCTGGGTCCTGGGACTCGCGCTGACCGATCCGCTCGGCTACGTCCGGACCGGACGCACCCAGTTGCTGATGCACTTCACGAGGTTCGGCGAATCGGCGGTGACGGACCGCCATCTCTTCGACCGCCCGTGGGTGGCGCTGCGAACGCTGGCCGTCTACGGCCTCGGGGCGGGGCCCCCCTCCATGGGATGGGCGCGCGCGGCGGCGAGCGTGGCCTGGGTCGTCCTGCTCGTCGGTGCCGCCACCCGGCGGCCCTGGCGTGGAGACGTGGGTCGGCTGGTGGCGCTCTGGGCGGTGCCGCACGTCGCCCACGTCTTCGTCGCGCACGACGTGGCCTATCCGAGGTACATGCTCGCGCCCGCCGCGCTCCTCACCATCGCCGCCGGCCTGGCCGTTGCGCGCGCGACGCCCGCCGCCCTCGTCGGTCTGGCCTGTGCCCTCGTATCCATCGCTCCGGCCAGCGCACGAATCGCCTTGCTCCAGGCTCGCCAGCCGCCGGTCGAGTACCAGGCGGCCCGCTACCTGGCGCGACAGCCGCGGCCCTTGATCGTCGGCCTGGAGAAGGGGGATCGGCTGGACATCCATCTTTCCGACTTCGGCGACGGCCTGTCCTGGCTGAGGGTGGATCCGGACGAGATCCCCGGCCGCCGCCGTGAGTGGGCCGCCACTGGTCTCCACGTCTATTCGACGACGGTGCCGGCGGAGGAGCCCTCCGCCTGGGTGCCCGTCGCGCACTTCTGTCAGGATCCGAGGATCGAACCCCTGGCCGCGCACGACCTGTGGCTGTTCCGCGCCGCACCCGCGGCCGAGGCCGCGAGCCTGCCCGAGTGCGGCGAGGAGCGATGATCCCTAGCGCTTGTCGAACGTAAAGGCGATGCGCTCCCCGGGAGTGCCCTTCAGCCGGAAGCTGATCGAGCTCTCACTCACGGCAACGGCCTCTCCGGCCACCACGCGGATGCTGCCGGCGGCTATGGCCTGGGAGGTGAGGAAGTTGAACCTCCATACCCCCGCCTTGCCGCGGCCGTCCACGAGCGTGGCCTCGACGTGGTTCGTGCCGTCCACGAAGGCGCCCATGCCGTAGGCGCGTCCCGCGTCCGGATAGGACACCGCCGACCCATTCACCACGAGCTGCAGGCGTCCGCCCTCGACCTGGAGGTCGCTCTCCCAGGCCAGCCCTCGGCGCACGTCCTGGAAGACCGGATAGGGGTACCCGGTGCACGCGAAGCCGGCAAGGTACATGCTGACGCTGCTGCTGGCTTGAGCGCCGCAGGAGTTCGTGACCATCGCCCCGAGTTCGTAGCACTTCGTCTGGCCAAAGGGACCCGTTGGATTCTGGAGCGTGAGAGTCGCGCTGAAGTTGGGCGCGCTACCCGTCGCCGTCTTCGAGTCCTCCGTAACGAACGTCTTCAGCGCGTTGCAGGTGGTCGAGTTGTTGGTGTTCCCCACCCACACGCCCTTGACGATCACGCTGGCGATCCCGCCCGGATCGTTGGCGGTGACGCTCACGGTCACGGGGGTCGTACCGCCCGCGAAGCTCTTCACCGTGCACGACGGGGCCTTGACCGTGACGGTGGGGGTCCCGCAGACCGGCGCGGGCTTGGTCGCGATCACCGTCCGTGTCCGAGTCTGGCTGGCTCCGCTGGAATCGACGACGCTCCCTTCGAACAGGTAGGTGCTGTCGAGAGCCTTCACGCCACCCGTGCTCGCCTCACGAAACGCCGCGGCGTAGGTGTGGCTCTCGATGCAGGAGCCGGACGCGGTGGCGCCGTCGCCGAACGTGAAGAAGAACTGAATCGGATCTCCGTCCACGTCGCTGCTGCCGCACATGTCGAAGGTCACGGTGAGGGGACCGAGGCCCTGGGGAGGATCGGGGGTGACCTTCAGCACCGCGTTCGGCGGATGGTTCACCTTGGGCAGGGTCGTGGTGGTCGTGGTGGTGGTCGTGGTGGTGGCCAGCGTCGTGGTGGTGTTGACGCTGGACGCGATCGTGGTGGTGGTGTTGTCGTCGTTGTTGTTGCTGGCCACGACGGCCGCGGTGCCGGCGGCGGCCGCACCCGCACCCACAATGCCGACGACGGCGGCGGTGCCGATCCCGCCCGCGCCCACGAATCCCGCCGGCACCGACGGGAACACCGCGACCGTCGCGTTGTTCAGGAACGGCGCGACCGGGATGTTCTTCTTACATTCCTGGGCCGAGCGGACGACGATGGGTGCGTACTCCGCCGTGCGCGACGGCGTGAAGGCCTTGTTCTGGGCCTCGAGGTAGTACTCGACGTGCTTTCCGACCAGCTTCTTGCCCGGCTTGGGCAGGATCCCCGTGAGGCACGGCTGGTCCGACTTCATGTCGACGTAGTACCAGCTTGGGTTACCCTCTGGCCGGAAGTACACGCGGCTGCGCGCCAGGCTCGACGCGGGAGCGAAGCAGGCATTCATCTTGGGATACTTGCCGACCACGATGCACCCGACGGCCTTGTGGTCGATCTCGAGGCCCTGGGACAGAGCAATGGTCGGCGTCACCGCAGCCAGGATCAGTCCAGCCCAGATCGAACGTCCGGTCATGCGTGTGCTCCAGCATCCGGCGTCAACCTACTCTGAGCCGCCTGTGCGCGCGTGCGCCTCCAGGCTCCCCGTTAACAGACGCGCGCACCTTACCGCTCGACTCCGCGCGTGTCAATGAACGCTACGGAAACCGCGTCTTCGAGGCCACAGTTGCACCCCGACCGCGCGGCCGGGAAGGCCTGGAGGGCCGTGCTTTGCGGCCTCGTTGTGATTGGGATCGCCCTCCGGCTCGCCACGCTACCGCTCGCGCCCGACGTCGAGGACTCCGTCCTCTTCGTCCGCGCGGTCATGCGGCATTCCATCGCCGAGATGCGTCCCCATTGGCCTGGGTACCCCGTGTACGTCTGGCTCGGAAAGCTCCTCACGGCCGTCACCGGTGACCCGATCCTGGCTCTTCACCTGCTCTCCGCCGTCGCCTCGGCGCTGACGGCGTGGCCCCTCGCGCTGGTGACCCGGTCCTGGGCGGCTTCGCTGGAGGCAAAGGACACCGCAGCCAGGTGGTGCGGATGGGCCACCGCCGCGCTCTGGCTGGTGACCCCGATGGCGTGGGTCAACGGCGTCCAGATCGTCAGCGATCCCCTCGGCCTTCTCTGCGGCGCCGCCCTCCTCGCCTTGTGCGTGGCCGGCGAGCGCAAGGGCATGGGTCCCTGGATCGCGGCGGCGCTGCTCGGGGGCCTGATGGTCGGCGTTCGCCTCGTCAACGTCACCATGCTCGGTCCCCTCGTAGCGGAGTGCTGGAGGCGCCGCGGCGAAAGATGGCGTGGCCGCCCCGTACCTCTCGTCTTGCTGGCCGCGGGAGTGGCCGGCGTCCTGCCCTGGCTGGTGTGGCTAGGCGTCCGGGATTCCGGGGCTCTGCTCCACGGCGCGGGCGCGCATGTCGGAGGCCACTTCCAGCGCTGGGGTGAGTCTCTCTGGACCGATCGTCATCCGGTCACGCGACCGTTCCGGGCCCTGCGCACGCTCGCGGTCTACGGGCTGGGGGCCGGGCGGTCGGGTTGGCTCGCCGTCGTGGTGTCCGCGGCCTGGCTGACGATCCTGGCCATGAGCGCCGCGCGCGGGCGATGGCACAGCCCGGTGTCGCGGCTCGTCGGGCTCTGGGCGCTGCCCCACCTTCTCTATGTGTTCGTCGCCCACGACATCGAGTACCCGCGGTACACGCTCTCCGCCGTGGCCGTCCTCAGCCTCGTCGGCGGATTGGCCCCCCTCCGCTTCGGCCGTGCGGGGCGGGCCGCCGTGATCGTCGCCGTCGTCGCCATGGCCACGGTCAGCGGACACCTGGCCATCCTGCAGCGTCGCCAGCCACCCGTCGAGATCCGCGCCGCGCGGTTCCTGGCCGGCCGGTCGCAGGCGGCAGTGGTCGCCGTGGAACATCCCGCGTTGCCGTTCTTCCTCCAGGCAGCGGACGCGGGGATCGTGTCGGTCGAGGCGAAGTCGGAGGAAGCGCTGCGATGGGAGGCGACGTGGGCGGCGGAAGGACGCGAGGTCTTCGCGACGGAGCCGCCGCCGCAGGATCCCGGCGGATGGGTGCCCGTCGCGCACTTCTGCCGCGATCCCCGGATCAATCCGTACCTGAGCCAGGAACTGTGGCTGTTCGCACCCGCGTCCAGCGCGCTGGGGCGCGCCGGAGCGGTCACCGCGTGCGACGAGGACTGACGGCTACGCGTTGACGGTCCGGTACGTGTCGCGTCACTTCTTGTCGAAGGTGAAGGCGATTCGCTCCCCAGGAATGCCCTTGACGTGGAACGTGATGGAGCTAGCGGCGACGGAGGCGATGTCGCCCGCCACTGCGCGAATGCTGCCGGGCGCGATGGCCTCGGCGCTCATGAAATCGAAGCGCCACAGCCCGGCCTTGCCCCGCCCCTCGACCAGCGTCGCCTCGACGTGATTCTGCCCGTCGCTCAGCGCCGCCATCCCGTAGGCTCGCCCCGCCCCTGGATACGACGCGGCCGCTCCGTTGACGACGAGCTGCAGGCGGCCGCCTTCCACATCGAGGTCGCTCGACCACGTGAGCGCCTTGCGCACGTCACGGAAGGAGGGATAGGGAGTGCAGCTTCTGGGTGCATTGAAGAATTGGATCGATGCGCTCGACTGCAAGCCGCACGAGTTCATGACGATCGCACTGATGTCGTAGCACTTGACCAGGACGCCCGGCGCTCTGAGGTTCAATATCGCGCTGAAGCTCGGCGGGCCGCCGGTCGCCGGCTTCGGGCCGTCCTCGACGGCCGGGAGCGGGGCGGGAGTGCAGACCGCAGTATCACCCTTGTAGAAAGCCCGCACGGTGACGTTCGAGATCCCCTGGGGATCGGTCGCGGCGACCGAGACGTCGACCGGGCCGACATCGACGGCACAGTTCGGGGCGCCAAGCGGCAGCCGCGGAAACGTGATCGTCGGAGGGGGCGGAGCCACGCACGCCGGTGGGGCCTTGTTGACCACGACCGTTCGCGTGCGGGTCTGACTCAGGCCGCCCGGGTCGACGGCGCTCCCGTCGAAGCTGTAGCTGCTGTCGAGGGCTCTCACGCCAGCCGCGCTCGCCCCACGGAACGGTCCCGCGGCGTAGGTGTGCGTCTCGGTGCAGGAGCCCGAGGCCGTAGCGCCGTCGCCGAAAGTGAAGAAGTAGGACAGGGGATCGCCGTCCGGATCGCTGCTCGCGCACATGTTGAAGGTGACGGTGAGAGGTCCGAGGCCCTGCGGAGGATCGGGCGTGACCTTCAGCACCGCGTTCGGCGCGTGGTTCACCTTGGGGAGCGTGGTGGTCGGGGTTGTCGTCGTCACCGTGACCAGGGTCGTGGTCGCGTTGCCGCTCGAGGCGATGGTCGTAGTGGTCGTGTCGTTGTTGTTGTTGTTGACGACGACGGCCGTGGTTCCGGCGAGCGCGGCGCCCGCGCCCACGAGCCCGACCACCGCGGCCGTCCCGATCCCGCCGCCGACGAATCCGGCGGGCACGGAGGGGAAAACCGCGACCGTCGCGTTGTTCAAGAACGGCGCGACCGGAACGTTCTTCTTACACTCCTGCGCGGAGCGGACGACGATCGGAGCGTATTCCGCCGTGCGCGATGGCGTGAACGCCTTGTTCTGCGCCTCGAGGTAGTACTCGACCTTCTTTCCCACGAGCTTCTTGCTGGGCCTGGGCAGCGTCCCCGACAAGCAGGGCTGGTCCGACTTCATGTCGACGTAATACCAGCTTGGGTTACCCTCGGGCCGGAAGTACACGCGGCTTCGCGCCAGGCTCGCCGCCGGCGTGAAGCAGGCGCTCATCTTGGGATACTTGCCGACCACGATGCAGCCGACCGCTTTGTGGTCGATCTCGAGGCCCTGGGAGTGTGCGATCGCCGGTGTCAGAGCGGCAAGGACAAGAACGACCAGGCGGCCCCATTTGCTCATACAGGCGCTCCTGCGTCACGCCTATCCGTACACTGGGCCGCCCGCGCGGTCACCCGTGGTGGGGCTCCCAACACGAAACTTGACGCACGTTAGCGCCCGCGCCGCGCGGTGTCAATGAACGGGACCTCGACACCGCCGCGGGTCTGGACAGTCGTGCTGCTGGCGCTGGTGGCGGCCGGCTTCGCCGTCCGTTTACCCAGGAAGTGAGGAGGTTCCGCGATGGCAGGCGTCTGGGCGCAGGCCGGACGCGAAGTCTTCGCGACGGAGCCTCCGCCGCAGGATCCCTCGGGGTGGCGACCGGTCGCGCACTTCTGCCGGGATCCGCGGATCAACCCCTATCTCATCCGCGATCTCTGGCTGTTCGCGCGGCGTCCCAGCCCGCCGAGGGGACCCCGCCCCTGATCGACTGCGAGGACTGAGGCGCGCTAGGTGTTGACGGTGAGGTACGTGTAGCCCTCGAGCGCTTCCTCGTAACGGCGCATGAGGCGGCCGGACTCCGCCGGGGTCAGGCGCCGGTCGCGCAGAGCCGCTTCCGCCGCCCGCCGCACGCGCGACATGAGGTCGTCCTTCGAGTACTGCACGTAGGACAGGACCTCCGCCACCGAGTCGCCCTCGACCACGTGCTCCACGCCGTAGTCGTCGCCCTGGATGCGGACGTGCACGGCGTCGGTGTCCCCGAAGAGGTTGTGCAGGTCGCCCAGGATCTCCTGGTAGGCGCCGGTGAGGAAGCTGGCCACGTAGTAGGGCTCGCCGTTGAGCGGGTGCAG
>Ga0075431_100004344_pt1 | contig 13894 bp, 13 predicted proteins | sample RhiMetdeltSRZDD5_FD_75297 | JGI IMG/M metagenome (GOLD analysis project Ga0075431, IMG submission 75297) | Populus rhizosphere microbial communities from Tennessee, USA - Rhizosphere MetaG P. deltoides SRZDD5 | ecosystem: Host-associated > Plants > Roots > Rhizosphere > Soil | place: USA... | reverse complement strand
CGAATTGCAGGCCGGGACGAAACTGCCCTCTTATATCGCGGGCTGCGTCTCGCGTCGATCCGCCGGCCTTGTCACGACCATGGCGGTCCACCATTATTCCCCCCGGAAAACGGCGACGACCGATTGCCGGAGGATCGCCGAAACCATCGTCGAGACGGACGCCGCCGCCCGGGAGAGCCCGAATGGTCGAGATCAAACCCACCGGACCATCGCTCGGGGCGGCGGTCGAAGGCCTCGACCTGTCGGAGGCGCTGAGCGATCGCGACTTCGGCATCGTTCTCGGCGCGCTCGGCCGCTACGGCGTCTTGTGCTTCCCGCGCCAGCGGCTCGACGCCGCCGCGCTCAAGGCCTTCAGCGGCCGCTTCGGCGAGCTCGAGGTCAACGTCGTCAGCACCTCGTTCCAGGACGACAAGCACCCCGAGGTGATGATCCTCTCCAACATCATCCGCGACGGCCGGCCGCTCGGCCTCGCCGACGCCGGCCAGGACTGGCACACCGACATGTCCTACAGCCGCACCATCGCGTTCGCCAACGTGCTCTATGCCATCGCGGTGCCGCGCCGGGCTGGCAAGCCGCTGGGCGGCACCGAGTTCGCCAACATGCATGCCGCCTATGCGGAGCTGCCGGACGACATCAAGCGGCGGCTCAAGGACGCCACCGTGCTGCACGACTTCGCGAAATTCTGGGACAAGATGCGTGACAAGCCGGGCAGCAAGCGCCAGCCGCTGACCGCCGAGCAGCGCCGCAAGAAGCCGCCGGTGTCGCATCCGATCTTCCTCACCCACCCGATCACCGGACGCAAGGTACTGTACGCCAACCCCGGCTACGCGATCCGCATCAACGAGCTCCCGCAGGCGGAAAGCGACGAGCTGCTCGAGTTCCTGTTCGCGCACCAGCTGCAGGACAAATTCCGCCACGTCCATCAATGGACCGAGGGCGACGTGCTGATGTGGGACAATATCGGCACCGTGCACTACGCGCGGCCCGATTACGGCCCCGACGAGCACCGTTTGATGAAGCGCTGCCAAGTCATGGCCGACCGGGTCTTCGACAGTGACTTTGCCGGCCGCGCAATATTTGCCTGACAGGTTTCGTGGGCTGCCGACGCGGCCGCTCCAAGCCGGCGCTGATTCCGACGCGTGCCGCCGGATCGACGACCTGCAGACGCTCGCTCTCCACAACGGGAAGAAGCCCGGCTTGCGCAGCGCCAGGCTTCCCCGGAGTAGTGGTACGGAGGCAACAATCCACTACTCCACACGGGGGCGTCAGCGATTGGAACGCTAACACGACGCTGCGGGGCGGGGGCGGTAGGATGGTCGGAGAACATCAAACAGCGGCGAGCGTGGCCGCACGGTCACATGCCTGCGCGCGTCACGAGAGTTTTTGCGGAGGTACGACATGCGGATCGCGGTCATGGCGGCGGGCGCCGTCGGAGGTTATTTCGGCGGGCGGCTGGCCGCGGCAGGACACGACGTGGCGTTCGTCGCGCGCGGCGCGCATCGCGACGCCATCCGCCGCGACGGCCTCAAGATCGAGAGCACGCTGGGCGACCTGCATCTCCAGGGCGTCAACGTCACCGACGATCCCAGTGAGATCGGACCGGTCGACCTGGTGCTGTTCGCCGTGAAGCTGTGGGACACCGAGACCGCGGGCGCGCAGGCGCGTCCGCTCGTGGGCCCCCATACGAGGGTGATCACGGTGCAGAACGGCGTCGACAGCGTCGAGCGGCTCGCGCCGATCCTCGGCGATGCCGCCACCATCGGCGGGGCGACCTATGTGGTCACCACGATCGCGCGGCCGGGCGTGATCCGACACACCGGCACGCTGGCCAAGATCCGCTGCGGCCGCCTCGACCGGCGTCCCGACGCCGTGCTCGCCGGTTATGTGGATGAGATCAAGGCCGCCGACATCGACATCACGCTCAGCGACCACATGCGGCTCGATCTTTGGAAGAAGTTCGTGCTGCTCTCGGGCACCTCGAGCGTCACCGCGAGCACGCGCCAGCCGATGGGCGTCATCCGCGACGACGCCGACATGCGGGCGTTCTTCTACAAGCTGATGCACGAGACGATGGCGGTGGGCCGCGCCGCCGGCGTCGAGTTCGCGCCGGACTTTCCGGCCGAGCTCGATGGTACGGTGGCGGGCTTTCCGCCGACGATGCGAGCCTCGATGGCGAACGACCTCGAGGCCGGCAACCGCCTCGAGCTGGACTGGCTCGCCGGCAAGGTGGTCGCGCTCGGCCGCAAATACGGCGTGGCGACGCCCGCGCAGGAGGCGGTCTACGCGATCCTCAAACCCTACCGGATGGGGCGGGCCCGCCAATTGTAGCAACCGTGGTGAAGTTCGCGGCGAGTCTCACCGCACGCTAGGATCGTCCTAGTCCGGCTTGGCGCCCGAGAACTTGACCACCTTGCCCCACTTCTCGGTTTCGTCGGCGAGCAGCTTGCCGAAATCGGCCGGCGAGCCCGGCAGCAGCGAGGCGCCGAGCTCCGCGAACCGCGCCTGCGCCTTGGGATCGGCGAGCACCGCGTTCATCGCCTTGTTGACCGCGTCGATCACCTCACCGGGCGTGTTTCTCGGCACGCCCAAGCCGTACCACGCGCTCGCCTCGTAGCCGGGCAGGACATCGGCCACCGTGGGCAGGTCCGGCAGCACCCCCGAGCGCGTCGTGCTGGTGACGGCGAGCCCGCGCAGCTTGCCGGCCTTGATATGCTCGGCGGAGGTCGGAACGTTGTCGAACATGACATGGACCTGCCCGGCGATGAGATCGGTGAGCGCCGGCGCGCCGCCGCGGTAAGGCACGTGCACCATGTTGATGCCGGTCAGCATCTTGAACAGCTCGCCCGACATGTGGATCGTCGATCCGTTGCCGGACGACGCCATGTTGAGCTTGCCGGGATTGGCCTTGGCATAGGCGATCAGCTCGGGGATGGTCTTGATCGGGAGCGACGGGTTCACCACCACCACGTTGGGAAAGCGGATGATGCCGGCGACCGGCACGATGTCGCGCAGGAAATTGAAGCTGAGCTTGTCGTAGAGCGTGGCGTTGATGGCGTTCGCCGGCGCGACCAGGAGCAGCGTGTAGCCGTCGCCCGGCGCCCGCACCACCGCTTCGGTGGCGAGATTGGTGGCGGCACCCGGGCGGCTTTCGATGACCACCGGCTGGCCGAGCCGCTCTGAGAGCCATTGTCCGGTCAGCCGCGCGGTGATGTCGGCGGAGCCGCCCGGGGGATAGCCGATGATCATCCGCAGCGGCCGCGCCGGGTAGCTCTGCGCTGCGGCCATCCGCGTCACCGCCGGCAGTGCGGCGGCGCCGGCGGCCAGCTGCAGAAATCGTCGGCGGGGAAGTTTCATCGCGCGATCCTCCAAACCCATAAGCCCGGTGCCGGCGGCACCAACGCGGCAGCTCGGCGGCGAAGGTACAGCAGTCGCCTGTGAGTGTGGAAGGGGCGGCGTCGGCTGGAGCGTTCTAGAACACCGCCGGGACGTACATCTCCTTCGGAATCGGCCCACGATGGTATTCCGGATTGCGCACGCGCGGCGGCAGCACGACCGGCGGGCGTTTGATCTCCTGGTAGGGAATCTGACCAAGCAGATGGTGGATGCAGTTCAAGCGGGCGCGCTTCTTGTCCACGGCCTCGACGATCCACCACGGCGCTTCCGGGATGTGGGTGCGCTCGAGCATCGCCTCCTTGGCCTTGGTGTATCGCTCCCAGCGGCTGCGCGACTCGACGTCCATGGGGCTGAGCTTCCACTGCTTGAGCGGATCGTGAATGCGCATCAGGAAGCGGAACTGCTGCTCGTCGTCGGTAATGGAAAACCAGTACTTGATCAGGACGATGCCCGAGCGCACCAGCATGCGCTCGAATTCCGGCACCGAGCGGAAAAATTCCTCCACGTCGGTTTCGCTGCAGAACCCCATCACCCGCTCGACCCCGGCGCGATTGTACCAGCTGCGATCGAACAGCACGATCTCGCCCCCGGCCGGGAGATGCGCGGCGTAGCGCTGGAAATACCATTGCGTGCGCTCGCGCTCGTTGGGGGCCGGCAGCGCCGCCACCCGGCAGATGCGCGGATTGAGCCGCTGGGTGATGCGCTTGATCACGCTGCCCTTGCCGGCGGAGTCGCGACCTTCGAACAAGACCACGATCTTGCGTTGCTCGTGCGCCACCCAGTCCTGCAGCTTCACCAGCTCGCCCTGCAGCCGGAACAGCTCCTTGAAGTAGACGCGGCGGTCCAGCGTTTCCCGTTCCGGGTGCTCGGCCGCGTCGGCGAGCAGCTTGTCCAACCGCTCGTCGTCGATCTCCAGTTCCAGTTCCTCGTCGAAGCTGTCGGCCATTTCCTCACGGATGCGCTTGTCCAACGACGTGGCCTTGGTCGATCGGTCGGTAGCCATGCGCACGCTCCTTGCATCGGCTGCGGTTTGCGGCCGCGCCTCCATGATAATTCCGGCACCAAATGTGAAGCACGACGCCGCTTCCGCCAAGTGCTCACCCGGGTCCGCTGCGGCTGCGGCTCGTTGTTTGGCCGAGATTTTCACGCCGGCGCCGCACGCAGCATTGTGACAGTCATGTGACAGGGATGCGAAGGCTCACGCGCGCCAGGGCCGGGAACCTTCGCCATGATCGACGGTTGAGGCCAAAGCGGAGGAGGCAGCGTCTCGACCCATCGGGGATGCCCATGTCGCAAGGCCATTACAACGTCCTGTTTCTCTCCAATCGCAACACCGCGCGCAGCATTTTCGCTGAGGCGGTGATGAACCGCATCGGCCGTGAGAACTTCACGGGCTTCAGCGCCGGCATGGAGCCGGCCGACCGGCTCGACCCGCTCGTGCGCGATATCCTGCACACCGCGCAATATCCGACCGACGGCCTGCACCCCAAGCATTGGAAGGAGTTCGCGGGAGCCGACGCTCCGCCGCTCGATTTCGTATTCACCTTGTGCGATCCGGCGACCGGCGAGCCGGTTCCGCATTGGCCGGGCCGGCCGGTGACCGCCGATTGGCGCTACCCGGATCCCGCAACGCTGCGCGGCGAGACCTGGGAACAGCGCCGGGAGCTGGCCGCCATGCTGGTCGGCCTCGAGCGCCAGCTGATGGCGTTCATCCAGCTTCCGTTCCGGTCGCTCGACGAGATCAGCCTGCGCGAGCGCCTGCGCGAGCTCGGCCAGGGTGTCGCCGCGGAGTGAGCCCGCAACGGACTTCGCCTTGACACCCGCGGCCTCGATGATCGGAATCCAGCGCGCGATCTCGCTTTTGGCCGGGCCAGAAACGACTGCGCCGGAAACGGCTGCAGCCCGCGCCTCGCTGTCGGCAATGTCGCAGCCGGGAAGGGGCCCCTTGCTCAACAAAATGTGTGATTTCACACGCTGGCATTGTCAGCGCTCGGCTATCACCTGCGCATCGATGGTCATGGATCGCGCGCGCCGCGGCGCGGGCGACGCCCCGCCGAGAAGGAGACAGGTCATGAACACGAAGATGGTCATCGCTGCGGCAGCGCTGCTTGTTGCGTTCGCCGCTCCCGCGCTGGCGCAAACCGCGCGGCAGCAGCCCCGCCAGCAGCATTCGGTCAATCCGAGCTATGATGTCTACAAGAACGGCCAGTATCTCGGCTCTGATCCCGACCCGAATATCCGGGCGCTGATGCAACGGGGCAATGGTCCCGCCGGCCAGTGGTGACGACCGGCCCGCGCGTCTCGCCCGGCACGCGGCGACGTGTCAGTCGAGGGTTTCGAACGGCAGCCCGACATATTGCTCCGCCAGCGACGCCTGCGCGTGCTCGGAGCCCTGCAGATAGTCGAACTGGTTGAGCCGCATCTGCTGCTCGAACGGCGTCTCGCCGGGAAAGCGGTGCAGCAGCATGGTCAGCCACCAGGACATGCGCGCGGCGCCCCACACCCGGCGCAGCGCCATGTCGGAGTAGCAATCGAGGTAACGCGTCCGTCCCGTGCGGTAGACCTCGGTCAGCGCGCGCGACAGATAGAACACGTCCGAGACCGCCAGATTGAGCCCCTTCGCCCCGGTCGGAGGAACGATATGCGCGGCGTCGCCGGCCAGCAGCAGCCGGCCGTAACGCATCGGCTCGGCGACGAAGCTGCGCAGCGGCGCGATCGACTTCTCGATCGACGGGCCGGTGACGATGCGCTCGGCCATGTCCTGCGGGCAGCGCGCCTTGAATTCCTGCCAGAAGCGGTCGTCCGGCCAGTCCTCCAGCCTGGCGTCCAGCTCGCACTGGATGTAGTAGCGGCTGAGCATCGGATTGCGCATCGACGCCAGCGCAAAGCCGCGGCTGTGATAGCAGTAGCAAAGGTCCGGGTAGGGCGGCGTCTCCGACATGATGCCGAGCCAGCCGAACGGATAGCTCTTCTCGTAGGTCTTGAGCACGGCGGCCGGGATCGATGACCGGCTCACCCCGTGATAGCCGTCGCAGCCGGCGACATAGTCGCAGTCGATCCGCTGCGGCGCGCCCTCCTTCTCGTAGGTCACGTAGGGCCGGTCCGAGGTGAGTTCGTGCAGCCGCACGTTGCCGGCTTCGTCGGTGACCGATCCGCCGGCCGCGTCGCGGGCCGCATAGAGGTCCTCGGTGATCGCGGTCTGGCCATAGGCCATCATCGCCTTGCCGGTGAATTTCCTGGTGTCGATGAAGAAGCGCGGCCGTCCCTCCCAGGCGATCGCCGCGCCGTCATGCGGATGCCCCTCGCGGTCCATGCGGGCGCCCAGCCCGACCTCGCGCAGGAGCGCGACGGTGCCGGCCTCCAGCACGCCGGCGCGAATCCGCTCCAGCACGTAGGCGCGGCTCTGCCGTTCCAGCACGATGCTGTCGATGCCGTTGCGGTCGAGCATATGCGACAGCAGCAGGCCGGCCGGGCCGCCGCCGATGATCGCCACCTGGGTTCGCGTCGCCGTCGCCACGATCGTTCGCGCAATGAAAGACGTCGCGCAGCAAAGGCCCGATCGCCGATGTTGGCAAGCGCATTTCGCCGCCGGCGCGCGTCATCAGACGGACTCCGCGCGGGCCGCGGCGCGCGAGCGCGGGCTTGCGGCCTCAAGACGGTTGTGACCTGGACGCTCACGCCGGAGGCCGGCGGCACTCGCGTGCGCATGGAGCAGTCGGGCTTCCGGCCGCAGGACGAGGCCGCCCACCGCGGCGCGGGCTACGGCTGGCGGCGGCTGGTCGCCGGCCTCGAGTGCGTGGCCGGCGAGCTCACGTGATGCATGGAGCCAGCCGCAGGAATTTGCGGCGGGCTACTCTCATGGCGTTCGCCTCCGCCGGCTCATTCCGCCTTCGCGCCGGAGAATCGAACGACCTTGGCCCACTTTTCCGTCTCGTCGGCCATGAACCGGCCGAAGTCGGCGGCCGAGCCGGGGAACACCGTACCGCCCAGCTCGGTGAACCGCGCGTTGAGCTTGGCATCGGCGAGGCCGGCGTTGATCTCCTTGTTGAGCCGCTCGACGATCTCGGCCGGCGTCGCTTTGGGCGCGCCGATGCCCTGCACCGCGCTCGCCTCGTAACCGGGCACGAACTCGGCCACCGCCGGGATCTCCGGCAGCACCTGCGAACGCGTTGCGGTCGTCACCGCCAGCGGGCGCAGCTTGCCGGCCTTGATGAACTCCATCGACTCCGGCAGCGGGTTGAGCACCACCTGGACCTGGCCGCCCATCAGATCGGTCATCGCCGGCGCGCCGCCGCGATACGGCACATGGATCATGTTGATCCCGGTCATCATCTTGAACAGCTCGCTGGCGACATGGATCGAGGTGCCGTGGCCGCCCGATCCGTAGCTGATCTTGCCGGGATTGGCCTTCGCGTAGCTGATGAATTCCGGGACGGTCTTCACCGGAAACGAGGGGTTGACCTGCATGACCAGCGGATAGCGGATGAGGCCTGCGACCGGCGCGATGTCGCGCAGGAAGTCGAAATTGAGCTTGTCGTAGAGCGTGGCGTTGATCGCGTTCGACGCCGTGACGACGAGCAGCGTATAGCCGTCCGCGGGCGCCCGCGCGACCGCTTCGGTGGCGATGTTGGTGGATGCGCCGGTGCGGTTCTCGACGATGAACTGCTGGCCGAGCCGCTCCGACAGCCATTGCCCGATCAGGCGCCCGGCCAGGTCGGTGGTGCCGCCGGCGGCAAAGCCGACGATCAGCCGCACCGGCCGCGCCGGATAGGCTTGCGCCCGTGCGAGGGGCGATGCGAAAGGAAGCGCGGCGGCGCCTGCCGCCAGGTGCAAAAACGTTCGGCGCGGAAGTTTCATTCCCAGTCCCTCCTCGGTGTGCAATCCGGTGCGGACGGGCGGCGACGATAGCCTACTCCCCTTTGCGCGGAACGCGGAAGGGGCAACCCTAAAGGGCCCAACTAGTCCGCCTTGAGGCCGGCGAACTTGACCACCTTGGCCCACTTCTCGGTTTCCTCGGCGACCAGCCGGGCGAAGTCGGCGGCCGAGCCGGGCAGCGGCTCGCTGCCGAGATCGGCCATCCGCGCCTTCACCGCGGGATCGGCGAGCGCCGCGTTGACCTCCCGATTGAGCCGCTCGACGATCTCGGCCGGCGTGCCCTTGGGAACGCCGATGCCGAGCCAGCCGGTCACCGCGAAGCCCGGAACGACGTCGCCGATCGGCGGGACGTCAGGCAGCACCGGCAGCCGCGTCGTTGCCGTCACCCCGAGCGGCCGCAGCGCGCCCGCCCGGATTTGCCCCACCGCCGAGCCGAGCGCGTCGAACATCGCATGGGTATCGCCGGCCAAGAGCGCCGCGTGCGCCGCCGGCGTGCCGCGATAGGGCACGTGCACCACCTCGATGCCGGTCGTCATCCGGAACAGCTCGGCGCAGAGATGGGTCAGGTTTCCGGTCCCGCTCGAGCCCACGTTGATCTTGCCGGGATTGGCCTTGGCGTAGGCGATGAACTCGGGGACGGTCTTGGCCGCGAACGACGGGTTCACCAGCAGGGCGAACGAATCGTAGTTGATGCTGGCGGCCGGAACGATGTCGCGCGCGACCGTGAGGGGGCTCTTCTCGTAGAGCGTCACGTTGATGGCGTGCGGGGTGGCGACCAGCAGCAGCGTGTAGCCGTCGGCCGGCGCGCGCGCCGCCGCCTGCAGCGCGAGATTGCCACCGGCGCCCGGCCGGTTGTCGATCACCACCGACTGGCCGAGCCGCTGCGTCAGCGCCTGACCGACGAGCCGCGCGATGATGTCGGGCGTGCCGCCGGCGGGAACGAACACGATCAAGGTCACCGGCCGCGACGGATAGCTCTGCGCCCTTGCGATGCCCGAGACGGCCGACAGCGCGGCGGCGCCAGCGGCGAGATGCAGGAATTTGCGGCGGGGAAGTTTCATCCCAGTCCCTCCACGGCATGCGATCCGGTGCGGACGGCGGTGTGCGGATAGCCTACTCCGCTTTCCGCGGAGCACGGAAGGGCAATCCCGCGTATCGGTACGAGGCGGATATGCCGGTGGCCCGGGCATGTCTGCCATCGGCGGTCGGCGGCTTGCGGCTTTGGCGGCGGCTATTCATTCTGCTGCGGATGAAGATCGCCACCTTCAACATCAACAACGTGAACAAGCGCCTTGCCAACCTGCTCGCCTGGCTGCACGCCGCCAAGCCGGATGTGGTGTGTTTGCAGGAGCTCAAGGCGGCGGAGTCCGAATTCCCGCAGAAGGCGATCGAGCAGGCCGGCTACGGCGCCGCTTGGCGCGGCCAGAAATCCTGGAACGGGGTCGCCATTCTCGCGCGCGATGCCGAGCCGGTGGTGACGCGAACCGAGCTGCCCGGGGATTCGGACGACACGCAAGCGCGCTACATCGAGGCGGCCGTGAACGGAGTGATCGTGACCTCGCTCTATGCGCCCAACGGCAACCCCCAGCCCGGCCCCAAATTCAACTACAAGCTGGCCTGGCTGAGACGTCTTGGCGCACACGCTCGGGAGCTCCACCATGCGGGCGTGCCGGTCGTGCTGGCCGGCGACTACAACGTCGTGCCGACCGACTTCGATATCTACCCGACCAAATCCTACGCCAAGGATGCGCTGGTGCAGCCGCAAAGCCGAGCCTTGTTCCGGCAGATCCTCGAGCAGGGCTGGCTCGATGCCATTCGCACGCTGCATCCGGACCAGCCCATGTACACCTATTGGGACTACATGCGGAATCGCTGGCCACGCGATGCCGGACTTCGGCTCGATCATCTGCTGCTGAGCCCGCGTGCCGCGACGCGCTTGGCGGCAGCGGACGTCGATCGCGATGTCCGCGGCCGGGAGGGTGCCAGCGATCATGCGCCGGCATGGATCGTGCTGCGCGCGGCGGGCCTGGCGAGGCGCGCAGCCGCGCGCGCGAACACGGCGGGTAAAGGAAAGCCGACGGCGAAGCGGCCCGCGGCAAAGCAAAAGATACCAAAGACAAAAGCGTCCCGGCGGCCGTTGCTGGTGATTGACGGCGACTCGTTTGCCCATCGCGCCTACCACGCCTTGCCGAAGACCATTCTTCGCCGCGGCAAGCGACCGGCCGGAGCGATTCTCGGCTTTGCTAATTTCCTGTTGCGTTTTTATGAGGCGGAGCGCCCGCGCGCCGTGCTGGTGGGGTGGGACACGCTGGACGCGCCGACCTATCGTCATGAGGCGTTCGAGCCATATCAGAGCGGGCGCGAATTCGACGACGCGCTGCTGGAGCAGCTCGACGCGCTGCCGGAATTCGTGGCGGCTTGCGGCTTCGCCAACGCCAAGGCCCCCGGCTACGAGGCGGATGATTTCCTCGCCGCCGCGGTCGCCGCCGAGGAGCGGCGCGGCGGCACGGCGCTGGTGGCGAGCGGCGACCGCGACACCTTTCAGCTCGCCTCGCCGGCTACCACCATCCTCTACCCGGTGCGCGCCGGTGAGCTGGCGCGGATCGGCCCCGCCGAGGTGCGCGCGCGCTACGGTGTCGATCCCGAGCAGGTGCCGGATTTCGTCGCCTTGCGCGGCGATCCGTCCGACAAGCTGCCCGGTGTTCCCGGCGTTGGACCGCAGGGAGCTGCCGACGTCATCCGGAAGCACGGCTCGCTCGAGGCGGCGCTCAAGGCCGGGCGGTTTCCGGCAATGGCCGAGCAGCTGCGGCTGTTCCGCTCGATCGCCACCATGGACGCGAAAGCGCCATTGCCGCCGCTCAAGGACCAGCAGCCGAGCTGGGCCAAGGCCTCGGCGCTGGCGCGCGACTGGCAGCTCAATGCGCTGGCGGACCGGCTCGCCAAGCTCGCCGAGCGTCCGTCCAAGTAGTGCCTGTCCGAAAAACCGCTCTGGCGCCGAACCAGCAATCCGATACGCTGCGACGCAGTCCAGGCTGTCGGAAGGCCCGATGCAATTCGTTCGGCTCAAACGGCGCGAGTTCGTCACGCTCATCGGCGGCGTGGCGGCGGCGTGGCCGATCGCCGCGCGGGCCCAGCCGGCGATGCCGACGATAGGATTTCTCTATAACGCGTCGGCCGACCCGATCGCGCACCGGCTGCACAGTTTCCGCCAGGGTCTCAAGGAGGCGGGCTACGTCGAGGGCGAGAACGCGTCGATCGTCTACCGCTTTGCCGAGAGTCAGAACGACCGGCTGCCGGCCCTGATCGCCGACCTCGTTCGCCGGCAGGTTGCCGTGATCGCCGCCGTGAGCACGGTTGCGGCGGTGGCCGCCAAGGCGGCGACCACGACGATCCCCATCGTCTTCGTGGTCGCCGAAGACCCGGTCGGGCTCGGTCTCGTCGGCAGCCTTGCCCGGCCCGCCGGCAACGTGACCGGGGTCAATTTTTTCGTCGGCGAGCTGACCGCCAAGCGGCTCGAGCTGCTGCGCGACGTGGTGCCCGCGGCCGCGCGCGTGGCCGTGCTGGTCGATCCAGACAATAAGGCGGGGACCGAGTCCACGTTGCGCGACGTGGAGCCCGCCGCCCGCGCCATGGGATTGCAGATCCAGGTCGTGCGGGCCGGCACCGTCCGCGACATCGACGCCGCCTTTGCGGATCTCCTGCGCGCGCGCGCCGACGCCCTGTTCGTCGGTCCCTCGCCGCTGTTTGCCGGCCGCCGCATCCACATTGCCAACCTGGCCATGCGCCACGGCATTCCCACGACTTATACCCAGCGGGAGTTTTGCGAGGCCGGCGGGCTGATGAGCTACGGCACCAACCTGACGGATGCGTGGCGTCAGGCCGGCGTCTATGCCGGCCGCGTGCTCAAGGGCGCCCGGCCGGCGGAGCTGCCCGTGGTGCAGGCGTCGAAGTTCGAGCTGGTCATCAACCACCAGACCGCCCGCACGCTCGGCCTCACCGTGCCGCCCATGCTGCTGGCGCGCGCCGACGAGGTGATCGAGTGAAATAGCGCGACGACTGCACAGAGACAAAATGACGTCCCGCTTTGTTGATGTGCATCTCATTCATGCGGCCACGGGGCGATGTGATAGTCTCGCCGCCTTCATAGGGTGGTCTTCAGCGAATGTGGTCAAAATGAAGCGTTGGGACAGGCTAGCCCGGACCGCCGATGAACGCGATGGACTGAGTTTTCGGAAGCGACAGGGACGATGACGCAAGAGCCGGAATCGGGCGGGCGCGTGAGCCTGCCCATGTACAACCTGCCCGAGATGCAAGCCGTCAACGCCGCATTCTGGGATGCCGTCCGCCACGAGCTGCAGCGGCAGGGCATCGAGAGTCTGCCGGCCGGTCTCGACTTCACCCGCCGGCCGGTACCTGAGCGGATCGAGCGCGACACGCTGCTGACCCAGGTCTGCGGGTATCCGCTGCAGACGATCTATCGGGGCCAGGCCGCGCTGCTCGGTGCACCCGTGTATGGCGCCGCACATTGCGCGGGCCCCACCCACACCGGCGTGTTCGTTGTCCACCGCGAATCCGTGTTCGCGCAATTGGCTGATCTCAGAGGCTGCAACTTCGTCTACAACAGCCGGCATTCCAATTCAGGCATGAACCTGCCGCGGCGAGCGATTGCCGAGATCGTCGAGGGCGAGCGTTTCTTCGGCTCCATCGAGGAGACGCACAGCCAGCCCGGCAATATAGAGCGCGTGGCTCGCCGCGAAGCCGACGCGACGTGCGTCGACAGTGTCACCTACGCGTTCTTTTGCCGGCATCGTCCGCAGCTCGGTGAGCTGACCCGCGTGCTGGCCGCAACGCCACCGAGTCCATCGATTCCGTTCGTGACGTCGGTCGAGACGCCCGTCCCACTGCAGGACGCCTTGCGCAACGCCCTTCGCAACGTCGCGCGATCCGATGAGTGGAGCGAGGTGAGGTCCGGCCTGATGCTGCAGGATATCGTTCCCATCGAGATGGCGAGCTACGGCGTCCAGTTGCAATACGAGCGGGAAGCTCGCGCGTCGGGATACTCAGAGCTCAAGTGACTGCACTCGGTTGCAGGATACGCGCAGCACGGCCAAGAGACGTGCTTGCTCCACAACGCCATCGGCAATAGGCTTCTTGAACCTCGCTAATGACTTTCAACGGGGGCACGATCATGCGCAATCACCGGATTGTTTTTGGAATGCTGGCGTTGCTCGTCGGAAGCGTTTGCTCCGCCCCGGCGGACGCGACCGGCAGGGGCAAGGGTGTCAATTTTCCGGTCTCCTGTTCCGCTGCCGCGCAGCAGGAGTTCAACGAGGCGCTCGCGGCCCTGCATTCGTTCTGGTACGCCCAGGCCGCCAAGGAATTTCTCGCGATCGCAGAGCGTGAGCCCGATTGCGCAATGGCGCACTGGGGCTACGCCATGAGCCGATGGACCCAGTTGTGGGCGCCTCCACGCCAGGATGCGCTCGATAGCGGCCTTGCAGCACTGCGCCGGGCCAGCGCGTCGGCCAAGAAGTCCCAGCGCGAAGCCGACTTTGTCGCCGCCGCCATGACCTTCTTCGGCGACAATGACAAGCTCGACCACCGAACGCGGCTGACCGCCTACGCG
>Ga0075431_100004343_pt1 | contig 13894 bp, 12 predicted proteins | sample RhiMetdeltSRZDD5_FD_75297 | JGI IMG/M metagenome (GOLD analysis project Ga0075431, IMG submission 75297) | Populus rhizosphere microbial communities from Tennessee, USA - Rhizosphere MetaG P. deltoides SRZDD5 | ecosystem: Host-associated > Plants > Roots > Rhizosphere > Soil | place: USA... | reverse complement strand
GCGACGAACTCGCGCCGTGACATCCCGGCTTTCCGTGTCGTGTTAGGCATCGCGATCCGTACACGTTCTGAAAAACATTGAACCGCAGAGGACGCAGAGGAACGCAGAGGGAACCCTACCGGGACGCTGTAACACGCCAGCGGCAGGAATTGAGGGGAACTGCCTCGGGACGCACACAGCCTCCCGAGGCAGTTCCCCTTCAATTCCCGCTCGTCGCGAGCGCCAGTGTCCCGTTAGGCCGGCCTCCGCGTCCTCTGCGTCCTCTGCGGTTCATTGTTTCTCTGCGTTCGCTGCGGTTCAAAGTTTTCGGCAAATGTACGCCGCACAGATGTCGGATACGAAGACCGACAGGCGGACCAACTAGTAGTTGAAGCCTAACGTCAACCCCATCGTCCGCGGCTGATTCGTCAGGTACCCCACGCGAGCGCGGGTGCCTCGTTCCCGGTCGAGCGCCAGGAACGCCCGCTCATCTGTGACGTTGTTCATGTACAGCGCCGCCTCCCAGTTCGCGCGGCTGTACCCAAGGCGCAGGTTGACGAGATTGTACGCCGGGAGCTCCGGGTCGTACGTGAACGTGGACGCCGTGAGCGGCCCACCAATCGTATTCGGCGCGAACGAGTTGAGATCGACCACGCCAGACCCCGTAGCGAAATCATCGATCTGCGTGTAGCGCGACCCGATATGGTGGTACGTCGCCGTGAGGAACCCATCCGCCCCACGTCGCAACGGCCGGTGGAGCGTGACCGCCGCGGCCGCCTGCACCTTCGGCACACTGGGCAGGCGATTGCCTTCCTCGATGCCCGACACGACGCTGACCTCACCCTCCTCGCTCGTCGACGTCAGTGTTGATCGGAGCTCCGCGTTGTTCAGCGTGGCCGAGACCGCGAAGTCGAGATACCGGTTCGGTGCCGCCGACAACTCGATCTCCGCACCCTGGCTCACCGACTTCGGAACGTTGAAGACGAGCCGCGAAGAGCAGGAGCCCGCGGTCACGATCAACTGGAGATCACGGATGTCCATGTAGAACGCAGACAGATTCAACGAGGCGCGCCCGCTCATGAACTGCGTCTTCGCCCCGATCTCATAGTTCCACGCCGTCTCATCCTTCCACGAGTCGCGCCCGCTGAACGTGACGAGATCTTCGGCGGTGCAGAGCGGAACGTTGAGTGGGTCGTTGATGCCGCCAAGCCGGAAGCCGCGAGACGCCTGCGCGTTCAATGTGATCCGGTCGTTTGCTTTGAAGCTGGCGATGAAACGGGGCGCGAGGCCGTCCGCGCTCGTGGAGCCGGGCACCGAGACCAGCGACGTCCCTGTATTCTCGTTGGCGAAGAGGCCGTCGAAGATCTGCTCGCGATCCTCATCGAAGCTGTAGTAGCGCAACCCCGCCGTGAGGTCGAGTCTGTCGAACACGTTCATGGTGGCTTCGCCGAAGATCGCCGTCTGCGTGAGGTCGTATGACAGATCGGAGAAGAACAGCTCGTCGCGCGCCGCCCGAAGCCCCTGCGTCGATTCGCCGGACGCGGCCTCGAATCCGGACACCACGAGACTCTGGCCATAATCGCGCTTGTTGCTGCTGAAGAAGCCGCCCAGGAGCCATCTGAAGCGTTCGGTGCCGCCGGCGAGCCGGAGCTCTTGCGTCAGCACCTTGGACGTGGTCGCATCGTCGAGCGGTGCGTTGAGAGTGTAGATGTCCTCCGGGAGCCCGATGCTGCCGCCCGTGATGCTCGACGTCAGCGCGCCGGCATCACGCACGACGAGGATGTCACGATCGGCGTAGGAGGTGATCGACGTCAGATTCAGCGGCCCGAAATCATACCGCATGTTCAGATCGCCGAGCACGAAGTCGTCGGTGAACGGCTCCGGAATCTGCGTGAAGAGCTGGCGCTCGCCTAACGTCACAGCCGGGCGCGTGGTCGTGTACGGGTTGGCGAGAATGTTGAAGTCGTCGATCCGATTCCAGCCGTCCATCTCCACGGTCTGGAAGACGACTCGCGGGGTAATGCTGAATCGCGTGTTCGGCTCGAACCGGAACGCCGCGCGTACACCAGTGCGGGTGCCGGTGTTGACGTTTTTGTCGAGACTGAAGTCGGGCTGCACGGCGTCCATGTAGCCGCCGAGCTCATTGTGATAGACCACCACGCGCGTGGCTGCCCGATCGCCAAGGGGCATGTTCGCCCCGATCTTCACGCTCGCCCCTCCCGTGCCGCCGTCGATCCAACTGCCGCCGACTTCCCCGAAGGTGCTGCGGAGTCCGAGCTCCGGCTGACCGGTGATGTATCGAACCGTGCCCGAGAGAGAGCCCGCGCCGAACAGCGTTCCCTGCGGACCACGCAGCACTTCGACGCGCGAGACGTCGAACAGATCCAGGTCCGGCGTGAACAGCGACAGGGAAATCGGTGAGTCATCCAGATATGCGCCTACCTGCTCCTTCACGCCGGGTTGGTCGCGCGCGATCTGTCCCGCGGACGCGCCGCGGATGGCAACCTGGTTCTGGCCCGGGCCCAGGTTCTGCACGCTGAACCCGGCGACGTTCGCCGCGATGCCCTCGATGTTGTCCGCGCCACGCTCGCGCAGCACGTTCGCCGTCGGCGCCGCAATGGAGAACGGGACCTCCGCCAGCTCCTGCTCGCGGAGCGTGGCCGTGACCGTGATCGCCTGAAGGGCCAGCGGCTCCATCACCAGGTCGACGGTCACATCGCGGTCCACCTGCACGTCGGCACGGGTTGCTCGGCGGAAGCCGATCAAGGAGGCGGTGACGGTGTAGGCGCCCGGTGTCAGGCCGGCGATGATGTACGTCCCGTCAGGTCCGGTCGTCGCACTCCGCGTGGTCCCGGTGACGCGGTTCGTCGCCCTGACCGTGACCGCCTCTCTCGGTACCCCAGAAGAATCGCGTACCGCGCCGCTGATCCGACCAGCCGGCGTTTGCGCGAATGCAGGAACGCCCAACAGAACCGCGAACACCACGACAAACCGCGCGGGCCAACGGCCGAGACCGAGCATAGTGCCTCCCCTGGGTGGTTAGGCCTGCGGTGGGAATGAGTGTCCTGTGGTAAGGCGAGCCGTCGCGCTTTGTCAATACCGCGCCTCGGCTGAGCTCGTCGCGTACCGCCCCTCCGACAACGCCTTTACACGTCAGCGAGCGTGAGAGGGCGTGGCGTCTTGCCATCGATGTCAGTGAAGCCGTAGTCCTTCGCCATCGTTGCGGCGACGAGGACCTTCCCGGTGTGGCGCAGCACATCGGGATCAGCGGCAAGCGCGGCGACCGCGCGGCCAATGAATTCGGGCGACTCGGAATTAGACAGGTCCAGCCATGCCGCCGCCTCCAGCACCTTTTCGGTCCTAACGAGTCCCGGGTAGAGCGACACGACGGCAACGCCGAACGGCTTCAGCTCGACGGCCATGTCGGCCGTGAGCTTGTCGGTGGCGGCCTTCGACACACCGTAGGCGACGTTGCCGATGCGTTTCTGCGCCGCCCAGAACGAGATGTTCACGATCAGCCCGCGACGCTGGGCGATCATCCGCGGCGCGGCACGCTGACTCGCATGGTAGTGCGCGCGGACACCCGCATCGAACATCGCATCCCAACGCCAAAGTGGCTGCTCCCAGAATGGGTTGGGCCAGGAAAACTCGCCGCGCTCGACCATGTCCTCGTAACCGCCCCAGACGTTGTTCACGAGGATGTCGAGCGCGGGCGCCTCTCGAGCGACGAGGTCGAACGCGGCGTCTACCTGATCATCGTGCCGATGGTCGCAGCGGATCAGCGTCGTGCGCGCATCGACCTGCTCGCGCTCCGGGGCCGAGCGACCGGTGATGAAGACCCGCGCGCCCTGACGAGCGAGCTCGGTCGCGACGCCTCGGCCGACTCCGCGCGTGCCGCCGGTGACGACGGCCACCCTTCCGTCGAGAGCCATGATGACAAGAGACTCCCGCGGCGCTCCGTCGGCAAGGTCGTGCGGCCCGAGCGCCGCGCCGTGAACTCATCGCGATTGATGCGTGTCGTCAGAGCCGTGACGGAGTCGCGTTCTACCGCGAAGCGCACGTGCGTGCCGAAATTCTCGCGATAGAGCGGGTCTCGCCACCACACCCAGAAGCCCGCGTCGCCGTGGTACTCGAGATCCGCCGTCTGCCCCTCGCCCATCTGCAGGGTCAGGTGCAACTGCTCCAGTCGAATCCAGACGGGACCGAACAGAGGCTCATCGTACCGGCCTTCATATGCCGAGAGCGGGAGCGGCGGCGGAACGGCGCTCTTCATCTGCACGACCACCCGCATCGCCGAATCCTGTGCGCGTAACGTAGCGGGGACCCGCGCCAGCGTCTCACCCGCCCAGTCGCGCGCCTCGTAACCGAGATACGTATCCAGAATGCGATTCACCAGCGCGCCGTGGATGAACGGCGCCGACCACGTATTCACCAGGACCACCACACCGAGGCGGTCGCGCGGCAGGAGCGCCATGTAGGCGATCTGTCCATTCCCGTTGCCGGTGTGCCAGAGGAGCGGATGTCCCCGATAGTTCATCACCTGCCAGCCCATCCCGTAACCCACCAGCGTATCTTCGACCAGCCGTGCCGCTCGCATCGCGGGCGTCGTCGGAATGTTGACCTGAATCGTGTGCATCGCTCGCATGGACGAATCGCTCACGTAGCGTTTGCCATCCAGCACGCCATTGTTGAGGTGGAGTCGCATCCATCGTGCGATATCCGTGACGGTGGATTGCACTGCCCCGGCCGGGGCCGTCGAATGGCGTTGTGTTTCACGTCGCACCGGTTGCTGCGTCCCGCGAAGGATCGCGTGCGCCACGGCAACGTTAGGCATCCGTGCCGCCTGCTCGTACGACCAGGTCGTCGACGTGAGGCCAACGGGCCTGATGACGAGGTCGCGGAGCAACGCCTCGAAGCTCGTGCCGGCCGCCGCGGCGGCCGTCTCACCGGCGACGGTGTAGCCAATGTTCGAGTAGATCATGGCCTGCCGGAGCGGTGACCGAACCGGCACGTATCGCATCCGGCGAAGGACCTCCACACGATCGACCGCCGTGAGCACCCACATCATGTTGACGGCGTCCAGTCCCGTGCGGTGGGACAGGAAGTCGCGGATGGTCGCGTGCGTCGTCAGCTCGTCGTTAGGTAGCACCAGATTCGGAAGATATTTCCGCACCGGGTCGTCCCACTGGAGCACGCCGCGATCCACCAGCACGGCGACGGCCGCCGCGGTGAACGACTTCGCGAGCGAGGCGATGTCGAACACGGTGTTCTCGTCCACCCGACCAGCTTTACCAAGCTCGCGCACGCCATACCCGCGAGTGATGAGGACCGAGTCGTTCCGCACGACGGCAATGGCGAGACCCGGGATCTGTCCGTCCACGAGCGCCTTCTCGATGTACCGGTCCAGCTCTGCCGGGAACCGCTCCCGGGGCGGCGTTCGCTGTTGCGCCTCGGCGTTGCCTGCCAGAAGTGCGTCGCCAAGCGCGACCATCAGACCGATGAGTGCCAAATTTTTGACACTTCGAGCGACGAGAACCGTGAAGAGGAGACGCATGGGTGTCCGAGTCAGAAGGTACTGATCGCGCGTTCGGCCGCGTTCCGAACCGCAACGTGACGATCGTCGAGGTGAGCGCGAACCAGGTCGCGCGCGTTGCGCCCGCCAACCGCCGCGACGTATTCGAGAGCTTCGATGCGCACCTGCCACGCCCGATCGGTCAGGGCCTCACGCATCGCAGCGAACGCGCGTGGATCGCGCGACGCGCGAAGCGCTGCCGCCGCAATTGCCCTCACGCGCCACACCGGGTGTTGCAGGAGTGGCATGAGCCGGGGAACGGCTCGGGCATCACCGGCAACGGCGAGCGCCCAGGCGGCGTAGGCCTGGATGCGCCAGTCGCCATCGTTCAGCGACTCCAGCAGCGGCTCGACGAGACGGCCGTTGGTCACTCGAGTGAGCGCCCACGATGCACGCTCCCGCACCAGGTCTCCCTCGTGCGTCGGCGTATGACGTGAAGCGACCAGAAGGCGCCCGGCGAGAACGGAATCGTCACCTGCCAGTGCCTCGGCAGCACGTCGGTCGAGCTCGCCCGCGTCGATGCGCAGCGGCACGCGCTCGCTGGAGGGCGCCGCGATCGTGTCGGCCAGACGATCCGGTTCCGGCAACATCGCTTGCACGATCGGAGCGTCCGCGGCGCTCACGGTCAGCGCAGCGGCCGGCATCGTCACCAACACGCCAATCACGACGAGCACGGTGGCCATGCGTCTGGACACGGGTGCGTACGGTCCACGGGCGTCGAGCAGCAGTACGAGACGCGACTCCAGCTCCCGTGCGCGCGACATCGCCGTCGCAGCTCCGGAGAACTGGAGAGCGCACCGACCCGCCCGGGCGACACGAAGGAGCAGCTCCGCGTAGGTCCCAGGATCAGTGCCCGCACTGACGACGCGTTCGTCGCACGACCGCTCCGCTTCCAGACGCAGTCGTTTCACTGCCAGTCGAACCAGCGGGTTGCACCAATAGATGCTCGCCGCAAGCGCCGCGCAGAAGTTGACGAAACAATCGTGTCGCGCGACGTGGCCGAGCTCATGGACAAGCATCGCCTCGAGGTCGGCTTCGTCCCACGACTCCGCAGCTTCGGGGAGCAGCACGACCGGGCGAACGATTCCCACCACGGCCGGCGAGCCCACGAGCTCACTCACGCGAAGCTCGACCGCCCGAAGACTGTAGCGTCGCGCGATCCGGGCACCGAGGCGACGCAACCGATCGGAGGTCGGCCGTGCGTCGCGAGCCGCCCGATGAACGCGAACTTCGGCAGCGATCCGTCGCGCGAGCAAGAGCGACGCGACAACCGCCCAGAGCAGCAGGGCACCCCACCTAACGCGCTGGACGCCGCTGTCTTCGCTGTCACCCGGTGCCGACGCGAGCGCAGCACCGGTCGATGGAACATCACGCCGCATTGCAGGTGATGAAACACGTGGAGCGCTCAGCCTTTGCGTCGCCGCCGACACCCGACGGGCGCCGTGGTCGAGCCTCGAGATTCGCAGGTCCGGAAGGGTGACGGCGAGCAGTGGCAGCGCCAGCATGGCGCCTATCGCGGCGGCCCACACTGCGTGGCGCGCCGCCGCTCGACTACGACGCATCACTGCCGTCATGGCGAGCGCGACGGACGCCAACGCTGCCGGCTTGATGAGCAGCGCACTCAACAGGCCGAGCGTGGTCACGTCCCCTTCCCTCGCCTCGTGCGTCGCGCGCGAGCGACGAGCTCTTCGAGTCGCGCGAGCTCAACGTCGCTCAGCTGCCCCTGATCGGAGCCGAGGAGCGCGGCCATGGCGTCGGCCGGAGAGCCCGCGAAGAATGTGCGCACGACATGCGTGAGGTGAGACGCGCCTGCCGCGGGCCGGGACGTGGCGGGGAGATACACGTATCGCCGCCCGTCCTGTTTCTGCAGGATGTGGCCCTTCTCGACGAGAATGCGCAGGAGCCCGCGGACCGTCGTGTACGTAGGCGCGTCCGGGAGCGCGTCGTGCACGTCCGCCGCGGTCGCCATCTCGAGTCGATAGACGACGTCCATGATCTGCCGCTCGCGGCGGCTCAACGGTGGCGGTGCCTCACGACCTGGTCGCGTACTTGGCATGCAGGCATGTTGGCGAAGGTGTATGTCAATTATTTGACACATACCACGACCTGTCAAGGCGTACTACCCCGAGCGTGCTCCTGCCCATGGTCCGACGGATGCCAATGGCCCCGTGTAGCTCATCTCGCGTGTCGCCACGAAGCCGATCTGCTCGTAGAGTGACCGGCCGGCGGGCGAAGCGGACAGGACGAGGCGGACGACTCCCGCGTCGGCCGCCCACGCGATGATGGCGTCCATGAGTTGTCTCGCGATCCCGCGACGGCGCCAGCCCGGCTCGGTGTACACGTTGAGGACGAGCCCTTCGCGCCCCAGCAGAACGCCGTCCCCGGTGGCGTTAGGCCTCGGGAGCAGCGACCGCAGTTGAACGCCGCCGCCTGCGATGGGCTCAGAGCTGTCCCGGGCATACGCAATCCATCCGACGTACTCTCCAGCCGGGATGGCGGACGCGAAGTAGGCGGCCGAGGTCTGGCGCAGGGACTCTTCGAGCTCCGGCTGAATCGCGCCCATGTCACGAAACATGGCAACGCGATGCTCGGCGAGCACCCACGCGTCAGCGGCAGTCGCGAACCGAAGCACTGCGGGGCTGGACATTTCGCTGGGAAGTCGGAGGGTCAAAACACCCGGCGTTGCAGTCGGCCGACCGTGAACTTCGCCGTGTCGGCGATGGCCATCACCGTCATAACACCGGCCTGCACGGGGTCCGTCACAACGAGGTCAGCCGCGTCAGGCACGCTTCCCGCCATGTTCAGGCTGACGACCAACAGCCCTTGCGCGCGCACTTCACGTACGGCGCGCTCGATGTCACCGCCCATCAGTGAACCGGCGAGCACCAGCGCGGACGCACGTGGTAGACGAGCGACGGCGCGCACGGCGTCGGCGAGCGGCTGTTCGCCCACCAGCGGGATCGTATCCACCGAGATTCGCTCGCCGCGGATGTTGTGGCGGTCGGCTTCCGAGATGGCGCCGATCGCTACCTGCCCCACCTGTGCGCCACCACCCATGATGATGATGCGCTTGCCGTAGATCGCGTGGAACGTGCCGACTCGGCCGACCTCGCGCACGTTAGGCAGCGACCGGAGCTCCTCGATCAGCGGCTCGGGGACGGATGGGAGCTCGATCTCGAAGTAAACGCTCGCCTCATCGGCGCGGTGGCCGAAGATCTCGACCGATGAGATGTCGCCCTGGTGCCTCGCAATGACTCCGGTGAGGTCGTGCAGGACCCCGAGGCCGGAACCGGTTCGCACGACCACTCCGTGTTTCTCCGCCATCTCGCTCTCCCACACGCGGGTGCCAGCGTTCGCTCGATCTCGATCATCACTGCCGCAACGTGTCGTTGATCCAGTTCTGGATAGCGCGCGTGTCGAGACGATTGTTGTTGTTGTGACGGCGGCAGTCGCGGCCGCCATCGCTCACGTTGGCAACAAGTACGTCCCCACTGACGACCGTTGGACGGGGATTCAGAAAGATGCCGCCGCCGGAGTCGCCCGAGCAGACGTAACTGGGTATGGACCAGAGCGCCCACGTCTCGTCCACGACGCGTCGCAGCGTCGAAGTCCTGACGCGCCGCTTCCCGTCCCATATCGCGGTGTCCGGAGGGGCCTCACTCCTTCGGGGCGTCGTGGTCCCGTATCCCACGATTGTCATCTGCGCTCCCTCGGACCTGTCGAGAGTGCCGGGCTCGCCGAAGCGCATCGGTGTGATGCCGGGCGGCGCGTGCGCGAGGAAGACCAATCCAACGTCGGCGATGCCTGGCTCCAGCGGGGCGACCAGGATCTCGTCGGTGGGATCGCATTGAGGCGGCGGTGGACAGTGTGGCATCGACGGATGCGTCGCGAGTCGGACAACGGGGATCCAGGTCGTGGGATCCTTGGCGTTGGTCGGACTGAAGCTCGCGAACATCCGGATCGACGGCGGCAGTGCGCCGAGTGCCTTCGCCGGAGCAGTGAAGTGACCGGCCGTCACCATCACGCGATCACGAATCAGTGTGCCGCTGGCGAAGCCGCGCAGCTCGACGGGCTTCCCGGTAGTATCGACGCGCCACACCATGATCACCCCGACGTTGGGATACCGGTTGGCGATATCAATGGTGGTGGCCTGAGCCGAGATCGACATTGACCCGGCGCTCATCGCGATAGTGCCGGCTATCGCGATCGCGACTGACGTGCTCATGTGTGACTCACGCACGGGGTCTTCTAGAGAACGGCAGGCCGAATGCGTTGCAGGACCAACGCTGTCACGAGGGCCGCCAGAAATGCTGGTACGGCGGTGAACGCGGGCCATGCGACCAGCGCGATGTACCACGTGGGGGCAATTCTCGACCTAACGCCGAGCGAGTGCAACATTCCCACGACCGCCAGCCCGAAGGCGCCCACGGCCACCCCCAGAGCGGCGTTGAACGCAGTGGACCGGGGTGAGTGGCGGAGCTTGAAGTGCTCGTACGCGATGTGCGCTGCGAAAACCACTCCACTGGCGATCCAGGCGGCGTATCGCCACGCTTGGGCGTGAGTGGTGGGCCAGGCGAAGGCTCGCCCGATGAACAGGTAGACAATCCCGGCCAGCGGTATCAGCGGAGTTGAACGTCGCATGTGACTCCGTCATCGATCCGTCCCGGCCACGCGGCCGGGACCCCCGCGGTGCGCCTCCACCACTTCGCAGACCGCTCGGACGGTCGGCAGGACGCCGAGAAAGGCCATGGAGCCGGCGCTGAGCACCTGTTCGCCGTCGATGATAACCTTGAACTCGCCGTAGCGGCCATCCTCGGTCGCGACCTCTACATCGGCGCCTAGCCGACGCCGAAGCTCTGCCGCCACCCGGGCGGCATGCAGGTTGGTGACTCAGTACCAGCAGCGGCGGATCGTGATCTTCATGATCGACTCCCAGTGATCGAGGAACCGCGCCGCCGCCGCATCACGATCAGCGTCACGACGTACGCGACCATACCAGTCGCCACGAAGGCGAATAGCACGGCGTTGCGCGACGCGCCGAACGCCCACTCGAACGGCGCGTCGCCGAGATAATACTCCCACGCCGGCTCGCAGAGCCCTGCCGCCAGGATCGCGCTCCCGAGGATCGCCACGGACGCGCGGCCAACGGCGTGGGGCCATACCCTCGCGACGTACCACGCCACGAGCGCGAACACGGGGATGGCAAGCACCCAATGCCACGACAGCCCGAGGCTCAGCGGATGGTGCGCCGGGCGGGCGAAGTGCCAGTCCAGGTGAATCGCCGTGGCGAGACCGAGCGACGTCAGGACTGCCGAGAGCATGCCGCGACGCACCACCGTCTCAGGGGTTCGGCCTCAAGCGACGGCTCGGGACGCTGTAGAGGAAGCCCGTGTACTGCATCTCCTCCCAGGTCTGATCGCCCCACTGCACGTCGACTTTCGGATCGGGATTGTCCTTGTTCGACACGGAATTGTCGTACCAGGCCATGGACGTGAGCTTGCCCCCGGCGGGGATCACGAGCGGAGTCGCGAACAGGTAATACGTCTGCCAGTTGAAGTCGTAGCGCGGGACATCGAGTACGACCTCGGAGGTACTGTCGGGCTTTTCGAGCTTATACAGCCAGCGCGTCCCGCGGAGATGCGTGTGCGGCAGCAGCCCCCAGATCTTCACCGGCTGCGTGACGCCGATCTCGGCCGGAATCGCGACATCTCTGGCGCCCGCCGGGATGGTGAACGAATTGTTCGTGAAGGCCGCCGCGTGGATTTCCTCGTTGGGCATCTCCTTCGCGAACTTGAAGCCGACGGACGTCCGGTCCTTCATCTCGTGGCCGTGCGCCGTGTAGTGCATCTGGAACGTCAGCACCGTGCCAGGGCGGAGCCGTAGCGCGGTGCCCGCCGGGAATTCCACGACGTTGGTCCCCGGCGCGGTGCTGCCGATCAGGGCGCCGAGCTGCCGCGGGGGCGCGTTGGTGGAATCGCGGCGTGGCTGGTCGCGCCGACTGTTGTGCTCCCGGTTTCTGACGAACAGCGGTTGCGGCGGTGGCGCTCCCGGAGCGGCTGCGGCTGGTGCAGGCGGTGTGGCACCCGGCGCCGGCGGCACTTTCGCGTACACCAGCACGTGGTGTACGACCTCCCGCGCGCCCGGCATGATCTCGATCGCCTGGACCCACTTCTCCTCGGTCAGGCCGGTGGGCACCTCGAAGTACTGATACTCGATGGTTCCCTCGGCGGGGACGACGTACTCCTTCGGCATCTGCACGATCGCGTCGGGCGTCCCGATCTCCCACCCCCCCGGGTAGTCCGGCTTGGGCGGCAACTTCGTCAGGTCACCCGGCTTGGCGCCCGTGTTGACCCAGCGGATGATCATGTCCCGTTCTTCCTCGGTCAGGCGTCTGTCGTTGCGAAAGACGCCGCGCGGCCCGTCGGCTTGCCACGGCGGCATGCGGCGGGACGTCACCATCCCTCTGATCTTCGCAAGCTTTGGCGTGGCGCTGTCGTAATCGAGCAGGGAGAACGGACCGAGGCCGCCCGGGTGATGGCAGCCCGTGCAGTTCTTGTAGAGGATGGGAGCAACGTCCTCCGCGAACGTCGGGTCCGCGCCACTGTGGGCACTGCCGGCTTTCGGGGCTATCGCGGCCACGACCGCGACCGCGGAGACGCCGACGACGATCGGGAGGAAGCGTAAGAGTCTCATGACGATTCCTGATGGGCTTGGACGTTATGAACGATGGTAAGGGACACTATTCTATTTTCGTGTCTCGATGTCGGCGAGCCGTGACAGTCGCCACCGGACTTCGGCGACTTTCGGTTGCAGCTCCGGGTCCGCGTTCTTCCAGAGCTCGACGAACTTCATGTAGTGGACGGCAGCCTTCGAAACCTCGCCCTTCGCCTCGAGCAGCTCGCCGAGTCGCCGGTGGGACGTTGCGAGATACCGCGCATCAAAAGCTGGCAGGAAGCCGGCGATGCCCGCTCCGCCGACGTGGGTGAAATAATCGGCGTAATACGCGATCGCCGAATCCGCGTTACCGGCGAGATCATGGACCTCCGCGAGCTGGACAGCGGCGCACGTGACGCACCCGGGAGCGCTCGCGCGATACTCACGCGCCGCGTCGGCAAAACGCCGCTCCATGAACGCAATGTCACCGTTCGCGGCGTGCCGGAGCTCGGTGTTGCGGCGCAGCCCCGCCGCTCGCTCTGTTTCATCCAACTGCTCGAGCAGCGCGCGGGCGCGATCGGGTTTGCCAGACCGCGCGTACGCGATGGCGAGAACGAGATACGGGCGCTCGGCGGCCGGCAGCTGCTCGAGCGGATGAGCTCTGATGACTGAATCGAGAATACCGGTCGCGCGCCGCGTGTCGCCGATCGTCGCGGAGATCAGCGCCGCGACATCCGCTGCGCCAATCAGCGGATCTCCACGCAGACCTTGTTCAGACCCAATGGCCCGCGCGGACTGCTCCTGATTCAGGGACTCGCCCACGCGACCACGCGCGGCCGCGAAACGAGCAAGTCCCAGCTCATACGCACGTTTCCGTGTAGGTACCGTCTCCCTCGCGCGAGACTGCTGCAGGGCGCTCGAGGCGGAATCGAGTTGTCCTCGAAGGAACATCAGCCGCGCGGCCCAGAGCGCGGACGGCGGGCTGACTGGCACGTGACGCCGCCAAAGGGCGTTGGTCGCTTGCGCGGAATCGAGCTTCCCCTGGCCCGCCAGTGCGCGTACGAGGTTGGCGTAGTACACGCTCGTGGCGGAATCCGTCGCGACCGCGCGTTTCGCGTATGCTTCCGCCTTGAGGTAGTCGCCGCCGTCATTGTAGGCCAGCGCGGCGTTGTTGAGCGCCGTTCCGACGTTCGGCTGGCTCTCGAGGAGCGTTTCGTAGGCAGCCAGCTCCTTTTGACGATCATCGATCGGCCCGTTTCCCCAATACGCCGCTTCCGTCAAATAGCGTTCGGTCTCGCTGAGCCGGTCGCGATGCGCGTACGCCCTGGAGACGGCTTCGATCATCTGTGCGTCCTGGCCGCCGCGATTGCCCAGCTCGATCGCGAGCTTGCGATACGCCATCGCGAATCCCGTGTCGATCGCCACGGCCTCCCGCAGCAGCGAAACGCCGCGTTCGAAATCACCGGTCGCGCGAAAGATCTGCAGGGCCTGTACGTACTTTTTCAGCGCGCTGAGCGACGGTGTCGTGACGCGCGCGAGCTCCACGGCATCGTTGATGCTGCGCAGCGACTCGCCGACCTTGGTGCGTACGTCGCGCGTGAGTCTCCCGATCGCCGGGATGATGTCCTTGGCCTCGGCCGCGGTGACACGGAAGCTGGCCAGAACCTCGCCGCTCTCCGCGCCGATCAG
>Ga0075431_100004340_pt1 | contig 13898 bp, 9 predicted proteins | sample RhiMetdeltSRZDD5_FD_75297 | JGI IMG/M metagenome (GOLD analysis project Ga0075431, IMG submission 75297) | Populus rhizosphere microbial communities from Tennessee, USA - Rhizosphere MetaG P. deltoides SRZDD5 | ecosystem: Host-associated > Plants > Roots > Rhizosphere > Soil | place: USA... | reverse complement strand
TGCGGAAGCGCTGCGACGATCGTCTCAATACCTTTGCGCTGCTCGTATCTGCCAAGAAAAAGAAGACGCACGTTCGGGTCGCGCCGCGGCTGCTCGCTTGGTGCGAAAAGATCCAGATCGAGAGGATAGCCGAAGACCTTTGTCGGTATCGCTTCGAGTGAAAAGAGCGTTTGACACCGCCGGACGAGGTCCAGGCACGGCGCATACACCGCATCGGAACGCTGAAGGGCGATTTTCTCCGCCAGGCGTATGAACGCGTACGAAGGCCCTTTCCGGTAATCATTGAGGCCCAGGTGCACGAGAAGGGCGAACGGGGTATGCAGCCTCGTCACGAGCGGTATGTCGGCAAAGAGTCCCGCCGACAGTCCTTCCGCCAGGTGATCGGGGGCATCCACCAGGTCGAACGGCTCCTCACGGTGCAGACGTCGAAGCTTCCGCAGGACCACGTAGTTGAAACCCAGAATCAACGCGGGCAGAAAGCGGTAAGTGCCGAAAGGCCGCGGGATCCTGAGCTTGTGCACCGTAATCCCGTGGTGGTCGAAGCTGCGCGTGACGCCCAGGCTCTGACTCAGCACGGTTACGTGATGCCCCCGCTCTTTCAGCATGAGCGCGGTGTCGAGAGAGAACGTGCCGATTCCGCCAAACGCGGTATCTGGCGGGAACTCGCGGCTCACGATGCAGACGTTCAGCTTTCTTTCCATGCATTCGCCAGCGATCTGGTGGCATTCAACAGGAAATGACCGGCGATCCGGATCCGTTCTTCGGGTCGGCTGTAGCGCGCGGCGCTCATACGCGCGAGCGTGAGCGTATTGCGAACGTCGATACGGCCGTAGTTGCTGACGGTGAGCCGATCCCATTCGTTCATGAAGCGGCGGAAAGCGGCCGCACGTTCGGAGGGACCAAGGGCGAAGGCGTCCGCGAGGTACTGCTGGACCTGGAGAAATTCGCGGAAGTACGTGAGGTTCAGCACCGCGTTCTGCGTGTGCTTCGCCGCGTGTTGCCGATGGAAGTTCATGGGCTCCGCGATGTAAGCGATATCCCAGTCGTGCAGGAGACGGCAGTACGCGAGCCAGTCACCGCACATGCGCATCTGCTCGGGCGCGTAGCCCATGGCGACGTAAGCCTCTCTTCTGAAGAGAACGCCGCTCACATTGGTGATCGTGTTCTTGCGCGAGAGGTAGCGGCGGACTTCTTCCCGCCCGTCGGCAACGAAATCGGAACGCCAGCGGGCGCCGTCGAGTTCCTCGACGTAACGTTGATAGAACGCCGCGTCGATGATTTTTCCAGTCTCGTCGACCGGAGTCGTATAACAGTATCCGAGACCCGATTTCGGCGAGCGCTCGAGCGCTTCAACGAGGCGCGCCAGGAAGTGCGGAGAGCATGTGTCGTCGGATTCGGCGATCCAGACGAACTCACCTCGCGCGAGTCGGACGCCGCGGTTCCACTGTGTGAACGGGTTGCCCGAGTTGACGGTGCTCGTCTCGAACCTGCTGATGTGCTCCCCGAACTTCTCGTGCGCGAAGGCGACGCTTTCATCCTGTGAGGCGTCGTCCAGGAAAATGATTTCGTAATCGCCGAACGTCTGGCGCAGGATCGATTCGAACCTTTGCTCCAGGTAACGCGCGTAGTTGTAGTTCGGCACCACTACGCTCACCCGTGCGGCCGGGGTCGTCAATTCTTCACCATCACTGCCTGAAAGCCGTTGGCCGCGAAGGTTTGCGCGGGGGAGGGTGTCTGGAACAGGCGCGTGGCGAGATAGATCGGGAGCCAGCACAGCAGCTGTCCCAGCCGACTGCGCTTCTCTTCCAGATGTGCCCAGACGATCCAGCCGAGCGTTTGCGCAAGCGAGTGAACGGGGTGCATCTCGAGGACACGAAAGCCGGTGCGCTCGGCAAGCTGCAGGATACCTTCGCGCGTATAGCGCCGAAAATCAAATGGTGTCGGATGGAAGGGCTGCAGGAAGGGAACGGAAATCGCGAGGTGCCCGGCGGGTTTGAGCAGGCGCCGCAGCTCCAGCATCACCTGCTCCGGCTCCGGGACGTGTTCCAGCACCGCATTGCACAGGATGGAATCGTACGAGTCGTCCGGCCTCGGAATATGCGTAAGGTCGCAGAGCATCGCGCCGGGAATAGAGCTCTGGATGTCACAGTTCTCGACGTCCACCGCATGCCAGCGTTTCAAGGATGCGGAGATATCGCGGTCGCCGCAGCCCGCGTTGAGCACGCGGCCGGTAAGGTAACGCGCGAGCGGCGCGAGCTCTTTCTCGAGCGATATGAAATTGACCGGGAATTTCAAGCCGATTGCCGCGTCATGATGGGCTCGAGCGTCTCAGCGATCCTGGCAGCGCCGACGCCCACGTCATGCCGTTCCATCACTTTACGCCGCGCAGCTTCGCCCATTCGTTTCCGCAGATCGGCATCTTCGACGAGACGTGTTACCGCGGCCGCCATCGCATCTATGTCCATGTAAGGAACCACCTCTCCCGCGTCATTCTCTACCAGCTCCGGGGTGCCGCCGGCCCGGTCGAAACAGACGATCGGTGTCCCGAGCGATGCCGCATCGAGCATGACGAGCGGAAACGGGTCTTCGCGCGAAGGCAGAACGAAAATGTCGAACTGCGCGAAGTACGGGAGTGTCGCGTCGACCTGCCCGGGAAATACGAGATGTTTTTCGATGCCCATCAACTGTGCTTCGTATGCGAGGCGGGGATATTCTCCGTAAGCGAGCGGGCCGCCCACCCATACGAACACCACCATTTTCTTCGTCTTTGCGAGCACGCGCCGCGCGACCTGGATGAAAAGGTCGGTGCCCTTGCGCCAGCCAATCAGGCCGCAGCCGCCAATCACCACTGCATCCGCCACCGTTTCGACGGGCTGTTTGTCGGAGCTTGCCGCCTGCTGGTTCGCCGCTACATCGATGAAGGGATACGCCAGCACGACACGCCGGGATGGCACGACTGTCTCCAGGCAGGCCTGCACTGCGCGCGATCCCGCCAGAAATACATCGGTGCTTTCCACGACTTGTCGGAGATTGCGCCCGCCGAAGTGATGCTCGATGGAAAAAGCGAGCTCGTGAACGTGGCACACCGTGGGCACGCCGAGCGTCTTGAGTCGGGCCTGCAGGGCGCCATTGCTGATGGTGTTGACGTATACGAGCCGTATGTTTCGGCGCCTGAGGGCGTCGACCATCGCGGCATCGAGGGTCTCGGGTGCGCCGAGAACAACCGTGTGCCCCAATGCGCGAAACGCCGGCTCGAGATCTCCACCCCGGAGAAGAAGGATCGTGCACGCGACATCGAGACGTTTCACTAGATACTCGATGAGGCTCAGGAGGAATACAGGCGCGCCCGTTCGACCCGCTTCATGTGAAACGAACAGGATCTCAGGCTTATCGGACGGGGGCGGCAGAACGATTCCGCGGGGCGCTGCGAGCTGCTGAAATGGCTCGCCGGCACCGTCCATTTCGAAGCTCACCCTCCGTTCGAGCAGATCTTTGACGCCATTAACGCCATCGTGGCGACCCACCTGAATCGCCCGCTGCGCCAGTCCGCCCCAGCCACGATTCCGGGCGACCGCGGATCCCGTGCGCCACAAGAGTGCGAGACGTTGTGCGCGCATACTGCACCACCGCAACGGCGCTGTAACACGCCAGGAACTGGAGCTCAGGAGCTCGCGCACGGTAGCGACGGTCTGTTCCAGGTCGGTCTGCGTTGCGACGAGCTGCGCCTGGAGTTCCGCGAGCTCGCTCTGCGCCTCGTTCAGCGCCTCTTTCGAAGATGCTTCCGTGGCGTGCACCAGTTTGACGAGTCGCGTGACTTCACCTTGTGTGCCCAGCAGTACAGCTTTGGTCTGATGGTACAGATCTCCGAGGGCTTTCAACTCGTCGGGCGTGACGCGTGCTTTCCACTTCTCGAAAAGCGCGCGGGCCGCTACCTGGACCGCTTCGGAGTCGAATGCAAGCGGCGATACTTCGGAGCTGCCGCCGGTGAAGTACGTTGCGGTAACCCGATCGACGAAAATGAAACGCGCGCGTTCCGCGAGTTGCAACCAGAAATCCCAGTCTTCATACACGTCGAGCGTTTCGTCGAACCGCAAGCCGTCATCGACCGCGCCGCGAGGGAAGAGCAGTGCCTGGCTTGGAATGAAGTTGCCGGCCAGCAGCTTGGCACGACTCTCGAAGGGCTCACCGAAAACGCGCGTGACCCTGCGCCGAGGATCGCTGCGATCGACACAACGCACGCCTGAATACGCGACCGCGTCCGGGCCGGCGCGGCGAAGCGCCGCGACCAGCTCCGCGACGTGATCAGGGTCGAGCGTATCGTCGTCATCGAGGAACGCCAGATATTGGCCGCGCGCAGCCTGCAGCCCTGCGTTCGCCGCCGCGCTTCTCTTGAGCGGCGCGCCGGTTTCGACAAGGTTCATGATGATGCGCTCGCCGTAATCCGGAAGGGGAGAGTGGCGCGTCCCTTTTGCGTTCACGACGACCGCTTCGAGGTTGGCGTAGCTCTGTGCCGCAAGCGATGCGAGCGCTTCGGGAAGCGTCGGCCGGTCCATGCTCCGCACGATAATGCTGACGAGCGGCAGCTCGGTACCATCTACGGCGATGCCCAGCCTGCGTCTGCGCGCCACCGCGGATTCGTAGAGCGGCCACAAGCCGCTCTCGAGATCTTCGGCGGTCGCGATGAAAAACGCCTCTGCCGCACGGACGCCATCGCCGAGTGTATAGCTGCGATAGCGGTTCAGCCCGGCGATGTGTTCGTCGTAGCGCTGAAACGCAAGCTGCGAGCGAAAGCACTGCATCGCGCTCTGTTTGACGTGCTCGGCCGCACTGATATCGATGAGCGTGTTCGACAGCAGCGGTGCGCTCACTTCATAGAATGCGATGCGGCGTGTGCCGCCAGCCCGCCGTATCGCTTCGGCCGCCGCGAGTGCGAGCGTCTGATGATCGGGATGGAGCTCGCTGAGAGCCGGCGCGAACACGAGCTCGGCATCGCTGCGACGGAGGGCTTCGAGTATTCGAACGATGAGCGCCTCGCCGTACCGTAGACCTCGATCCGGCAGGCGCCAGAAAATCGGTGCTTTATAGCCAAGCACGTCAGCGGCTGCGCGAGACTCCGCTTCGCGCTCGTTCGGGAGTGAATCGAATTGCAACTCGTGTGAAGCGGCATCAGAGGAAGCGGCGCCCTGTCGAGCCCCTCCACGCGCACCGTCCGTTGCAACGATAACGGTGATGTCCGCGCCGGCCTGGCCGAGCAGATGCAGCGTGGCGCCGCAACCGAATACTTCGTCGTCGGCATGCGGGGCCAGGACCAGCACGCGCCGCTCCGACGGCAGCGCATTGGCTGCCATCGGACCGAGCGAGCTCTCGTTGGCTGCGTCAATCATAGGACGGGTTGTGCTTTGCCGATCGGCGCCCCGTACAGCCGAATCGAAGTAACGGAACCACGAATAAGATTTTGTTCTGACGCAGGCAGCGACACCTGCCGTGCCGTCAATAGCGGCGTAGCCATGCGGCGACGGGCGCGATCATCGGCAGCCGCGGGCAGTTTTGCAAAAGGCTGCATTGTAGCGAAACGGAACGCCTGTTGTGCGCCTGCACCACGAGCCTCCTGCGTTGTGCGCAACCTGAGACGTGCTATGACGAGATAAAGATCCTGCAGCTCGCGGTCGATGCTGCCCGGAAGCTCCCGTGTGTCGTCAGAAAGCGCTGAACGGCTTCTTCCGCAGGCGTCCTCAGGCCGCCGCAGATGACGAGTGCACCGATGCCGCTGCCGCCGAAATACCGCTGCGGAGCCCTCAGTGGGTCCTCGAAGTCGTTGTACCAATCAGGTACGGCGAGCGCCTTTCGCTGGGCGTAATACGGCAGCTCGCTGCTCCAGTCGTGACCGTAGACAAGAATCGGCTTGTCGGCCGGCGACTGCTCACGAACGACGTTTGCAGCTGCCAGAACCACGTTGTTCTCGAGAGAGATGTCCCGGCGTGCGATCTGCAAGACGTCTTTCGAAATGATTGCGACATTCCATAAGAGGACGAGCGCGAATATGACGGCGAACAAACGGCCGGAGGCGTGCTCCGCAACGTAGACGAGCGCTACTGCGAGGAGGAGAACGAGGTAAATGATGTTCGCGCTCTGGTAATAGCTATGGAAGATATGCAGATGCGTGAAAACGAACAAGGGCAGAAGGAAGAGCGCGAGCAGGCATAATCCGATCCAGAGTCTCGTGCGCCGCGCGTCGATCAGAAAGAAGCCGATTATCGCCACACCGAGAATACCGCCCGCGTTCGCCTTGAACGATCGCGTCCAGATTACGTCCGCGAAGAGCTCTTTCGAAACCCGCTCGCGCATTTCGCCAAAGTTCCAGTCGTGAAGAGCTGAAGAGGTTATCAGCTTGCCGAACTCGTTCTGCATTTTCACGACGTCGGTGAAATGCGTCCACGCGAGTGCGACCAGCACCGGAACAGCGAGCAGGACGCTTCGCATGATGAACTTTCGCGCATAGGCGTCCTGATTTTTGCGCCAATAGCTGAATGAAGCGACGGCAATGGCGGCTGTCAGCACCGCAAGCACGGGCAACATCGTGGTTACTTTGACGGTCATTGCGAGTGAGCCCAGCACCATTACGGCGGCAGCGCGCCAGGCAGAAACCGGTGCAGCAAAGAACAACGGCAGCGCCGTTGCGACCGTTGCGACGCTGAAAAACGTGGCAGCCGACTCGATCATGAATGTGCGGCCCCAGAACAGATACTGAGGGCTCAACAAATACAGGCTGCCGAAGACGAAAAATACGCGGCCACCGAGACCCAGCGTTCGGCATATCGCTGCTATAGGTACGAGCGTCGCGAGAAAGAATCCGAACGAAACGGTGCGGCCGATGCTGTCCAACGAAAAAGGGAGGAAGGACGCGATCGCCGCGACAGTCGCCTGAAAGAGAGGGAGCTCGAACGGTACGGCCCACGGATACCCGAGCACCGGTGTTTGATAGGCGAGTTCATACCCTTCCCGAAGAAACCAGTACGTCGTGAGCGCGGTCTGCGCCTGCCGGAATCCAAAAGCTTCCAGAATAGGCTGCGTGACCGTGACGCAGAGAAAGATGGTCGCAGCAGCAAGCGCCGCCATGAACACGACCACGAGGAACCAGTCGAGCGTGCTTCCGTTCACGCGCACCGGCACATGCGCAGCGCCGTTGTCCGCGAGATCAGTAGCAGCCGCGTTTCCACTGCCAGGCACGGCGAGTCCCATGCGTCGACGAGGCCTCAAGGCCGGCCTGACAGCATGCGACGCAGGCGAGTCAAAGCGCCTGCGGCATCGTCATCGCGCTCGACGGTTGCCCGTACCTTTTGTAGCTCCAGGTCCGCCGCTTTGAGCTTATCGTGCAATTCGCGCGTTTCCTGCTCGAGTCGCGAGACGTGTTGCTGGGCCGCGATCTGCGCTGCCAATGCATCCGCAGCCAGTGTCACGTAGCGGTCAGCCCAGTCGCCCTCAGGCTCCGAGTCAAGGCGCTCGTCGCTGCTAAACCCGGCAGGTGCCACGTCATCAGCGCCTACACTGCCGAGAAAACCGACCAGGTAGCTGCGCTGCGCAAGCGGGACGATCTCCTGTCGGTGCACCGTGATGATCCGTTCGCGCAAAGCGGGATCGAGCCCTGCGATGCTGCCGAGAAAATGGCTTGCCGCACTCGCGCCGAAATACGCGCGGCCGAGATAGTTGAGCTGCGCCGCTTCCATCGCAGCTCGATAGCTGCTCGCCGGCTTTTCGTAACCGAAAGGCCACTGGCCGTCCCCCGACGTCTGCAGCCGCCATATCCAATACCAGTAACATGCACGGTTAGGAACGAGCACGAACACGTACCGCCGGCTGCGACGCTTCATGCCCTGCAGAAAGGAGACTTGATCTTCGAAGCTGTAATGTTCCAGCACGCCGGAGTTGAACACGAGATCGTGCTCGGGGTGGCCGTCGCCGCGCAGGACGTCGCCCGCTTCGAAGCGCGCCGGGATGCCTGCACGTTCGAATACGCGACGTGCGTACTGAAGAGCTTCTTCCGAGAAGTCGAGCAGGTTGATTTCATAGCGGCCAAGCCGCGCGAGCGCGAGACTCGTCTGGCCGCTGCCACACCCCGCCTCGAGCACTCGGCTGCCCGCCGGTACGATGCCCCCCATCGTCTCGGCAAGCTCGCGATAGAGCGTGGCGACCGCACCCGCTGGTTCGGCCTCGTCTTCAAGCGAGCCGTAATAAGCATCCCATTTGTGCTTCTCGTCGCTGGTGTCGCGATGGTTTTCGGTCATGTGGCGCGTCTTCCGTTAGCGGAAATCGGTGTCGCCGCCGGTCAGCCACCAACGGCCGCGCAACTTCACGAGATCCGGTGACGAACCCCACACGATCGTGGGTACCGGCACGCCCGCGGGCGTAAGCGCCGGGTCATCGAAATACGCTGATGCCGAGGGCGTAAGCCAAGCGAAGACCTTGTCACGACCCAGCCGCGCAGCGACGCGACGGGCCACTTTCACGAGCACCGGAACGTCGGACGGTTCTGCAATGACATCGAGGAGCTCCACACCGGATTCCTTGTGATCGCGCAGCACGACCAAGCCGATCGCGCGGCCGGTAAGTCGATGCGTGACCAGGAAAGGCAGATACACGACCGTAGGGTGGGCAAGGAAACGGTGTCCCACATGCGCGGCATCCCGCACGCAAATGCAGACATCTTGGAGGCGATTCGCCATGCGCTGCCAAAGCTCGTCGACCAACGCGAGCTGATGTGGCTGCAATAGTCTCGCTTTGTAAATGACGCTGAAACGTCGGTTGAGCGCCGTCCAGCTCGCCTCGAATATTTCGTCTACACGCGCATATAACCCGAGGTGTTCCCCCAGTCGCGCGTGCCGGGCCGACGGGAACCCGAATGCGAGAGCGTACGCGCGGTTCGGACCGACGTAGCGATCCGCATAGGCGGCTGCCGTCAAAAAGAACGCTCCGCGGCGCGTGAGAATGCCGCGCTCGGCCGGCAGCACCATGACGTCGCTGATCTGCACTGCAGTCTGCAACGCGCCGAAGAAGCGGATCTGTCGTGGTATGCCGCCGTAGAAACCGACGGGTTCCGTCCCCCGGCGGACGATGCTGCCCATGGACTCGAGTCCCGCGTACTTCCAGTGCCATTGCTCGGCCGGCATCGCGTGACCGAAAGCACGCTGGAATAGCGCGAGCAGTGAAGGCCCGTCTGCCGGTTGCGCCCAGTCGAGCGTCAGCGCAGGGTTGCCCGGCGCCGGTCTAGCGGTGTGCTCTGCATCGATCGTGTCGGGGGCGCTCCCGGGCGGCAGCATACTCGCTCCCGATGCAATCTCAGGCGGGCGAAGGCTGGCCTGTTTTGGAGCAGCCCTTACAGTAACGAGGAAAGAAGCCGTTCCAGAGGTTGAAACGCGTATTCTCGTAAAGGCGGTCCTGCAGTATCTCGTCGATCGAATGAGTGAAGAGGTTCCACGTGGGCGACATGGGCGTCTTGATCTGGCAGCACGGCGTGACATCGCCCGACAGGAGCGAATAAATCCACTGTTCATCGCAGCCGGGCCTCAACCCGTTCGGCGTGCCGTTCTTGTCGACGTCGATACCTTCCTCGGCAAAGAACTCCTGCATCGGCTGTAGAAGATCGTGCACGTCCGGCGCATCACGGCAAATCGCCGCGCCGACCGCGCCGATGTGCTTGAGCTCCCCGACCTTCTCACTGGGATAGATCGGCACGTAAGTCGTCATCGGGTTCAATACCTGAAAGCTCTCGAAGATCTCGATTCCATATTCCTTCGCGAGCGCGGCAATACGGGGCAACTGGTCTTGCGTACCGTGAAAGAGCGTTCCCTTGAGGGCGATTTTCGGATACTTGTAGCCGTGCCGATCGCGGTAATCGCGAAGGCGGCGAATGCCATCGAGAACCTGCTGCAGCTTGCCTCCGATGCGGGAGGAGGCGAATGTCGAGGGGTCGAAGGAATCGATGGAGATCGAAATATAAGTGATCCCCGCTTCGCAAATTTTCTTTACGTTCGAGCTGCTGAACGTCGACCCGTTGGAAAGCGTGACGACTCGAATGCCGCGGTCTACAGCCGCGCGCGCCATCTTGAAGAAGCCCTTGTGCATGAGCGGCTCGCCTTCACCCACGAGCGCGATCGTTTTCAGGCTGGGGAAGTTGTCGAGCACGCGCAGGAAACCGTCGACGGCGATGTCTTCCTGCTTCATATGCCGGCCGACGCAATACCAACACGAGAAATTGCAGCGTGTGGTCGGCTCGATATTGAGAAACGTCGGTGTAGATGACCAGAGCCGCGCATCGACGGCGTCGATCGCAGCCCCATTGCCGCTCACGAAGTAGCAGTCGCACCCGAAGCAATATCGAACCGACGTCCGTTCATGCCACACATCGTGCATGCGAACGTGTGCAACCACGTCCACTGCGGTGCCGCCGCAACCACCCGGACAATCATGGTGTTTTTCGTTCGCGAATGCCAAACGATCCGCAAGTGGCCGCAAGTGCGAGTGTGCGCGATCCCAGACAGCCGTAATGTCCGTCCACGATTCGCTTTGGCTCACGCTGCAATCCTGCTCGCCGAGAGCGGCTGGTCCCTGCCACATGTGAAGGTCGTCGCTGGTACTTTGGGAACGCGAAGTATACCCCTGAGACACTATTGATACGCGCGGCGCGCTATGAAGTTCGCTACGCGCGTAACGTTACGCCGGCCGGCGGTTTCAGGTCAGTCATCTTGCCATTGATGCGGCAATGACACGAAACCCTGCTCCAGGCCGCGCTGAGTGACTTCGAGCACGCCATAGTTGACGGCATAGTCGTACACATGCAGTCCGCGTTCGCAGAAGAGGAGCAGGTTGAGCGTGTACTCGCCTTTCAGCAGTGCGCAGCAAGGGAACACCAGTGTGGCCGTGCCATTCCCCGCCGCGTCGCGTGAAAGCGTGACACCGTCGTTCACCGAGCCCGCGCTGCTGACAAGCAAACCGCTGGAGTGCACGACCCCAACACCCAGCGATGGTCCGGGTGCCACGGGATCCGAGGCGTAACGGACGCTGATCCGGAGTGTGCTCTCGCCGCTGCGTAACGTGTGTCTCGTGCCGGCGACACCGTCTACTGACACTTCGATGCCCGTGATGCGGGCAGATTGCGATGTGGTCGGCCTGATTGCGTCACCAGGCGTGCTCGCTGCGACAGCTCGCCCGTCGTGCGCGCGGCCGCTGTCGATGAACGCGCTGTATGCCGCGATCACGCGTGAGGGTGCGTCGAACATTTCGATGCGGCCATCTTTCAACCAGAGCGCGCGCGTGCAAATCGCGTCGATGTGGTACAGCGAATGAGAACAGAAGAGAATGGTTTTTCCGGCTTCTTTCAGGGTCATGATGCGGTCGAACGATTTCCGCGCGAATTCGCCGTCGCCGACGGACAATGCTTCGTCGATCACGAGGACGTCCGGGTCCACGCTCGTTGCCACGGAAAAGGCGAGGCGAACGTACATGCCGCTCGAGTAAAACTTGACCGGCTGATCGATGAAATCACGTATGCCGGAAAATTCGACGATCTCCTCGAACCGCGCCGCAACCTCAGATTTCGTGAGGCCCAATATCGAGGCGGCGAGGTGGACGTTCTCGCGCCCGGTGAACTCCGGATTGAAGCCAGCGCCCAGCTCGAGCAGCGCAGCCACCCGGCCATTGACGTCAATGGTGCCTCCCGTTGCAGCGAGCGTGCCGCATACCAGCTGCAGCAGCGTCGATTTGCCCGCACCGTTGCGGCCGACGATCCCCAACACTTCGCCAGGCGCGACTTCGAACGTAGCGTCACGCAATGCCCAGAACTCACGGTAGTAGCGACGGCGTTCGCCGCGGACGAGCTGCAGCAGGCGGTGCAACGGCCGCTCGTACAGGTGGTAACACTTCGAGAGGCCTGCTGCGCTGACGGCAGGCGTCGCGAGCCGCTTTTCGGGAAGCCGATCCATGGTCACGACGCCTTTGGCGGCTCCTTCCGGCCCTCTGCGACATCATTCAGGTACGCGACGTCTGCCACCTGCCACTGATTGCCCTCACGCTTCAGAATCCCACGGCCTTGCAACACTTGGAAAACGCGTGTCACGGTCTCGCGGCTGGTGTTGATCATGATTGCAATTTCCTGATGTGTGGGCGCGTGGGTAATAACCGCTTTGCCATCGGGTGCACGGATGGACAGTTGGATCAACTGAGCGCAGACGCGTTGCGCCGGGTTGGGAACGCCCAGCAAGGTGCGCTGCGCAGCCACGTCGCGCAGCCGTCGCGCGAGCCGCTCTGTCACGAGTTGCGCGATTGCCGGTGTCGACACGAGCAGACTACGCGCTTCTTCACGTGGAAGGGTCACCACGCGGGAGCGCCCCACGGCAATCACGAATTCCGGACGCGGAAGGCCGTCAATGACGGACAATTCGCCGAAATAATCGTTCGGTTCGACGAAGTAGAGCCCGACCTCCCGGCCGTCGACGGTAAAGTCGACGCCTTGCAGGCGTCCTTCGACCAGGAAACCCAGGACAGTCCCCGGTTCGCCCTTCCGAATCATGATCTCGCGGCGGGCAAATGTGCGCTCGCTCATGATGGTGCTCAGGCGAAGCAGCTTCTCCGCCGGGACTTCGCGCAGCAGCGGAAAATTCTGCAGGACGGCTGGTGGGATCGGCATTGCGAGGCCGGCGACCTACGAAAATGGGCTTGTCATTGATTTTTAAGACAAGTCCCAGCTGTCCGGCGCTCTCGCACCATCCTCCTCGTTTGTGATTGCGAACACATCTTTACGGCGTCATTGGCGCGACAATGTCGGACTGCTAAAAGGAGTCTTTGCCTAAGTTGCCGCGCGGCGCGCCGTATTCTACCTGTCCTGGTGCACAGTTGGGTCCGGGGGCAGGGCGCGCCGCGTCTAGAGCCAACATGTAGAGGGGTGGATTTGATGTCGTTGGCAATGAAAAAAGCGGCTTACCTGATCGGGTTCGTGATGGCCGTCGCCTTTGTGCTCGGCCTCTCGCCGGCACGGGCTGCCACGACGGTCGGTGAGGTTTCGCTCGCGATAGGCGCGAGCCGCATCGTTGGCGAACGGGGGAATGACATCGTCAGCCGCGGCATGCCGGTGATGGCGGGGGACCGCATAGAGACCGAACGTGGCGGGCACGTTCACATTCGCTTCGTGGATGGGGCCTACGTCAGCGTCCGGCCGGGCAGCCGCCTTACGATCGAATCGTATGTTTACGACCCGGCAAAGCCGCAGGACAACGCCGTGCGTTTCCGGCTCGAGTCCGGCGTCGCCCGCACCATCAGCGGGCGGATCGCGGAGTCCGCCCGTGAGCGCTTCCGCCTGAACACCCCGATCGCCGCGATCGGGGTGCGCGGGACTGATTTCGTTGTGTTCGCGGAAGCCGACCGGGTGCGCGCAGCCGTGCACAGCGGCGCGATCGTGCTTGCCCCCATCGGCGAGGGTTGTCAGCTGAGCGCCCTGGGTCCGTGTGCTACGTCCGCCGCCCGCACCCTTTCGGCCGACATGGGCCAGGTCATGGTCGAGTTCCAGGCCCAGCAGGGAACGCCTCGGATCATCCCGATCAACGGGACTTCGAGCCCCGACAAGCTGAGTCCGCCCACCCCGCAGGAACCCCGGGCGACCTCGAGCGGAACGCAGATCGCGAGCGAAACGACCACCGAGGTGCTGGCCGCAAAGACGGTGTCGGAGCAGGCGCTGAGAACGGCGGTCCCGCCACGGACTCTGGATCCGGCAACCCTGGTCTGGGGCCGCTGGAACTCAACGCCGCTTCCAGGTGACACGCTGACGCTGTCACACGCCGAAGCCTCGGCAGGCCGGAAGATAACCGTCGGCAACGAGTACTACGCATTGTTCAGGCCGCAATCCGACCTGC
>Ga0075431_100004338_pt1 | contig 13900 bp, 9 predicted proteins | sample RhiMetdeltSRZDD5_FD_75297 | JGI IMG/M metagenome (GOLD analysis project Ga0075431, IMG submission 75297) | Populus rhizosphere microbial communities from Tennessee, USA - Rhizosphere MetaG P. deltoides SRZDD5 | ecosystem: Host-associated > Plants > Roots > Rhizosphere > Soil | place: USA... | reverse complement strand
CCGTCGACGATGAGCGACTCGGTGGCCCAGCTCAGCATGTTGATGAAGCCGGGGGCGACGGCAAGACCGTTCGCGTCGATCTCGTGCTTCGCGTGTCCGCGGACGTCGCCGATCTTCGCGATGCGATCGTTGCGGATGGCGACATCGCCGACCACGGGAGCGTTGCCGCTGCCGTCGTAGATCGTGCCGTTGCGAAGAACGACGTCGTAATGCGCGCACGCGCACAGCAGGAGCGAGGCGAGGAGAAGTTTACGCATGCCGCGAGTATAGAGTTGCGCGCGCATGTGGAACGTCGAAGACTCGCCCCTTGGACGCATCGTCGTCCCTCCGGTCCTCCCATCCGGCTTCGTCGTCTTCTCTACGACGCGCGACTATCCGGGGAAGATCGTCGCAGACGAGCTGACGCGCTTCATTCACGGACGCTTCGGGCTGGAGACGTCGCTGACGACGTGCCTTCAGGTGCACAGTGCGAAGGTCGTGCGCGCCGCGCATGAGTCATCCTGGCGGGAGTGTGATTCCTGCGATGCGCTGTGGTCGTCGGAGAAAGGCGTGACGCTCGCGATCAAAGTCGCGGACTGTCTGCCGATCTCGCTGATCGACGCAGAGCACGGTCTGATCGCGAACGTGCACTCCGGCTGGCGCGGCGCGGTGCAGCGCATTACCACCGCCGCGCTGGACGCGGCCCCGCTCGATCCGTCATCGACGTTTGCGTACCTCGGACCTTCGATCCGATCGTGCTGTTTCGAAGTCGGCGAAGAAGTCGCGACGCAGTTCGAAGAGCGCTTCGTCGAGCGCTCGCACACGAAGCCGCACGTCGATCTGATCGCGTTCACGATCGACATCCTTCACTCTCGCGGCATCACGAACATCTCCGACTCCGAGCTCTGCACGCGCTGCGAGGGATCGATGTTCCACTCGTATCGACGCGACGGCGCGGGGAAGGGGCGGAACCTGGTGATGGTTTCGCAGTAGGGGAGTACCATTTGGGCATGGCGACGAGGCGAAGGAAGACCGCGAAACGTCAGAATCCGGTTCCGCTGTTGAATCCCAGGAACGGGCCGCCGGTATATTTCCCGACCGAGCCGGGAACGATTCCGGAGGACGTCTTGATCGATGCGGTGCACGCAGCTCTTGCAGCACGTGGGAAATTGCATCCCGCAGCGATCGCTGAGCGTCGGAAGTCGCGTTCGTAGTGGCGGTGCGCATCAGTCCCGACTTCGATCGCAACGTCTTCATCAATTGCCCGTTCGACGCAGCGTATGCGCCGATGTTCGAGGCGATTGTCTTTGCGGTGAAGCGCGCCGGCTTCGAACCGCGATGTGCGCGCGAACGTCTGGACTCTAGCCAGATTCGACTTCACAAGATCATCGAATTGATCCGCGTTTCACGCTTCTCCATTCACGATCTTTCGCGGACGGAGCTCGATGAAACGACGGCGCTTCCTCGATTCAACATGCCTCTGGAACTCGGGATCGATCTCGGTTGCAAGGCGTTCAGCAGGAGCCACAGGGAGAAGTCATTTCTGATCTTTGACTCCGAACAGTATCGATTTCAAAAGTACGTTTCTGACATCGGCGGCCAGGACGTTCATCGCCACGAGAATGATCCCAAGATCGCGATCAGCCGTGTTCGAGACTGGTTGCGATCGGAAGCCGACCTGAGCTCGATTCCCGGTGGGGCCGCGATTTACCAGGCGTATGCCGAGTTTCGACAAGATCTGCCGACGATTTGTGCGGCCTCCGGTTTGGATGTCGAGTCCCTGACGTTCACGGACTTCTCGCGGCTCATCGCGATCTGGCTGCGGATCCACACCTGAACGGCACCCCCATTGCACTTTACGGCCGCGTCTGATGTCCACCGAACCGCCGATCTCTCCGCCGCCCGCCGCGCCGCCGCCAGCGCCTCCGCGGCGCATTCGCCGTCGCCCCTCGCGGCGCACGGTCTTTCGCGTCATCTCCTGGACCGTCGGCGCGTTCATCGTTTTGTTCCTGATCCTCGGCATCTGGATCTATCGCCAGTCCGTCGGGCGTTTTCAGGTGCGGCGGCTGCGTCTGCCGACGCGCATTTACGCGGACTACATGCCGCTCGTGCCCGGCAACGCGCTGCAGATGGATGACCTGCTCGAGAAGCTCGATCGCCTCGGATATCGCGAGGCCGAGCGGATCGCGCAACCGGGAGAGTTCCTCCGCGATGGCGGCACGATCGACATCTTCACGCGCGCGTTTCAACGGCAGGACGAGGACTATCCCGCGACGCCGCTGCGCGTCGTGATCTCGAAGTCGCAGATCGAGAGCGTCGTCTCCCTGCGCGAAGCGCGTCCGCTCGAGCGAGGCGCACTCGAGCCGGAGCTCCTGACGTCCTTGCTCAGCGACGAGCTCGAGAACCGCAGCCCGGTGACGCTCGATCAAGTCCCGCAGAGTCTGCAGGACGCGGTCGTGGTCACGGAGGACGTGCGCTTCTGGCGGCATCCCGGCGTCGATCCTTTCGGCATCATGCGCGCGGTGTTTCGCAACGTGAAAGCGGGTGGTGTCGAGGAGGGCGCATCGACACTCACGCAGCAGCTCGTGAAGAACTACTTCCTCACCAGCGAGCGCACGTACCGCCGCAAGATCATCGAAGCGTTCATGGCCGTGATGCTGGACGCGCGCTATTCGAAGAAGGAGATCCTCGAGGCGTACCTCAACGACATCTACCTCGGCCGCAACCGCTCGATCTCCATCCTCGGCGTCGGCGAAGCGTCGCGCTTCTACTTCGGCAAGCCGGTGTCGGAGATCAGGATTGACGAGGCCGCGCTGCTCGCGGGGATGATCCGCAGCCCGAACAACAACTCGCCGTTCGCGAACCCCGAGTCGGCGATGCGGCGGCGCAACACGGTCCTGCAGTTAATGCTGAAGGAGAAGAAGATCACCGAGGCGGAGTACGAGGAGGCTCGCTCCGCGAAGTTGCCACGCAAACCGTTCCGCTCGAAGAGCGGGCTCTCGTCGATCCCGTATTACGTCGATCGCGTGATCCAGGAGCTGCAGGTCGACTACGGCATCGAAGACGTGCAGGCGCGCGGGCTTCGCATCTACACGGCGATCGACCTCGGCGCGCAAGACAACGCGGCGCGAATTCTCGAGCAGAGTCTGCGCAATCTCGAGCACTCCAGCCGCCGCCTCCGCACTCACGATCCGGCGCTGCAGGGCGCGCTCATTCATCTCGACGTGCCGACCGGGGAGATCCGTGCGCTGGTCGGCGGACGCAGCTACGAGCGCAGCCAATTCAATCGCGCGTTGAAATCGAAGCGGCTGGTCGGCTCGCTCTTCAAGCCGTTCGTCTATCTGACCGCGTTCGAGCCGAGTCTCTCGAATCAGAACATCACGCCGGCGACGCTAGTCGCCGACACGCGATTCATTCTCAAGCGACGCTGGTCCGAGGATTGGTCGCCGCGCAATTACGAAGGACGTTACCTGGGCAACGTGACGGTGCAGAAGGCGCTCGAGCAGTCGCTCAACGCGGCGTCCGTGCGCATCGGTCTCGCGTGCGGGATCGAGCCGATTCTCAAGACCGCGCGCACGCTCGGCGTGCAAACGGAGCTCGACGACGGCAATCCTTCCGTCCTCCTCGGCGCGGCCGGTATTCCGCCGATCGAGATGGCTGAGGCTTATTCGACGATCGCTCGGCAGGGCGCGCGCATGCCGCCGCGCGCGATTCGCTTCGTCACCGACGATCGCGGGCGCACGCTCCGGGGCGCGAGCGCCGCTGAGCCGGTGCAGGTCTTCCCGCAGCGCGACGTGTACATCCTCACGCACGTGATGCAGGGCGTCGTCGATCGCGGCACCGCGGCGAGCGCGCGCGGCATCGGCTTCCGCAAGATCGCCGCGGGGAAGACCGGTACGACGAACGACAAGCGCGACGCGTGGTTCATCGGCTTCACGCCGAAGACGCTCGCGCTGACGTGGGTCGGCTTCGACGACAACGATCCCACCGGACTCTCCGGCTCCGACGCCGCGGTGCCGATGTGGGCGCGTTACATGATCGCGGTCACGGCAGGCGAGGAGAACGCGGACTTCGCGCCGCCGCCTGGAATCACGATCACGGAGTTCGACGAAACCACCGGCGGCCTCGCGACTCCATTCTGCCCGAGCAACGTGATCGTGAGCGGCGCGTTCAAGAGCGGTACGGAACCGTCGATCCCGTGTCAGCCGCATAGCGCGCCGCCGTCGATGGTCGTGCCGATGTACGACGAGTTCGGAAATCTGATCATCACCGACACCGCGACCATGACGGACACGATGTATCCGCCGCCGGTGCGGCCGGATTCGACGCTCACGGGCGGCGTCTTCCAGCCGGTTCCCGTGCCGCCTCCGCCAACGACGACGACGGAGGAGCCTCTGCCGGAACCCGAGCCGCCGCCGCCCGCAACCGATACATCGACGACCACAGGTGGAGTACGCTAGAGCCATGTCAGACGAACCGAAGAAATCGCTCGAAGACTGGGGCATTGACGTCGAGAAGTTCAAAGTACGCGCGAAGGAATCGATCGAGAACGCGCGCGGCGACCTGAGCGAGATCACCGGGACGCTGCGCGCCACGCTCGTGCAGGCGAAGGACATCCTCGTCGGCATGCAGAAGTCCGGCTCGCCCGCGGCCGCGGAGCTGAAGTCCGGATTCGAGCGCGCGTGGCACGAGATCGAAAGCGCGTTCCGCTCCGCGCGCGAGAAAGCGAAGAGCGCGGAGAGTGCGGAAAGCCCGGACGACAACGCGCCGACCGATCCGCCGTCGCCGTCGTGAGGAACGTAGGGCGTGGCTTCAGCCCGCCTCCCTCGTGCACAAGGGCGGCCTGAAGGCACGCCCTACATCGCGAGGAGCTTTTCCACCTGCGTGAGGTCGAGCGGCTTGTAGAGCAGACCCGTGACCATGTCCTGGTCGGCCGCGCTGAGCTTCTGGTTCAATACGCCGGTGATGATGAACGTGCGCGGCATCTGCCTCGGCTTGTGGTTCCGCAGGTAATCGAGCACGCCCCATCCATCCACTCGCGGCATCAGCAGGTCGAGGAACACCAGCGTGTATTCGTTGCTCTTGAGGAACTTCACCGCGTCCGCGCCGTTCGACGCCTCGTCGTACGAGATGTGATGGCGTTGCAGCACACTGCCGAGGAGATAACGCGTCGCGGGATCGTCATCCGCTACGAGCGCGCGCTGGCGTCCGGTCGGTTGGGATGACACCTGCGGTTGCGGCTGCGAGTACACGGTCGAAGGCGGTGTCGATGGACGAGGCGTAGCCGCCCGCGCGGGCTGCGGCGTCGCCTGCGAACGCGGCGGGGGCGCCGGGGTCGTGCGCGTCGCGAGCGTCGGCACCTGCGATGCCTTCACGCGGCTCGGGTCTTCCTTCAGCGATTCCGCCAGCGCCTCACGCAGTTCCTCGCAGGACTGGAACCGGTCGCTGGCCTGCTTGCTCATGCAGCGCCGGACGATCCTCGCGAGCGCGGGAGTGATGCCGAACGCCGCGATGGCGATGTCTCGCGGCTCCTGCATCACGATCTGCAGCAACACCTGCGTGGCCGCGTCGCCGGTGAATGGCTTCGTGCCGGAGAGCATCTCGTACAGCATCGTGCCCAGCGAGAAAATGTCGGTACGCTCGTCGACGCTGCGGCCAAGGGCCTGCTCCGGAGACATGTAATGCGGCGTCCCCATCACCATCCCGCCCTGCGTGAGGCTCGGGTCGGCTGTGCCGCCGATCTGCTTCGCGATCCCGAAGTCGAGGATCTTCACGACCCGCTTCGAGATCAGGATGTTGTCGGGTTTGATGTCGCGGTGGACGATCCCTTTCTCGTGCGCTTCGCGCAGTCCGTCGGCGACGTGTGCTGCGACGCGCACCGCGTCCGCGGGAAGCATCGGCCCGTGCGCGATCATGTGCGAGAGCGGTTCGCCTTCGATCAGCTCCATCGCCAGGAACAACGTGTCGCCCTGCTCGTCGATGCTGTAGATCGTGGCGATGTTCGGGTGATTCAGCTGCGCGACCGTGCGCGCCTCGCGAAGAAAGCGCTCCTTCCATTCCGCGTCCGACGCGAGCTGCGCGGGCAGGATTTTGATGGCGACATGGCGCAGAAGCTTCTTGTCTTCCGCCTTCCAAACCTCACCCATTCCGCCGCTTCCGAGTTTCTCGATGAGGCGGTAGTTCGCCAGCTTCATTGCGTGAAAGATACGCCATGGGTCCATCAGGGACAAATAAAAGTGGCCGTTTTAAACGGGTTTGAACCTGCCGCTGCGGCGGATGATGCCGTTGTACGCCACGACGACGCGGCGGAACTCCGCGGCGAGCTGCTCGATCGCGGCTTCCGCGCCGTCGAGACGTCCCGCGCGCGCGTTCGCTTCCAGCGATGAGGCCATCGACAGCATCCGTTTCGCGCCGACGCTGCCGCTCGAGCTCTTCAGCGCGTGCGCGGCCAGCGCGAGATCGTTCGCGTCGCCATTCGTTGCAGCGGAGCGCAGCGTGTCGATCCGCGCCGGCACGTCCTCGCGAAACGTTCTCACCAATTCGTCGAGGAATCCTTCCTGCGTGCGGCTGATGGCCAGGAACGAGCTGACGCGCTCGCGGTCCAGCACGTACTGATCGTCCTGCTCCATCACGTCCGGTCCGGCCGCGGTCTCCTGCGAGTCCTTGCTCGCCCAGAGGCGGATCACCGCGCCGACCTGTTCGAGAGATACCGGTTTCGCGAGGTAGTCGTTCATCCCCGCGGCGATGCATTTCTCGCGCTCGCCCGAGAGCGCGTGCGCGGTGATGGCGATGATCGGCACCTTCGACTTCGGCTCGGGCATCTGCCGAATGCGGCGGGTGGCCTCGTAGCCGTCCATGTCCGGCATCTGGATGTCCATCAACACGATGTCGAACTTCTCGCGCGACACGGAGTCGAGTGCTTCCGCACCGCTCGCGGCGACGACGCATTCGTGGCCGAGGCGCTGCAGCTGTCCGATGGCGACGAGCTGGTTCACGCTGTTGTCCTCGACGACCAAAACGCGCGCGCGTGTGGGTTGCGCGGGCTCCTGAAAGACGCGCGGCGCGCTGTCGGCGCTGTCGGGCTGCACGAGCCGCGCGAGTGCGTCGCAGAGTTGCGCGCGCCGCACCGGCTTCACGACGAACGCGTCGATGCCCGCGGACTCGTACGTGACGACGTCGTGCCGGCGCCGCCCGAACGCGGTCATCAAGAGCAGGCGCGTGGAGTCGAGCGCGCGGTCTTTGCGGATCGCGCGCGCGAATCCGAGGCCGTCGTCGTCGGGGAGCTGCATGTCGAAGACGATCACGTCGTACTTCTGCTGAGCCGCCGCCGCCAATGCGTCATTCGCGCTCTCAGCCTCGTCGACGGCGATGTTCGTCGCCGACAGTTGCCGCGCGAGCATGAAGCGATGCACCTCGTTCGAATCGACGAGGAGCGCGCGATGTCCGGAGAGGTCCCATCGCTGCGACGGCTCCGCCGATTCCTCGGGCTGTTTCTGCAGCGGGAGCTCGAACCAGAACGTCGAGCCCTCGCCGGGCACGCTGATCACGCCGATCTCGCCGCCCATCGCCTCGATGAGCTGTTTCGAGACCGCCAGTCCGAGGCCGCTGCCGCCGTACTTGCGCGTGGTCGTGCCGTCGGCCTGCGTGAATGGTGTGAAGAGCCGTTGCTGTGCCGCCGGCTCGATGCCGATGCCGGTGTCGGTGACGAGAAACCGCAGCGTCACGCGCGACTCCTTCTGCTCCGGCTGCATGACCGTCAGCACGATCTCGCCGCGATCGGTGAACTTCACCGCGTTGCCGACGAGGTTCATCAGCACCTGGCGGATGCGGTGCGAGTCGCCGCGCAGCGCGCGCTCGACGTCCGGCACGACGAAGGTCCGGAACTTGAGCCGCTTCGCGGCCGCGCGTGCCGCGAAGTCCTCGGTCGCCCTCTCGATGATGTCGTCGAGGTGGAAGTCGACCCACTCGATCGTGAGCTTGCCCGCTTCCACGCGCGCGAGATCGAGGACGTCGTTCACGATCGACAGCAGCGTCTCGCCCGACGAGCGGATCATGTCCGCGTACTCGCGCTGCTCCGGCCCGAGCGGCGTGCCGAGAAGGAGCCCGGCCGTGCCAAGGACGCCGTTCAGTGGCGTGCGGATCTCGTGGCTCATGTTCGCCAGGAACTCCGACTTCGCGCGCGCCGACTGCAACGCCGCGTCGCGCGCGCGCGCGAGCTCTTCTTCGACGCCCTTCCGCTGCGTGATGTCGCGGGCGATCGCCTCGTACCCGGCGATGCGCCCGTTCTCGTCGAACACCGTGAGCACGTTCTGCCCGACCCACGTCCGCACCCCCGACTTCGTGACCATCGGGAACTCGAAGTACGAGATGCGCTCGCCGGTGCGGAACTGGTGCTCGTAGAAATGCTCCGCGGCCTCGCGGTAGTCGGGATCGATGAGCTCGAGGTAGTGACGCCCGATCAGCTCGTCCTCGTCGTAGCCGGTGATGCGCTTGGCGGCAGGATTGACGTACGTGAATTTCCCGCGGAAGTCGGAGCGGTAGATGATCTCGTTCGCGTTCTCGATGATGTGCTTGTACCGCTCGCGGCTCTCGTGCAACGCGCGCTGGCTGTGACGCGCCTCGGTGATGTCGCGGTACGTGCAGAAGATGTACTGGGCGTCGCCGACTCCGTCGGTGCGGATGAGCGATGCGTTCACTTCGAGAGCGCGGTCGCCGACGTCGATCTCACAGATGGCGCGGGCACCGGCGAGAGCGCGCGCGAGCGTTTCCGCATCGATGAACCCTTCGTCGCCGACCATCTCGCGCGCGGCGTGATTCAGCCAGATCGTGCGGCCGCCGATGTCGACGAAGGCGAATCCCAGCGGTAACTGCTCGAGCCATGCAACCGTCGCTTCGTCTGGCGGGCCTAGCATGATGCAGACAATCCTACGCGGACGCGTCTCTCAGCCACGTGCCGGTTGTGGTTTCATCCGCGACGCGCACGCAGTTGCGTCCGGAATGTTTCGCGGCGTAGAGCGCGCGGTCCGCGCTGGCCACGAGCAGCTCGGACGCCGCCTCCTGTCTCGGCACGATCGACGCGACCCCGCAGCTCGCGGTGACGCGCTTGCCCGTGCCGTTGCCGTAGGGAATCGCCAGACGCTCGATCCCGTCGCGCAGCGTCTCGGCGACGCGAATCGCCGCGTCGGCGTCGATGCCTGGAAGCAGGATCGCGAACTCTTCACCGCCGTAGCGTGCGACGACTTCGCCGCTGCGGCGCACGGCGTCACTGAGGAACGCACCGACGCGGCGCAGGCAGTCGTCGCCGGCCGGATGCCCGCGGCGATCGTTGAGGTCCTTGAAATGATCGAGATCGAGGAGGATCAGCGCCAGCGGCTGTTCATGACGGCGCGCGCGGTTCCATTCGTCCGTGAGCGTGCGCTCGAAATGCCGGCGGTTCGCGATGCCGGTGAGATCGTCCTCGAGCGAGAGTGCCTCGAGCTGGATGTTCGCGGCCTCCAGCAGTTTCACCGTTTCCCGCAGCTCCGCGGTTTTCTCCGCCACGTTTGTGCGCAGGATCTCGGCCTGACGCTGGAGCGCGCCGGTGCGCGCGCGGATCACCAGCAGCACGATCGCGACCGCGAGGAGGATCCAGAGTCCGTACGCCCAGTTCGTGCGGTACCACGGCGGTTTCACCGCGAACGTCCAGCGCGTCTCCGCACTCGGCGCCGAGCCCGCTCCGCGCGCGCGGAGGCGGAAGGTGTAGTCGCTCGCGGAGAGAGTCGTGTAGTCGATGAACGGCTGCGCGGTCCATTCGCTCCACGCTTCGTCGATCGGATCGAGACGGTACTGATACTCGACGCCGGAGCGATACGACGCGGGCGCGAACTCGACGCGAATGCGGCCGAAGTTGTGGCGCAGGGTCACGGGCTCGCGCGGTCCCGCCGTCGCACCGCCGAAGAGCACGTGCCCTTCGCCCTGTGTGACGCGGCGGATCAGCGGTTGTGGTTGCGCGGCGAAGACCTCGCCGGACGCGGACGGGTCGTAACGGAAGAGACCTTTGTCCGAGGCGAACCAGATCGTGCCGTCGTTGGTAGTGCGGATGTTCTGAATGTCCGCCGCCGTCACTGAAACGAGCGGACGTCCCTCGGCCGCATACGTGCCGTCGGGCCGCAGCTCGAACACGCGCGGCGGCGTGGAGTTGATCCAGACGTTGCCGCGCGCGTCATCGGCGACGACGAAAAAGCCGCGCGGCGCTTTCAGATGGCCGAGGCGCGCGTCCGGCTCGAACTGGCCGTCGCGTCCGATCTGCACGACCTCGCCGGTGGCGCGCACGAAAATCGGGCGGCCGCCGACGTCGAATACGTTCATCTCGCCCTTGCCGAACTGGCGCACGTGCGGTTTTGCGCCGCGCGGATTGATGACTTGAAGGATTCCGTCGAAGACCGTGCCGCACCAGAGCACGCCGTTCTGCTCGACGACCGAGTTGATCTCCTGCTCGATCCCGGGAACGAGACGTTCGAATGTCCACGTTCCGTCGACGCGGCGAATGCTCCCGACGCCGTCGCCGAAGCCGATCCAGACGCGCGAGGGATCGGTGGGCGAGCGGTACATGTCGTACAGCTCGCGCTCCATCTTCAGGATGTGCTCGAACGCTCCGCCCGGCTTGACGCGGAAGATGCCTTTGGTCGTGCCGGCGAGCAACTCGTCACCGCCATCGGCAGGTACGACGAGCACGCGCCACGCGCCTGCTTCCATCGGCTCGAGGCGCTTCGCGTCGCCGCGCGCGTCGATCGCGAAGAGGCCATGCGTCGTCGCGGTGTAGAGCTTCCCGTCGAACTGCGCGACGTCGCCCGCGCCACCGCGTACGCCGCCGCGCGTGTCGAACACGGTCACCGGCGCGGTGAGGTCGATGCGGACGATCGGTCCTTCCATCGCCAGCCAGAGCGCGCCTTCGCGGTCGACGTAGGCCTCGCTGATGACGGCGTCCGGAAGTCCGGAGCCGGCGGCGATGACCTGTTCGATCTCGCCGTTCTCGTTGAAGATCACCAGTCCGTGCTGCCGCGTCGTGAGGACCATCCGTCCGTCGCGCAGACGCGCGCCGCCGGTGACGAGCTTTCCGGCGAGCCACTCTTTCACGGCCGGGGCGAAGGGCGTGATGGTGTTGTTGGAGACGATGAACAGACCGTCGTCACGCGTGACGGCGATGGTGGTCTTGTCGGCGCGGCGAAGGATGTGCACGACGCGCTTGTCGAGTCCCATCGGGCTGACGCGCAGGGACTGGATGTCGAGTTTGTGCAGCCCTTTCGGCCCGCGCAGCAGCAAGTCCGCTCCGTCGCTCGAGCATCCGCGCGGCGCATCCTCGGCCGTGAACTGTGCGACGCGTTTCGCGCTTCCGCCGTTCCAGAGCAGCACGCTCTTTTCCGCGACGTAGACGAAACCGGCGGCGGTCGCGCAGATGGAGCGCACGTCGCCGACCTGGCGCTGATCGGCGGGCAGCGATTGGAGGAGCGAGTGGTACTCGTACGAGCCCTTGGGATCGAGGGCGAGGTAGCCGAAATCGTTGAGCAGGCCGAGGGCGACGCGGCCGCGCGCATCGCTGGCGATCGAGAGGCCGACTTGCTCGTTCGGGAGCTTGTGCAGCTCCCACCACGCGCCGTCGAAGGTCACCAGGCCGTGGAGGTTCCCGAAGTGGAGGACGCCGCGGCCGTCCTGGGTGATGTCGAACGTCTGCGGACCGGCTTTGTGGGTCTCGGGCGGATAGACCGTGATCAGCGGGAAGCCACGCTCCGCCGCACCGGCTGGCAACGCCAGCAGCAGAAGAAGAACGCAAAGCGTCCGGCTCCAGGTTGTCGCCATCGGGACCAGTTTGACATTAACACGGAAAGTTCACATGTAGGGCGGGCTTCAGCCCGCCCGGACGGGCTGAAGCCCGTCCTACGTTAGTGTCCCGCGTACCAGTCGTAGCCGCGGTCGCCCCAGAAATCGGCGGGACGGATGTCTGTGTACCGGATCGTGCCGATGCGCTTGATGTTCTTGATCCCGTATTTCACCGGGATCGCGAGACGCAGCGGCGCGCCGTGGGGGAGAGGCAGCGGCGAGTCGTTGATCTCGAAGGCGAGGAGCGTCTGCGGATGAAGCGCGCTTTCGATGTCGAGGCCGACGTAATAGCCGCGATCGGGAGTCTCGAGGGCAATGTATTGCGGCATGTGCGGCGGCGGGAACTTCTCCATCACGTCCGCGAGGCGCACGCCGCTCCACTTCACGATGATGCTCCAGCCCTCGATGCAGCGGAGCTCCGTGATGATCGTGCGGCGCGGGAACTGGCGGAGGTCGTCGAGCGTGAGCTCGACAGGGGACGTCGCTCCTTCGATCTTCAGCCGCCATGCGTCGAGATCGATCGGGGATTTCAGTCCCTGCCCGCCGTTGATGCGCGCGCGGGTGAGATCGGACGGACGGAACTCGGGCGACAGGCGCTCGGGAGAATAGTACGCACGCGCGATTTTCTCGTTCGCTTCGAGCACGCGCCGGAAGGGCCACGCCACGTCGCCTTCGCGCGGGCGTGTGCGCAGCCACTTCCAGCTCGCGTAGCCCGCGCCCGCGGCGACGCCCATGGTGAGAAAGCCGCGACGCGAGAGTCGTTTCAGCTCTTTTTCGCTATTCATGGGTCACCTCCACGCCGATGACCATCGCCCGGAAGTTGTTCCATCCCGCGCGCACGACCTGCGCGATGTGGACGAGGAAGAACGCGACGTAGCCGACGGTGAGCCAGAAGTGGACGAAGCGCGCGCCCTGGTATCCGGCAAAAAGCCACGTCAGCCATGCGAACTGCACGGGCTTGTAGATCGCGAGGCCGCTGAGCAGCGAGCCCACGCCCATCAGGATGACACTCGTGTACGCGATCTGCTGCGCGCCGTTGAATTTCTTACGCGGCAGCGGCTCTTTGCGAATGCGCAGGTCGTGCAGGAGCACGTTCCACGCTTCGCGCAGCGTTCCCCGCCGCGGCACGAGCTCGCGCCACTCGCCGGAGATCAGCGTGTAGAGGACGTACAGCAATCCGTTCACGCCGAAGAGCCACATGAAGAAGAAGTGCAGCGCCATCCCCTCGGCCAGCCGATTGTTGACGTGCAGCGCGCGCCAGGTGGTCTGATCGAGTTTGAGGTACGCCGGATACGCCCAGTAAATGAGGATGCCGCTCCAGATCATCACGGCGAGGAGCGGGAAGTTGATCCAGTGGAACCAGCGGATCGCGAGGGGATGCTTTCGCTCGAGGCGCATGTGCATAGGATGCCGCACGCGCGGGGTGGTTTCACGAAAGCCCCGCGATCACGGTCCCTATCGCCTCCTCCGTGAACGCGAGCACCTCCGTCTGGGTCTTGAACGCGAACTGGCGGCCGATGGCGAGTGAGGCGATGCCGTGCACCTGCGACCACGCGACGCGCGCCAGGGTGAGCGTGTGGCCGGCGCGGAGTTGTCCCGCTTCCTGACACGCCGTCACGAGCGCGACCAGTCCGGCGAACGCCTCGTCCGCGGCCTTGCGCGCGTCCGGATGTCGCTTTGCGTCGAGGTCGGTGCTGAACATGACCTTGAAGTGCTCGGGCCGGCGCAGCGCGAAAGCGACGTACGCGCGTCCGCCGAGGACCAGCCGCTTCCGCGCCGTGCCTTTCGCCTCTCCCGCGCGCCGCATCTCGCGGCCGAGGATCCCGAAACCCTCCTCGGCGATCGCGGCAACGAGGTCTTCCTTATCGCGGAAATGGCGATAGAGCGCGGTGTGCGACACGTTCGAGCGCCGGGCCACCTCGCGGAGCGTGAGTGCCTCTGCACCGAGCTCGCGGATGAGCGCGAGCGCCGCCTTCGACAAAGCCGCGCGCAGGTCGCCGTGGTGATACGTTCTGGTGTCCATGTTGACAATGGTAACATTGAGAACTATGTTTCCAATGTAAAC